>JAABUH010000228.1_pt1 | contig 85438 bp, 81 predicted proteins | sample 5559121 | NCBI WGS metagenome assembly JAABUH01 (sample SAMN10711871, study PRJNA513364) | rock metagenome | isolation source: Antarctica rocks | place: Antarctica: Victoria Land, Battleship Promontory nord | collected 2015-12-28
GGCGGAATGTGGCTTCAGCACCATCATTCTCCCACGTCAGGAGGCCTTTCACGTGGATTGCAAGGCGTCTCGGCCTAGCGAATTCGGTGTATCGAGGCTAAGGACCTGGATAAGGCCAGGGACCGGATCCTTGGACTGGGACCCGGAGGCCTGCTGGAGAAGGCGTCGGCCTTCACCGCTGATGAGCTGGCCCGCGCCTGGGTCGACCACCTCCCCAGCGGGGCACCCCGGGCCGAGGTGGATCGCCTGGTGCAGGAGACCCTGAACGACCCCCGCATCGTGGCCTTGGTGGTGGCCGATCATCACGGCCAGGTTCTGTCCGTCGAGCACCGCTTGAGGCAGGCCAAGGCCCTGCGCCTGGTGCGCACCGAGGACCTGGAGGCCTCCCGCTGCCAGGTCCGCTACTCGACCCAGCAGATGCTGGCTATGGAGGCCCAAGTGGTCGAGGCGGTAGCCCAAGGGCGAGACGCGGGGATGGCCATGGTCAACCCCCAGCTGGTGGAGGAGGCACTGGCTCGCCATCCCACGCTCACCCTGGACCAGGTGGAGATGGTCCGGGCCATCACCACCACTGGCCATGGCATCGAGGCGGTGGTGGGTCCTCCGGGGTCGGGCAAGACATTTGCCCTGGGCGTGGCCCGAGAGATCTGGAATGACGCCGGCTACCGGCTCCAAGGAGTAGCCCCGTCGGGCAAGGCGGCCGTCGGCCTGGGCCAGGCGTCAGGCATCGACTCGACCACCTTGGCCGACCTGGTGGACCCGGCCACCCCCACCAACATGGTGGCTGGCGGCATCCTGGTGCTCGACGAGGCAGGCATGGCCGGCACGGCTGACATGTCCCGGCTATTGGACCTGGCCAAGGCGGTCGGCACCAAGGTGGTGGCCATGGGCGATCCCCGCCAGATCGCGGCGGTGGCGGCCGGTGGGACGTTTACCGCCATGGTGGAGCGCTTCGGGGCGGTCGAGCTGACCGAGAACGGTCGCCAGGCCGAGGCCTGGGAGCGCGACGCCATCGCTGCCCTGCGCGACGGGCGCTCGGGCGAGGCGGTGGGCGCCTACGTGGCCCATGGCCGCTTGGTGGTGGCTGATAACCCCGAGGACCTGATGAGAGCCTGTGTGGCCGACTGGTGGGCTGCCCGGGCCGAGGGCCAGGTGGCCATGTACACGGCCACCAGAGATCAGGTGTGGCAGCTCAACGCCTTGACCCGGGCCCGAATGGCCGAGGCCGGGCGACTATCGGGGCCCGAGCTGGTAGTCGGGGCCATTCGAATGCGTGGCTATGCCCTGCCGGAGAGGGCTTTTGGCGTCGGCGACGAGGTTCTCTTGTCCAAGAACCGCTCCAAGGTCACCGGTGACCTGGCCGTCCAGATGGCCGACGGCACCCGGCGCTACCAAGGGGTGAAGAACGGCCAGCGAGGCGTCATCGAAGCGGTCGAGGAGGCAACCGGGCGGGTGGTGATACGCCACCAGGACGGGCGGCGCCTCACCCTCTCGGCCGACTATGTAGGCAGGTACCTGGCCCATGGCTATGCCACCACCGCCCACAAGGCCCAGGGCGAAACCATCGGCCAGGCGGCCCGGGCCGTGGCCCTGGGGATCATCACCGAGGCCGAGCGGCGCAAGGGCAAGGCCTTCGTCTACGGGCTGGCGGCCGCCGAGCTGGGCCTGGTCATGGCCAGCCGGGCCACCGACGAGACCCGCTTCTACTCCTTGGCCACCGCCGAGGCATCTCTTTACGACGAAGGAAGCCAGCCAGAGCCCATCGATGCGGCCATGTCGTTGGCCCGGGCCTGGGGGCGCTCGGACGCCATGGGCATGGCCAGTGACGAGCTCGAGCTCCAGCAGGCCATAAGGCGCCTGGCAGCGGGGACCTCCCCCGAGGGCTTGGCGGCACGGCGCCAGTTCCTGGCCGAGCTGGGGCGAGGCGACCAAGACCCCGCCGCGGTGCTGGAGCTGGCCCGGGACCAGCGCCGCTCTGCTATGGCCGAGGTGACCGACGCCCGGCGAGTCCTGGCCGAAGCCATCTTGGACGTGGAAGACGCCCGTGAGATCAGCGGCCAGGCCGATCAGTTGGCCCAGGCCCAGCCGCCGGGCCGGCCGGCGGCCGAGGTGGCCGCCCAGGAGGTCCTCGAAGCCGAGGCCCGGGCCGAGGCAGCCCTGATCACCACCCGCGCCGCAGAAGGGGCGCTCCGTCTCGTCGAGGTCGGCCAGGAGCGGCGGGCGGCCTTGGTGGCCGCGGCTGAGCAGACCACCGGCGGGGACGCCCGGAAGGCGGGAGCCGAGCTGGCGATGCTTGACGAGGCCCTAGCCACTCAGCGCCGCTGGTCAACCCTGGCCCTGGTGGCTCAACCCCCGTCTTGGGCCACCGACGTGCTCGGCCCCCAGCCATCCGAGCGACCCCAGGCCCTGCGCTGGCGCCAGGGCCTCACCTTGTTGGCCGATGCTCGCAACAGCCCGGGTTTCCAGCCTGGCGGCCAGGATGAGGAGCCGGTGGTTCGGGCCTTGGGCCTAGCGCCGAGTGACCCCTTTGCCAAGATCGACTGGCTGCGCCAGCGGGCGGCCCTGGATCGGGTGCGACTTCACCTCGGCCTTGAGGTCCCCGACAGCGCCGCCGTAGGCCAGGAGATGTCCTCCGAACACCGCGCCGCCCTGGCTCGCCTGACTGAAGCCTCTCGCAGGCGTTGGCAGGGCTCAGCCGAGGTTGTCCAGGCACTCGGCCACAACCCAGTGCCTCCCGGCGCCCTGGCGCCGGCCGCCGGGGCCCGAACCGCGGTCCCGAGCGGGACCTGTAGCGCTCGTTCGATCTGATGTCAGTCAGATTCGAGCCACGCCGACGGCACGACGAAGCGATGACGAGCAACAAGCACGGCGATCAACTGGTGGGCCTCACGTAGCGGCCGTGCCTGCACCACTTCGCAAGCCACGCCCTTGACCGTGCGCGCCATGAGCGAGCCGGCCAGGCGGATCATGTCGGGCCAGTTGTCCCGGATCAGGCCCAGGTTGACCTTCTGGCGGGGGCGAGAACTGGAAGACGAGCAGGCGGAACAGCCCGAAGACCTGATCGGAGTAGGGGTCTCCTGGTTAGTGGCGCCAAATCGGCGGCCAAGGCTTCGGCTAACACGTGTTAGTGGTAGGGCTGTTATGGCGTACTTGCGGTTTGTGGCGATTCCGTCCCTACGTGGAGACGTAACCGCGGTTGCATCTCTGCTCGGTCTGGCTTACGGTGGGCGGCGTGGCTGCGAGAAGCTTGTGGGTGCTGCTGGCGTATCGACTGCCTCGGGAGCCGTCGAACCCGAGGGTGGCCGTGTGGCGCAAGTTGCGGCGGCTGGGGGCGGTGCAGATGGTGGACGGTCTTGTCGCCCTGCCAGCGGACGCTCGGACCCGCGAGCAGTTCGACTGGTTGGCCGAAGAAATCATCGAGGCGGGCGGGGAGACCTGGTTGTGGGTAGGTCACCCCGGCTCGGCCCGCCAGGAGCGGACGTTGGCGTCACAGATGGCCGCAGCGATAACCAAGGACTATCAGGCGGTGATCGACGAGGCACACGCAGCAGCGACGACGGATTCGCTGGTCCGGCGTCGGACGTTGGCCAAGCTGCGGCGGGAGTTGCGGCGGATTACGGCCCGGGACTTCTTCCCGCCGGCTATCCGTGACCAGGCCCGGGCCGCGGTCGAGGCGCTGGGCCAGGTCGAGGCGGAGTCGGAGGCGGCCCGGTGAGGTGGGCGACCCGCTCGGGGATCCATGTTGATCGGGCGGCGTGCGCATGGCTACTTGCCCGGTTCGTGGACCCGGAGCCGACCTTCGTGTTTGTCGATGACCCCGACGAGGTCCCGGCCGATGCGACAGCGTTCGACATGCGCGGCGCCGAGCTCTCTCACCATAACGGGGGGTGCAGTTTCGAGACGATGCTGCGCCATTTCCGGCTCGATGACCCGGTGCTGTGGGACATCGCCGAAGTCGTCCATGAGGCCGACCTGGCCGATGAACACTTCGACGCCCCCGCCGGGCGGGGCCTGGATGTGGTGTGTCGGGGCCTGTCGATGGTGTGTTCTGATGTGGAGACATTGGCGGTCACCAAACCGCTCTTCAACGGCCTGTATGAGTTTCATCGTCGGGCGTTGCTGCTCGGCCGGGAGCCGACATGACGGATCGCCCCGCCCTGTCATCAGATGCCAAACGGTTGGTTGCCGCGCAGGCATTCCGGGCGTTCGCCTACGGGTTCGGGGCACTGCTTCTAGGCGTCACCTTGAAGCGCCGGGGACTGGATGCGACCGAAGTCGGCGTGGTGCTGGGTGCGGTCGTCGCCGGGACGATTACCACCAGCTTGGCGGTGGCGCGCTGGTCCGACCGGTTCGGGCGGCGCCGCAGCTACGTCATGCTGTATCTGCTGTTGGCGGCCGCCGGAGCTTTCTACGCCCTGTCGGCCAACGTGGCGGTGTTGGTGGTGGTGGCCCTGTCCGGGGTGCTGTCCACCGACATCGTCGATAACGGGCCGTTCACCAGCTTGGAGCAGACGATGCTGGCCGGCCAGCTGGCCGGCCACGACCGGATCCGCGGGTTCGGGCTGTACAACGCGATCGCCGCCGCCGCCGGTTCCCTCGGCGCGCTCGCCGCTGGTATCCCGGGCCTGTTGCGCCACCACGTCGAAGGGGTGCCCACCGACCAACGGTTCTTTCTGGTGTTCGTGCCGGTGGCCGTCGCCGGCGCCCTGGTCGCCACCACGCTGAGCGCCGGCGTCGAAGCCGACACTCGGCCCTCTTTGGCGCAAGGCTATCCGGTCGGTCTGGGCCGGTCCCGGCCCACGGTGCGGCGCCTGGCGGGCCTGTTCGCCACCGACGCTTTCGGCGGCGGCCTGGTCGTCCAAGCGTTCATCGCCTACTGGTTCACCGCCAGGTTCCACACGTCACTGGCCACGCTGGGGGCGGTGTTCTTCATTGTCGGCGCCCTACAAACCGTGTCGTTCCTGGCCGCCACGCGCTTGGCGGAGCGCTTCGGGCTTCTTGCCACGATGGTGTTCACCCACCTGCCCTCAAATCTGCTCCTCGCCGGGATCGCGTTCGCACCGAACTTGGCCGTAGCAGTCGGGTTGCTGCTGGCCCGCTCCGTGCTCTCCCAGATGGACGTCCCCACTCGCCAGGCGTACGTGATGGCCCTGGTTGACCCCTCCGAGCGCACCGCGGCGGCCGGCTACACCAACACCGCCCGCTACGTTGTCCGTCCCATCGGACCGGTATTGGCCGGCGCCGGCCAGAGTCTGTTCCTCGGGTTGCCGTTCCTGGCCGCCGGGGGGGTCAAGGCGGCCTACGACCTGGTGCTGTGGCGATGGTTCCGCCACGTTGTCCTGCCCGACGAACCGGCCGCCCCAGCTGCGATCGCGTCTCCTACGATGGCGCCCCCATTGACGGACCGCCCGGGAGTCGAGGCGCAATGATCGTTTGCCTGCGGACCGTGGCTGTACCCGCCGAGGTCCGGGCCCGCTACCTGGAGTGGATCAACGAGGGCCGGGCCGTCCGTGAGGCGCACGGGATCGTGGCCGAGTGGGTCCTCGAGCCGGCCCCCGATGATGGTGACATTGTCGTTGTCACCGTGTGGCCGAGCCACGACGTGTTCGACGCCTGGATCGCCACCCCCGACCGGGACCGCCTGACCGCCTCGGAGGTCCATGGCTCGGTCGACTACCGCCCCATCATCCGTTACGAGCTCGTCACCGGCTATACGAACCTGGCCGGCGTCGCCCTAGCGTCCCAGTATGGTCCCGACCCGAAGGAGGAGCACCCGTGAAATGGGTTACCCGCGCCCGACCGAAGACCGACCGGATCGCCTGCCCGTGGCTGATACGACGGTTCATCGACCCCGACGCCGAGATCGTCTATGTCCCCGCTGACCAGGTCCTGGCCGTGGCCAGCACCCAAGGCGCCCACAGTTTCGACGCCCCCGGCGCCCGCTACGACCATCGTGATGGGCTGTGCACCTTCGAGGTCCTCATAGACGACTACCAGCTCGACGATCCTGGGTTGGCCCGCCTGGCTCGCATCGTGCACGCCGCCGACATCGACTCCGAACTCGACACCGACCCCGCCGGGCCCGGCCTGTTGGCCATCGGCCTGGGCGGCCTCGACGTCGAAGCCGACGACCACCAGCTGTTGGAGCGGGCCGGCTTCGTCTACGACGCCCTCTACGCATGGTCGACCAAGAACACGGCCAAAGAACCGGCATGAGCCGCATCAGCTACGACACCCTCCGCGCCGAAACCGTGCTCCAGGTCGCCAAGCTCATGGCCGCCGCCGCTATCACTGCCCCCAAGTCCGGCGGGCAGCTGTTCTTGCAAGGCAAACATCTCTTCATCGAAACCGTCATCGTCGACGACGACCCCACGCTCTCCGAGCTGGCCTGGTGGATGCGCGCCCGAGGCCAAGAACGCCGCGAGACCATCTGGTTGCGAGACGCCGAAGTAGCCGAAGCCATCGACGCCGTCCTCTTCGTCGGCCTCACCGAATGGTATCCGCCCAACTACGACTGCGGTGCTTGTGGTTACGCCACCTGCGCCGAGTTCCTCCACGCCACCCACCCGCTGCGAACCGGGTCGGCCGAACTGGAGTTCACCGGGCCCACCTGCAACCTCCGTGACATCGACCTGGGCATCGCCGTCGGCTCCGCAGCCAAGACCGCGGCGATGCACTCCATCGACTGCCGCTGCCAAACCCGCATCGCCGTCGCCGCCCGCAAACTCGACGTCATCGCCGCCGATATCGCCGTTGGCCTGTCCCTATCCCTCACCCACAAAGCGATCGGCTTCGACCGCAAACTCCCCGACACGACCGTAGACAGCCTCGACCTGCCAGGCACCGGAACCCTCCCCGTCGCCAAAGACCCCGACCAGCCGGTCACCGCCCGCCGCCGGCAACAGCCCCGCCAGCCCATCAATACCACCCCTACCACCAGCAGCGCCGAACCCGGCGTTCCGTGAGAGGCCTAACGATGACAACTTCCGCGGTCCCTCTGCTTGCCACCTCAGCCGGCTTCGCCAGCGCACACATTGCTGTCACCGCCCTGATCACCGGAGCTATCGCCGCCGCGGCCGCAGCGTGGCGGATCATCGGACGGCACCGGGTCCTCAACGTGGTCGCCGTGGCCGTCATCACCACCGCAGCGGTGTACCTGTGGCGACGGTCAGCCAACATGGCGCAGCTCAACGACGACGGCCTGCCAGGTTTCTCGGCCAACGACTGGCTCGCTCCGGCCATCACCTTCATCGCGCTCACCCTCTTCAAAGATCTGCACCCCCCGGCCGACGTACGCCGGTACAACCAAGTCCGGGCCATCAGCACCATCGCCGCCTTCGCCGTCAACGTGATCACCATCTGAGAGCGCTAGCCGGCCAAATGGGCGCACACAACACGAGACGAGGTCGTCGACGCCGCCGATCAGGTCCTTTTCGGGCAGGCTCGCTGGCCGTCGGACTTGGAGTTGCCGTCCTGGCCGGCTGCTCGGCAGGCGGCGCCGCGACCGGCACCCTGCCACTGCGGCTAACAGCCACCGTGCCCTTACCGGGGGACACGTCTCGGATGGACTACACCAGTCTGGACAGCCGACACCACCGTTTGTTCATCGCCCATCTGGGCCAAGGCGAGGTCATCGTCGTCGACACCCAAACCCGCGGTGTTCTCGCCCGGATCCCGGCTCCGGGCGTCCACGGCGTCCTCGCCGTCCCCCAGCTCGGAAAGGTCTACGCCGCCGCCTCCGACAGCGCCGAGGCGCTCACCATCGACACCAACACGCTCCAAGTCGTCGCCCGTACCCACACTGGCGGAACCCCAGACGGATTCTCCTACGACTCAGCGGACCGCCGAGTCTTCGTTTCCGACGAAACAGGCGACGAGCTCACGGTGCTCGAAGCAGCGACCGGGCTCGGCATAGGGACCGTCAAGCTCGGCGGTGAGGTCGGCAACAACAGCTACGACCCGGCCGGCGGCCGTATCCTCGCCCTCGACCAGAGCCACAACCAACTCGACGTCATCAACCCGATGACCCTCGCGGTGGTTGCCCGTCACCATCTCGGCAACTGCGATCACAGCCACGGCTTGACGCTCGACGCCCCCGGACAACGTGCATTCGTCGCCTGCGACGGCAACGACCAGCTCCTGACCGTCGACCTCGAAACCTTCGTCGAGACCGACCACATGGCAACAGGGGCCGGACCTGACGTGGTCTCCCTCGACCCCGGCCTCCACCGACTGTACGTCGCCGCCGAGAGCGGCACCTGGACCGTCTTCGACACCGCCCACCATCACACCCGCCTGATCGCCCGGCGCCACCTCGCCGCCGGTGCCCACACCCTCGTCGTTGACGACACCACCCACGCCGTCTACGTCCCTCTCGCCGACCATGGAGGCCACCCGGCCTTCGAAGTCCTCATCCCCACATGACCATCGGGGGGACTTCTTCGACCCAGCAGCGGGGGCCGGCGAGGCTATGCTGGGACCATCATGTAGCCGTTCTAGAGTAACCGTGGTTGCATGAGTCAGCTGATGGGCATAAGGTGAGAGGTGGAGGCGGCACGGACAAAGTCGCCCGCCCCGGGTTCCCGCCGCCTGCGCCGCCCCGTTAGGAGATCCGCATGAACTACCCCCCCGCCCAAGACCGTCGGCGCACAGACGGACAGCCGACGAGCAAGAGTCCCCTCGCCCCGATCATTCAGATTGCCTCCGTCGCCGTCCAGAAGGGCGTCGACGGCCGTCTCTACGTAAACATTTGAGCCTGAGTCAGCCGCCCGGCCCCCCACGCACCGTGTCACCGGCCCGTTCGGGCGGCAGCCAACGCCATGGCTGGCGCTCCCAGCCGTCCGGCGTCCACCGCGCCGGGCGGCGCCCACCCCCCGAGACCCTGGTCCGCCGGTGGGCAATGGTGCTGTGCATACCGGCGTTGCTGGTGGCTCTTCTCCTGATAGTCAACCGGGGGGGCAGCCCCGGATCAAGCGCCCCAGCCAAGACCGTGGGACCGTCCCACGCAGGAGGGGTGACCCCTGGGTTGACGGGCACCCCCACGGCTGGCCTGACCGGCATGCCACCCTTTCTGGAGCCCAATAACATCTACTCGGCGGATGCCCCGGCCAACCTCAGTCCGGCCGTTCTGGGCGATCGGCCGCTCATCTATGTGCCCAACGGCATCAGCAACACGGTCACCGAGATCGACCCCACCACCAACCGCGTGGTGCGGCAGTTCCCCGTGGGGGCGCTGCCCCAACACATCGTGCCATCCTGGGATCTCAAGACCCTCTGGGTCACCAACGACAAGGGAAACAGCCTTACCCCAATAGACCCCAAGACCGGGCTGCCCGGCCCACCAGTGCCAGTCGCAGACCCGTACAACATGTACTTCACCCCCAACGGCCGCTACGCCATAGTGGTGGCCGAGGAGCTCAAGCGGCTGGACTTTCGCGATCCTCACACCATGGCCCTGGTCCACTCGTTGGCAGTGCCGTGCGCCGGGGTGGACCACATGGACTTCTCCGCCGACGGGAAGTACCTGCTGGCCAGCTGCGAATTCGGCGACACCGTGCTCAAGGTGGACGTGGCCAGTCAGTCCGTCGTGGGAACTATTGCCCTGCCCAAACGGTCGATGCCCCAGGACGTCAAGCTCTCGCCCGATGGCAAGGTCTTCTATGTGGCCGACATGATCCACAACGGCGTATGGGAGTTGGACGGCGACACCATGAAGGTGCTCGGCTTCCTTCCCACCGGCAAGGGTGCCCATGGCCTGTATGTGAGCCGGGACACCAAGCAGCTCTACGTCTCGGATCGGGACGAGGGGGCGGTGTCGGTGGTCGACCTGGCCACCCGCCAGGTGGTGGCCACCTGGCGGCTGCCCGGCGGCGGTAGCCCGGACATGGGCAATGTGTCGGCCGACGGCAAGGTGCTGTGGCTGTCGGACCGCTACAACTCCGACGTCTACGCCATCGACACCACCACCGGGAAGCTGTTGGCCCGAATGCCGGTTGGCCAGGGCCCGCACGGGCTGGACGTCTGGCCCCAGCCCGGTCGGTACTCGCTCGGCCACACTGGGATCATGCGGTGATGGGCCATGCCATCCCGTCCCGGGCGCCGCGCCCCTCAACGGGGGCGACCGCCACCGGTTGGGCACTGTTGCCGCTGCGGCTGTTCCTGGGCATCACCTTCATACAAAAGCTGGCCGACCCCAGGTTCTTCCGGGCGTCGCATACTCGTCTTTGGGCAGAACCTCGACGAGGTGGGCGCCGGCGGCGGCGAGGCGTCGAAGTTCACCGCGGTCGACTGTGGTCGGCATCTTTGGTTTCTCCTGGATGATCGGCGGACGGGCACAGCCGCGCTCGATGTCGGCGGACGCCGACCACTGCGGTGACGAGGACGAGGACGAGCAGACCAGCGATCGCCAGCACCGAGTAGCGGAGGCCGAGGCCGGCGATGGTGATCCCGCCGGCGGCGGCGCTCACCACGGCCGACAGCCCGCAGCACAGCGTCAGCCCGACGGCTCCCAAGGCGGCGACCGACATCCCGCCGGCCGGTTCGTTGGCATTCATGGGGTGATGACAGCTCGGAGCTGATCGACGGTGGGAACCGGCTCGGTGCCGGCGTCGGTCCGGTAGAGACGACACGCCAACCCGCCGGGGTCGCCGGGGTGGGCGAAGGGATCGTGGCCGTCCACCAAAATCGTGGGTGAGCCGCGGAAATGGAGCGCCTCGGCCTGCTCGGCGGTGGTCACCTGTTCGTGGGCCAGCCGGTCAGGGTCAGCGCCCAACCCGACGAGGACCTCCTTGAGACGGCCCTCCGCGACCCGCCAGTTGGGGCAAGCATCGAAGTAGAGCAGGCGCACGTCGGGCACTTGGCGTTGGGTCATGCGCCCATCGTGCACCTTCCCCTCTAGGGGAAGGTCAAGGGGTACGATGCTGATCGTGCACATCGGGCAAGTCGCCGACAGGGCAGAGGTGACCACCAAGGCGGTGCGCTACTACGAACGAGTCGGCCTGCTCCCCGAGGCGGCGCGGACCGCTGCCGGCTATCGCGACTACCCCGAAGCGGTACTCGAGCGGCTGCGGTTCATCCGTGCCTCCCAGGCCGTCGGTCTCTCGCTCGGGGAGATCAAGGGCATCATCGGGTTCAGAGACCAAGGCAGCCCACCATGCACGCATGTACTGGACCTGGTCGAGGGCCGGGCCGCCGACTTGGACAGACGGATCGCCGAGCTCGCCGAACTCCGCGACGAGCTTCACCGTCTGGCGGACCGCGGACGCTCGCTTTCGCCCGACGCCTGCTCACCTAACCTGGTGTGCCACATCCTGAACCCAGGCTCATCTGCGTAGCTGGGTCGATCTGGGGCCCGGTGGTAGCGGCCCGTCCGCCCGGCCCAGTCGTACTTGGCCAGAGCATAGGGATCGACCTTGACCTGGGAGGCCACATAGTCGACGGCACGCTGCGGGACCTCGCTCGGGTGTTCGGGAAACCGGCCCTCCCGCTCGAAGTGCTTCAGCATCACGGCGAAACCAAGACGGGTGGCCTCTGTCTTGTTCCCGACCAGGCGCCAGCTCTCCTCCACCAGCGTCCAGCAGTCGATCAGCATCCTCCAGAGTCCACCCCTGTCGCACCGGTTACGCCTCCCGCTCCACGACGGTCCCACCGGGCCGCTGGGCGGCCCTCCGACGACCTCAGGAACTCGTTTCGGGCACGGATTCGTTCCCGAAACGGGAATCGGGAAGAAATGACTTCCCGTTCGGGAACTCATCTCCTTGACAGGGCCGATTTGGGAACTTTTTCGGGAACTCCGGGGCGCATGCTCCCGGCATGGAACTCACTCAGACCCCAACCCAGGCACCCGATCAGGAAGTGGCTGCAGCCCTGGAGGTGGCTGCTGAGCGGGCTCTGTGGGCTCCGTTGTCGCACCTATCGGATCACTGGATCGGTCTTACCACGCTGGGCCGTCAAGCACTCCACCGTTTTGACGCGGCCTTGGACGAGGAACAAAGGGCCGCGGCGGACTACATCGCTGAGCGCTCTGGCCGCCTCACCTTGGATCAAGAAGAGTCCCGCTATAGCCGGGCCTGGCAGTGGGCAGCCTGGCAGACGCTCGCGAAACCCCGGCCGGCCCCGCTCCCTTCTCCCCTCAAGGATAAGCCGCTTGCCTCGCCGGCGCGGCGCTCAAACAGACGATCGCCCCGGCGTCCTGGCCCCGACCGGGAGCGTTGACGTGTCATTTTCGACGCCAAGCCCGAGCCACGATCAGCAGGCCGCTGCTCGGGCGGCCAAGGTCGCTGCCGCACAGGCAACCCTTGTCGACGCGGTGGCCTCTATCCACTCTGGCGACGACTGGCGCCATTTCCTGGACCTCCAGGGCCGGCTGCATTCCTACTCAGCCAACAACGCCATGTTGATCGCCGCCCAGCACGCCCGGGCCTTCCAGGAGGGCCGGGTCCCCACTTCCGAGCCTAGCTACGTGGCCGGCTTCATGACCTGGAAGGCAATGGGGCGCTCAGTCGAAAAGGGCCAGAAGGGCTACATGGTCCTGGCCCCCCTTCGCTCATCGCTACGGGTAGCTACTGACCAATCCGGTGGGAGCCGAGTGCCTGGCCCAAAAGAAGCAGGCCAACCGGGCGAGACAGTCAAGGCCCGGCGGGGCCTGCGGGGCTTCACCATCGAGCACGTCTTCGCGGCCGAGCAGACCACCGGGGCGCCCCTGCCCACCCCGCCATCGCCTCGCCTGCTCGAGGGTGACGCCCCCCTGGGCTTGGGTGAGGCGGTGGTGGGACTGATCGAGGCTCGGGGCTATGTCGTCTCGGCCGTACCCGATGCCAGCGCCATTGACGGAGCCAACGGCATGACCACATTTCCATCCAGGACAGTCCAAGTGCGCGCCGACATGGACGACGCGGCCAGGGTCAAGACCCTCCTCCACGAAGCCGCCCATGTCTTGCTGCACGACCCGGCGGTGCGTGACCCGGACTTGCCCCGCCATGTCCGAGAGGTCGAGGCCGAGTCGGTCGCCTACGTAGTGGCCTCGGTGCACGGATGGCCACCGACAGCTACTCCTTCCCCTACGTCGCCGGATGGGCGGGGGCGGGAGGCGTAGAAGTCCTGCAGGCCAGCATGAGCCGCATCGCCCAGGCGACCAAGGAGGTCATCGCCGCCTCTCCCGCCGAGCACGGCCCAGGCGGTCGGGTTCCCGGCGCCGAGCGGGCCGTGGAGCGAGCCCAGCTCAGCGCGGAGCTTCTCCAGGCCAGCCGGGACCGGCTGGCCTCACCCACTACCCCGGCCAGGCCGCTGCCCGCTCGACACCCAATCGGTCGCTCGGCCCATCGGGCCGGGCGCGAGCTGGAGCGTTGATCGCCGTGTCCTCGTCAGCCGCTCTTCGCTCGGCCCTGGCCTACGCGGCCAAGGGATGGCCGGTGCTACCGCTTCACTCCTCCACCAACCAGGGATGCTCGTGTGGCCGGGCCGGCTGTGGTGGCAAGCACCCTCGCACCCGCCACGGCGTGCACGATGCCACCCTCGACGCCCAGATCATCAAGGGTTGGTGGACCCGGTGGCCAAATGCTGGTGTCGGCATCCGCACCGGGTCGGCCAGTGGTCTGGTGGTCATCGACGTCGACCCGGGCCATGGCGGCCAGACCAGCTTCAACGCCTTGCTGCGAGACCACGGAGGCCTTCGCCAGGTTCCCCTGCGAGTTCGCACGGGCGGAGATGGATGGCATCTGTACTTCGCCCACCCTGGCACCGCCGTTCCCAACGATGCTGGACGGCGCCTGGGTCCGGGTCTTGATGTGCGCGACGACGGTGGCTACGTGGTAGCACCTCCCAGCATTCACCAGAGCGCCAAGCCCTACCGCTGGGTCGGGGCGGCCAATACACCACCGCCCCTACCCCCCTGGCTGGCGGAACGCCTGGTGCCGCCTCCGCCGGCCCCACGGCGCGATCTGTCGCTCGACACACGGCCCCTGGCGGCCTCCCGCTACGCCGACGCCGCCCTGGCCGGCGAGCTCGCCACCTTGGCCGGCGCTCCCGAAGCTGACCGGGGTGGCGAAGCTGACGGTGACGTCGGTGCCCCCGCAGCCCTGGAACTCGGCTCCGGTCACGTCCCCGGGGACAATGACCAGATGGGCTGTGGTCATGGAGGCCGGCACCTCGGCGAAGTAGGTCCCGTAGAGCAGTCCCGAGCCGGTGGAGGCCCGGTCGGTGGGACCGAGGTGCTGGGTGGCGATGCTGGTCCCGTCGGGCATGGCCACCGTCACCCGGTTCCCCGGGAGGGGCGCGAAATCACCCAACGAGCCGGCGCAAACGTCATTGCCGATCTTCGGGTTCTCGACCGGCTCATCGCTCATGGAGAACACCACGCAGGCGTTGCCCGGCCCCGACGGGGCGACGTCTGGGGGCGATCGGTAGCCGAGAGCGACGCTGTTGAGGGCGACCTTGATCCCAGCCGAGAAGCCGTCCGCCCGGTCCACCCCCAGCAAGATGGCCTGACCGTCCACCTGATCGACCACCGTGGGGGTGGGGGAGCTGGCGGCAGCCGGCAACGCGAGTCCACAGGCGATGGCCAACCACAGGCAGGCCAGGACCAACAGGGTCGGGGACAGCCCCGCCAATCCCCCAAGGCTGCGCACAACACTCCGAGCCGCCATCCCCTCCCTCCCGGACCCGGCGAGGCTGGCCCTGGTCCCGACCAAAAGCTACCGGTGCAACCGGTCAAGATCAATGGCCCACGCCAAGTCGCCAAGACCGGGACTGCCTGGAGGATGGACCAGACCTTGGACTGACCCTCGTCGTCAGCCAGCACGGCCCGGACGTCCCGCCGGGATGGGACGCGCAGGCGCTTGGCCAGCCCGGGATCGGCCAGCGTCGCCCCTGGCTCGTCTTCGACCCAGGGCAGGTGGCCGTTGCAGTCATCCACGGCCAGGCGCCGCTGGCCCTGCGCGCATCTCTGACCTCGGCCGGCTACAGCCTGACCGGCCTTGCTCGGGGTACCCAGGTCTGGAGCCGCCGTCTTCATCGTCCGCAATCCACATACCAACCAGGAGGTAATCGATGTCCGTAACCGAATCTCGTGCCAACGAGAGCTCCAGTACCCTCGTTCTCACCGTCGAAGAAGCAGGCCGTCTTCTCGGCATCTCCCGAGGCCTGGCCTACGGGTTGGTGGCCCGCCGGGAGCTGCCCCACATACGCCTCGGCCGGCGCATCGTGATCCCCCGAACGGCACTGGAGGCCCTGCTCACCCAGACCAACCGCGAGGCTCAGGACTAACCGGGACATCCAACCGGGGATCGGTCCTGTCGACTGACTGGGGCAGCGGTCCGTTACGACGGTACGCTGCATTCGTGCCCAACGTCACCAACACCAGGGACGAGATCAACGTAACCCACCACATTTCACCAGTGTTCGGAGACCTGATCGCCAAGGCGACACTCGCCATCGACCTCGAGATTGAACGGCGGCTACGTCTCGGCCTGCCGGTGGTTGTCGACCGAGGTAGCGGTGTCGAGCAGCTGAACCCCTGAAAGGTCCGCACTCTGAAACCCGTCGTCGGCAGCCCACCTACTCTGAGGTCCCGGCGAGGCTGCACAGCAGCCACCAGCGCCTCTTATCTCGGATCGCCAGGTCACTACCCTTGCGGCCGCCTTCGGCCACCACGACCAGCCGTTCGCTGTTATCCAGCAACACCCAGTGATCGACGAGCGGCCGGTAAACCTCGAAGAATGCCAGTAGACCAGCTCGCCATCTCCGCCGGACAATTGCCTCGGCCACGTCGTGACCACCTGCTGCCACCCGTGCCGCCACCCGCCGTACTGCCAGCGCGGGGCTGTCCAGTGCAGTGAAGTGCAATCGCACCTCGTAGCCGGCCGCCCCCCACTCGCTCACCCACCGGACGAAGCCTCGCCCTGCAAGGTTCGTCTCAACGCAGAACGACCGGCGTGCGGCGGTTGATGTTCGCATCTCGTCCAGCACAATCCGCGACGCAGCGACCGACACGACGCGCTGAGAGCGCCCTTCCCCATGGAGCCGAGCGGCGACCACATCCACGTTCAAGAACTCCATGCCACTTGGGACTAGCAGTCTGCTCTGCGTTGTCTTGCCCGCTCCGTTGGGGCCAGCCAGGATCAACACCTCCGGGCGTCCAGGGACGACGACCCGGCTCATCACCTTTGTGCGGGCACGCTATGTGAACCCGAGAAGCGCCGCCGACGATGAGGCGCAGCGAGCCGGACACCGTCGGAATGCAGCTGCGTTCAAGAGGAGGCTCGCGAGACCATGTCCGAGAGGGCGGCAGCGATGGCTCGGTCACGATCAGCGGTGGCGTGCTGATACAGGAGGGCGGCACGCACAGAGGAGTGACCCATGCGGGCCATCAGCTCCTTGGTGCTGGCCCCGGTGGCGGCGGCCATCGTGTTCCCCGAGTGACGCAGGTCGTGAAAGTGCATCCGCTCCACTCCAGCGGTCCGGCAGGCTTCGCGCCACTTGATGCTCCACCGGGCGCGGGTCAACGGTGCACCTCGCTCACCGGTGAACACCAGGGCCTCCGGATCAACGGACCCGCAGGCGGCCAGGTGGGCTTCCACCTCGGGCAGGAGGTGTGGTGGGATGGCTACGGTGCGCCGACCAGCCTCGGACTTAGGAGGCCCGACGATGAGACGGCCGCCCGCGAGCTCGGTCAGCACCTCCGACACCGTGACCGTTCCTTGGAACGGATCGAGGGCTCGACGGCGTAGCCCCGCCAGCTCTCCGAAGCGGAGACCGGTGAAGGCAGCCATGAGCACCAGCAGCTTGAACCTCGGCTCGACCGCATCGGCCAAGGCGTAGACCTGCGCAACAGTCACCACGGGACGCTCGGCTGATCGCTCAACGCCCGCGCCCTTGAGGTTGCACGGGTTCTTCACGATCACCTCGTCGGCGACGGCCGTGCCCAGAATCGTGCGCAGCAGCCGATAGCACTTGGCCACCGTCACCGGTCCGGGTTTGTCCGCCCTGACCAACCCGGAATGCCAGGATCGAATCAAGGCCGGCGTTATCGCAGACAGCTTGTGTTGACCGAGGGCCGACAAGATGTGCCTTCGGAGGAGACTCTCGTATAGCTCGCGGGTCCGAGGACGAAGGCCGGGATGGTCCTCCAGCCAACTGGTCGCGTATTCGCAAAGGGTCGTGGCCCCTGCTCTCGGCTCGGCCCAGGCTCCCCGCCGAGCATCCGTCATGACTGAGGTCATGGCCGCCTCCGCCGCCGCCTTGGTCGAATGGCCGCCCTTCGACACCTGACGCCGTCTGCCGTCCGGACCGACGGGTAGGTCCACGACGAAGGTCCAGGGCTTCCCCCGGCCCGGACTGCGCTGCCAGACCCGACCCCTCACGTGCTCACACCTCCTGTCCAGTGCTCACAGATCATATCAAACCTGTGAGCATTCTGTGAGCACTTCACCCGCCGAGCCGGTCCCTGCCAGACCCAATATGCGCCCTGACCTGGGCTTTCGTCCGAGCGGGTGACGGGAATCGAACCCGCATTGCCAGCTTGGAAGGCTGGTGCTCTGCCACTGAGCTACACCCGCGAGCAGTGGTTCCTGTCGGGGAGAGGGGATTTGAACCCCCGACCTCCTGCTCCCAAAGCAGGTGCGCTACCGCTGCGCTACTCCCCGTTCCCTCTCGGGCCATTGCTTGAGGCCAATGGTAGGCGAGATAGCTGATCGGCCAGGCCCAGCAGGTCGCCGAAAACTCACAGCTCCTCCAACGGCCAGCCACTGTCGGTCTGGTGGAGGCTCAGCCGCTCCGACGCCACCGCGCCCATCTCGACCAGGTGACCGACTGCGCTCGAGCGCTTCACCGTTCCATGGTCCCATGACATGTCGGTGCCCGGACCTTGGCTGGTCGGCGACCGCGCTCGCACGCCTTATCCTGACCGGTCATGCCCGACGTGGTGGCCCTGGTCCCCGATCTCATGGACCGCTCCAAGGTAGAGGCGGTCGCCCGGGCCGCCGGGGCCACGCTGATCGAGGTGGCGGAGTCATCCGATCTGGCCGGTGCGGTCTCTGACCATACCGACCTGGTCATCGTCGATCTGAGCCGTCCCGGCGTGCTGGATGCCCTCCCCGATCTGGCCCACGTGAGGACGGTTGGCTACGCCAGCCACGTCAACCGGGCACTTCTGCAGGGGGCACAGGAGGCGGGGTGTCGGGAGGTGATGGCCCGTTCGGCATTCTTTCGCCGGCTGACGGACCTGTTGGTTGGTCGGAGTGAAGCGCCCGCCCCGCCGGGCGAGGGGATCGACGAGGGCATCCCGGACGGCGAGAACCTCGCCGCAGGCCGGTAGACTCCTCAAACTGTATGCGATCCACTGCGGAGCCCGTCGAAGACAACAAGGTCAAGATCTCGATTGAGCTCGACGAGGCAGAGTTGGACGAGTCCCTGGATCTCGCCTATCGCAAACTGGGACAAGAGGTCAGAGTCCCGGGCTTTCGACCGGGCAAGGTGCCCCGCCGCCTGCTCGAAGCGCGCATGGGAGCTGGGGCTGTCCGCCAGGAGGTGGTGCGCGAGACGCTCCCCGACTACTACGCCCGAGCCGTGCGGGAGAACGAGATCGACGCCATAGCTGCGCCCGAGATCGAGATCACCGCGGGCGAGGAGTCCGGCCCCCTGGCGTTCGAGGCAGTGGTACAGGTGCGTCCCAAGGTGGCCATCCCCGGATACCAGGGACTTCGGGTCACCGCTCCCGGGCTCAATGTGAGCGACGAGGACATGACGGCCCACATCGACCGGCTGCGGGAGCAGTCGGGGGAGCTGGTCGAGGTCAGCCGCCCAGCCGAGGATGGCGACCATCTCACCATCGACGTGCAGGGTCACCGCCACAACGAGGTGCTCCAGGGCCTCACTGCCAATGACTATCTCTACGAGGTGGGAAGCGCCTCGCTCATGCCCGGGCTCGACGAGCAGCTCCGGGGGGCCAAGCCAGGCGACATCCTGCGCTTCAACTCCATGCCCGGCAAAGATCAGGAGGAGGCTACCTTTCAGGTGTCGGTTAAGACAGTCAAGGAGAAGGTCCTGCCGGAGGTGACCGACGAGTGGGCGGCGGAGGCCTCGGAGTTCAACACGATCGAGGAGCTGATGGCCGACACCCGCACGCGCCTGGAGGCAGTCAAGCGGTTCCAGGCACAACTGGGCGTACGCGAGCAGGCGGTCCAGGCTCTGGCCCAGCTGGTGGCCGAGGACCCGCCCGAGAGCCTGGTGGAGGCCGCCCTCGAGCATCAGGCTCACGAGCTCACTCACCACATCGAGTCCCAGGGCGCCTCCATGGAGCAGTACCTGGAGGCCGTGGGCCAGGACAGAGACACGGTGCTGGCCGAGCTGCGGACGACGGCCGAGGAGTCGGTGAAGGTGGACCTGGCCCTGCGGTCACTGGCCGAGGCCGAGAGTATAGAGATGGACGAGGCCGACCTGGACAAGGAGTTGACCAAGATGGCCGAGAGGCTCCGTCAGCCCAAAGACCAATTGCGGAGACGGCTCGAGGGTACCGACGAGATGTACGAGTTGCGCTCGGCCCTCCGCCGTGCCAAGGCGATGGCCTGGCTGGTTGACCATGTAGAACTCGTCGACGAGGAGGGCCAGATCATCGACCGCAGCCAGTTTTCGGCCTCCGAGGATACGGCAACTGATGCCTCGGCGGGTGAGGCCTCGGCGGGTGAGGCCCCGGCAACTGAGGCCTCGGCGGGTGAGGCCCCGGCAACTGAGGCCTCGGCGGGTGAGGCCCCGGCGGGCGATGCCGACCACACCCGGGCCAGCACGGTGGAGAGCCCGGCATGAGCCGCTCCCCCAGCAACTATCTGGTACCGACGGTCATCGAGTCGACCAACCGGGGCGAGCGGGCCTACGACCTCTACTCGCGCCTTCTCAAGGACCGCATCATCATCATCGGCACCCCCATTGACGACGCGGTGGCCAACTTGGTGTGCGCCCAGATGCTCTTCCTCGAGAACGACAGCGAGGACAAGGAGATCCACCTTTACATCAACTCCCCGGGCGGCGACATCACTGCTCTGTTCGCCATCTACGACACCATGAAGTTCGTCAAGTCTGACAAGTCGACATTCTGCTTCGGTCAGGCCGCCTCGGCAGCAGCCGTCCTTCTGGCGGGGGGGACCAAGGGAAAGCGCTTTGCCCTTCCGCACGCCCGCATCCTCATCCATCAGCCCTATGGCGGAGCAGCCGGCCAGGCGACCGACATAGAGCTGCAGGCCAAGGAAATCCTCAGGATGCGTGATCTGCTCAACCAAGTGCTGGCAGTGGACACCGGCCAGTCCATCGAGAAGGTGGCCAAGGACACCGACCGGGACTTCATCATGAGCGCGGCAGAAGCCAAGGTTTACGGCATCATCGACGATGTCATCACGACTCGCGAGCTGGAAGAGGTTCCGCAAGTCGCTGGTGTTGTGGCTTAGCGCCACCGGTCAGGCGAACTACAACTCGAGGGGGAGCAGTGGCGAAGTTCGGAGACGGGGGGGATCTGGTCAAGTGCAGCTTCTGCGGCAAATCGCAAAAGCAGGTCAAGAAGCTCATTGCCGGACCCGGGGTCTACATCTGCGATGAGTGCATCGACCTCTGCAACGACATCATCGAGGAGGAGTCAACCGACTCCTCCGAGATGCGCTTTGACGAGCTGCCCAAGCCCCGCGAGATCTTTGAGTTCCTCAACGACTATGTGATCGGTCAGGATTATGCCAAGAAGATCCTGTCAGTTGCCGTCTACAACCATTACAAACGGGTCCAGGCCGGCTCTTATCACGATGCCGAGGTTGAGCTGGCCAAGTCCAACATCCTGCTCCTTGGTCCAACCGGCTGTGGCAAGACGCTCTTGGCCCAGACCCTGGCCCGACTGCTCAACGTACCCTTCGCCATCGCTGACGCCACCGCCCTCACCGAGGCCGGCTACGTCGGTGAGGACGTGGAGAACATCCTGCTCAAGCTGATCCAGGCGGCTGATTACGACGTCAAGAAGGCCGAGACCGGGATCATCTACATCGACGAGATCGACAAGATCGCCCGCAAGAGCGAGAACCCGTCCATCACCCGGGACGTCTCCGGCGAGGGCGTCCAGCAGGCCCTGCTCAAGATCTTGGAGGGAACCACCGCATCGGTGCCCCCCCAGGGCGGACGCAAGCATCCCCATCAGGAGTTCATCCAGATAGACACGACCAACGTCTTGTTCATCTGCGGAGGGGCGTTCGCCGGGTTGGAGACGATCATCGAGAGCCGCCTGGGGCGCAAGGGCATCGGCTTCCGGCCCGAGATTCGCCCCAGCGGACGACCCGATGTCTCCGAGCAGTTGCACCACGTGTTGCCCGAGGACCTGCTCAAGTTCGGACTGATCCCAGAGTTCGTGGGCCGTCTGCCGGTCATCGGAGCTGTCTCCAGCCTCGACAAGGACGCCCTGGTACGCATCCTGATCGAGCCCAAGAATGCTTTGGTCAAGCAGTACCGGCGGGTTTTCGAGCTGGACCAGGTGGAGCTGGAGCTGGGTGACGACGCACTCGAGGCAGTGGCCGAGCAGGCTCTCCTGCGCAGCACCGGAGCTCGCGGCCTACGAGCCATCTTGGAGGAGGTGCTACTGGAGGTGATGTACGACCTGCCCAGTCGCACCGACGTGGGCAAGTGCGTTATCGACCGAGCGGTGGTGCTGGATCGGGTCAACCCGACTCTGGTGGCCCGCAGCGGACCGGCCAAGGTCGACCGCCCCCGGCGGGCTGCCAGCTAAGAGAGGGACCATATGAATGTGATCTGCAAGGGCGCCCTGGTGGGTGGCCTGGCCGGTGTGAGCCTCGGAGGCGCCCGGGCCTACCAGGCTGACGACACGGTTGACGTCGCCCTCAAGCGTGCTGCGGCGGTGGGTGGAGCGGCCACTGGCGCGGGTGCCTTGGTGGGTTTGCTGCTGTTCCGACGCAATCGTCGCCGATTGGCTGTCGACCGGGCATTGGCCAGCGTGCTGAGCCCGTTGGGGCTCAACCGCAAGAAGCATCTGAGCCGCCGGGTGCGGCGCCAACTGCGTCGCTTGGACGTCGGCAAGGTGGACGCCGCGAAATTGGACCTGGCCGCCCTGACCGGATCGGCCCGTCGACGCGCTGGCAAGGCGGTCGACGCAACCCGTCAGCGAGCGGCAGACGTAGGCGAGATCGCCCGCCAGGGAACTGAGCAAGCCACCGATGCCGTCAGCCACGCGGTCGACGTCGCCAGCCACGCGGTCGACGTGGCCCGCCAGCGAGCGGGAGGGGTGGCCGGGCAGGCGGCCGAGGTCGCTCGCCGCCGAGCGGCAGACGTGGGCGAGATCGCCCGCCAGGGAACTGAGCAAGCCACCGATGCCGTCAGCCACGCGGTCGACGTGGCCCGCCAGCGAGCGGGAGGGGTGGCCGGGCAGGCGGCCGAGGTCGCTCGCCGCCGAGCGGCAGACGTGGGCGAGATCGCCCGCCAGGGAACTGAGCAAACCACCGATGCCGTCAGCCAGGCGGTCGACGTCACCAGCCACGCAGTTGACGTTGCTCGGCACCGCTCGACAAACGCCGCTGTGCAGGCCGTCGATACGGTCTCCCACGCCTGGGAGCAGGCTGGGGACGTGGCCGACGAAGTAGCCGACGCGGCACAATCGCTGGTCGACGCCTGAGGCGCGAGCTGCCCGATCTGGCGGGACACCGCGGTTGACCATTCGCCACCCCGGTGCCGTCAACCGCTTCGACGGTCTGACCAGCGCCTTGGCCTGGTTGGAGAACCACGTCAACCTGGAGGCGGTCCAAGCCAGCCGGGGCCAGGTCCCGAGCTTGGCGCGAATGAAAGAGATGACCCCGTTGCTGGGCGAGCCCCAGCAGGACTACCCGGTCATCCACCTCACCGGTACCAACGGCAAGGGCTCCACTGCCCGCATCCTCACCTCCTTGCTGATGGCCCGCGGCCTCCGGGTAGGGACCTACACCAGTCCCAACCTGGAACGGGTCAACGAACGCCTGTCGTGGGACGCCGAACCCATCCCCGATGACGCTCTCACCGAGGTCCTCGGTGCAGTGGCGGTGGTGGAGGACACGCTGGCCAGGGCGCCGTCGCGATTTGAAATCCTCACGGCCGCCGCCTTGCGATGGTTCGCCGACATCGCCGTGGATGTTGCGGTGGTGGAGGTTGGCCTGGGCGGCCTGAGAGATGCCACCAACGTGGTGGACGGGTCGGTGGCGGTGGTAACCAATGTCAGCCTGGACCATCTGGACAGCCTGGGGCCCACCCTGGCCGACATCGCCACCGAGAAGGCCGGGATCGTCAAGCCGGGGGCGACCCTGATCCTGGGGGTCGACGACCCGGCTCTACGGCCGATCTTCCGGGCCGCCGGTGCGGCCCAGGTCTGGGAGCGCCACCCACCCAGCAGCACGGGAGGCACGGGGGGCACCAGCGGCAAGGGCGGCTCCGGGGTCGAGGGCGGCTCCGGGGACACTGGGGGCTCCGGTGTCGAGGGCGGCTCGGGGGTCGAGGGCGGTCCGGTGGAGGCAGCCAGGCCCAGCTTCGACGGCGCCACCTTTGGCTGTGACTCCAACCGGCTGGCCCACGGGGGCAGGGTGGTCGACCTGCATACTCCGGGCGCCCAGTACCCCGATCTCTATCTCCCTCTCCATGGGGCCCACCAAGGAGACAACCTCGCATGTGCCCTGGCCGCCGCAGAGGCCTTCTTTGCCGCTCCCCTCAACGCCGACCTGGTAGCCGAGGCAGTGAGCACCGTACAGGTACCGGGGCGCATGGAGGTCGTCGGCCGGTCGCCCCTGTGCATCCTCGACGGGGCCCACAATCCAGCCGGAGCCCGGGCTGCCGGTGCCACGTTGGCCGACGACTTCGCCGGTGTCGGGCAACTGGTCGTAGTCATGGGCCTGCTGGGCGGCCGGCGTCCGCGGGAGATGCTGGAGGGACTCGGACCGCGACGCATACGCCTGGTGGTGGCGACTCCCCCGCCATCGCCTCGTGCCCTGCCACCCGAGGAGGTGGTCGCCGCCGCCGCCCAATTGGGGGTGGATTCGGTGATCGCCCGCACCACCGCCGAGGCGCTGGAGTTGGCTTTGGACGAGGTGGCTGAGGACGAGGCGCTCGTGGTGACAGGCTCCCTCTACCTGGTAGGTGAGGCCCGGGCCATCCTGTTGGCCAAGCCGCCAGAGAGACAGCCGGCCGGCTAACCTGGCCGACCCGTGGACCGTACCCTGGTTATCTGCAAGCCCGATGCGGTCGAACGCCGCCTGGTGGGAGCCGTGGTGGGCCGACTGGAGGCCAAGGGTCTGCGCCTGGTGGCCGCCGAGCTGCGCACGATCGACTCCGACCTGGCCGCCCGCCACTATGCCGAGCACCAAGGCAAGCCCTTCTACCCCGGCCTGATCGAGTTCATCACCCGTGGGCCGTCACTGGTCATGGTGGTGGACGGGCCAAGCGGCACCTGGCGAGCGGTGCGGGCCCTCATGGGCGCCACCGACCCGATGGGCGCAGTCCCGGGGACCATCCGGGGCGACCTCGCCACCCTGCTCGACGAGAACCTGGTCCACGGCTCGGACTCCGCGGAGTCGGCCCAAAGAGAGATCGCCACCTTCTTCCCCGGGCTGGCCTGAGCGCACGCCCACGCAAGGTCGCCCATTTCTTTGGACGCACTTGCCCGACTTCGAGGAGGCCTCACAGAGGTCGGGGCGGGAGCACAAGGCGTTGACCTGGGGTGACTTGCCTTGACCCCGCTTTACCCCTAGCCTGGCCCTGACCTTCGCCCACGCCGAGGGGGCCTCTGCGATGTCCGATCACTTCTTCTCCAACATTCTCGGCCGCGACATGGCCGTCGACCTGGGTACTGCCAACACTCTCGTCTACGTGCGCGGGCGCGGCATCGTGCTCAACGAGCCGTCGGTGGTGGCCATCAACGTCAAGGACGGCAGACCCCTGGCGGTGGGCATGGAAGCCAAGCGCATGATCGGACGTACGCCCGGCCACATCCAGGCCATCCGGCCCCTCAAGGACGGCGTGATCGCCGACTTCGAGGTCTGCGAGAAGATGCTTCGCTACTTCATCCGCCGGGTCCACCAGCGGCGCTTTGCCAAGCCCCGCATGGTGATCTGCGTCCCATCGGGCATAACCGGGGTCGAGCAGCGGGCAGTGCAGGAGGCGGCTGAGTCAGCCGGTGCCCGCAAGCCGGCCTACATCATCGAGGAACCGATGGCGGCTGCCATCGGTGCTGGTCTGCCCGTTCACGAACCCACCGGCAACATGGTCGTCGACATCGGCGGGGGTACGACCGAGGTGGCCGTCATCTCACTGGGTGGCATTGTCACCAGCCAGTCCATCCGCATCGGCGGCGACGAGCTGGACGATGCGATCATCGCCTTCATCAAGAAGGAGTACAGCCTGGCCCTGGGTGAGCGGACCGCCGAGGAGATCAAGATGGCCCTGGGCTCAGCCTGCCCCCTGGAAGAGGAGCTGCACGCCGAGATCCGCGGCCGGGACCTCATCACCGGGCTACCCAAGACCATAGTGACGACCACCGAGGAGGTCCGCAAGGCCATCGAGGAGCCGCTGGCCGCCATCGTGGACGCCGTCAAGGTCACCTTGGACAAGACTCCCCCCGAGCTGGCAGCCGACATCATGGAGCAGGGCATCGTGATCACCGGCGGCGGGGCCATGTTGCATGGTCTGGGCTCCCGCCTGACCGCCGAGACCGGCATGCCCATCGTGTTGGCCACCAACCCGCTGCACTCGGTAGCCATCGGCAGCGGTCAATGCCTCGAGGAGTTCGAGGCCCTCAAGCAGGTACTCATCTCCTCGAACTCGTCACGCTAGAGAGCGGCCCGTGGCCCTGTCCCGGCGCTCCACCCGCCCCCGTTACGCCCTGCTGCTGTTGGTGCTGGCCTCGGTAAGCATCATTACCCTGGACTATCGAGGCAGCGGCGCGGTGACGGCGGTGAAGACTCACGTCCAGGATGCGCTGACTCCGGTGCAGGCGGCGGTGTCGGGAGCGCTGCGCCCGGTGGGCAACTTCTTCGAGGGGGCCGTGAGCTACGGATCTCTCCAGTCCGAGAACGCCAGGCTGCGAGCCGAGAACGCCAGACTGCGCGGTCCCTCTCTGCGGGCCTCCGCCGAGGAGCGCCAGACTCAGCAGCTGATGGCCCAGGCCAATCTCCCCTTCGTCCCGACCATCCCCAAGGTAGTGGCCGAGGTGATTGGTCCTGGGCCGTCCAACTTCGAGGACACGGTCGAGATCAGCAAGGGGACCTCGGCGGGGGCTCGGGTCGGCAACCCGGTGGTCACCGGTGCTGGCCTGGTCGGCCGGGTGGTAGCGGCATCCGGTAACCGTGCCACCGTGATCCTGGTGAGCGACCCCACGTCTCACATCGGCGTGCGGTTCGGGCCCCACGGTGACCTGGGCATCGTCAACGGGGAGGACACCGGCCAACCTCTCGGAGTGGACATGGTCCCACTCGGGGCCCAGGTCACCAAGGGCGAGGTCATGACCACCAGCGGTGTGGGCCAGAGCATCTACCCTGGCGGTATCCCGGTGGGTACGGTGGCGTCCAACAGCGCATCGGCGGGCGCCCTCCAGCGCCAGGTGACCCTCAGCCCAGTCGCCAATCTGGGCCAGCTCGACCTGGTGAGCGTCCTTCAATGGGTCCCGACCACGGGGACCAGTCCCCGATGACCGGTGGATCCCGACTGCGTCTCGGGCTGATCGTGGTGACGATCCTGGTGGTCCAGTTGGCCCTGTTGGATGGCGTGAGCGTGTACCACGCCCACCCTGACGCCCTGGTCCTGGTGGCAGCAGCTGGCGGCCTGGTAGCCGGTCCCCACCGGGGAGCGATGGTGGGATTCGTGGCCGGATTGGCCTCCGATCTGTTCCTCGCAACCCCCTTCGGGCTGTCGGCCCTCGCATTTACCCTGGTCGGCTTCGGGGTAGGCATGACCAGGGCCAGCCTGATCCTTCCAACCTGGTGGTTGACACCCGCCACCGGAGCGCTGGCCAGCGCGGCCGGAGTGGTGATCTACGCCCTTCTGGGGGCGACGGTCGGCCAGTCCCAGATGTTGGGGGGCCGGCTGGGCCTGGTGGTCGGGGTGGTGGCTGTGGCCAACGCCTTGTTGGCGCCACTGGTGGTGCCCATGATGCGCTGGGCCATTGGCTCAGGGATGACTGGCGAGCGTTCCATGGGGTCGCCTACCGGGTCATCCTCCCGGGCGGCCGCCCTGTCAAGCAGTGCCGGTCGCCTGGCACCGGGGACGATCAGGGGCCGGCGGTGACAACCGACTCCGCACGCCTTCGCCTCAGTCTGGTGGGGCTGGTGGCAGCAGCCCTGTTTGCCGCCATGTTCGCCCGGTTGTGGTACCTCCAGGTGCTACAGTCCCCGTCGTTCAAGGCCCAGGCGGTGAGCGACACCGTGCGGGTCGTCTACGACCCGGCACCCCGGGGGCTCATTCTGGACCGCCAGGGCAAGGTGCTGGTGGGCAACCAGGTGGTCGAGGAGGTGACCCTTGCCCACCGGACCCTACCTAGCTCCTCGGTGATCCCCCATCTGGCCGCCGTGCTGGGCATGAACCCGGCGGACATCCACAGTCGGCTGGGCGACGCCCGCTTCAGCCTCTATCAGCCGGTGCCGGTCCAGGTCGGCACTACGCCTGACCAGGTCATCTACCTGCGGGAGCATCAGGACCAGTTCCCTGGCGTCAATGTTCATCTGACCACCCAGCGCACCTACCCCTTCGGGTCACTGGCCGCCCAGGTCCTCGGCTACGTGAGCCAGATCAGCAAGACCCAAGTGGCGGCCCGCAAGAACCAGGGCCACCGGGCCGGGGACCTGGTGGGCCAGGACGGTATCGAGCAGGCTTACGAACCGTTCCTGCGAGGCACTCCGGGGGAGCGCAGCCTGGAGGTTGACGTGAAGGGAAGGGTGGTGCGTACCCTCTCGGTCCGCCCGCCGGTTCCGGGCGACAACGTCCAGCTGAGCCTGGACTCCGGCCTCCAGGCGACCACCGAGGCATCCCTCAAGAACACGCTGCTCACCACCCAGGGCACCCATGACCCCGTCACCCATCAGAGCCTGAACGCCCCGGCCGGATCCAGCGTGGTGCTGGATCCCAACAACGGTTCGGTCCTGGCCATGGCCTCCTATCCCACCTATGACCCAAAGATCTGGGTGGGTGGCATCTCCAGCGGGGAGTACAAGGCCCTGTCCGCCCCGGCCGGCTATTACCCGCTCGACAATCGGGCCATCCTGGGGGAGTACGCGCCGGGCTCCACCTTCAAGCTGGCCACCGCCACGGCGGCCGTGCAACGAGGGCTCATCACCCCCAACACCTACATCGCCGACCCTGGCTTCTACACCATCAACAACGGCAACTGTGCAGGGACCGGCTGCCGCCCTCATAACTCCTTCTCCGGCGGACTGGGGGGCATCAGTCTCCAGGAGGCGATCACCGCATCCGACGACGTGTTCTTCTACACCCTGGGCGGTCGGTTCTGGCAGCAGCGGGCCACCTATGGCCAGACCCCTATCCAGGACACGGCCATGGCCTACGGGCTGGCTACAACCACCGGTATCGACCTGCCGGGATCGGCGACCGGGGCGATCGCCAGCCCGGCCAATCGCCGGGCGCTGTACAAGGCGCACCCCAAGGACTACCTCACCGGCTCCTGGTACGAGGGCGATAATGTCAACATGGCCATCGGCCAGGGGGAGACGGCAGTGACCCCCCTTCAGCTGGGCATGGCCTACTCGACGTTCGCCAATGGGGGAACGCGCTACCAGCCCGAGATCGGTGCCCGCATCCTCACCCCGGCCGGCAAGGTGGTGTCGGTGGTGGCTCCCAAGATGACCGGCCAGGTGGCCCTGGCCCCCGACCTGCGCCAGACCCTGCTCGCCGGCTTCGACGGCGTGACCAAGGCCAGCAACGGGACGGCCACCCACTCCTTTGCCCGCTTCGACCAGACCAACTTCAAGGTGGCGGGCAAGACCGGTACCGCCGATGTGAGCGGGGGCAAGCCGCCGACCTCACTGTTCGTCGCATTCGCCCCAGCCGAGGCCCCTCGCTATGTGGTCGACAGCGTCCTGGAGCAGGCCGGCTTCGGTGCCGATGCGGCCGCCCCGGTGGCCCGGGGAGTGCTGCAGTACCTGAAGGACCACCCAGTAGGACCGCTGCAGGCGCCCCCGCCTCAGCGATAAACCGGTCAGCGGTTCCGGGCGACGGACGTTGGCAAGTTAGGCTCAATCCTCCGCAAAATATGCCTCTCCCCGCCGGACTCCTCGCCCACCTTCACGGGTCGGCCCCGAGGCTAGACTTCTTCGGGACATGACCACTCTCTGGCCCCGCATCGAGCCGTTGCTGGCCCGAGTGCAACGGCCGGCCCGTTATATCGGCTGCGAGGAGGGCGTTCGAGTGGCTCCCGATGGCCCCGGACGGGTGGGGTGGCTGCTGGTCTACCCGGACGCCTACGAGATCGGCCTTCCCAATCAGGGCCTTCAGATCCTCTACGAGATCCTCAACGAGCGCCCTGACGCCTGGGCCGAGCGGTCCTATGCACCCTGGGTGGACATGGAGGCTCAGATGCGGGCCCGGGGAGTGCCACTGTTCTCGGTGGACACCCATCGCCCAGCTGGCGAGTTCGACGTGATCGCCTTCAACCTGTCGGCTGAGCTGGTGTACACCAATGTGCTCAATTGCATCGACCTGGCCGGGGTGGCGGTGCGGGCGGCCGACCGGGGATCGGCCGATCCGCTGGTGGGCGCATGTGGGCACTGCACGTTCAACCCCGAGCCACTGGCTGACTTCGTCGACTTCTTCGTGATCGGGGACGGCGAGGAGGCGGTTGGCGAGGTCACCGAATGTCTGAGGGAGTGGAAGGCCGGGCTGGAGGCCAGATCTGGCGGGTCGAGGGAGACGGTGCTGCGGGCGATGGCCGATATCCCAGGCGTCTATGTACCCTCCATGTACGAGGTGGCCTACGACGGGTGCCGGGTGGCGGCGGTGACGCCACGATACGCCGACGTGCCTGAGCGGGTTGAGAAGCGCACCATCGCCGATCTGGCTGCCTGGCCCTATCCCAAACGCCAGCTGGTGCCGGTCACCGAGGTGGTGCACGACCGGCTCAACGTGGAGATCTTTCGAGGGTGCACTAGGGGCTGCCGGTTTTGCCAGGCGGGAATGGTCACCCGGCCAGTCCGGGAGCGGCCGGCAGAGCAGGTGCGCCAGATGGTGGCAGACGGCCTGGAACGGACCGGCTATGACGAGGTGAGCCTGACCTCGTTGTCCAGTGCCGACTACTCAGGCATTGAGCACACGGTCGCTGGCATAGTCGGGGCTGGCATTGGCGGGTCTGGTGTCGGCGGAGCAGGGACAGTCGGTGACCCGATGTGCACCGGCCAGTCGGTTGGTGGTGGCCTGGCTGGTGGCGGCCAGGCTCGGGGTGGGGGGAACGGCGTGGCCGTCAGTCTGCCCAGCCTGCGGGTGGACGCTTTCACCGTGGGCCTGGCCGGCCAGATCGGCCAGGTGCGCCGGACCGGGCTCACCTTCGCCCCGGAGGCCGGGACCTGGCGGATGCGCCAGGTGATCAACAAGCTCATCCGGGAAGAAGACCTGTACGAGGCGGTGGAGTCGGCCTTTTCGCAGGGTTGGCAACGGGTGAAGCTGTACTTCCTCATTGGCCTGCCCACCGAGACCGACGAGGACGTCCTAGGCATCGCCGAGCTCGCTCGACGATGCGTGGCGGTGGGGCGACGCCACTCCAATCGGGTGACGGTGACCGCCTCGGTGGGTGGCTTCGTGCCCAAGCCGCAGACGCCCTTCCAATGGTTCGGTCAGGACACGGTGGCCGAGCTCAGGCGCAAGGTGGGATTGCTGCGTGACGCCACCCGCCGGGAGCGGGGAGTGAACCTGCGATGGCACGACCCGGCCGCCACCCTGGCCGAAGGTCTGGCCAGCCGGGGGGACCGTCGCATGGGCGCGGTGATCGAGGAGGTCTGGCGACGGGGAGGGACGTTCCAGGAGTGGAGCGAGAATTTCGACTTGGCGCTGTGGGAAGACGCCATGATGACCCATGGCCTTTCGGTGGACGACTACGTCCATCGCCACCGGGAGCGCTCCGAGCTGCTGCCCTGGTCCCACGTGTCGGCCGGGCTACATGAGGACTTCTTGTGGGGCGACTGGCAGGATGCCCTGGCTCTGGCCCCGGTAGAGGATTGTCGTTGGACGCCGTGCTACGACTGCGGAGCCTGCACCGGCTACGGGGTCGAGCACGTGGTGGCTTCGGCTCTGCCCCCGGCGGGGGGCAGCCAAGGCACCGGGCAGGACCTGGCCAGTGGGGGCAACCTCCCGGTGAACGTCAGCCTCACCTCGAGAGTCCGGACGGGCGTCGGGTGAGGGTCCGGGTACGGTTCACCAAGCTGGGCAAGCTGTGCTGGACCAGCCACCGCGACGTGGCTCGGATGTGGGAGCGAGCGGTACGCCGGGCCGGCCTGGGGCTGGTCTACACCGAGGGCTTCTCCCCGCGGCCCAAGATCAGCTTTGGGCTGGCCCTGCCCACCGGCCACCAGTCGGTGGCCGAGTACCTGGATCTCGAGCTGGCCCAGCCGGTGGGAGCACACCTCGGCCGGGAGGCGGCCCCGGAGGTGCAACTCGCCTGGCCGGCGGCTCCAGAGGCACAGCCGATTGCTGGTCCAGAGGACCTGGTTGACCTGCTTGGGCCTGCGCTGCCGGACGGTATGGACGTCTTGGCTGCTGGATCGGTCGAGGCCGGCACAAGGTCACTTCAAGAGGAGGTCACCTCCTGCTCGTGGCAGATCGAGCTGGTTGGTCTCGACCGTATGCCCGCCACTGACCTGGTAGAAACGGCCATGGCCGCCAAACACCTCTCAGTGGTGCGAGAGCGCAAGGGGCGCCCGACCACCGACGACATTCGCCCGGCCCTACGGTCGCTCACCGTCTTCAACGAGGACAGCTCGATGTCTGGTCCTAAAATTAATGCCGTGCTCTACGCCGAACTGCTAACCCAGCCTCGTGGTGTGCGCCCCTCCGAGCTGATCAGGGCCATTGCCCCTGAGCTCGAGTTGGGTCGGGTATGGCGCACCCACCAATGGATCGAGCGCGACGGTGCCCGACGGGAGCCTCTCCCGCTCGGACCACCGGACGCGCCGCACGCCTACGAGCGTGCGTCATGAGAAGGGAACACACAGATGTCCGAATCATCCCCGAGCCCGGAACAGCCGGGTGAGGGCACCGCGCCTGACCATGACCTGACACCGGGCAACTCTGCACCGGGCAACTCTGCACCGGGTACCCCTGCACCGGGCGACTCTGGTCCGCGCCAGCGGCCGAGCAACGCTCGGACCGAATCTCCGATCCGGTCCGGTCAGCGCCCCAGGATCGGTGACAGCCGCCCGGCACCACCGGGACGAGCGATTCCCTCCGGTCTCTCGCCGGCACCCCCGTCCGGTGACCCGGTCCAGGAGCCAGCGCCGCGGCCGGCTCGCTCCAGACGACGGGGCGGCCGGGGCCGTGGTGGTGGTGGCGGCGGCCACGCCGACGGAGCGATGACACCGGCAGGGAGCGCGGGTGCGGTCACGCCACTCGGTACAGGAAAGGGACGAAAGAACGGGGTGACCTCACCGGGCTCGGTACCACCGCGGGACTCGGTGACTTCCGGAGCCAGGGCCGATCGAGCAACCAGGCCGCGGGAGACCAGCAACCGGCCTCCTGGCCGGGAGCGGCGTGGACGCCCAGTTGGGCGCTACCTTATGTGCGTCCAGGTTCAGCCCGAGGCCACCCAGGTCGCCGTGCTGGAGGGGCGCTCCCTGGTCGAGCACTACGTGTCGGTGAGCCAGGACCGAGACACCCAAATCGACGGGAACATCTACCTGGGCCGGGTCGAGAGCGTGCTGCCCGGCATGGAGGCCGCCTTCGTCGACATAGCCACCACCAAGAATGCCGTGCTCTACCGGGGCGATGTCCACTACGACCGGGAAGACGTCGAGGGCGTCCGCCAACCTGAGGCGCGCATCGAGGAGCTGCTGCGACCGGGCCAGGCGATCATCTGCCAGGTGACCAAGAACCCCATCGCGGCCAAGGGTGCCCGATTGACCCAGGAGGTGTCGCTGCCCGGGCGCTTCGTGGTCCTCATCCCCAACAGCACGTCGTACGGCATCTCCAAGCGTCTGGGGGACGACGAGCGCAGACGCCTGCGACAGGTTCTCGACGGGCTTCGTCCGCCCGGTCACGGGTTGATCGTTCGCACGGCGGCCGAGGGCGCCAGTGTCGAGGAGTTGGAACGCGACGTCACCCGCCTACTGGCCCAGTGGGAGCGGATCACGGCCGCGGCTCAGCGAGCCCCGGTCCCCTCGATCCTCTACTCCGAGCCCGACGTGGCCGTGAGGGTCATAAGAGAGGAGTTCAATCAGGAATACCGGGGGGTGGTGATCGACGATCCGGTGGTCCACGCCGAGGTCAGGGACTACGTAGCGAGCATCAGCCCCGAGCTGGCCGACAGGGTCGAGCTGCACGACAAGTCGGTGGATCCCTTGCCCATCTTCGAGCGCCACCACGTGCACGAGCAGCTGCACAAGGCTCTCGACCGCAAGGTCTGGCTCCCTTCGGGCGGGTCGCTCATCATCGAGCGCACCGAGGCACTGACAGTGATAGACGTCAACACGGCCAAGAACGTGGGGAGATCCACCCTGGAGGAGACCGTCTACCGCAACAACCTGGAGGCCGCGGACGAGATAGCCCGCCAACTTCGTCTCCGCGACATCGGGGGGATCATCGTGATCGACTTCATCGACATGGAGGTGAAGGGCAATCGAGACAGCGTCAACGCCGCCTTTAGGGAGGCGCTGGCCAGGGACAAGACCAGGACCCAGGCATTTGCCATCTCGGAGCTGGGCCTGGTGGAGATGACCCGTAAGCGGGTGTCCGAGGGGCTGGTCGAGTCGTTCTCCCAGACCTGCCCAACCTGCAACGGTCGTGGAATCGTCTTCGACCACTCCCTCCTGTAGCATGAGGTTCCCATGTATGCGGTGATCAAGACGGGCGGCAAGCAGGAAAGTGTGACCGAGGGTCAGCGGCTACAGGTCGAACTGCTTCGACCGTCCGGTGGGGACGAGGTGTCGTTCACTCCCCTGCTGTTGGTCGACGGATCTGAGGTGGTGGCCGACGCCGACGACTTGGCCAGAGCCATCGTGTCGGCCCGAGTGGTGGGTGAGGCCAAGGGACCCAAGGTGGTGGGGTTCACCTACAAGGCCAAGACCAACAACCGGCGCCACTGGGGCCACCGCCAGCGTTACTCGACCATCGAGATCACAGGAATCGCCAGGGCGGCGAGCCCGGCTCAGAGCCGCCCGGCCTAGAGGAGGAGACAGATGTCCAAGACCAAGGGCGGCGGATCGACCCGCAACGGCCGGGATTCCAACGCCCAGCGCCTCGGGGTCAAGGTCTTCGACGGCACTGCAGTGTCTCCCGGCACCATCATCCTGCGCCAGCGGGGGACGCGATTCCACCCCGGCGTCAATGTGGGGCGTGGCGGGGATGACACCCTTTTCGCCACCGCCGACGGTCAGGTGAAGTTCGCCTCCCGCAAGGGGCGCCGACTGGTGGACGTGGTCCCTGAGCCAGCCCGGGTAGGAGCCTGACCCAGGACACCGGTACCGATAGCGCACACCGGAGGTCGCCAGCATCCCGCCCCCATCTCGGAATCCCGCGGCCGGACACAGCTCAAACGAGCGCGAGCGACAACTCAAGCAGGCCTACGATGCTGCCCTACGAGGAGGGCCGCTCATCCGGGCGGTCTTCCCCGAGCCGCTGAACACCCGCGAGACGTTCTGGACCCTCGGCGACTGGCCGATCGCTCTGCCAGCTTTCGTGCCACGCAGCGCTCCACGGCTCCAGCGGATCATCAGGGAGGTCCGCGACCGCACCGGGTGGTCGGCCCGGCGCCTGGCCGAGGTCGTCGGATCATCCCATACGACCATCCTCAATGCCGAGAACGGTCGGCCGCTGATCTCCGGCCACAGCGGCGATCTTGGGCAACGCCTCGTGGAGATCCACGACCTGGTCGAGCGGGTCTACCTCCTGGTCGACCGGGATCCTGAACGGACGGCCTCCGCTTTGGCTACTGCGCCACCGGGTCGATCAAGCGCGGTGGAGGAACTGAAGGCGATTGGCGATCCCAGCCGAGCTTACCTCGCGGTCCTCGACTCGCTGCGGCCGAGGCGTCCTGGGCTTCTGATCGGCAGCCGACCACGGCGGGACGGCCCGACGACGGCCCTCCACGAGTAGGGCGACCGGTGAATGGCATCGTTGTACGAGGGTGGGTGGCGTCAGGGGAGCATCAGGACTCCCTGAGCGCTTCGTGGGAGCCCACTCGGTATGGGCAGTAGCGACCCAGGACTGCGATCTCGACCGCGCAGAGGACGACGATCCTGATCCTGGTATCGAGTTGCGGCCTCTCTTCACCCAGAACCCTCCTTTGGACTGGGGTATCCGAGCGGCCAAGCTTCGGCTTACCGACACCGAGTACGCGAACGCCAATGCTCCGCGCATCACCGTTGCGCCGCGGGTCCTAATGGCGATCCTCGCCGCAGGTGCTATCCGCCGAGATGTCGACAGCGCTCCGACGGCAGGCGTTTACGACGTGGCTCGGGTTGCGATACGACCGCCCGGCGGTTCCCAACTCCCTTGTCGCATTGAATCCGTCCACGTCGGCCGTCACCCCCCGACACGGATCTGCGTGGTACCCCCAACGGGATTCGAACCCGTGTTACCGCCTTGAAAGGGCGGCGTCCTGGGCCGCTAGACGATGGGGGCGAGGGGGTGAGGGGGCTCAGCCTGGCCCCCCCGATCTGGGCCAGGATATCAGGACCCGTCTGATCCACTCCCGGTAAGATCCCAGTCAGTGCCGCCGGGTGTGTCCCTCACCTCCACCCCCAAGGACACCAGGCGGTCTCGCACGGTGTCGGCGTCGGCCCATCGCTGATCCTTCCTGGCGCCGGCCCGCATGTCGAGCAGGGCCTCCACAAAGGGTGCCAGGACGCTGCGGGGATCACGGGCACCGACCTCCGCCAACTGGCCCAGGCGTACCACCATCGAGCGAAGCGTCGCCCGTCCCTGGTCGACCTGGTCTGACTGGAGGGTGTCACGGGACCACGCCGCCAGCTCGTCGTCGAGCTCCAGGATGCAACGGGCTGCGGCTCGGGCGTCCCTGGAGGCCAGGGCCTCGGCAAAAGCGGCTTCGAAGCCTCGGACCGCGGCGGTCAGCGGGGACTCCAGGTCGCTCGGGTGCGATACCGCGGCATCGTCGGCCGGACTGGCCGGCGCCTCCTCGCCGAAGGGCTTACCGGGCGACCGCGACCTGGCCGCTCCTCCCCCACCGCCGGTCGCCAGCTCGGCGGCCAGCTCGGCCAGGCGGGCGATGGGGAGGCTGTCGCCGCTCGAGATCTCCACCGAGCGGCCGTGGGAGCGCACCGTCAACACACCCAGACCGACCACCGTGGCCGTGTCGGCGTCCAGGTCGAGCAGGCAGCCGGTGTGCTCGTCGACTCCGAGCACGAACGCGCCATCGGGCAGCTCCGCCTCCATGACCGCCAGGCGCCGTTCGCCCAGGTAACAGAAGCGGGTGTCGTGGTTGCCCCCCTCGGCGTTGTTGAAATGCGGGATCACCGCTGCCCGCAGGCCAGCCTGGGCCAGCAGGTCCAAGCCGTCCAGCCAGTGAGGGGCCAAGCCCACCTTGTAGACCTCGTAGACGGGCACGGTGGACACGCCCAGGGTGAGGGCGGCGGCACTGGCAAAGGTGACCGCCCCTCCCGACCCACCGACCCGGAGCTTGTCAGCCAGGAGGGTGGCCACACTGGAGCTCACCCACTGAGCCAGGGCATATGAAGGGCTGCCGGGACCGGCAAAGACGTACCGGGCGGATCGCAGCCGGGCCAGTGCCGTCTCCTGTTCGAGCGCATCCCCTTGAACCGATCGCCAGTTGGCCACTTCGAGTGCTACTCCCAGGCTCTTGTCGAAGTACTCGACTGCCCGGGCCGAGATGTCGTCGGCGTTCTCCTGGAAGCCAAACGGGGTGTCGAGGAGCACCGCTGGCACCGGCGCTGCTCCCAATCGGCCCAGCAGCTGGCGGTGGGTCTTGACCATGGTGGGGCTGGTCTCGCCCGAGCCCATGATGGTGAGCAGTCGGGGCAGCGGCTCTTTCCGCTGGCCAGACGAGGTCAACCGAGGAACCCGTCGGTCACGCTGGCGTGCAGCAGCTCGGCCAGCTGCACCGGGAACTGGGCGTGGATGTCGTGGTCGGCGGGAGCGAACCAATGGGCCCGGCCATTCGCCAGGGCGGCCAGGGCGGCGTCGATGCTCCTGTGCTTCTCCCCGGCCCAGGCCACGTCGTCCGGGGCGGCCAGCTCGTCCGGGGCGGGGTCGGCCGGGGCGGCCAGCTCGTCCGGGGCGGCGAGGGCGGCGGCGAGGGCGGCGGCGCAGGCCACGTCAGCCGGAACCAGCAGGACTGGGACCTTGATGGCGGGGTAGCGGGTCGAGGGACGGTGCTCCCAGAGAAAGCGCAGTATCCGCAGGTGATGGTCGAGACTGAGCCAGGGGGCGATGGTACCGTCGGCCCTGAGCTCAAAATTGGCCAGGCTGCCCTGGACGCCACTCTCCGGCCAGTCGGGATGCATGGCCCTGATCAGGGCCTCCATCTCGGACCCCGGCGTGCCGATCAACATGGGCGGCGTCATGGCGGCCGCGCACTCCTCCCAGCTGTCGAAGGCGTCGGCCAGCTCGATGGTCCCGCCATCCACGCAGGCGATCCCCCGCAGGGCCTCGGGCTGGCGGTAGGCCAGCTCCAGGACCACATTGGCTCCCCACGACTGACCGACCACTACCGGCCGCAGCCATACGTCCGGCGGCTGCGCCCCCCCGGCGGCCAGGGACTCCAGCACCTGCGACAAGTCGTCGCACACAGTGGCGAAGTCATACCCGTCGTCTGGCTTGTCCGAGCGGCCGTGGCCCCGCTGGTCCACGGCCGCCACCGCGTGACCCATCTGGGCCAGTCGCTCCGCCACCCCGTCCCACAACCGGGCGTTGGAAGCCAGGCCGTGGACCAACAGGAAGGCTACGGTCCCGACCCCGACCCCCGGACCGTCCCACAGGTCGACCGCCAGCCTCACACCGCCCGTGACCGGGACTCTCACGGTCCTCACTGAGCGCCCATCCCGGCCAGCTCCCTGAGCTGGTCGATCACCCCGGCCAGCTCGACCGACTCCTCCGGCGACCGCCTCAGCTCCTCGTCCCCTCGAACCACCGCCCCCAGGTGCTCGATCATCCCCAGGTACGGATCTCCTCCCCCCGTGGCGATCGTCTCCCGACCACCGTCCCGTCCGGTCAGTACCATCTGGTCGTCAGCTGGCCCAGGGGTGAAGGCCCGCTCCACCAGCAGGGCGGCCTCGGTTCCCACCAGCTCCAGCTGCTGACGCTCGGGGAGCTCGAACGAGCACTCGAAGGACCCCGCCAGTCCCTCCCCAAAATCGACCCATCCGCCAAACGACGCATCCACCCCCAAAGCCGTCTCCCTGGCGGCCGCCACCATCCGCCGGGGCCGGCGCCCGGCCGCTCCCAGCAAGGGGGCCAGACAGTAGATGCCCAGGTCCAACAGCGATCCGCCGCCCATCTCCGGACGCCACCGGTGGTCGTCAGTCCGGGTCAGCACACCGGTGAAGGCAGACCTGACGAACCGCAGCTCCCCCAGTCGGCCCGAGCCAACCAGGTCCCCCACTGCCACCGAGCGGGGGTGGAAGGGGGTCATGTACGCCTCCATCAGGATCACCCCGGCGTCTTGGGCGGCGGTGGCCATGGCCGCGGCATCAGCGCGAGTGGGCCCGAGGGGCTTCTCGCACAAGACGTGCTTGCCGGCCCGGATGGCCCGGCAGGTCCATTCCCGGTGCAGGCTGTTGGGCAGGGGGACATAGACCACCTCCACCTCGGGGTCCTCCAGCAACTCGTGGTACCCATCGTGTACCCGGTCGGCGGCCACCCAACCGAGCTGGTCAGGGCGGCAGGACTGGCTGGCCGCCGCCACCAGGCGGGCTCCGGCGCTGGCGCTCAGGGCAGGTAGCACGGCCAGACGGGCCACGGTGGAAGTGGGCGCCAGGACTCCCCATCGAACAGGCCATTTTTCGCTCAAGAGTGGTCCAGGGGGGGGAGAGAGACGGCAGATCCCCCACCTTCACACGAGCGCTGGGCCGCCTCCAGGACGGCCACCACCCGTCGGGCCGACTCGGGAGTGACGGCCAGCGGCTCACCCGCCAGGAGGTGGTTGGCCAGGTTGCGGTGGAAGGCGAAGGGCTGGGCGGGGCTGGGCGGCAGGCGGGTCTCGGTGGTGCCGTAGCCGCTCTCGTAGCGGGCCAGGGTGAGGTCGGCCGGCGCCTCGGCGTGGTGGAAGCGCTCGACCACGTGGCCCCGGACCGGCTCCACCCGCTCCACCGACAAAGGCCGGTACCAACCCACCAGGGTGCCGGCCGTGCCCTGTACCCAGAACTTGGGACGGCGCACGGCGGCCACATCGCTCTGGAGGAACTCGGCCTCCCGGCCGTCGGCCCAGGTGAGGTGCACCCGGACCTGGTCGAGGTTGGTGACGTCGTGCCAGACCCGCTTGTGACCATGGGCGGTCACCGAGGCGGGCATGTCCCCCATGAGGAGGAGGGCCCAGTCGAGGTGGTGCGAGCCCCAGTCGTAGACCGCCCCACCCGAGACGGGGGCGTGCGAGTGCCAGGCCCGACACGGGTGCTCGAAGCCGCCCACGAAGGTCTCCACGTTGAACAGGTCACCCAGCAGGCCGGCGTCCACCGCTCGGCGGATGGCCAGGAAGTCGGGGTCCCAACGCCGGTTCTGGTTGACGGTGAGGACCCGCTCGTGCTGGCGGGCGGTGGCCATCATCTGGTCAGCCTGGGCCAGGGTGAAGCAGAGTGGCTTTTCGCAGGCCACGTGCTTGCCGACCCGCAGGAGGCGCAGGGCGATGTCGGCATGGGCTACCGGCGGGGTGGCCACTACCACCGCCTCCACGTCGCCGTCTGCGGCCAACTCGTCGACGGTCGTGTAGGCCCTGACCCCGGGAAAGTCGTCCTCGGCGGCCTTTCGGCGCTCGGGGCTGGAGTCGCAGGTGGCCACGAACTCCAGGCCCTCGGTGACCTGGGCGCCAGTGGCGTGGTAGGTGCCCATGCCGCCGTAGGGGCCGTAGCCGACCACCGCCATGCCCACCGTTCGTTGGCCGGCCAAGCGGTCCTGGGGGGTGGTGGCCAGGCTGCGGCCCAGCAGGGTGGCCAGGTCGGGGTGGGCCAGCGCCTCGTCGGTGTTGCCCAGCCCGGACACCACCACCTGGCCCCGTCCCAGGGAGCCGGCCACCACCACGGGGCGATCGGCGAAGGCCATGCTCACCGAGACCAGGGCCTCGCCGGCTGGGCCGGCCTCCAGGGGGCAGGGCCGGTCGACAATGCCAAGCTCGGGGAGCGTGTCTCGGGACGGCGGTGCGAGCGGTCCCAGGCGGCGGGTGAGAGGGTTGGCTGGGGCCACCAGCTTGGCGGACCACTCCGCCCTGGGCCCGGGCGGGCCGCCCGGGCAGGCGATGCTGGCCATTTCCGCCGGCCAGGAGTCTGGCGGCCGGGCGTCTGCCGGCCGGTCGACGATCACCACCAGGCTGGCGCCCCGGCCAACGTGGTCAAGGAGGCTGGCCATCCACACCGAGTCGAGGGTGCGGGTGGCTGCTGTGGCTGCTGTGGCTGCGTCGAGCAGCACCGCCTGGTAGGTGGCGGGGGACGGAAGGGTCTGTCCAGCCATCTTGACGTCGACGACGTGTTCCGGCCCAGCCAGAGCGGCCAGCGCCATCTGTCGCCTGTCAGTGAGGCGGGATGAGATCATCAGGATGGGTGCCGGACCACGCCCGGCGTGCAAGGGACACATACCTCCCCATCTTCCCTCAGCCAGCTCCCGCACACCGAGCAACTCGGCTCATGGTTAGGCTCCGCCCGATGAGAGCAGCGCGGCTGCTGGGGGCGGTGGCCGCCGGCTATGGCCTGGGTGGGGTGCCCACCGCCGACCTGGCCTGCCGCCTGGCCACCGGGGGGACCGTCGACCTGCGCACCACCGGTTCGGGCAACCCGGGTGCCGCCAATGCCATGCGCGTGCTGGGCTGGGGCTGGGGCTACTCCATACTGGGTGCCGACATCGCCAAGGGAGCCCTGGCCTGTGTCGCAGGCCGGTCCCTCGGCGGTCCCAACGGGTGCCACCTGGGAGGGGCGGCGGCGGTGGTGGGTCACTGCTTCCCGGTCACCTCTCACTTCAAGGGCGGCAAGGGGGTGGCAGCCAGCGTCGGGCAGTGCCTCATCACCTTCCCCGCCTACTTTCCCATCGACCTGGCGGTGGCCACCCTCACGTCGTTCGGTCCCTGGCGGCACAGGGCCTACGGGGCCATCGCCTTGTCCTCCACCCTCTGGGTGGCCAGCGGGGTGCTGTGGTGGCGTAGGGGATGGAGCAATTGGTGGGGGCCGCCACCGTCGGCCGCCCTGCCCCTGGCCTCGGCGGTGTCCAGCGCGGTGATCCTGTCCCGCTTCATCGCCGCCCAGCGAGCGGGTCTGGGCGACGCCAACTCTGCCGAGAGTGCCGAGTCCGCCCGGCAGGTGGCCGAGTGATCGGCCTCTGCACCGACTCGAACTCCCAACTCCCGCCCGAGCTGGCGCAGCGCTATGGGGTCGAGGTCGTCCCCCTCACGGTCGTGGTGGATGGTGTGAGTTACCTGGAAGGGGTCGACCTGGACGCCGACCGTTTCTACCGCCTTTTCCAAAAGGGAACCTCCCCGGTGTCGACCGCCTCGCCCTCTCCCGGCCGCTTCGCCGGCGCCTACGCGGCCCTGGCCCAGCGGGGCGCCACCGAGATCCTCTCCATCCACGTCGATGCGGCCACCTCAGCCACCCTGGAGTCGGCCCGCCTGGCCGGGCGCTCCTCGCCGGTACCGGTTCGGGTGGTGGACTCCGGGACGGCGTCATTTGGAGTGGCCTGCTGCGTCTGGGAGGCGGCCGAGGCAGTGGCCAAGGGCGCAGGATTGGCGGAGGCGGAGGCAGTGGCCGAGGCGGTGGGGGCCCGCACCGACAACGTGTTCGTCCTGGGGGCCCCAGACCTGGCCCGCCGGGGCGGCCGCCTGCACTGCTCCGCAGGGGCAAGGGACGGCGACGCCGAGGGGGCACCGTTACCAGTGTTCAGTTTCAGGCAAGGTCGCATGGTTCGCGTTGGCCAGGCCTCCAGCACCGAGGAGGCCAATGAGGTGATGGCCGACTACATCGTGGCATCGGGGAGCGGGTTGCGGGTGGGCGTGGGCATGGCCGACGCCGCCGCTACCCCTCTATGGCGCGCCCTGGAGGCCACCCTGGTCGAACGGTCGGAGGTGCTCGACCTGGTCCGCTACCGCATCGGCCCCAGTGTGGGGGCCCACACCGGTCCCGGCACGGTCGGCGCTTTCGCGTATCCAACCGCTCCACCGGGGTAACGGATGTGGCCGGCGCCAATCACAGCTCTGCGGCCAGGGCCTCCACCACCTGCTCCTGGAGCCAGCCCAGGTAGCCGTAAACGGCGAACTCAGCCGCCCGAGGGTCGTCCACGGAGACTCCGGACACGTCCTCGGAGACGTCGAGGCGAGTGCCCAGCACCAGACGCAGGTCGTTCAGTGCCCCCATCCAGGCAGCCAGCTGCTCCCGGTCGAGGCGATCGGCCTGGACCGTCTCCTGCATCACGGTCAGGGCCTGGCGGTGGCTGGCCAACAGGTCGGCGCCCATCAGGCGTCGGTACTCGGCCTCCTGGTGGGCATCCTCGGCGTAGGCAGGAGGAAAGAGCCGGCGCACTTCGGGCTCAGTTGACTCCACCTCCCCCGGCCTACTCGGCCCCAGCTCACCCGGTCCCGGCTGCGACTGGTCCGGCTGCGACTGGCCCGGCTGCGACTGGCCCGACTCCGCCTGGCCCGATTCCAGCAGGGCGATCACCTGCTCGGGCAGGCCTGTCAGAATGGTCCGTTCCTGGCGGGACAGTCGCAACTCGAAGGTGCCGTCCCGTAGCCGCCTGACCCGCCTGCCGGGCAGGATCACCCGCTGTGCTCCATGGTGGCCCACAGCCCGTGCTCATGGAGTCGGAACACGTCCATCTCCACTCGCTCACGGGTGCCGCTGGACACCACCGCTCGGCCCTTGTGGTGCACGTCCAGCATGAGCTTGGTGGCCTTCTCCCGGCTGTAGCCAAACAGCTTCTGGAGTACGAAGGTCACGTAGGACATCAAATTGATCGGATCATTCCACACGATGGTGATCCAGGGCCGATCAGGAGAATGGCTCGGGTCGTCAGTGGGCTGGTCCCCCTCGACGGGCAGCGTCTCGATGGGCAGCGTCTCGATGGGCAGCGTCTCGATGGGCAGGGTCTCGGGAGGCAGGGTGACAGGGGCTGCGCTCGGCATGGACATCAATTGTGCCGCGTCGCGAGGGTCTCTGGTTCCACGCAGCGCTGGACCAGCAGGTCTTCGGCCACCACCTCGGGCACGGCCGTGGCGGCCACCGGCGTAGGCGTTGGCCGAACGAAGAGGCCCAGATGGAAGCGAAGGGCGGTCACCCACACGGCAGTCGCCCCGGCGATGTGGATGCCCACCAGGAGTGCCGGTACCCTGGTGAAGTACTGGGTGTAGCCGACCACCGCCTGGGCGGCCATGACCTCCAGCAGGATGCGGCCCCGGCGCTGCACACCGGCCGGCGCCTCCGCCTGGTGGAGGGCGAACAGGCTGGCCAGGGTCAACCCGATGAGCAGCATCACGGCAGTGGAGTGAACCTCGGCGATCCCGTGGAAGCTGATGGCCAGGCGCTTGGCGTGAATGTCCCCGGCGTGCGGCCCACTGCCGGTGACGGCGGTGCCCAGAGTCACCACCACCACCACCACCATGGCCAGGATGAGCCGGCTCAGGCGCACCAGGTCAAGTCCCACCACCGGGCGAGGGACAGTGTCGGGCAGACCGGCCCGCCGGTGCAGGACCACCGCGTCGCCCAGCACGGCCAGTGAGAGCAGGAAGTGGGCCATAACCAGCGGAGGGGCCAGCTTGAGCAGGACTACCACGCCGCCCAGCACTACCTGAGCAATGACGCCCACCACCAGGCCCACCGACAGCCAGACCAGGTCCGGGCGACGGGGCCGGCGGGCCAGGGCGGCCAGCACGACCAGGACCACGCCGACCGAGACCACGGTGACAACGACCCGGTTGCCAAACTCGACCATGGGATGGAAGGCCCAGGCCGCCACCACCTGTCGCCCCTTGCAGGTGGGCCAGTCGGGGCAGCCCAGTCCGGAGGCGGTGAGGCGAACCGCCCCACCGGACACGACGATGGCCGACAGGGCGGCGACCGCCCCCAGGGCCACCCGACGAAAGGTGTTGGGACTCACCCACCAAGACCAGCGCACGTCCCTGGATCCTAGGGCAGGCGCCGGCTACGGCAGACATGGCCGGCGTTCGCACCAGAGATGTCCGCGGCCCCGGAGCTGCCCGCTTTGAGGTGGCGCCCCGGCCGTCGTAGTCTCGGCTCGTGCAACCTGTCGTATCGTTTTCCGGGCCGGACCGACTCCGGGGATACGTGGCCCTCACCAAGCCTCGGATCATCGAGCTCCTGCTGGTCACGACCGTGCCCACCATGGTGGTGGCTGCTCGCGGCCTGCCGTCGGGATGGTTGGTCCTGGCCACTCTCGTGGGGGGGACTTTGGCCGCCGGGGGGGCCAATGCCATCAACATGTTCGTCGACCGGGACATCGACCAGATCATGCACCGGACCCGGAACCGCCCCCTCGTCACCGGCGTAGTAACGCCGGGCCGGGCACTGGCCTTCGCGGTAGCCCTGGAGGTAGTGGCCTTCGTCGAGCTGTGGCTGCTGGTCAACCCGCTCAGCGCCGGCCTGGCGGTGGCGGCCACCTTGTTCTATGTCTTCGTCTACACCCTGTGGCTCAAGCGGACCTCCACCCAGAACATCGTCATCGGTGGGGCGGCCGGGGCCGTACCAGTCCTGATTGGCTGGGCGGCCGTGACCGGGGGGCTGGGCTGGGCACCCATCGTGTTGTTCGCGGTGATATTCGTGTGGACGCCTCCCCACTTTTGGGCTCTGGCCGTTCGCTACCGGGACGACTACTCAGCCGCTGGGGTCCCCATGCTGCCTTCGGTGGCGCCCTTCGAGCACACCTCCCGCCAGATCCTGATCTACACGGTTGCTTTGTGGGTCATCTCCTTGGTGTTCGCCCCGGTCGCTCACATGGGCCTCATCTACCTGGTGTCGGCCATCGTCTTGGGGGCGGTGTTCCTGGGCTTTGCCGTCCAGCTGCGCAAGGAGGCCACCAGCAAGGCTGCCATGCGGCTGTTTGGGTACTCGATCACCTACGTGACCCTGCTGTTCGGTGCCATGGCCGTCGACCAGCTGGTACATCTGCTCTGAGCCCCACCCCGCCCCGGCCGGCCCGCTCCCGCCCCGCCTGGCAGGTGGCTGCCCTGGGTGCCACCGTGGCCACCGCCGCAATCGTCGTCATCGTTGCCTTGGTCTTCGGGGTGGTCGTGGGTCGCTCAGCCACCTCGGCCAACAGCGCCGTTCCCCAGGACCGATCGTGGGTCGGCCGGGTGGCCCCCGACTTCACCGCCCCTCGGCTGGGGGATGGGTCATCGATGTCCCTGGACAGCCTGAGGGGCCGCCCGGTAGTGGTCAACTTCTTCGCCTCCTGGTGCCCGCCCTGTCGCCAAGAGCTGCCCGTTCTGGCGGCTGCCCAGCGTCGGGCCGACGGCCGGGTGGTCTTTGTCGGCGTGGACGTGGCCGACAGCGCTGGCCCGGCGTCGGCCCTGGTCAAGGCCAGCGGCGTCGCCTACCCGGTGGTGGTCGACCCCAATCGGACGCTCTCCGGGGCTCGGTACAATCTGGCCGGCCTGCCCGACACGTTCCTCATCAGTCCCACCGGACACGTAGCCGACGTCGTGAGGGGGCCGGTGGACCAGGCCACCCTTCGTCGGTGGTTGGCCGGGTGAGCTCTGAGCTCCCTGATCAGCCCAGGCAGGCTCGAATGGCCTCGGTGACGCGCTCGATCTGACCGGTGCGCATCTCCGGCCAGATGGGAAGGGACAGGACCTCCCGGGCCGCCTGTTCGGCATGTGGGAACACGTCGGAACCGGCGTATACGGGAAGGAGGTGCAAAGGCACCGGGTAATAGACCCGCGTGCTGATTCCCCGGGCCTCCAGGCGGCGGCGGACTTCCTCCCGATCACGCCCGACGATGCGCACGGTGTACTGGTGGTACACAGCCCGCCCATGGTCACTGACGGGGGGCAGGACCAGGTCGGCCAGGTCTCGGAGCTGCTCATCATACTGATCGGCGATACTGCGCCGGGCATCATTGCGCTGGTCGACGTGGCGCAGCTTCACCCGCAGGATGGCCGCCTGGATCTCGTCCAGGCGCGAGTTGTAACCCACCACCTGGTGCGGCCGCTCCCCGACGAGCGAGGGCCAGGGCGAGCAGCATCAAGAAGTCCGGTGGGTTGCAGACGAACACCAGATCGACCGGGTGCTGGCGTTGCGTCCTAAGGGTCAGGCGACCGAGACCGAGAAGAGCGACCAAGTATTCCCGGATGTACCCAGCTGGCCGCCGCCCCGGTACCGGAGCCGGGAAACGCCGAACCCTTACTCCATGGATTGTCTCGTCCGCGGACTCGAAGCTCTCTCCGGTTGGACCGGCCACGGTAACCTCATAGCCAGCTTCCACCAAGGCGGCGGCTTGGGCGCGGACTCGGGGATCGTAGGGGTAGGGCTGGTTCTCGATGAGGAACAGCACGTGGGCTCCGATGCCTGGCTGTCATAGCAGGGCAGCCCGTGATGGGCCAGGCGCGCCGACAAACAGGTCAGCCAGGCGGATAATGAAACGTGCCTGATGCGCCTGAAGAAAAGGCTCCGACCACCGATGAGGTCGACCCCGCCCGTTCCACCAGCCAGCCGGCCAACCCGCGACACCAGCGCTCCCAAACCCTGCGCCTGGGGCTGATTGGCGTGGCTTTCATCCTGGGCGCCTGGCTGTTGGTGGTGGGCGTCACCCTGGTGCGAGCGGCCGGGGACCTGCAGGCGGGCCGGCATGCCGCCGACCGGGCTCATGGCCTCAAGCTGAGTGACCTGGCCACTGAGCGCCCGCTGACCGACCTGACCCGGGCTGCCCGCCGCCTGGGGGATGCCCATCGAGAGCTGGACTCAGCGGTGGTCGCTCCCCTGCGACTCGTTCCTGTAGCCGGTCGCCAGCTGCGCTCGGCGTCGGCCCTGAGCGGCGCGGCCAGCCTGGTGGCCGAGACCGGGGCCGTGGCGGTGAGCCAGGGCCCCCAGATGCTCCAGGAGCCCCATGGCGCCGGGCCCGCCCGGGTACGGTTGCTGGGTCGCCTGGGGGGCTTGGTCCAGCGGACCGAGCAGCGGTTGGCGGCGGTCGATCTCGGCCCCGACCATGGCCTGATCTCACCCCTGGCCCGAGCCAGGGACCAGCTGGCCCTCAAGTTGACCGGCTTGCGCACTGGCTTGGCCCAGGGGGCAGCCGGCGTTCGCGCCGTTGCCCAGTTGCTGGCCGGGCCCCGTCGATACCTGGTGTTGGCGGCCAACAACTCCGAGATGCGAGCCGGCTCAGGGATGTTCTTGTCGGTGGGCGCCCTGCAGGCCGGCAACGGTCGCCTCCAGCTGTCCGCCGTCCGCTCTGTCACCCAGGCGCCGGTGCCCCCCGGAGCGGTCCCACTGGGAGGGGACCTGGCCGCCAGATGGGGCTGGCTGCAGCCCAACGTGGACTGGCGCAACCTCATGGTCTCGCCCCGCTTCGACGTCGCCGCCCCGCTGGCCGCCCGGATGTGGGCGGCCAGCGGCAACGGGCCGGTCGACCGGGTGCTGGCCCTGGACCCGGTGGCCATGAAGGGCATCCTGGCCGCCACCGGGCCGGTGCAGGTCGCAGGCCGGACCATCGGGTCCGATGACGTGGTAGATGAGCTCCTGCACGAGCAATACATCCGGCTTCCCGCCGGCGCCCAGGTCTCGGAGCGGCGAGAGGAGCTGGGGGCCCTGGCGTCGGCCGCCCTCCAGGCGCTCGACAGACGCAATTGGTCTCCTGAGCGCCTGGTCCAGGGCCTCTCGACCGCTGCCCGGGGGCGGCACCTGCTGGCCTGGGCAGCCAGGCCGAGCGAGGAGCAGGCCTGGACGAGAGCGGGCGTAGGTGGCGCCATGTCGGGCGACTCTTTGCTAGTGGCCGTGCTCAATCGAGGCGGCAACAAGCTTGACTACCGCTTGAGCAGCCAGGCCAAGCTGACCCTGCGGCCGGGTCGCAATACTGAGGGCACCCTGGCCATCACCCTGGCCAACCACGCCGATCTCGGTGACCCTCCGTACATCATCGGCCCGGATTCCGGTACCGGCCTGCACCCAGGGGACTATCTTGGCTTCCTGGCCGTCACTCTGCCCGGCCAGGCCACCCAGGGTCGCATCGACGGGTCGCCGCCGCTGGCGGTGGCCGGCCCTGACGGCCCCACTCGGGTCATCGGCACAGAGGTGCTCCTGCCTGCCGGCCAGTCCCGGACGCTGGTGATCCACTTCTTACTGCCCGGCCGACACGGGTCGCTGCGCCTCGAGCCCTCGGCCCGCGTCCCCGCCCTGCGCTGGGTGGCCCAGGGCAAGAAGCTGTCCGATGGACGCGCCAACACGGTGTCGTGGGAGTCCTCTCGGGGATTGAGCCGGGGCGCCTTGCGGGCTCACAAATTACGGCCTAGGCTGGCCGTCTGTACGTCAACTGGGGGATGTTATGCGACACGTGAGGCTTATGACCAGAACGGTAATGTTGAGTCTGGGTATGGTGGTCATGTTGGCTACCGCGGCGTCGGCCGGTACCTATACCGGGCACGTGGGCCAGGCCCCTCCGGTTGCTGGTGCGCAGTTCGGCACTCCGTCGGTCGAGTCTGTCTCTGCTCCTGTCGGCGGTATTGCTGTCAGCCCAGTGCAGCAGGTACCGGGCCAGCAGAGCTCTGGTCTGGCCTTCACCGGGGCCGACACCATGGAGTCGGTGGTAATCGCTTTGGGGGCTATCGGGCTCGGCTTCGCCTTCGTGCGTCTCAGTCGACGTCGCAGCGTCGCCTAGATGAGCGCCGGCCGCGGGCGCGGCCGGTTGCCTAGATGATCGACCTTCGCCGTTTGCGAGACGAGCCGGCCTACCGGGAAGGCATCGAGCGCAAGCGCTGCTCTCCTGGCCTCATCGACGCCGTACTGGAGGCCGACGAGGGGCGCCGGTCGTTGCTGGCGGAGGTGGAGGCAGGCAGGGCGGAGCAGAATGCCGCCTCCCGGGAGATCGCCAACGCCTCCTCCGGGGAGCGCCCAGCCCGCATCGCGGCGGCCACCGCCCTCAAGGCCACCCTGGCCCACCTCCAGCCCGCCCTGGCCGAGGCCGAAAGCCACCTCCGGGAGCTCGCCCTGCAGGTCCCCAACCCAGCTGATCCCTCCGTGCCTGACGGCGGCGAGGACGACGCCGAGGTGCTGCGGGTGGTGGGCAACGCCGGTCCGGCGCCACTGCTCGACCACGCCGCCTTCGGCGAGCACCATGGCCTGGTCGAGCTCGAAAGGGCGGCCCGTACCAGCGGGGCCCGCTTTGCCTACCTGATGGGCCAGGCCGTCCTGGTGGAGCTAGCCCTGGTCGCCTGGGTGACCCAGTTGCTGGTGGAGGAGGGCTTCTGCCCGGTGGTGCCGCCGGTGCTGGTGCGGGAGGAGGCGATGGAGGTGGCCGGCTTCTTCCCCACCGATCGCAACCAGGTCTACGAGGTGGACGGGTCCGAGCTGTTCCTGGTGGGCACCAGCGAGATCCCGCTGGCCGGCCTGCACCGGGAGGAGATTCTCGAGCCCGACCACCTGCCCCTTCGCTATGCCGGGCTGTCCGCCTGCTTTCGCCGGGAGGCGGGGACCTACGGGCGGGACACCCGGGGAATCTTTCGGGTGCACCAGTTCGACAAGGTGGAGATGTTCTCCTACGCCGATCCCGATGGCTCGGTGGACGAGCATCAGCGCCTGCTGGCCATCCAGGAGCGCATCGTGAGCGCCCTGGGCCTGCCCTACCGGGTGGTCAACATTGCCGCTGGTGACCTGGGGGCGGCGGCGGCCAGCAAGTTCGACATCGAGGTGTGGCTGCCCTCCGAGGGCCGCTACCGGGAACTGACCTCGTGCTCCAACTACGGCGACTACTCGGCCCGCAGACTGGGAACCCGGGTCAGATCGGACCCGACCAATCGCCTGGTCCACACCCTCAACGGGACAGCCTGTGCAGTCGGGCGCACCTTGCTGTTCCTGTTCGAGAACCACCAGACGCCGCAGGGCACCTTGCGAATACCCCAGCCCCTGGTGGCGCTGTGCGGCTTCGAGGAGGTCCCGTCGGGGCCGCGCCAGGTGTGAGTGGGCGAAAAAGGCCTCAGCGATTCAGCGCTTTTCGCCCACTACAGCGCAGGTGGCGCAGCGCCCGAGCACCGCGAAGTGGCTGGGCCGGATGGTGAAGGAGTAGCCTTGGCGGAGCTGGTCGGCCAACTGGGCGAAAGTCGAGTCAGGAACCTCGACCACTGCCCCACACCCCTCGCACACCAGATGCTGGTGGGGCTGGTCGGTGAGGTGGTAGACGGCCCGGCCGTGGCCCAGGTGGACGTGGTCCACCAACCCGAGCTGCTCGAGGGAGTCAAGGGTCCGGTAGATGGTGGAGATATGGATGTCGGGGGCGCTGCGTTGGACCAGCGCCGCCAGGTCGTCGGCCGTGGTGTGGCTCTGAGCGCTGGACAGAGCGTCGATCACCGCCCGCCGGGCATTGGTGACCCGGGCGCCCCGACCTCGCAACAGCTCCACGATGCGCTGGCTGCGCCCTGGAGCAGAGGTGAGCTGGTCAGCCATCGGGAGCGGCCGGCCGGGTACCTGCGGGGGCCTCGGCCGGGAAGTCGCCGGTGACCATAAACTTGACCCGCTCACCGATGTTGACCGCGTGGTCCGCGGTGCGCTCATAGAACCTGCCCACCAGGGCTATCTGCACCGCCCGCTGGATGGCCACCTCGTCGATGGTGGTGGCGCCCAGGACGGTGCGAAAGAGGTCTTTTTGCAGATCGTCCATGACATCATCCATGTCCTCCAGGGCGGCCGCCTTGACCGGATCGAGCTCGGCGAAGGCGTCCACCGCCAAGCGCAACTGGATGGTGGCCTGCTCGCGCATCCGGTCGATCAGACCCCGTAGTTTGGGCCCGATGCCGTGAGGGTAGAGGCGCCGGCTGGCCTTGGCCACGTTCACCATGAGGTCGCCGGTGCGCTCCAGCTCGTGGATGACCCGCAGGATGGCCACCAGGATGCGCAGGTCGGTAGCCATGGGCGCCTGGCGGGCCAGCAACAGGTAGGTGCTCTGCTCGATGGAGTGGGTGAGGGCGTCGATGGGGCGATCCTGGGCAATGACCTGCTCCACCTTGGCCAGATCGGCGTCGAGCAGGGCGGCGGTGGCCAGCTGGACCGACTCGACCACCAGGGCGCCCAGCCGGATGACATCCGAGGTGAGCTCATGGAGGCTCTCGTGGAACGCCCTGCGCCGCTCGGTGGTCACCGTTGCCCCTGCGGAGCGGTGGGTTGGCCCTGCGGAGCAGTGTGGCGGGTGAGCTCGTAGCGATAACCCAGGCCCCGGATGGTGGTGATGAGCACCGGGCTGGCCGGGTCGGTCTCGATGCGGGCCCTCAGCCGTTTGATGTGCACGTCGAGGGTCTTGGTGTCCCCCACGTAGTGCGGGCTCCATACCCGGTTGATCAGGGTGTCGCGGGTGAGCACCCGACCGGCGTTGGTGAGCAGCAGCTCCAACAGCTCGAACTCCTTGAGCGGCAGCTGGACCTCCCGGCCCCGCACGACGACCTCGTGGCGGCTGGGGTCGAGGCGGACCTCACCCACCTCGATGGCCTCGAACCGGTCGTCGTCAGCGTCGCTGGGCTGGGGCGCCCGACGCAGGGCGGCTCGCATCCTGGCCACCAGCTCCCGCATCCGGTAGGGCTTGGTGACGTAGTCGTCCGCTCCCACCTCCAGGCCGACCACCGTGTCTATCTCTGTGCCCTTGGCCGTGACAATTATGATGGGCACGGTCGAGCGGGCCCGGATGGACCGGCACACGTCGATGCCCGAGACCTTGGGCAGCATCAGGTCGAGCAGGACCAGATCGGGGCGGACCGAGTCGAACTTGTCGAGAGCCTCGGCGCCGTCACGAGCCACCTCGACCAGGAACCCCTCTCGCTTGAGCCCGAGCACCAGGGCGTCCACGAATGACTCCTCGTCTTCTGCGATCAGCACCGTGGCCTGGGGATCGGTCATCCTGGGCTGGCCGAGCAGGCTGGTATGTGCAGGGTGAAGGTCGACCCCTCACCCTCCCGCGATGCCACCGTCACCCTCCCCTGATGATTACTGGCCACGTGGCGAACGATAGCCAGGCCCAGACCGGTACCGCCCGTATAGCGACTACGGCCCTGGTCGACCCGGTAGAACCTCTCGAAGATGCGCTCCAGGTCACGGGCCGGGATGCCGACCCCATGGTCGACCACCACCAGCTCCACCATCTCCCCAACCGAGGCAGCTTGCCCCTCTGAGGAGCTCTGGAACAGCCTCGCCGATATCTCGACCGACGAATGGCGCGGCGAATACTTGATGGCATTCTCGACCAAATTGTAAAGGGCCGACACCAGTTGGCGGCGGTCTCCCACGACGTAGACACCACCAGGTGGCTCCTCCAGAGCCAGGGCAACCCCGGCCGCGTCCGCTCCCGCCCGGGCCCGTTCCACTGCGTCGGCCATGACCAGAGCCACAGGAACAGGCTCGCGCGGGGGTGACTCCTCCGCCTCGATCCGGGACAGGTCGAGCAGGTCGTCGATGATCCGGCTCACCCGAAAGGCCTCGTCCTCGATGCGCTTGGCCAGGCGCCGGACGACCAGCGGCTCGCCCTCGGCCAGGATGGTCTCGGCCAGCAGGCCGAGTGCCCCCACCGGCGTCTTGAGCTCATGACTGACGTTGGCCACGAAGTCGCGCCGCACCGCCTCCAATCGGTGCCGCTCGGACACGTCGTCGAGCACGGCCACCACTCCGAGCGGCCGGTAGTCGTCGCCGATGGCATGGGTGCGCACGGTAAGTGTCTGACGAGGTGGTCCGTAGAGGTCGAGGGTCCGCTCGGCCGGCGTTCCGGACGCGCTGACGGCCAGGAGCTCCTCGACCGCTCGGGCGGCGATGACGTCGGTGTGTCGCCCGCCCATCAGGGCCGCCGCTCTGGCATTGCGGAAGGTGACACAGCCACTGTCGTCGCAGATCACCACTCCCTGGGGCATGGCGTCGAGCGCCTGGGCCAGCCGGGTCGCCTCGGCTCGGGCATCGCTGCGGGTCTCGGCGACTCGCTCGGCGGCCCGATCGAGGAGCGAGAGGGTGGGTTCCAGGCGCATCCGACGCCCAAATTCGGGGCGCTCGCTCATACGGTCGGCCAAGATCGCCAGTCGCTTGGCCAGTCCGGTCCGGACCAGCTGCCGACCGACGACCCACGCTCCCACCACGGCCAGCACGGCCAGGGCGATGGCCGCCCCGACCAAGGTGGCAGAAAGGGTCAACCGAACCTGCCGGTGATGTAGGCCTCGGTCCGGGGGTCGGACGGTCGGGTGAAGATTTGCGAGGTGGGGCCCACCTCGACCAGCCGGCCCGGTTCGCCGGCTTCGGTGATGGTGAGAAAGGCGGTGGTGTCGCTCACCCTGGCCGCCTGTTGCATGTTGTGGGTGACGATGACGATGGTGTAGCGGCCCTTGAGCTCGGCAATGAGATCCTCTATGGCCAGGGTGGAGGACGGGTCGAGAGAGGAGCAGGGCTCATCCATGAGCAGCACGTCGGGCTTGACGGCGATGGCTCGGGCGATGCACAGACGCTGCTGCTGGCCTCCCGACAGGCCCACGCCGGGCTTTCCCAGGCGGTTGCGGACCTCGTCCCAGAGCCCGACCAGTCGCAGAGACCGCTCGGCGGTGTCGTCCATCTCGGCGCTGGAGGAGGAGCCGTTGAGCCGCACGCCAGCCACCACGTTGTCGCGGATCGACATGGTCGGGAATGGGTTGGGCCGCTGGAACACCATTCCGATGGACCGCCGGACGGCGGTGGCGTCCTGGCCGTTGGCGTAGATGTCCTGGGCGTCCAGGCGGACCTGGCCCTTGATGCTGGCCCCGGTCACCACTTCGTGCAGGCGGTTGAGGATCCGTATGAAGGTCGACTTGCCGCATCCCGACGGCCCGATCAGGGCGGTGACCTGGCTGGCCGCCACGGCCAGGGAGACGTCCGCCAGGACCTGGTGTGGGCCGAACCAGGCACTCACCCCATCCACATCGATTCTCTTGGACATCAGGGCCTCACAGACATCAGGGGCTCGGGCACGGGCTGCTCACACCAGCCGATTGCGCCGGGTGACCACCCGGGCCACGACTGTCAGGGCAACCACGATGAGGATCAGGACCAGGGCAGCCGCCCAGGCTCGGTTGACGGCCACCGCGAAGGCCGAGGTGGCCTGGGAGAACACGAACAGCGGCAGGCTGGACTGCGGACCGTGAAAGGGGTTGACCTTGATGGAGTCGAAGCCGAAGGCGGTCAGCAGCAAAGGCGCCGCCTCACCTGTCACCCGGGCCACCGCCAGCACTACGCCGGTGGTGATGCCGGCGGCCGCAGTGGGCAGCACCACAGAGCACACGGTACGCCACCGGGACACCCCGAGGGCGTAGCTCGCCTCCCGCAGGTCGGACGGGACCAGCTTGATCATCTCCTCGGACGAGCGGATGACGATGGGCAGCATGAGCACGGCCAGGGCCAAGGAGGCGGCCACCCCCGAGAAGCCCAGACCCAGGCCGAGCACCCAGAAGGCGAAGATGAACAGCCCGGCCACGATGGACGGGATGCCCGTCATGACGTCCACGACGAAGCGGATCCAGTCAGCCAGGCGCCGCTCGCTCTGCTCCACCAGGAACACGGCCACCAACAGGCCCAGCGGTATGGACACCAGAGCAGCCATGCCGACCTGCTCGACCGTGCCCACGATGGCGTGATAGGCCCCGCCGGCCGGGTCGAGCGGCCCCACCCCCCGCAGGGAGTGAGTGAGAAAGGACCCCGACAGATCCCTCGCCCCAGCGTGGGCGGTATAGGCCAGGACGGCCACCAGGGGCACGAGGGCCACCACCACGGCGGCGGCCATCAGGCCCCTCATGGACCAGTCGACCAGGCCCCGATGTCGGTGAACCGGGTGCGGGTGGCGGAGGCGGGGCAGGCGGGACGGGCGACTCAGGCCGGTCAGGCGGGTCAGGCGGGTCAGGCGGCGGAGCCTGTCGCGGAGTGCGGGCCGGCCCCGCACCCCTGGGTCCCTGCGGACCACCAGCCGGGCAGCCAGGTTGACCGCCAGGGAGATCACGAACAAGACGAGCCCGGAGGCAATCAGGGCTGCCCGCCCATTGGCCCCCGCCTCCCCGAACTTGGTGGCGATGTTGGCGGCGATGGTGTTGCCACCCGGCTGGAAGATGTGAAAGGTGATCTTGAACGAGGCTGACAGCACCAGGGCCACGGCGATGGTCTCGCCGATGGCGCGACCCAGGCCGAGCATGATGGCACCGATCAGGCCGCTCCGGCTGGGGGGCAGGACGGCCATGCGGATGGTCTCCCAACGGGTGGCACCGAGCGCCAGGGCGGCTTCTCGGGCCGACCCGGGGACCTGGCGAAGCACCTCTCGGGAGATGGCGGCAATGATGGGCAGGATCATTATGGCCAGTACCACCGACGCGGCGAAGACTGACCGCCCGTAGGTGTGGTTGGGGCTGTGGAGGAAGGGGATGAAGCCGAGGAAGCCATCCACTCCCCGCTCGAAGGGGACCAGCAGGGGAACCAGGAAGGCGACCCCCCACAGGCCGTAGACCACGCTGGGCACCGCGGCCAACAGGTCGACCAGCCATCCCAGCGTCCTGCTCACGCGGGGCCGGGCCACCTCGGTCAGGTAGAGGGCGGTGCCCAGCGCTACCGGGGTGGCGATGAGCAGGGCAATGGCGCTGGACAAGACCGTGCCCCATGCCAGCGCAGCGATGCCAAAGTGGGGAGAAGCCGAGTCGGGCAGCCACTGGCGCACGGTGAAGAAGCCCGCCCCGGCCTGGCGAAAGGCAGGGACGGCCTGGACCACCAGGAAGACCACGATGGCCCCCAGGAGCAGCAATACCAACAGGCCGGCACCCAGGATGATCAGTCCAAAGACGGCGTCACCCCGTGCCTTTCCCCTGCCCGAAGCGGGCTGGTCAGCGCCCCCCGGACTGGTTTGGCGTGGCGATGCGACTGTGGGAGGCGGCCGTACCCTGCCCGGCGCTGACCCGGGCATCAGGGCGCGATCCGGGCCAGGGTCGCCCGATCGGCGGCCAGGAGTGATGCCGGAAGGGGGGCGTAGTAGAGGGAGCGGGTGGCCACCTGGCCGGGGCCCAGGGCGTAGGCCAGGAACGACGAGAGAAGGGCGCCCTGCCGGGCGTCTGGCTGGCGGGTGTACAGCATGACCCAGGTGAGGGTGGATATCGGGTAGGCGACGGGGTCGGCGGGCAGCGGGTTGAGCCGGGCGGTGCCGGCCCCTGTCACCTGGGCGGTCCCGGTCCCGCCCCCACCGCTGGCCGCTCCTTTTGCGCTGGCGGTGGCCGACTCCAGGGCGATCGAGACGGCGTCGGCGGTGGGACCCACGAAGCGCCCGGCCGGGTTCTCGATCTGGGCTATCCCCAGGCCGGTGGCCTTGGCGTAGGCGACCTCGGAGTAGCCGATGGCTCCTTCGGATTGCTCCACTGCCGCGGTGACCTGGTCCGATCCCTTGGCCCCCTGACCGGTCGGCCAGGCCACCTCCTTGCCCGATCCGGCCTTCCACAGCGATGGGGCGGCGGCGGCCAGGTAGCGGGTGAAGGCGGCAGTGGTGCCCGAGCCGTCCGAGCGGTGGACCACCTGGATGCCCTCGGCCGGCAGGGTAATACCCGGATTGTCGGCTCGGATGGCCGGCTGGTCCCATTGGGTGATGGTGCCGGCGAAGATGCCGGCGAGGGTCCTGGGCCGAAGTTGCAGGTAGCGCACACCTTCCAGGTGGTATTCCACTGCGATCCCGCCGGCTGCCCAGGGGATCTCCAGTACCGGACCGCCGCGGGCCTGAGCGGCCCGCAGCTCAACCGGTGTCATCACCACGTCGGAGGCGGCAAAGCCCACCGTCTGGGAGATGAACTGCTGGATGCCCGCCCCTGATCCCGCCCCCTGGTAGTTGATGGTGGCCCGGGGACAGGCTCGCTGGTAGCCGCTTATCCACTCCTGGAGGATGGTCTGCACAAAGGTCGAGCCCGCACCGGAGATGGTGCCGGTCCCACAGGCGCTGCCCGGCTCCAGGTGGGTAGGAACGATCAGGGCCAGGCCACTGGTGTTGTCATTGGTGCCGAACTTGGCGCCCAGTGCCACCAGGGCAAGAGCGACCAGGCCACCGGAGAGGCGACCAGCCCAGCGAGGCACCCGGTGAACCCTAGGGGCCGAGATTGACCACCAGGTGTACGCCAGGTGCACGCCAGGCAAACGACTGTCAACAAGCGGGGGCCCCAGCCCTCATAGCCCCCACAACCCTCACAGCCCTCGACAGGCGGTGCAGCCGCCAACGGCCGTTGATACAGCTCACCGCCATGATGGTCAGTGGCAGTAGGACATCCCACACCTTGACCCGGCGGATGGCAGGATCACAGGCAAAGCAACCTTGCCGCCGCTGAACAGTGCACCGGTCCCATTCACGTAGGAGGAGCAGAGATGGGCAAACGGAGTCGCCGCCGCTGGCGAGAGCAGGGACGGCCGGAGCCGGCCAGGCCGGCCGGTGAGTCTCCCGGCCAGCCCCGATCAGCCGGACCGTGGCGAACCGGTGCCAGCCGGCCCTCGGTCGAGCCGAGGGAGGTGGAGGAAATGGTGGGGCTGGCCGTCAGCGCCTTGCGCCAACGCCAGGAGGACACCTTCGCGGTGCTGGTGGGATCGCTGGCGGCCTGTTGGGACGAGGAGACCGTCACCCGCTCAGAGACCGCGGCCGGCTCGGTGACAACTGTGACCTGTGTCCCATCGATCGTCGAGCGCTGTTTGGAGGAGGCCGTCGGGGCAGCTTGGGCCCACGGGTGGCAGCCTGGCGATCTTCCAAGGGCCGTGGGCCGCAAGCTGAGCGGCCGCCATGTCCGGCTCAGCGTCGACACCATCGCCGGTGAGGCTCGGCGTTACGCCGCGTCGGCGGACGCCGATCCCGAGTGGTTGCGCCAGCTCGAGGAGATCGAGGCCTGCGTCTGGTGGAACGGCCAATCTGACCACCTCGGTTGCTGGCTCTGGCGAGAGGGGCTCGACCGGACCGCAGGCCTGCGGCACGCCCTCGAGCTGCTGTGCGTTCTCTGGGAACTACCGGTCCTGCCCCGACTGTGCGTGCCACCGTCCGACTGGGGACGAGACGCTGGTGGTGCTGGCCGTGGCGGCGCTGGCCGTGGCGGCGCTGGCCGTGGCGGCGCTGGCCGTGGCGGCGCTGGCCGTGGCGGTGGCTGCCGGGGGCGCCAGGCCGTCCGGGGCCAGGGTGGCGATCCTCGGGTGCTCCACCGGGTGAGAGGCCTGCTCGCCAAGGCCGAGTCCACCACCTTCCCCGATGAGGCCGAAGCCCTCACCGCCAAGGCCCAACAGCTCATGACTCGCCACGCCATCGACCGCGCCATGATCGAGCCGGACGGTGGCCCTGGTGCCGCCCCCAGCTCTCGGCGCCTCGGGATCGACGATCCATACGCCTCGGCCAAGTCCCACTTGTTGCACCACGTGGCTGCTGCCAGCAACTGCCGGGTGGTCTTCAGCAAGGACCTGGGGTTCTCGACCGTGTTTGGCTTTGACTCTGAGCTGGACGCGGTGGAGCTGCTGTTCACCTCCTTGTTGGTCCAGGCAACGGCCGGGATGGCGGCGGCTGGGGCCGATCGAGCCGGGGGCGCCCGGTGGCGCAGCCGATCATTCCGCCAGTCCTTCCTCGTCGGGTTCGCGGTTCGCATCGGCGAGCGCCTGCGGGAGGCGGCAGCGACGGCCACCGAGGAGGCGGCGGCTGATCACGGCGGACGCCTGCTGCCGGTCCTGCTGTCGCGTGCGGAGGCAGTGGAGCAGGAGCGGGATCGCGCCTTTCCCGACCTCAGCCACCATCGGTTGGGGGCGAATGACCCTGCCGGGTGGACGGCCGGCCGGGTGGCCGCCAATCTGGCCTCGCTGGGGGCCGGACCAGGCCTGGAGACTGCACGGTCAGCCTGAGGGCTTCCTACGACTCAGGGCTTCCCGGGCCTGACAGGGTGTTGGCCGGTCGAGGTCAGCCGGGCCGGGTGGCACCCAGGTAGGCCTCAGCCCCCCAGCGTGAGCCCACTGTGGTGGGGATGACCTCAGTGCGCACGGTGGCCCCAGTGTGGGGCGCATCGACCATCTCAGCCGTTCCCACCACCAGGCCGACATGGTCGGCCTGGTCCGGCAGGCTGCCGAAGAACACCAGATCCCCCACCTCCAGGGCGGTTCCGGGAGGAAGGCGTGGCCCGGCATCGAGCTGGGATTGGGCGATCCGGGGCAGGGCGACACCGGCGGCGGCGTAGGCGGCCTGGATCAAACCCGAGCAGTCGAACCCCCCTGGACCGGTCCCACCCCAACGATAGGGGGTGCCCACCTGGGCCAGGGCGAAGGCGACGGCTCGGGCGGCGGCTGGTGTGGGGGCCCCGCTGGGAGTGGCCGCATAGCTCGTCGCCAGAGCCAGCACCTTGCTCACGTACCAGTCAGCATGGTTGTAGGCGAATATGGCGGCGGAGAGGTTGACACCGTCCCTGGCCCCGTTGGCGCACAGGTCCCGGGCTGCCGCATAGGCGGCGTCCACCATGTCATAAGGGCTGGGTGGGTCGGCCCCTCCGGGAGCCACCGGCAGCGCGTAGCGACTGAATGTCGCGGGCTCGAACTGCATCGGTCCCTCGGCCCCAGCGGGATTGGTGCCCGACCGCACTCCGGGAGCGGTACTGGTGCCGTTGCCCGACTCCACCGTGCCAATGGCGGCCAGGACCGTCCAGGGCAGTCCGGGACAGGTGGCGGCGGCTTGCTGGTAGAGCGCCAGCGCGGGTACGGGAACGGCTTGGAGTCCTCCGGCCGTGGATGCCGGCACGCCAGCCGCCGGAGTGAGAGCGGCAACCCCGATGAGGAGCGGCATAGCCAGCAAAAAGGGGATCGCTGCCGCCCCCAACAGCTTCTTCACCCGATCGACTTGTCAATGTAGATGATGAAAATATATGATAGAACATGAAATAGCTCAACGTCTACTGTTAAGGAGCGCGCAAGTGATCACTCTGCTGGCCGTCCCGCTCAAGCTCGATTTGCAACCCAATCCTTCCGACCTGCCGGGTAGCTCGGCTCTGCTCAAGCTCACCAACGGCCTGGGGGGCTGGGCGCTCATCTTGTCCCTGGTAGCGCTGCTCATAGGGGCGGTGACGTGGGCCCTGAGCTCCCACTCCCAGAACTATCAGCACGCTGTCACCGGACGCCGGGCCGTTCTGGTCTCCGGCCTGGCCGCCCTGCTGATCGGACTAGCCCCGGCCATCGTCAATTTCTTCTACAACCTTGGTCACAGCACCCACTCGTAGCCGTGAACCTCCCGACGCTGCCCCCCCATACCCTCCAGACCCCCATCGGGCCGACCGTCGGCGACCTGTTCGGCAGTGGTGCCGACGCCGCCATCGCCGCCATCAACCATGGTGTGACGTCGGCCGCTCTCTGGCTGCTCGACCAGGTCGGCCACGTCCTGGCGGTCACCACCCGACCGGAGCTGGGCTCGGGTTGGTTCACCGAGCACTTCAAGGTTATGGCGGATGTAGCCGGCCTGGTGTTGCTGCCGCTGCTCCTCCTCGGCATCATCCAGTCAGTGGTGCGCCAGGACACCTCCATGCTGGTGCGCTCGGTCCTCGTGCACCTGCCTCTTGCCATTGTCCTTACCGGAGTGGCGGTCCAGTTGGTCCAGCTGTCGCTGGCGGCGGTGGACGAGATGAGCGCCATGGTGGCGTCCGCCACCGGGGTGGACGTGCGCCACTTTGTGGGGAGTGTGGGCGCCGGCCTCCAGCACCCTGGAGGCCACGGAGGGCTGGCGCCCGCCTTCGTCGTCTTGGCGGTGGCGGTGGTGGTGGCGTTTGGTGCCTTCATCGTGTGGATCGAGCTGTTGGTGCGCACAGCGGTCATCTCGGTAGCCGTCCTGTTCCTTCCCCTCGCCCTGGTGACCCTGGTGTGGCCGGTGACCGCGGCCTGGTGCCGGCGACTGGCCGAGACCATTGCCGCCCTCATCCTGGCCAAGCTGGTGATGGTCGGTGTGCTGAGCCTGGCCGTGGGTGCTCTCACCGGGGGGGCCAGCTCCACTCCCGACGTGGCCGGGGTGGTCGGCGGCGCCACGCTGCTGGTGCTGGCGGCCACGTCGCCCTTTGCCCTGCTGCGGGTCATCCCCATGGTAGAGGCGGGAGCGGTCGCCCACCTGGAGGGAGTTGGCCGGCGGGCGGCGTCCTCGGTTCCCCTGCCCAGCGGCAGCGCGCTGGTCTCAGCCCTGGCCGGGCGGGGTGGCGGCGAGAGTGAGACGGCAGCCGACGGCGCCGGAGCGTCCTCGGGAGTAGCCGTGGCGCCAGGCGAGCCCGAGCCGGCGGACCTCGACAAGTGGATCGATGAGCAGGCTGGGCAGGTCGCCCCGCCGTCGGTCAACGGCGGGGATGGGCCGGGAGCCGGGGCAGGGGCACCAGACGGGGCAGGGACGCCAACCGGGCCAGGGGCAGGCGATGACGCCGGAGCAGGAACCAACCTCTCCAGTGAGGCAGGGGCGGCTACGGCTCAGGACGGCGGGGGCGGGGCGGCCGGCCAGGGCGACGCCAACTCCGCCAGCATCTCCGGCGATCTTGGTGCGGCCACGCCCGGACATGACGGTGCTGGCCCCTCTGGCGTGCTAACCGGTTACGACGCTGGCTCCGGATTGGGCGACACCGAATCCGGAGCCGACTCCTCCGCCGCCCACCCATCTGCGAACCGCGAGCAGGTCGGGGACGCCACGTTGACGGGCTTGGCTGCCTCGCCCGGGTACTCCCCCGAGGAGAAAGCCCTCGACAGCAGCGTGCGGCCGGCCACTGACGAGCTGGGTCCGGTTGGCCACGACCGGCCCGGGAACGATGCGTCGCGGCCTCTCGAGCCTGATGGGGGGATGGACGTTGGCCGGTGAGGTGCCTCGCTACCGGTTTGGGCCACTCGAGCGTCGGGGCTTGGTAGCGGGGTGGCGAGGCGGGCAGATCGCGGCGGTGGCCGGGGCCATGGTCGTGGCCGTGGGCATCCTGCGGGCCTGGCCCAGCCCGGGCGGGGCTTTGGTCGCCTTCATGGTGGTGGCCGGAGGGGCTGCGCTGGCCTGCTGGCCAGTCGGCGGCCGCACCCCTGAGCAGTGGCTGCCATTGGTGGCCCGGTGGCTGGCCAAGGGACTCGTGCGCCGCCGCCGGCACATCTCGACGGTCCCCGGGCTGGGTCGCACCGGAGCAGCCGGATCGACCGGTCGCGGCTCAGCCTCCGCGGTGCCTCCCCCGCCCGGTCCCCTGGCTGGGTGCCGAATCCTTCAAATGCCGGTCCGAGTCGGCGGGAGACGGATCGGGGTGGTGAGGGACGGCCGGATCTACGCTGGGGTGGTGGCCGTGAGGGGCCGCACCTTTGCCCTTCTGGACGCCGAGGACAAGCACCGGCGGGTCGCCGCCTGGGCTGGCGTGATGGCCGGTCTGGCTCGTGAGGGCTCCGCTGTACACCGTCTCCAATGGGTCGAGCGGAGCCTGCCCCTCGAGGCCGGCCCAGCCAGCCAGGGCACAGGTGAGGGCGCCGGCCCAGTCGGCCCGGCTACCTCGCCGGCCCGCTCGTACGCCGCACTGCTCGCGCAGTCCGGTCCGGTAGCCCAACAGCACCAGGTCCTGTTGATTGTGGCTGTCAATGCCGCACGGTCGGCCCGTGCCATCCAGGCTGCCGGTGGGGGCGACGAGGGCGCTTGTGCCGTCGTCGAGGAGGAGATCCGAGCCCTGGAGGCGAGACTGCGCACAGCCGACGTTACCGTGGAGGGCGCACTTGCTCCGGGCGCACTGGTCGACGTCCTGCGCCAGGCAATCGACTCCCGGCCGGTGCCTGCCCGGGGAACACACCGGGCCCCGTCGGCTGGCGGTGACACCGGCGACGACCCGGGCATCGACGCTCGATCGCCCTGGCCCTGGCCCCTTGCCACCGAGGTCAACTGGTCGGCGTACCGCACCGACGGGACCTGGCACGCCACCTACTGGGTAGCCGAGTGGCCGCGGGTGGAGGTGGGGCCGGACTTCTTGTCCCCACTCCTGCTGCAGGCCGGCACCAGGAGGACGATGGCCTTGGTGATGGAGCCGATGAGCCCTCTTCGAGCCGCCCGGGAGGTGGAGCGGGCCAGGACGGCCGACGTGGCCGACGCCGAGCTCAGGCGCCGGAGCGGCTTTCTCCAGAGCGCCCGGCGCCGGCGCGAGCAGGAGGGAGTGGTCCAGAGGGAAAGAGAGCTGGCCGACGGTCACGCCCATTTTCGCTTCTCCGGGTACGTGACGGTCAGCGCTGGCTCCCAGTCCGCCCTGGAGACGGCCTGTCGCCAGGTGGAGCAGGTAGCCGGCCAGGCCCGCCTAGAGTTCCGGCGGCTCTACGGAGAGCAAGACGTGGCCTTCACCTGGACCCTGCCACTCGGGCGAGGACTGTCTTGACGCCTCCCGCTCATCGAGTGACCACCGCCCACCTGGGGGCCGCCTATCCATTCATCTGCGAGGGCGGCCTGGGTGCCGATGGTGCCCTGATCGGTGAGGACCTGCTGGGTGGGTGGTTCGTCTACGACCCGTTCGAGCTCTACGCCCGGGGCATCCTCACCAACCCCAACATGATCGTGCTCGGCCAGATAGGCAGGGGCAAGAGCGCCTTCGTCAAGTCCTACCTCTGGCGTCAGGCCGCCTTTGGACGCCGAGCCTGGGTGATCGATCCCAAGGGCGAGTATGCCGGGTTGGCATCAGCTTGGGGGACCGAGCCCATCCGCTTGCGCCCGGGAGGTCCGATCCGTCTCAACCCGCTGGATGCCGGGCCAGGCGATGGCGACGGCCAGGGCGCCGACGTGACCCGGACCGAGTCAGGGCGGCGCCAGACCGAGCTGCTGGGATCACTGGCCGAAGCCTGCCTGGGCCGCCCGGTGACGCCCCGTGAGCGGGTCGCGGTCGAGCTGGCCCTGGCCAGCGCGCTCTCCCGGTCCAGCCAACCACCCACCCTGCCCGCCATCATCTGCGCCCTGCTCGACCCAACCGCGCAGGCCGCGGCCGTCATCCGGACGGACCGGGTCACCTTGGCCGAGGATGGACGAGACGTAGCCCTGGAGCTGCGCCGGCTGGTCGAGGGCGACCTGCGGGGCATGTTCGACGGCCCCACGACGCCCGGCATCAATCTTGACGGCTCGCTCGTGGTCCTGGACCTGTCGGCCCTTTACCGCTCGGCTGCCCTGGGGATCCTCATGACCTGTGCGACTGCGTGGCTACAGGCCGCCCTGGCTCGGGGTGACGGGCACCGCCGCATCGTGGTGATCGATGAGGCATGGGCCATCCTGGCCAACCTGGGCGTGGCCCGCTGGCTCCAGGCGTCCTGGAAGCTGTCGCGGGCCTATGGGGTGGCCAACGTTGCCGTCCTGCATCGCCTGTCGGACCTGGGCTCAGTGGGCGCCGCCGGGTCTGAGCAGGTGAGCCTGGCTCAGGGTCTGTTGTCGGACTCAGAGACCCGGGTGGTCTACGGGCAGTCACCGGGGGAGGCCGAGGCATCGCGGGAGCTGCTGGGTATCACCACCACCGAGGCAGATCTGCTACCCCAATTGAGCCGGGGCGTAGCCCTCTGGAAGGTGGGGCAGCGATCGTTCCTCGTCCGACATCGTCTGGGACCAAACGAGCGGGCCCTGGTGGACACCGACGCGGCCATGGCGGCCCGACCGACCGTGCCCGCCCGACCGACCGTGCCGGCGCCCCCTCTCTCGACAGAGGCCCGATGACCAGCTTCCCGTCGACCGACTGGCCGCTCAGCTCCCTGTCGTCGTTGCCCCTGGGAACCATCGGGCTGCTGACAGGTGTGGTGATGGTGATCCTGATCAGCCTGGCCAGAGTCTCGCCCCGGCCATCTGGCCGGCCCCGGGCCCGAGCCGGGGGCCAGTCTCTACGCCGGGACTGGCTGGCCAACCTGGTCCACGACGGGCGCGCCAGGTCCGGGGCCACCTGGGCCAGGAACCGTGACCTGCGCCCGCTCGTCGTGCCCGGGCCGGTACCGGGGCGCCTGGTGCTGGGCCGATCGAGCCGACGGTGGATAGCGGCCGAGGTCGCCCAGTCGGTGATCGTGATCGGCCCCACCCAGAGCCACAAGACCACCGGCTTTGCCGTACCTGCACTACTCGAGTGGGAAGGACCGGTAGTGGCCACCAGCGTGAAGATCGACCTGGTCCGGGACACCCTGGCCTGGCGTGAGCGCAGGGGTCAGGTCTGGCTGTACGACCCGACCGGCAGTACCGGTCTCCCAGCGGCCCGCTGGTCTCCTCTGGCTGCCAGCCGGACATGGGTGGGCGCCCGGCGGACGGCCGCCGGCCTGTGCGGGACGGCCCGCTCACATGCTGGCGGACCGGCCGAGGCGGACTTCTGGTTCGCCCTGGCCGCCAAGCTCCTGGCTCCCCTCCTGCTGGCCGCGGCCTGCGGCGGGCGGTGCATGGCCGACGTCGTGCGCTGGGTCGACGAGCAGGAGGTCGACGAGGTGGTCACTCTCCTGGAGATGGCCGGTGCGGTCCAGGCCATCCAGGCGGCCAGGGCGACCTGGATGCGTGAGGAGCGGCAGCGCTCGTCGGTCTACACCACCGCCGAGGCCGTGCTGGAGGCCTTCGCCGATCCCACTGTGGCTGCTTCGTCGACGTGGTCGGAGATCGATCCGGGCCGCCTCCTGGACGGCGGCACCCACACCCTTTACGCGTGTGCGCCGGCTCACGAGCAACGCCGCCTCCAACCCGTCTTCGCCGCTCTGGTGGACCAGGTCCTGGCCAGTGCCTACGACCAGGTCACCCGCACCGGGCGCCCCCTCACACCCCCGCTGCTGGTGGTGCTGGACGAGGCGGCCAACATCGCACCCCTGGCCGACCTGGACACCCTGGCCGCTACGGCCGCCGGCCATGGCATCCAGCTGGTCACGGTCTGGCAGGACATGGCCCAGATCGTTGCTCGCTACGGCGAGCGGGCGGCCACCGTGGTGAACAACCACCGGGCCAAGGTGGTGCTGTCGGGCATCTCGGACCCGTCCACCCTCGACCACGTGAGCCGGCTGGTCGGCGAGGAGGAATTCTCTCAGGCATCGACCACCAGCGACCGCCGGGGCGGCCGATCGACCACCCAGTCGCAGTCGTCTCGGCGCCTCGCCCCGGCCGACGCCCTGCGTCGCATCCAACCAGGTCACGGAGTGCTGGTGTACGGCCACCTGCCTCCCTGCCGGCTGCGCCTACGCCCCTGGTACGCCGACGCCCGATTGTCCGCCAGGGCCCGCCCGGGACCACAAGGCCGCCGTCGAACGTGACGACGGCACGAGAGCCGGGGCCCCGGAGGCCCTAAGACCGCTATCTGACGTCGAGTCCCACCGTCTTGAGCAGATGAGCGAACGGCGGCCTGTCAGCATCGGCCAGCAACTGGCGCCACAGCGCAACCAGCTCGGCATCGCCCACCTCGTGCAACGCCACTGCCACGGCATCGGCCACGGCCGCCACCGCGGCCTGGTCGGACCAGCACTGGGTGGCCCCCAGCTCGTCGGCCAGGACCGCGAAACGGTGAAAATTGAGGCGGGTCGGCTCGTCCCATTTGGGAGTCACCTTCTGGCCGAGATGGGAGCATGCGCTCAGCAGCCGTCGGAAGGTCGGCGCCATCTCGGCTGTGTCCGTGCCGGCTGTGTCCGTGCCGGCTGTGTCCATGCCGGCTGTGTCTGTGCCGGCGCAAGCCGTGCCCAGACCGTCGAAAGCGAGCTTGGCCTCGGTGAGCGAGACATGGCCCAGCCGTTCGACATCGCTGATCGACAGACCAGCCAGCAGGACGCTCTCCATGAAGTGACCGGCATCGCTCTCCGAGACGCTCAAATCGTGGAGATAGCGGCGCCCCATGGCGCCCCAGTCCCCTCGTTGGGTCACATCGTCGAGCGGGGCCCGCAGGATGGCGAGAGCGGCCCCCCGCTCGCCAGTTCCCCGGTATGTGAGGGCCCGGGAAAGGACGAACATCAAGAGGTCGGGCAGGACGCGGGCCGACTCGTCAGCCGAGGTCCGGGCGACCTGAGCGGCCCGAGCCGCCGGCACTCCCAGCTCGCCCAGCTTGGCTGCCAGGGTCGGGCCGCAGTTCATGATGGCCCCGCCGGCGGCCAGCCCCAACATGTCGCTCCCGGTCTCGCCGGTGGCGCCCACCAGGTCCTTGAAGGTTCGCTCCAGGTCGATCCCGAGTCGAGGTTCCTCGGCCAACGCAATGGCAGCCCGAGCCAGATCACGGTGTCGAACCCGTAGCACGCCAGCACTCCCGCTGGCCAGTCCCTCTTGCCCAAGTCGATGAAGGATCTGGAAGCGATCCGCCCGGTCCAAGCCCAAGAGGTCGGCCAGCACGTGCAGGTCCATGCCCCCGGCTCCAGCCACGTCAGCGGCGGCCGCGTACAGGAATGCCTCTTGGGCGCTGTGGCCGCTCTCGAAGCGGTGCTCGTCGTCCCCCAGGCTGGGCAGCAATCCAGCCATATGAGCCTCGAAGCCGCCGGGGCCGTACCGCAGGCCAAGGGCGGCGTCGAGGAACGTGGTGGCAGACAGCCCGCTGCGGCCATGGTAGGCCTGGATGAGCGCCTCGCCCCGCGCATCGGGAGCAGTCTCGGCCAGGGCCCCCAGGCAGCCGGCAGCTTCCCAGGCTCCGACGACCTTGGTTGCTTCTTGCGGGGTTAGCTCCAGCATTCGGGCGGTGGCACCAACACCGGGCCAGAGGTCGAGGATGGATGACCACGCCGGCTCGACGCTGCGACCACCCTGGCGGAACCGTGCCCTCCAGTCGTCGTAGCTGGCGGCCAGCAACCAGTGAATGTCCCTGCGCCCCGCCGACTGGGCCCGCCTGGCGGCCTCCTCCAGCCCAAGGGCGATCTCGTCGGCGTCGTCGCTGACCAAGACCCAGTTGGTGGTCGATGGCAGCGCAAGGACGGCCTCGATGTCGAGTTGAGTCCCGGCATCCCGGTAGAGCACCCGATGTCTCTCACCGACCAGGTCCACGGCTATCTGACGCAGAGCCGTGCTCTTTCCCTCGCCGTCGGATGCAACCAACAGGACCATCGACTGACCAACCGGAGCCCCAAGGAGGGCCAGTGCTCCGGTAACCACATGGCGACGGGGGATCTGGTCTGGGGGCGCCAAGGCGTGGCGCCACTCCGGCACCTGACCACCGTAGAAGCGCTTCAGATCCTGCGAGCTCAGCGCCATCCGATGTTCGTCGAGAAGGGCGGAGGTGACCTCGGTCCAGCCCGCTAACACCGGTGGCTGGGCTCCTCGACCAGGCCCGGCTGGGACTCAAGAGGGGTGGGGCTCCTGGTCACTGCTCCGCATCCTATGGCGTGGCTCCGCCTCCTTAGGTCAGGTGAGCAGTCGGGGACTGCGCGGTGGAGGACTGGAGGCGCACTGGAAGTTGTCGCCGGACCAGTGGGTGAATGTTCGCCCACTGTTCAGCTTCTGCTAACCCCCCGTCCCCTTTCCCACCCGAGACCGGCTCTAGGTTAAGCCCTTCCGTGAGCTTCCTCCAAGCGATCATCATCGGGCTGATCCAGGGTGTGACCGAGTTGTTCCCGGTGTCCAGCCTGGGCCACGCGGTTGTGCTGCCCGCCCTCTTCGGATGGCACAACGTGGTGGCCGCCCAGACCGCCAAGGAATCATTCTTTCTCGCTTTCCTGGTCGGCCTCCACGTAGCCACCGCCCTGGCCCTGCTGGCCTTCTACTGGCGAGACTGGGTAGCGATCCTCTCGGCACTGGTCCGCTCCACCCGTCGGCGCCGGATTCAGACCAGCACTGAGCGCCTGGCCTGGCTCCTGGTGGTGGCCACCATCCCGGCCGGGCTGACCGGCATCGTGTTCGAGAAGACCCTGCGAACGCTGTTTGCCAAGCCCCTGGCTGCCTCGGTCTTCCTCTTCCTCAACGGTTTGGTGCTCCTTGGCGGGGAGGTGGTCCGCCGCCGGGCGCTGGTTCGCCAGGCGGTGGTCCGCCGGGCTGAAGCCCGCCAGGGGTTTGACGGAGCGGTGGACGCTCGAGGGACCCTCCCGCCAAGGGGGCCAGACCCAGGGCCGCATCGTCGCCTGGAGACCCTGCAGCTCCGTGAGGCCGGAGTCATCGGCGTGGCCCAGGTGCTGGCCCTCCTGGCCGGGATCAGCCGATCAGGGATCACCATGGTGGTCGGCTTGGTCAGGGGACTGGACCATGAGGACGCCGCCCGGTTCTCCTTCTTGCTGGCGACGCCGATAATCCTGGCCGCCGGCGTATACAAGCTGCCCGACCTCCTCGGGCCCAATGGGAGCGGCGTGAGGGCTCAGATCCTGGTCGGGAGCCTGGTTGCGGGAGTCGCCGCCTATCTGTCGGTCCGGTACCTGGTGCGCTACTTCCGCTCCCACAACCTGGTGCCTTTCGCTGCCTACTGCCTGGTGGCCGGCGCCTTGCTGATCGTCCGCTTCACCCTCGCCTGAGTGCACTCAGAGACGCACTCTTGGAAGCACTGGAGGCCGACGTGACCCTAGCCAGTCGACAACCACAGCGAGCCGCCCTCGCCGGTCCGGACACCATCGGGCGCCGCCTCATGGGAGCTGCGGCTGGTATCGCGGGATCAGCCGTGCTGGTGCTCGGCGCCCATGCCTCCACCGATCTGTACCAGTGCCTGGGCGTTGTCTGCGGGGTGTGGTCGATTGGGGCCGGGGCGGCCATCTGGACGTCGGAGTGCCGGTAGGAGCGGTAGCCCCACGTCGCGGTTCCTAGTGCGCGTCTGACTCCCGGGCGTAGACCTGCGCGGCGTAGATCTCCAGGGAGGTCTCGCACTTCGCCAGGGCCGCCTCAGCGGCTGTACGCCCCGGCGCGTCGAAGGCGTCGCGCCCGCGTACCTTGGCGAACCAGCTCTGCAGCTTGGCCAGGTCCACCTCGTTCTCCTCCAACTCGGCGTAGCTGAAGTGCTCGGCCACATGCTCCTTTTCCACTTGCACCAGGAAGTCCTCGGCCCGGTCCACTATCTCCGCGTACTCGTCGTCACGCGCCGCTTGAAAGCCAGCCAGGATGTCCGCCTCGCCCACCAGTGCGTCGCAGACGAGCAACACCGCGGTGCCGCTCATCTCCATGATCTCCCGACGCAGCTTGCGCAGGGCCCGCTCACCGGTGGGACTGGCCGGCAGGGCAGCAGCCGAGTTCTGCAGGTAGATGGCACCCAGACCCTTGAGCCGCCGCCACACCGTCGCCCGCAGCCGGGTGGGCTCAGACGGCACCTTGTAGATCAGCAGCAGCCAAGCACTGGGGTGCCCTTCCTCGGCTGGGTCGGCGGCGGCCGCCGGGTGCTCGGAGTTGCTCATCGTCCCAGTCTGCCCGTCCGAGATACGAGCCTGATCGTCGCCGTCACTTCACCTGGGCGCTACCCAATGGCTACCCACCGTCAACATCAGTTCGATAGCTTCCCAAACGATCGTTACTTGAGTCCTGCAACCATTGGAGGGTCCATGCCGTTTCGCTTTCGTGGCAGCACCTTGGCAGCGACCCTGCTCGCCACCGGAGGCCTACTGGCCGGCTGTGGCTCTGGTGGCTCGGGGTCGGCCACCGGTGCAGGCCATACCAGCCGTCCGGGCGCAGGAAGCGCCTCGTCGATCGTGCCTCTGGTGGTGTACTCGGCCCAGGGCTATGACTCAAAGGTGACCGCCGCCTTCCAGGCGGCCACCGGCATCCCGGTCAAGCTGGATGATGACAGCACCGGACCACTGCTCACCAAGGTTGCCGCCGAGCGCAACAACCCCCAGTGGGGCCTGCTCTGGGTGGACGGCGACACCGCCTTTGCCGCCCTCGACAAGCAGGGCCAGCTGCTCGCCTACGCCCCCCCGGTCCCGCTCAACGATGCCGGCAAGGCGCTCGTGCCCACCGACCACTCCTACGTCCCGGTGAGCACCACGGTGATGGCCGCGCTCATCTACAACGGCGCCAAGACCTCCGCCGTGCCGTCCAGCTATCAGGACCTGCTGAGCAACCAGTACAAGGGGCTGGTGGGCATGAACGACCCGTCCCAGTCCGGTCCGACCTACCCATTCATCGCCGGGTTGATGAACCAGCTCGGTGGGCAGGCCCACGGCGTAGCGACGGGCGAGGCCTACCTGACCAAGCTCAAGGCCAACGGGCTGCACGTCTTCCCGACCAACGGTGACACCCTCCATGCCCTGGAGACGGGCCAGATCGAGTACGGGCTGATCCAGAGCTCGGCGGCCACCGGGGAGGTGGCCAAGGCCACCAAGAGCGCCAGCTACGACCCCAAGGTCGTCTACCTCCCCAAGTCGACCCTGCTGCCGGGAGTGATCGGCATCGACAAAGCGGCACCGCCGGCCGAGCAGGCCGAGGCCAAGAGGTTCGTGCAGTACGTACTGTCCCCGGCCGGCCAGCACGTGATGCAGACCAGTGACCCGACCGGCGACTCGCTCTACTGGCCGGTGCTGCCGGGGATCGACGCGGTGTCCGTCCTGCCGCCCTTCCCGAGCAACTATCAGAAGATCGACCCATACTTCTGGGGCCCGCTGGAGGGCCAGGTGAACTCCTTCTTCGACACCAACATCAAGTAGCCACCCGGTTCCCGACGCCGCCGTGCCCGTAGACGCCCCCAGCCGACCGTCCGAGACGACCGCTCCATCAGCCCAGGCCACCGGATGGCGCGAGGGGGGCGCTGGCGATTGGGCAGCAATGGTCCTCTCACGCTATCGGGGCGCGCCCATGGCGGTCTTCTGGCTGGTCATAGTGGCCATCCTGGTCCTGCCCATCGTGTTGTTCCTGTTGGTGGCCTTCTCGCCCCGATTGCTGTCCCAGGGCCCCCAGTGGTTCACTCTCTCGGGATTTCGTGCCGCCCTCGGTGGTCCGCTGCTTCATGGCGTGCTGGACTCGCTGCTGGTCGGCGTGTGCAGCGCGATTGGCGGCGCGGCTATCGGCTTCGGGGTGGCCTGGCTGGTGCTGAGAACCGACATACCCCAGCGGCGCCTGTGGACGGGAGCCATGTTCGCCCTGCTGCTGGCTCCTTCTTACCTGGTGGCTCTCGGATGGGAGCGACTGCTCGAGCCGTCAGGCGTGCTGGACCTGCTCGGCGTGCATCCGGGCGGGCTCCGCTCCTTGTTCTACGGTCCCTTCGGCGTGATCGTGGTCCTCACCGCCAAGGGTGTCCCGTTCGCCTATCTGGCCATATCGGGTGCCCTGCGGGGACTGGGGGAGGAATTCGAGACGGCCGTCCGGGTCCACGGCGGCGGTCCCCTGGACGCGATGCGCGTCGTGCTGGCGCTGCTCGCGCCGGCCATCTGGTCGGCTCTGGCCATCGTGTTCGCCGAGTCGATCAGCGACTTTGGCGTGGCCGCCACCCTGGCCAACGACGCCCACTTCCCGGTGGCCACCTTCACGCTGTACAACGCGGTCGGCAACTTCCCGATCCGCTTCCCGGTGGCCGCCGCCATCGGGTGGATCCTCATGGCCATGGCTGCCCTGGCCCTCCTGGCCCAGGGCAGGGCCCTGCGGGGGCGCAGCTACCGGGTGCTGGGCGGCCGGTCCCGGCCAGCCCGTCGCCAACGGCTCTCGGCATTCCAGCGGGTGGGCGCCCTGGCCGGGCTGGGGCTGCTGGTGTTGACCGGCCTGGGCATCCCAGCCATCGGAGCGGTGTCGGCGTCACTGGTCAAGGGTCTCGGGTCTCTGGCGTCCTCCCACGGCCTCACCCTCTCCAACTACCGCCGAGTCTTCGACAGCTCGGCGCTGCGGGGGCCGTTGGTCTACTCGGCTCGCCTGGCCCTGATCACGGCCACGCTGGCCACCGTCCTGGCTGGGGTGTCGGCCCGGATGCTGGCCGAGCGAGCCAGCCGGCTGAGCGCCCGCCTGCTCGACCTCATGCTGCTGACCGCCGTGGCCCTGCCCGGCATCGTGTTCGCCGCCGGCTACATCTTCACCTACAACCTCCCCATCGCCAACCACCTGGGCATCCACCTGTACGAGACCACCATCTTGTTGGTGCTCGGCTACCTGGCCACCGCCCTGCCGTCGACGTCGCGGGTGCTGCTCGGGCCCTTCGCCCAGGTCCAGTACGGCCTCCAAGAGGCCGGACGGGTGCACGGCTCGGGATCGGTGGTGTCGTGGGCCCGCACCGTGCTGCCTGTCCTGTCCCGTCCCCTGCTGGCCGCCTGGGTCCTCATCTTCACCGGCACGCTTCTCGAGCTACCGGTCTCCGAGCTGCTGTACCCCCCCAACCATCCCCCGGTCTCGGTGGGGATCACCAAGGCCCTGGCCAACTACGACTATGGAGGAGGCACGGCCATGGAGGTCATTGCCATCGTCTTTGCCCTGCTGGTGGTGGCAACCGCCTGGGGTCTGTTCCGGGTGCTGGCCCCGGCCGGCTGGCGCCAGCTCGGTGAGGCGCGGCGCAAGGCGCCGATGCCCCTGGGCGCCAGTGTGGTCCGATGATGCCGGCGCCCGCCACCACCGGCCATCACATCCGGATGGAAGCGGTTCGCAAGAGCTACGGTCGGGCCGTCGCCCTGCGCGGCATCGACCTCGAGCTCGACGCCGGGAGGTTCGTGGTCCTGCTCGGCCCCTCGGGATCGGGAAAGTCGACCCTGGCCCGTTGCCTGGCCGGGGTCGAGCGCATCGACAGCGGCCGGTTGCACCTGGGCGGCCAGCTGGTCGGTGACGGACGGCGCCATCTACCTCCGGAACGGCGCAACCTGGCCATGGTGTTCCAGGACTACGCCCTGTGGCCTCACCTGAGGGTCCGGGGCAACGTCGCCTACGCCCTGCGCCGCCACCACCTCGACGCCACCGAGTCTCGCCGGCGGGTCGACGAGGCCCTCGAGCAGGTCGGACTGGCCAGCCTCAGCGATCGCTACCCACACGAGCTGTCGGGCGGTGAGCAGCAGCGGGTGGCCCTGGCCAGGGCGGTCGTGGCCCGACCTGGCCTGCTGATCTTCGACGAGCCGCTCTCCAACCTCGACGCTGACCTACGAGAGCGGCTGCGAGTCGAGATCGCCACCCTGACCAGGCAGAGTGGTGCGACCGCGGTGTACATCACCCACGACCAGTCCGAGGCATTCGCCCTGGCCGACGAGATCGCGGTCCTCGACAGCGGGAGCCTGGTCCAGTTCGGTCCGCCCGAGGAGATCTACCACCGCCCAGCCACCCCCTTCGTAGCCCGTTTCACCGGGATCTCGGGAGAATTGCCGGGTCGGGTGCGCCAGGTCGGCCGTGACGATCTGACGGTCGATGTGGCGGGATCGGTTCTGCGGTGCCGGGCCGGCGACCGCGTCGCCATCGGCCAGCCGGTCCGGGTGCTTGTCCGCCCGGCTGCGACAGCCATCCTTGATGTCGACGGCTCGGGCCCCGATCGCTCTGTCCAGATGTCGGGGGCGGGAACGCTGCGTGGGCAGGTGGTCGACGTGGCCTACCGTGGGCGGGGGTACGATCATGTCGTGGAATGCGAGAGTGGCACCCTAAGTGCTGTCTTCGCCCACAACCGGCATGAGCGGGGCAACATTGTGCGCCTGACTGTCGCCGCCCAGGGATGCGTCGCCTACCGTGAGACAGGACCGCACCCGGCTCATAACGACGAGGCCTCCGCAGATATGAGTTATCCGGCTGACCTAACGGCTGTTATACTCACTGGCTGAGAGATACTCGGGGCGATGGGGCCCAGTAGGAGGATTCCATGAACGGCGGAGCACTCTTTGTCGCAGTCTTCCTGGCATGCATCGTCGAAGCGGTCGAGGCCACCACCATCGTGCTGGCCGCCGGCACCGTGCGGGACTGGCGTTCGGCCATCACCGGGGTATTCGCGGGACTGGGCGTCTTGGCGCTGGTGGTGGCCGCCCTCGGGCCGGCCCTGTCTGCCATACCCCTGGCCAGTCTGCGGTTGGTGGTTGGCGGCCTGTTGTTGGTGTTCGGACTGCAGTGGCTTCGCAAGGCAATCCTGCGGGCCAGCGGTCACAAGTCCCTGCATGATGAGGCCCAGATCTTTCTCGACCAGGTGGCGGCGGCCGAGGCTGCGCCGACCCAGCGGCGCGGGATGGTCTCGGACTGGTATGCGTTCACCCTTTCCTTCAAGGGGGTCGTGCTCGAGGGCCTGGAGGTGGCGTTCATCGTCCTGACCTTCGGCAGCAACCAGCACGACATCCCCTTGGCTGCGCTAGCTGCCGGGGTCGCGGTCCTGGCGGTGGTGGCCATCGGCGTGGTGGTGCGGGCTCCCTTGTCGAGGATTCCCGAGAACACCATGAAGTTCGTGGTCGGCGTGATGCTCACATCATTCGGCATGTTCTGGGGTGCGGAGGGAGCAGGTGCCCACTGGCCCGGCTCGGACGCCGCTCTGTTGGCCCTGATCCCAGCGGTCGCACTGTTCGGTGCCGCCCTGGCATTCGGCCTCCGATCCCAGGGACGGGGATCGGAGGGACGGGGATCGGAGGGACAGGGCATCCTTGGCCAGGGCCGCCGGCATCCCACGCCGGCCGAATCCCGGTCCGATCTGGGACCCAAGGCTCCCCGCCCGGTGGAGGCACCGTAATGCGCCGGTTACGAGCGTTCGGTGCTTTTTGGTACGACTTCGTGATCGGCGATGACTGGCGGGTCGCGGTGGGCGTGGTGGTGGCGCTGGCCGCCACCTACGGGATCAGCCATACGTCGATCCCGACATGGTGGCTGGTGCCTGTGGCAGTGCTGGTGCTGTTGCCGTTCAGCCTCTGGCGAGCGGTGAGGACAGACAGGATGGCCAGGTAGGTAGAGGAACTGGGAGCGCGCTGGCGCGGATTTGGCCGGAGATAGCCGGGGTGATCCGTGGCCATGCCCAGGCCGGCGATCTGACTTTCATCGCCACCGCCGCTCCCGCCGAGCTGGCCCAGATCCTGGCCGAGTGCCTGGCCTACTCGGACTCCATCAACGACCTTCCCCTGTTGGAGTTGGTTGGTCAGCCACAGGTGGTCAATCCGGACCGCAGGCTGCGTCAGGTGGCTGACGCCCGGGGATGGCCGGTGCGCGAGGTGCGGTCGGTTCGAACGAAGAACCGCCGGCGTCGCCCCACCGCCGCCTGACCTCGTCACCGATCATTCACGGTCGCCGATCATTCACGCACGTTTCACCTCCTGGGCGCCGGCCTTTCAGTCGGCGTTCGGGTGCCACCGGCAAGCTGATGACCAGCGGACGACTGGCAAGGAGAAACCTCGATGACATCAAGTCGAATACCCACCCGGTACACGCTGGCCGGGGCGGTGGCAGCAGTGGCGCTGATGGCTGGGTCGGCGGGAGGTGCTTACGCGTCGCCCATGAGCGCAGCCAGGCATCGCCCCAGCCCAACCACGGCTACACCGATCAAGCACCTGGTGGTCATCTTCCAGGAGAACGTGTCGTTCGACCACTACTTCGGCACCTATCCCCAGGCGGCCAATACCGACGGCCAGCACTTCGTCGCAAAGAGAGATACGCCAACGGTCAACGGTCTCTACCAACCGCTGCTGACCGACAATCCCAACCTGTCGAACCCGCAGAGGCTCAGCCCTTCGCAGGCGGCCACCTGTGACCAGGACCATGGCTACACCGCCGAGCAAAAGGCCTTCGACAACGGCTTGATGGACCGCTTCGTCCAGAACACCGGTCGCGCTCTCACACTGCAGCAGTGCCTTGCCGCCGAGGCCAACCCGGCGCCGGCCACCGGCTCTTCCCCCGACTACGCAGTGATGGACTACTTCGACGGCAACACCGTCACCGCCCTTTGGAACTATGCCCAGCACTTCGCCATGAGCGACAACTCCTACGGGACCACCTTCGGGCCATCTTCCCCCGGCGCGGTCAACGTCACTGCTGGCAATACCTACGGAGCCATCTGCGGGCCTTCCAGCGCCGTCTACAAATCCAGGCCGTGCACCGGGGCCGCCGGTTCTGTCCGGGCCAATCCAGCAGAACCTGCGCCGCAGGGCCCCGGGACCATGTACAGCGACGCCGACCCCTACTACGACGTGTGCTCGGCCACTCAGGACGGCAAAAGCGCGCCGGCCGACATCCAAATGGGCGGCAGGAACATCGGCGACCTGCTCGATCACAAGGGCGTCAGCTGGGGCTGGTTCCAGGGTGGCTTCGCCAGTCCCTCCTACGTGCCGGGCCAGCCGAACAGCGACAAGATGGTCGCCGTGTGCACCGGGACGCACACCAACGTCCTCGGGCACTCGGTGAAGGACTACAGCCCCCACCACGAGCCCTTCCAGTACTACCCGTCGACGGCCAATCCGCAGCACCTGCCGCCTACCTCGGTGACCGCCATCGGCACCCAGGACCAGGCCAACCACCAGTACGACCTCAAGGACTTCTTCGCGGCCGCCGATGCCAGGAACATGCCTGCAGTGTCCTACCTCAAGGCCCCGGAGTACCAGGACGGCCATGCCGGCTACTCGGACCCGCTCGATGAGCAGACATTCCTGACCAGCGCCATCAACCACCTCCAGAGGCTGCCCACCTGGAAGGACACCGCGGTGGTGGTCAGCTACGACGACAGCGACGGGTGGTACGACCATCAGATGGGCCCGGTGCTGATGCAGTCCCAGACCCCGCTCGACTCCCTGACCGGTACCGCGGTGGCGCCGACCACCATGGTGCCTGTGGTGGCGAGCGCCACCACATCGGGGCCTGTGGTGGCGAGCGCCACCACATCGGGACAGTGTGGGGCCAACGCCTCCAAGGTTGCGACCACTGATGCTGGGGCGCCCGAGGAAGCGCGCTGCGGGGTTGGCCCCCGCCTGCCGCTGCTGGTCATTTCGCCATACAGCCGGCGCAATTTCGTCGACAACAGCTTCAGCTCCCAGTCCTCGGTCGTCGCTTTCATCGAGGACAACTGGCTGGGTGGACAGCGGATCGGGAATGGGTCGGCCGACGCCATGGGCGGCTCCCTGACCACCATGTTGGACTTCACCCACTCGAGGGAGCCCAGGCTGTTCCTCGATTCCTCCACTGGGCAGCCAACCGGAGGTTGAGATGACGCAGAGTGCAGGCTTTCAATCGGCGACTGATGCTGGCGACGACGCCCGCATCAGTCGAGAGATGCTGGCTCAGCTTGATGGGGTTCTTCACCGACGCCTACGACCTCGAGTCACTGATCCGGCGTCACCGCGATCTGCTCCGACAGACTGCGCTCGTCGCGGCTCGGGTCGTCGGCCACCTCCCAGACCTCGTCCATGATCATGGTGGCCCGGCGGGTGGCTTCGTAGGCAGGCCAGCTCGGGCGCTGCGAGCCAGGGCCGGTGGGGACCTCGGGAGCGCCATGGCGAGCAAAGGCGGCCCACGCCCGGTGCATCCGGGTGGCCATCGGCGCCAGGTGAGGGCCTTCGCCCACCAGCAGGCTGACGCCCGGCTGGTCCACCGTGTCAAAGACGAAAGCCACCTCCAGGCCGTGCGAAGCGCCCAACATGCCGCCGAAGACAGGAGTGGGCCAGGTGAACAGGTACATGAATGTGGCCGGTTGGTGGAGTGACTGGGCCTCGGCCAGGCGGATGGCCGGAAGCCGAAAGATGGCGTCGCTCAGCATGGCCACCCACGCCTGCCCCGGCGAGGCGCGGGGGCGAGCCGCCCGGTAGGTCGTGACCGCCTTGGCTGCCCTGGCTTCCCCGAAGATCACCGCCGCCCGGCCCTCCAACCCGGCCTCGTCCAGGCTGGTCATGGTCGGGTCCACCAGGGTGAACAGGGTCATCTCGTCCCGGTTGGTCCCCACCACCAGCTTCACTCCGGCCGCCGCGCCGGCCCTCACCGCCTCCAGCGGTGGTCTGGGCAGGCTGATGCCGTCGACCGTGGGTGAGAACGGCAGGGCGCCGGGGGTGGCCCAGGTCGACAGGCGCCGGGTCATCACCCGCTCCTGAGCCTCTATCAGCTGGATGCCGGGCATGGCCGCCAGGGCCGTCACCGCACCCTCCCGGAGGCCAAGGTCGGCCAGCACCTCCTCGGTCACCTCGGCCGCCACCTCGGGCGACCGCACGTTGGCACAGGCCCCGCTCTGCAGGATGGCTTTGCAAAATAGACCGTCGGCCCGCGGCACCCCGAGCAGCCCACCCACGCTCATCGCTCCGGCTGACTCGCCGAACACCGTGACATTGGCCGGATCGCCGCCGAAGGCGGCGATGTTGTCCCGCACCCATTCCAGGGCCGCCACCTGGTCCAACAGCCCGCAATTCCCCGACGAGGCGTATTCGTCGCCGGCCACCTGGGCCAGGTGCAAGAACCCGAGAGCGCCCAGGCGGTAGTTGAGGGTGACCACCACCACGTCGCTGGAGACGGCGAAGGGCCGACCGCTGTACCACTTGGTGGCGCCCGTGCCGGTGACGAACATCCCGCCGTGCACCCACACCATGACCGGGCGGCGGTGGTCGTCCAGGCCCGGCGTCCAGACGTTGAGCCGCAGGCAGTCCTCTCCCTGGATGAATCCCTGACTTCCCAGCGTGGCCTCCAGGGGGGACGGGGGCTGGAGGGGTATGCGACCTGGGCGTTGGGCGAGCCGGGTTCCAGCCCAGGGCTCGGGCGCCTCCGGAGGGCGGAATCGCAGCTCGCCCACCGGGGCTCGGGCAAACGGGATGCCCATGAAGACGTGCACCCCGTCGCTGGACAGACCCTCCACCCGCCCAGAGGTGGTCTCCGCCGTCGGATCAGTCAATTCTGCTGCTCCTGCGGAGCAGTGTCGTTGATCATTGGACCGTTCTACCCCGCCCTCAATCCTGACTAGTATGATCAGGATTTCAATCTCATCCCCCAAGGGAGGCCCAAATGAGCACTACCGACGCGCTGCTGGAAAGGGCGGAGGCCTATGCCCAAAGCTTCGACCAGGCCAGCCTGCCCATGCCCCCAGGCAAGAAGGTAGCCATCGTGGCCTGCATGGACGCCCGGGTCAACCCCTACGGCATCTTTGGGCTGTCCGAGGGTGATGCCCACGTCATCCGCAATGCCGGAGGAGCCATCACCGATGACGCCGTTCGCTCGCTGGCCATCTCCCAGCGCCTGCTCGGTACGGAGGAGATCATCCTGGTGCACCATGCCGACTGCGGAATGCTGACGTTCACCGACGACGACTTCCGCCGCCAGATCCAACACGACGTCGGTCAGAGCCCTCCCTGGGCGCCCGAGGCGTTCCCGGACGTGGACGAGGACGTGCGCCAGTCCATGGCCCGGGTAAAGGGCAGCCCCTTCCTGCCCCACAAGGCTGTCCGGGGCTTCGTGTTCGAGGTCAAGTCAGGCAAGCTGCGCGAGGTCAAATAAGGGACGTGAGGCGAGTACGGCCGTCTGGACAGCGATGGCGGCCCGTCATAGGGTGGCTGAATGGCAGATATAAACCTTACCCCCCGCCGGCCCATCCTGGTGGGCATCGGCGGAGACAGCGGCAGTGGCAAGTCGACACTGGCGGCGGCCTTCTACGATCTCTTTGGCGAGGACCGCATTACGACCATCTGCCTGGACGACTACCATGCCCTCGATCGGCGCGAGCGCAAGCTGGTGGAGCTCACTGCCCTGCACCCCCGAGCCAACAATTTCTACCTGATGGAAGAGCAGCTACTGGCTCTCAAGCGGGGCGAGGCGATCGACAAGCCCATCTACGACCACGCCGACGGCACGTTCAAGGGCCCCGAGCGGATCGAGCCCAAAGAAGTGGCCATCATTCAGGGCCTCCATCCCTTCCTGGCCTCGAGTGTGCGCAACCTCTTCGACCTCAAGGTGTGGCTGGATCCGGAGCCGGAGCTGCGTATCGAGTGGAAGCTGCAGCGTGACCAGGCCAAGCGGGGGTACAACGAAGAGGAGGTTCGCGCCGAGCTGGAGGCCCGCCGGCCAGATGTGGAGGCGTACATCACTCCCCAGCGAGCCGAGGCGGACATGGTCGTGCGCTTCTCCCGGCCCAAGCCCGAGCTTCGCGACATGGGTCACCTCAATGTGCGGGTCAGCCAGCGCCACACGCTGCCCCGGCTCAGCTTCGACCAGGGTCTGGACGACGGGGAGATCGTGCGGTACCTGGTGGACGTGGAGGACGAAGACGGGGAGCAGGCGGATGTGATTGAGATCGACGGGCGGGTCACGACCGACAAGGCGCTCAAGGTCGAAGAAGAGATGTGGGGCCACATTGGCGACCGCCAGCACCACCTCCGCAAGGTGGAGCCGTTGGTGCTGGGCAGCTACGACGAGCCATCCGAGGCAGGCCACAGCGACCCGTTGGCCCTCACCCAGCTGATCCTGGCTCACCGGATCCTCAGCGCCGAGAAGTCCGTGCTGGTCCGAGTCAGCGCCGACGATCACGACGGCCACAGCCACCTCGGTGAGCACCAGCACATCTAACTGACGCCCCGCCGGGCCGGTCGGTGAAGTGTCGGCCTGGCGCCGCCCCCTGGGGCTGGCGTCAGGCGCTCTTGGTCTCGGGTTCCTTGCCCAGGTCGGGCCCGGCCTCCGGCTGGTCGAGCTCCTTGTCGCCGACCTCGCCACTGGCCTTGTCAGCGTCGCCACTGGCCTTGTCAACGTCGCCACTGGCCTTGTCAACGTCTGTGTCGGCGCCGTCCGTGCCGGCCTCTGCTTCGTAAGGGATCTCGGTCGGGCTGTCGTCATCGAATACCCGGCTGCGCAGAATGTCCTCCGCCTCGATGCGCATGAGGTCCTCCTTGCTCAACTGCTTGGCGCCGGAGGAGACGAGTCGATCGGCGTGGCGCAGGCGCGCCCGCTCCAGCGCGTTGCGCACACTACGGGCGTTGGAGAAGCGGGGTTGGGCCATACGCCTCTGGAGGTACTCGGCCAGTGCTGTCTCGGCATCGGGAGCCAGGGTGTAGTCCTGCTCCTCGAGCATCAACCGGCCGATGGCCAGCAACTCCTCCGCGCTGTAGTTGGGGAAGTCCAAGTGGTGGGCAATCCGCGAGCTCATGCCTGGGTTGGATTGGAAGAATGTATCCATGCGGTCCTTGTAGCCAGCCAGGATCACCACCAGATCGTCGCGCTCGTTCTCCATGACCTGGAGAAGCATCTCGATGGTCTCCTGGCCGTAGTCCCGCTCGTTCTCCACCCGGTAGAGGTAGTAGGCCTCGTCGATGAACAAGACCCCGCCCATGGCCCGCTTGAGGACCTCGCGGGTCTTGGGGGCGGTATGGCCGATGTACTGGCCTACCAGGTCATCCCGGGTGACCGTCACCAAGGTGTTGCGCCGCAGGTAGCCGAGCTTGTGCAGCAGCTCGGCCATGCGCAGGGCCACTGTCGTCTTGCCCGTACCCGGGCTGCCGGTGAAAGACATGTGCAGCGATGGCCGGGAGGACCCCAGCTGGTAGCGCCGGCGGAGCCGGTCAATCAGCAGGAGCGAGGCAATCTCTCGGATACGGGTCTTGATGGGAGCCAGTCCCACGAGCTCCCGGTCGAGGCGACTGAGAACCTCGTCGACGTCCGACTCCGATCTCTCGGTGGCCAGGTCCACCAGCTCATCGTCGCCCAGCTCCCTGACCTCTGAATCGTTGACCTCTTCATCGCCTTCGTCGCTGCCCGACGTGCCGGTGTCGGACTTGCCAGTGTCGGCGCCACCGGACGTGGCACCGGCCGGGGAACCCCCGGGCGGTGTCATGGCGAACCCGGACGGGCGGCTCCGCTCGTTGTCGCCCGCCATCAGTTCTTGGCGTACCGCTCGCCGACAGGCTGGTTGGTCGCATACGGATGCAGGGTGTAGCGGATCTGGCGATCGACAGTCTCCTGACGCTCGATCCGAAAGCCTGGCTCCTCAGACGGCCGGTTCACGATGAAGGCCAACGCCGTGGTCTGGCGGTGCAACCTGGGGTCGTAGGCGCTCACCCGCACGTACTGGTTGGGAAAGGCCTCCCGGCACCGCTTGACCTCGGAGAAGGCAGCGGCCGCGTCGGGCATCTCGAACATCGGCAGCCCCCACATCTCCCAGTAGACGTTGCGGGGATGGGGATCGTCGGTGAGCTCAATGGCGATGGCCCAGCCATTGTCAATGGCGTACTGGATCTGGGCCTTGATCTCGTCGTCGGTGAGCTCCGGTAGGTAGGAAAACGTGCCTTGGGTCACATGCATTGGCTTGGCTCCTGTTCGATTCGAGTGGGATCAGCTGGTGGGCGTGGGGACGGAGTCGGGCGTGTCGGTCGACTCATAGTCGAAGGTGATGTCGCCCCACGTGTCCAGGGCCGTCTGCAACTCGGGGCTGCGCTTGGCGGCCGCCTTGAGGATCTCGGGCCCCTCGGTCATGTAGTCCTTGCCCTCGTTGCGGGCCTTGATCATGGCTTCCGCGGCAATCCGGTTGGCGGCTGCGCCGGCCGCGATCCCACTGGGGTGGCCGATGGTCCCCCCACCGAACTGGAGAACCACGTCCTCTCCCAGGTAATGGAGCAGCTGGTGCATCTGGCCGGCGTGGATGCCGCCGGATGCGACCGGCATGACTCCGGGCATGGAAGCCCAGTCCTGGTCGAAGTAGATACCGGTCTCCGGGTTGGCCGGGATGTAGTTGAGCCGAAGGGTGTCGTAGTAGCCCCGGATCATGTTGGGGTTACCCTCGAGCTTGCCCACCACCGTGCCGGCGTGGATGTGGTCGACGCCCAGCAGACGGCACCACTTGGCGATTACCCGGAAGCTCACGCCGTGGTTCTTCTGCCTGGTGTAGGTGCCATGGCCGGCCCGGTGCAGGTGCAGGATCATGCCGTTGGCCCTGGCCCAATGCGACATCGACGTCATGGCCGTGTAACCAACAGTGAGGTCCATCATGATGATGATGCTGCCCAGCTCCTTGGCGAACTCGGCTCGCTCGTACATGTTCTCCATGGTGGCGGCGGTCACGTTGAGGTAGTGGCCCTTGATCTCGCCGGTGACCTGCTGGGCCCGCTGGACCCCCTCCATGGAGTACAGGTACCGGTCCCGCCAGCGCATGAAGGGCTGGCTGTTGATGTTCTCGTCGTCCTTGGTGAAGTCCAGTCCACCCCGCAGGGCCTCATAGACCACCCGGCCGTAGTTGCGAGCCGAGAGCCCCAGCTTGGGCTTGGTGGTGGCACCCAGCAGCATGCGGCCGTACTTGTTGAGGTACTCCCGCTCCATGACGATGCCGTGAGGCGGCCCCTGGAAGGTCTTGACGTAGTGCGGAGGGATGCGCATATCCTCCAACCGGAGGGCCTTGAGGGCCTTGAAGCCAAAGACGTTGCCGATGATGGACGACGTGAGGTTGGCGATCGAGCCTTCTTCGAACAGGTCGATGTCGTAGGCGATGAGGGCGATGTACTGCCCCTCGATCCCCGGGACCGGCTCCACGCTGTAAGCCTTGGCCTGGTAGTGGCTGTGCGCAGTCAGGCGGTCGGTCCACACCACCGTCCAGGTGGCGGTGGACGACTCCCCGGCCACCGCGGCGGCCGCCTCGACCGGGTCGACACCCGGCTGGGGACTGATACGGAACGCGGCCAGGATGTCGGTGGGCTTGGGCTCATAGTCGGCATCCCAGTAGCCCATCTGGGCGTAAGGGATGACGCCGGCAGCCCAGCGGTCCTTCTTCCCGTCCTGCTTGGCGTCGCCAGCCTTGCCGTCGGCCTTGCCGTTCTTCTCTACCATTTGATCTAGCTCCTCACGTCGCTCGGCTCTTCCTACCCCCAGTATCGCGAATCTTTCATTACCTGTCTATTGAAACTTTAGCGCCGTCCTATAAGCTCATACCGATCTATGACCCCCAACCAACTCCAAACCTTCGTGGTCTTGGCCGAGACCGAGTCGGTGCGAGAGGCGGCTGAGCGCCTGGTGGTCAGCCAGCCGGCGGTGTCGTCGGTGGTGGCCCGCCTGCAGGAGGAGCTGGGCGTCAGGCTGGTGGAGCGGGACGGGCGAGGTATGCGGCTCACCCCCGCCGGCCGAGTCCTGGCCACCTATGCCCAGCGCCTGCTCGGGCTATGGGACGAGGCCAGGGTGGCCACCACCGCCCAGGCCGATCCCGAGCGAGGGTGCCTGCGCCTGGCCGCCGTCACCACCGCTGGCGAGCATGTGGTGCCGGCCTTGCTGGCGTCTTTTCGCGCCCTTC
>JAABUH010000229.1_pt1 | contig 85250 bp, 91 predicted proteins | sample 5559121 | NCBI WGS metagenome assembly JAABUH01 (sample SAMN10711871, study PRJNA513364) | rock metagenome | isolation source: Antarctica rocks | place: Antarctica: Victoria Land, Battleship Promontory nord | collected 2015-12-28
TTACTTGAGTTCTTCATGTCTGATTGAAACACACAATTCATCTTCAATGTCTGAAAACATATGTGTAAAATGTTAAAGATAAACATTAAGTTATTAATGATGTATCACTTTGAAATCAATGATCAAATCAAGAGAATCAATGCTGTCATGAAGCATTATCTTCAAGTCTTCGTCAACTATATGCAAGATGATTGAGCTAAGTAACTTTCTGAAGTTGAATTCATCATTAATAATGCATCATCATTAATCACTTTAGCATCACTCTTCTTGATCAATTTAAGTCAAAACTCACGTCTAGACTTCAAGTTTTTTAAATCTTTGCTTAAAAATTTTATGTTTCAAGCTCAAAACAAGTTAATCAATGTTAAAGAGTTCATCAAGAAGATGAAGAAATTAACTGAGCATTTACATGATGAGATGCTTATAGCTCAGATCATTTACAAATTCAATGTTAATCTCTTTCATTGTTCTTGTTTTAAATACTTTGTTGAAGATGAAGTTTGATTGAATGCTTGTAATCTCAGCATCACTCATCTTATTATCAAGTTAAATGATCATAATGTTGATTTCTTCAAGATTAAGCGTGTCTTTGAAAACAATTCTCTGATCATTAAGTTAGATTTTTCAGCATTCATGAAGATTCATTTAATCTTTCATGTCATTCTTTTGAATCATATCACAAGTGACTTTCTTTTGAATCAACATCAGAAATCTTAAGAACTTATTATCATTGAAAATGATGAAAGATTCTGATATGTAAACAGCATATTAAACTTCAAGCATGATAAACATTATAATTCATCTCTGCTCAAGTATTACATCAATTGAGAAGATCACTTTTCTACTTGAGAGTCTTTTCATCTTCTGAATAATTGTGAGCAAATGCTTAATGAATATCATCTCGTCAACTCTGTCATTCAAGAATCACATGTATTATCATGTGTGATATTTCAATATCAATGTCAAGAACTTTAAATTTAATCTTCATCATTTCAATTCAGCTTAAATTTGACTCAAATCTTGTTTAAATCTGTTTCAGATATTTTGTTTAAATCTGACTCAGATGTGACTTAAATGTATTTTAGTTTCATCTGTGCATCATTATATTAAACTGCATTTCATCTTTCTTTTACTCAGATCTGATTCAGATCTTGTTTAGATCTGACTCAGACATCTTGTTTAAATCTGACTCAGATGTGATTCAAATGTATTTCAATTTTCTGTGCATCATCACATTAAAATGCATCTCATTTTATTTCATTTTACAGAAATCTTGCTCAAATTTAACTCAAATGTGACTTAAATTTATTTCAGTCTCATCTGTGCTTCATCACATTAAAATGTGTTCACATCAATTCTTGTCTCATTTCAATCTTCATATTTAATTCTTTCTCATCTTATCTCATTTCTTCTCATCATCTTGCAGAAGCTCAGTCTTGAAGAGAAAAGTTACTGTCATGATGTCAGATCATCAACTCAATTTAGAACATAAATCGTCGATATTTTAAATAATCTTGATTCATTAAACTTGTTTTGCAGTTCAATGAATCAAGTCATCAATCTAGTCATCATCATCTTAATTTAGTCTCAGCAATTCTGTTTCAATCATCTCAGTCATATGCATGAACTTTTGCAATCTTAAGTTAATAAAACTACTGTCTAGTTTTGATTCTGTTCAATTCATGTATATAAAAGTTGAACTTTCATTTTTTTCTTTCATTCTTTGTCTTTCATCTTGTACATTATCTGATGTATTGTCTTGTATCTAGATTCAATCAAAGTAATAATAATAATATCAGTCTTTTATATTGATAGTATCTTTAGTCTAGCTCAGTCTCTGACACTTTGATAAAATCTAAATACAAGACAACACATCAGATAATGTATAAGATGAAAGACAAAGAGTGAAAGAAAAGAATGAGAATTCAACTTTTATATACATGAATTAAGCAGAATCAAGACTAAACAGTAATTTTATGACTTAAGATTGCAAAGATTTGTGCACACGACTGAGATGATCAAAACAGAATTGCTGAGACTAAATTAAGATGATGATGATTAGATTGATGACTTGATTCATTGAACTGCAAAACAGATTCAATGAATCGAGATTATTTAAGACATCAACGATTTATGTTTTGAATTGAGTTGATGATCTGACATCATGACATACATGTTGTGCATTGATGATTGCGTCACAAACAAGAATGTTGTGACTTGCAAAAGTTAACGAGACAAGTTGTGCGAGCTGTCACTAAATTAACGCAGATCAATCTATCTTACAGAGGTTTGCACTCAGACGTGTCGCTCGTATGCTGCGAAGTCAGCAGAGCGCTAACCCGAAGGTGCTTAGCGAGGGCGCTAACCCGAAGGGGCTTAGCGACGTTGGCACGTCTGAGAACTGAGGCAAACTAGGCATGGCGAGTGAAGACCTCGACAGAATACTAGGAAGTGAGTCTCCGGTGTCGTTCTGACCTAGCCAAGGCTTTTAGCTTTTAGAAGCCTCGGGCATGGTAAAGTGCACTCATTTCCTTAGTAACTGAAGAGAAATACAGTGTCCTAAGTCAATTAAGCTTAAACGTTGTTGAATCACTGATCGCAATGGTGCAGGCATGTTTGAGAAGTGGACTTCGTACGTCTAAATAGCCATGAGCAGAGACGTATTCTTCCAAGTCCAGAAGCACTGTCATTCCCTAATCATTCCCTTACTTCGTAGCAACAGCAACATTTGCAACCATCCTGACCCGGCTCTCACCCGACTGCAACGGTTCAAAGTTTTTGTCCTTCTCCAATGCATTCTTGACCGCAGCGACTGCCTGGTCCCACTTCTCTTCGTCCTCCTTCGCCCATCCACTCGATGGCCTTCCAAGATAGCTCCACGCAATCTGCACCTCCCCTTGTTGTATCATGTCCAGCCTTTACAGCGTGTCCTTGCGACTCCACGGCCCATGTGGTAATAAATGCGATGCCGCCGGACTGGAGAGTACGATGAACATGCTCGACAGTGGAGATGGCGTCTGGGATAGAGAAGAGTGCCATATTCATGAACGAATGGGTGAAGGTGCTGTCCGGGAAAGTGAGCTTTTGAGCGTCCATGACGGCAGCCTTGAGCGGCCAACCATTCTTAGCTGCTTTACCGGTACAAGCCTGCGCAAACATGGGCATGACATCGGTTGCATTGATAGTGATGGAGTTAGGATGGTTCGACATGATAGCTTCGGACACTTGACCGGTGCCGCATGCATTATCATGGATGACCGATTTGGTTGGAATGTTAGGGATTAGAGTGAGGAGATGAGCAGCTACTTGTTCGGTCACATCGCCCACTAATGCTTCCAGGAGACCAGGACTCCGGGGCATCATCTGTTTTGGGGCGAAAGGAGCCATCTGGGTAGAGTCTTTGGTGGCGGTCATGGTGAGGCTTTGTAGATCCAGCTCCGTTTACCAAAATATGGTAGGGAGAGATATGTGGAAGATGGCAAGCTCGAACTCGGGGTAGTTGACTTTTGTACTAACCTGCCTGGGATTTCCTTGAGAAGTTTCTCAGCTGTTCGTCCCGTGCCTTTGTTAAACAAGATTCAATTGCAACACGGCGCTGCCTGGAGCCTTGAAATGCCTCAAATCATACGCGCATAAATCTTCGGCCCGCTTCGCTGTCCGATGGAGTTAGTCAGGTGACATGAAGCACTGTACAACGTTCAAGGTATGTAAAGTATTTGGTATTGTACATTCGTAATTGATGTACGAGTGTTCAAGAGGGATACCCAATCTTACTCAAATATCTCCATCCTAAATCCTTTCACTATCACATAAGCTGACAATAATCTAAAGCGTTACTGCACTTTGCTCAATGGCTCGTTCTCTTGAGAAAGAGGAATATTTTCTCGAGCATAACCCGGACGAATTACAACGCCTCCGAGAACAGCACAAACTCATCAAAGACTCAATGGGCGGACTGATATTGGCCCCAATAGATTTTTCCAAACCAGGATTGCGCATCTTGGATTCTGCTACTGCAGATGGTGTGTACTGTGCCCGAGCATACCTGACATCATCAGTTACTCAAAGACTGAATCCGACATACAGGATGCTGGATCCGAGACTTAGAATCCTCGCTTAAAGCGACTCATCTTTATCGACGATATTTTTGTTTGAAAAAGGAATCTTGGTGTAGAAAAAGCGTGATGCTTAGGACATTATCAAGTGGCACGTATTCTTGCGGTGACGGGGCACGTCGAAACTGGAAGAATACCCTTGTAGGATTATGCACGCAGGTGGCATACTTTCTGTGACACACTGGACCTACAGATCGAACCGCGTTTTAGTCTGTTGCTACCTGATTGCTTTGCACCAATTGATTACAGAGGACAGATGCTTGAGCGCCAACCTTTGGCAAGGGAACAAAAGATACCCTGTTCCCGATTGGCCATCGGAATGTCGGAGCAGCAGGGCTGCGCTTCAATCACAGCCTTGTTACTGCGAGACGCAGCTCCACGGAGCATTCTCCAGATGCAACTACACGTCTTGTCCAGCGGTGATCATCTACTGGTAGGATCGTTGAATGCAACAGTCGAGCAATTTAATCCACAGGCCTTTTCCCTTACTTACCTGAACATAACAAGCTAGTAAGCGTTTACCGGCGCTTGTATCTACGCGGAGATTTCCACCAATAATCAAATTGGGTGTCTCGTGCTCGTATCGTCTTTAGGATCCGCATTCGGAATTTGCAGATCACGTTTTGAAAGATATCACACCGTGTGATCGTAGGTATTCATGCCAACGGTAATAATCGATGCGCGCATGCGGCAGGCAGTGCAGCACAGTCAAACAAAAATCCTTGATACCTTGGTGTTGGTTTCTCATTGGACCAGGTCCTAGCTTGACCAATGCTTGCCTATGTGCAAGAGAAATTTTCTTGGCGCACGAGCAAAATCCTCTCCGCGAATGGAAGATCGAGGCCGGTTTACGATCCTAAGAAAACTGCATAGCCTCCGCAGATACAAAAGTGGGTTAGCTAATCCTGGAATATGGGAGATGGCACCATTCCGATAAATTCCAATGAGGTGAGTAGTTTTGGTTTCACTTTGAAGTATATGTAACGATCTCAAATTCGAAAAAAGAGCAGCAACTTTTTTATTATTATTTCTGCACCATAGCCTATCCAATGTCGCTGTCCTATTCATCAATCCTGGCAGAGAAAGAACCCGAACGAGTGAATGATGGATCAATGGAAGAACAATTCGATGATCAGAAATTCCAAAACTGGAGCCGCAATAATAGTCTTTCATACCACCTGAGGACACTTTGGCTTTTCACCCGTAGCGACCTGAAATTAATGATCTATCCGAATTTGGTTTTTGGTCTTGCCAGTGCAATGTCAGAACCTGCACTTACCAACGATCAGAGCTCAAACCTGCTCACATCTCTGTTGAACATTCCATATATGACTATGTGGCTCTGGCTCAGTCTCCTGCTCTTCAATATAGCAAATCAACGGCTACATTTTTCGATCCTTGAAGACGGTATTAATAAACCTTGGCGACCGCTGCCGTCTCGACGCTTGAGCCAGAATCAAGCAAGGACACTCTTGTTGATCGTTATTCCCATTGCCTGTGCATCTTCACTTTACCTGGGGACCACGGCACACATGCTCGTGATCATAACCTTGACCTGGATGTACAACGATCTAGGAGGAGCGGACAATAACTTTCTTATTCGAAACATCATCAACGCTCTTGGTATGGCAAGTTACGGTTCCGGTGCAACGATCATTGCCTGTGGAAGACAGTGCAAATTCAGCTCCTTTGGGTATCAGAGGGTCATATCAATCGGCTTGGTCGTTGCAACAACATTACAAGTCCAGGACATGAGCGATCAGGCGGGAGATGCGATGCGAGGGCGCAAGACTCTACCTCTCGCACACGGGGATGACTTTGCAAGGCTGACAATTGGGATCAGCGTCATGATGTGGTCGATATTTGTTCCGGCATTCTGGAAACCGAGTCTTATAACATACCTACCTTCTCTTGTGATTGGAGGTACACTAAGTTTTCGGACCATCCTCTTACGGGATGTAAAGGCCGATTTGGGTACTTGGAAGATATGGTGTATCTGGATGACTTCTTTGTGCCTCCGCCTTTGTGGTCTAGAGTTCGCTAGCAGTCGCATAGGCGGAGACTATATCGAGATGATAGATATTTCCTGATTGAAACACCTTTCCTGATCACTCTTGTTTTCTTCTGAGACATGAGCATAAGAGTTGAACACCGCCGACTCGGATGTGATGGCTCACCCTGCGATTCAAAAGCGGGAATGACTTGAGCGATCCCCCGCGTTTAAATCACAGGGCGAGGATGGTACACATATACAGTAATGCATGATTTAATTTACTCGCAGCTTGCCGAGCGGGCGTCAAAATTAGCGTGCTTCAACATATATCCCTGAAGCGCCCCCCTACAGTATATCGTACTACCTAGTAGAATAAGTAATGATGGGCAGTGCAAACGCATGAGTGAGCTCCTTCATGCAGGTAAGAAATGCAACCAATCTTTGCCTTAATCTTTGCCTCGAGACGACAGCCACGTATTGGCGGCCGACGGCACCTTTCGATCAATCCAATAAACAAGATCCGAGCCTAGTTGGCGTAGGATCGAGCGTCATGTCGGATCCCATTATGGGTGCATACCTTACAGAAGCTGAAGGGCATGATTTACCGGCTTACCTCACGTCACACGCCTAGCGATAAGGCTCAGCCGTCTCTTTCTATTCTACTTTCGAATTAGACAAACCTTTATCCCTCTACCTGTCTTTCACACGTCATCAATAATCATGGCTCTATTTGTCTTTTCAACGTCTTTCCCCTGGACGGTCTTGTTCATGGTGGGAGTGTTGACGTTGACCTGCTACTTGGTCTTTACCGCCTTCTACCGGCTCTACCTCAGCCCAATAGCCAAGTTCCCTGGTCCAAGACTCGCAGCCTTGACGTTCTGGTAATATCACCGACCAAATCTTTATTTGGATGCTAAAACCATCCTTGTAATAGGTATGAATTCTACTACGACGTTATCCTTCGCGGCCAATACACTTTTCATCTGCGTACCTTACATGCCAAATATGGCCCTATCATTCGCATCAACCCCTACGAACTGCATATTTCAGACCCTGATTACTATGATACGTTGTATGCTTCTAGTGCCAGTGGTGAGAAACGTAACAAGTGGGAATGGTACACAAAGCAGTTTGGCACACCTGAAGCCATGTTCTCGACTATTGGGCATGACAAGCACAAAGCCAGAAGGGCTGCACTAAACCGCTTCTTCTCCATGGCGAGCGTGAGGAGATTGCAGCCGGTTATTGGAGAGAGGGTACAGAAATTGCTCGAAAGGCTCCAAGGCTTCAGAGATGCTGAAGGGGAAATTATCAAGATGGATTATGCATTTGCGGCATTCACGAACGGTACGCTTTTAGAATGGATTCTATGGCATCTTCCTCATGCTGTTCGTTATGAAGCACATCTTTCTAAAGTCTGCTCCAGATGTTGTCATGGAATATGCTTACGGTCGATCGGACCACCGCCTCGAAGATAAGAATTGGGGCCCGGAGTACCACGATGCAGTTCTGGAGGCAGGTAAGGCAGCAGGACTACTCAAACAAATGATGTGGATTTTCTACTTCATCCAGGGTCTTCCCCAGTGGGTGGCAGTTCTTATCTCACCCAGTCTTGATTTGGTCCTTCGCATCCAGCGGGTAAGGCTCTCACGCATTGTACTAAATAACGTATGTTAACCGAAGTCAAACTTCTCCTTAGTCAATCGAACAACAGATAGTGCAGGTCAAAGCTCAGCCACGATCAACCTACCAAGACCTCCCACATCCTACTCTTTTCCACGAAATCCTTCAAAGCGATCTTCCGGAAAGTGACAAGACTGTCAGTCGTCTCACGGACGAAGCCGCAATTGTCGTTGGTGCTGGTACCCTGACCACGTCTTGGGCACTCTCAGTAGCCACATATCACCTCCTTGCTTCTCCACGCATCCTCGCGAAGCTCAAAGCAGAACTTAGATCCGCAATCCCCGATTCCAACGCCAGCGTTCCACTACCAGTGTTAGAGAAGCTCCCATATCTGGTAGCTGTCATCCAAGAAGCCATACGATTAAGTTACGGCGTCTCTTCCCGTCTTCAACGTGTATCTCCTGATAATGCCATGCTCTTCACTGATGCTGCGAGCGGCACGCAATGGTCTATTCCCCGGAATACTCCAGTGAGCATGACCAGCACCCTCATTCATCAACAGGAGTCCATATTCCACGACTCCAAGTCATTTATTCCCGAACGCTGGGTCGAGAACCCGCGCTTAAATCGGTACTTGATCTCATTTTCGAAGGGTAGTAGGCAATGTTTAGGCATCAATCTAGCTTACGCAGAAATGTATATGTGTTTGGCGGCAATTTTCAGGCGTTTCGGCTCAGGAGGTGAGAAGGGTGTAAGGGAGGCAGAAGATGAGGGCGTATTGGAATTGTTCGAGACAGGTTTGGCTGATGTTGAGATTGCCGCAGATGGGTTCGTGCCGCTGCCCGCGGAGGGATCGAAGGGGATTAGGATCAAAGTCAGATCTTGAGAGGAATTAAGCTATTGAAACCCCTTCAACACACCACCCGCACCTATATCGAATCTTTCTTCACTGCCATACTGCGAATCGATGCTCACAAATGTGATCAATAACTAGCAGTTCCGTTCAGCTTTATCATCTGCGTACAATCTCATCACATCTTCATGCTTCCATTGAAGACTTTGAGAAGTATTTCACCCTTCATTTAGAGTAAACGTCGCAATCTTGCACGTCCATCCATCATTCAGCTTTCTCACTCAAGTCTCTCGCCGTTCGATTTCAATAAATCTTCTGCTTTTCACGCTTTCTTCCTTCGCTAGGCTTGAGAATGATTGTTCATAGAGTAAGAAGTTACATCGTGATGAAAAGATCGAGTTTCAGCTCGCGAGGTTGAAAAAGTTGAGTCGAGATCAAAAAAATTTCTTGACGTCGAGTTGAGCTTTCAGAATAGTTCTAGCATGTAAAGAAAGCTTGACATTTTCTTGACATTGCATTTGTCAAGCTCTCTCAGAAACTCTTTCTTCAAATTCATCAAATCATATTTTAAAGAAAGAAAAAAATAAACAATTTGAATGTACAGCATCATCGTATTCTACTACTCAATTTTTTTTTGTTTAAATCGACTTGACACTGCAATTGTTAACGCGTACATAAATTATTACTGAAATTGCAGATCAAGTCTCATTTTTTAGTGTGTTTTTCATTTTTGATATCTCGCGTTTATCTCACTATCTCTTTAATCACTGTTTGTCTTTGATTAATTTTTAAGATCGACTTTAATCAGATGTGATAAGACTTGATCATAAAGATTATATTTTATAAATAGAAACAATATCAACAAAGCTCTTTATTGTTCTTGCTCATCTCAATAAGAATGTCTTTCTGCAATATAGTATTTGATTCAATTGATTTAAAAACTGATCATTTTAATTTACATTTTATCACTGTTGTAAATGATTGATTTGAATTTATTCAAATGTCTTCAAACGTCAGTTGAATCAATATATTTATACATACAATCATTGATGTAGATCAGAAGAACACAAAGTCTTATACAAGTTCTTGATTAAAATCTACATTATCAATGTTTACAAACTCTCTTTGCATTCAGAGATTTTAGCTAAATACACTGTTCATAACAAGTTCAGAATAACTTCTTATTCAGATCTTTCAAAGTGTTGAGAACTGAGCTAGTGTCATGATGTCAAATCATCAATTTAATTTAGAACATAAATCGTTGATATCTTAAATAATCTCGATTCATTGAATCTGTTTTACAATTCAATGAATCAAGTCATCATTTTAATCTAGTTTCAGCAATTCTGTTTTGATCATCTTAATTGTGTGCGCGAACTTTTACAATTTTAAATCAATAGAACTACTGTCTAGTCTTGATTCTGCTCAATTCATGTATATAGAAGTCGAGCTTTCGTTCTTTTCTTTCGCTCTTTGTCTTTCATCTTGTATATTATCTGATGTATTGTCTTGTATCTAGATTCTATCAAAGTAATAATAATATCAGTCTTTTATATTGATAGTATCTTTAGTCTAGCTCAGTCTCTGACAGCTAGACTAAAAATACTATCAATATAAAAGACTGATATTATTATTACTTTGATAGAATCTAGATACAAGACAATACATCAGATAATATACAAGATGAAAGACAAAGAGCGAAAGAAAAGAACGAAAGCTCAACTTTTATATACATGAATTAAGCAGAATCAAGGCTAGACAGTAGTTTTATTGACTTAAGATTGCAGAAGTTTGCACACACAATTAAGATGATCAAAACAGAATTGCTGAGACTAGATTAAGATGATGATGACTAGATTAATGACTTGATTCATTGAACTGCAAAACAGATTCAATGAATCGAGATTATCTAAGATATTGACAATCTATGTTCTAAATCGAATTGATGATTTGACATCATGACACAAAGACAGTTTCTGAAGTGAAAAAGAACATCAATTGAGTCAGCAATTGAATGTTCAATGATATGTTTAGAAGATCATCAAATCCGCAAAAGAAAAAGCTCTGAGAACTGTCGTGAGTGCAAGAAGATAGACTCAACAGTCAGATCTAGAAAACAACAAGTTCTCGATGAAATTACATCAAATTTAGATGATAGCGAGCGAAGAAAGTTTTCTATCTTTGACTGTGATATTTGTGATATTCTCTATGTAGCAACGATTCTTGTTGAGCTGCATATCACAATAGCATCTGAATAGCATCAATAAAATCAGTTCAGAGTGATATTCTATGATTTCTATTGATGAACTAAGCGAAGACGCTAAAAGTGGTCTTTCGACAGCAGCTAAAGGGATAGGTTTTGATCGATATCTTCATCAAAATCGCTTCGTTTTTGATATTTTGGGGACGATTTGATTGCTTAAAAGTTACTGATTCTGTTCATGTTCATTCTTTTCAAATTATCGAGGTTTCGTTGATTCGATAATCGACGGGGTGCGCGACAAATGCGATGCCAAGAAATCGCAATCTTTCTGCACACGCTAAATATCGAGGAGCGTAATGCAACCAGAGTTCGTATTCATTTTGGGGTTGAGTTCACCGCCGAAGCAACCAACTATAGGTAAAGCCACACCAGATTTTCATACCTTGGTAGAAGCTGACAAAGAATGCTTCAGACAATTCAAACACCGTAGCTCTATCGAGCCAGACCCTATTTTCGAAGAATCCTCATCTTCGACTTTTGCGGGCTTTCGTAAACAAAATCTCGAATACGCAGGAATACAATGCCATCATGAACAATGTAATGTCCAGAGGCACATCTCACAAGAGTCTGATGGAGACGGTCACTCTTCTATACATGCTGAACGATTGTCCCGAAAGTCCAAAAGATAATCAGCCGTCAAAAGCACTTTCAATTCTCTCGAGCATATACCAACTACCCTTCCAGTGTGAAAAACAGATTGTGGAGAATTTGGCGTTCTTGTCAGCTACTACACATGACTCGGCTAGGGTCACGGCGGTCTGCCTTGAGGAAGCTCGTGATCGTCGCGGCTGTACAATTCGATTGACTTCGAACAATGGTGACATTGATGAGGTAGTGCGTGGGTTCAAGCTTATGGGAAAAATCTTGGAACAAGCAGCGTCAAGAGATGTACACCTTACATTCGATTAAACATAGTTATAGTAAACTGATGATGGTCTAGCGAATAGCAAAGATGATGATACGAAGGCTCTTTTCCGATGCATAGTCACTTTAGATTATTATCGTATTCTATCTCGGCTACGATCAAGGCATGCTAAGAAAACTTCGAGAAACAAGGACAAGTCTGCGCTAATCATGTTGCTGGATACTGTCCTACGAGATCAACCTATAGAGCTCAGTTCGAATATCACAGTTATGCAATTGACGAACATTCTAACAAAGACAAAGACTCTCAAAGCTTTGTTCATGAAACTAGAAGACATTCAAGAGCATTCTGCAGCATCTTTCGAGGTACAAGATGTGGTCATGGAGTTGATAACTCAGATGCATGATTTGGCTTCACAAACGAACCTTAACTTGGCTCTCAATTCCTCGAAAAGGCTAAACCCTGAGCTCAAAACATTCCTCTCTGAAGCTGTGGGAAAGCTTGGTCGATACTATTCAATCAGCTACGAGCTTGTTTGCGTCGCTCGAAGCGAGGAGTACTCTATATTCAACAGCATTACAATTGAGACTTCTTCAACTTTGCGTCCCTCTCAACCTTCACACGTAGATAAGAATGTTCATCCTCTTACAGCACTTCAAAACATACTTCGACCTGGAAGAGCTGTGCAATCAAGGTCACTCAAGCCCTCGCTAGAGAGATGTTTGGGGAAGTCTATTCAAGTCATATTTGACGAGTTCCGTGTGACCATCGCAGATTATTATAAATCTGTCAAAGTGCATGCAGAGATTCAGCTTCTCTTCTTCTACGAGCTGAATTCGGAAAGGATACGACCAAGGACAATCAGTTCCAGCAAGAGCGCATGCTATCTTTGTGATCTTTTCTTCAGGCTTCACGGTCAATACCACGTTCCTAGGACTCATGGCCGTCTTTATCACAGATGGACTCTGCCAGAGTGGCATATATTACTACCAGAGATGCGTCGGCGCGACTTTGACGTTCTTCTGAGAAATTTCAGTGACATTCTGAAAGTCAAGGTCAGAGTAGCCCTAGATAGGGGGTCAGTACGGGCTGATCACCCAAATGAGAGTACCCTGGCCAGGTCTTTATCCGCTATCGACCAGGTACTGCCCCCAGTTTCCTAATTATCAAATGGTCTTCGCATGGCACTAACCCGGAAACAGTTACCTCATAGAGTGATACCCAATTTTCCGATCTTCTCGGAAGGTCCTGCTTCTTTAGGCTTGACGAGCCCAGACTCATTATTATCCGAAGTACCTCCACAAGGCGAACTCCTAACTGGTGCAACATCGTCCATTTTAGCAAGCACTTCAACGCTTCATTCACCAGCCCAAGCACCTATGACCGCGAGAGAACTCCCATCACGAGACGCATCTACAAATACCCCTACCGCATCTTCTCTCCCACCCCTGAGCCCTTCTTCTACAGCATCACCAAAACCGCATCACGAATTGACCGAAGGCGAACCCATCTGGCGCCCACTCTCATACCCAAACATATCTATCAACGTCAGCACCACCCGCCTCAATCTGCACTTGTCAAGTGACACCACTGCGTCCCCCAATCCAGACCCAGTCTCTAATCCTAGTAGTCGCTGTTTGGTACGAGTCAAATGGCTTCAAGGCACCGAGACCGGAAACGTTAACTCGCAAGCGATTAACGCGGAAGGCTTAAGCTATGACACCGAAATAGAATTCTGCCTTGGCGCTACACGTACTCCGACAGAACTTCACCTGAGGCGGGGAGAAGATATCGTGTCGATTAAGTGTACGTTCGACGAACCGAGATGAGATTGAAATTCGGTTAGTTAAATTCATAATTTACAAATTGGATTAGGTATTAAATTGGTTATAGCTTTCCACGTCTTACGTTTAATGAAGTGAACTTTGATAAGGTCGTTCCGCTAGGACTTTTCTTATTGGTGACAGATAAGGAAGTTGCGGTCGTTTTCGGAAATAAGGGCTCGAGGTCGTTGAGATCCTGCACGATCTTAGAGATTTTACTTCGCTAGTAAACCCCTGCGTCCCTTCTTACGAATATATCGAATCTTTCTTCACTGCCATACTATGAATCGATGCTCACAAATGCAATCGAAAACTAGCAGTTCCGTTCAGCTTTATCGTCTGCGTACAATCTCATCACATCTTCATGCTTTCATTCAAGACTTTGAGAAGTATTTCACCCTTCATTTAGAATAAACGTCGCAATCTTGCATGTTCAATCATCATTCAGCTCCCTCGCTCAAGTCCTTCGTCGTTCGGTTCCAATAAATCTCCTGCTTCTCACGCTCTCTTCCTTCGTCAGGCTTGAGAATGATTATTCACAGAGTAAGAAGTTACATCGTGGTGAAAAGACTTCTTGACGTCGAGTTGAACTTTTAAAAAGAGCATATGTCTCGCACATTCAAGACTTGACGTACTACGATATCTGAGGTTTTAATTGTTAACGCACGCTAAGAACATCTCTACTAGCTCTTATCGAGTATATTCAAAATATCTGATCAATTTTCAGTCACATCAATTATCAATCTTCAAATTCAGCTCTATTCAGTTCTTTATTCAGCTTTCTATCTACTCATCGATCTATCTACATATCTATCTATCAATATGAAGCTTTCAAAATCTTCTACAGAGTCTTCTATGAAGCTCTTTATTACATTCATTAAACAGTCGAATTTATCTCGTGATTTACGACTTCAGATTCAAACACTAAGGAATATTGAATGAAAATACTTCAAAATAGCTGAACATCTGAAAATAATGATTCGTCAAGTTCAATATGTCAGTACTCATTGATTTACTTCGCAGAAACGTCAATGCGAACGTAAATCGACTATAGACGTTGAATCTCTACAAATTTTGATTGATTTTGTATGTGCTTCGCAGAAGAATTGACAGCTTTCGTACTGTCAAATTTCTTGAAAGCTTGAATGAGATGTTTCTGAAGATGCTATTCGTTGAGCTTTGCAAAAAGAAGGTTTCTTCAGAAGAGTGACTCGAAGAAAGTCTCTCATTTCTGAAAAAAAAAAGACTTCTTCGATTAGTCTGAGCATACGAACATCTAAACTGAACCAAGAAACAGTGACAAACTATACTGTGAAGTGATGAAACGTGAGTCAACGACAGTCGTCATCGCAGAATATGGATCACTAGACGATCTCACGAAGAGTACGATCCCACCTGTATTGTGCCTCGTCTTTCGAGAAAGGGTGAATGAATGTTTTGGGGATGTTTTTCGAGATCAACGAAAGGGTTCTGTGTATTCTGGGAGAAAGAATGAGATAAAATCAACAAGGAGTCCTATTGTGAGCATATTGTACCTGTTATACACGACTGGATGAGAATGAAACAGGGTCTCTCCTTCATGCAGGATAATGCTCCCGGGCATGCAGCAAAATACACTCGAGAAGAGCTAGAAGAAAGAGGTATACGCGTTATAGACTGGCCTCCATACTCACCCGATTTGAATCCCATCGAAGCCGTATGGAACATAATGAAGGACTGGATACAAGAGCATTATGGCGATCAGGACAAGCTCTCCTACAATACTCTAAGAAAAGCAGTGAGGGAAGCCTGGGATGCAGTCACATCCGAGCAATTGGAGGAGCTTATTGATTCGATGCATGACCGATGCGAGGCCGTTATTGCTGCAGAGGGGAAGCAAACCAAATTTTAGACTGTAGATATTATGCGTATAAGCTATATCACATTCGGTTAGACATAAGCCTAATGCAGCTAAAATTTGGTGGCGCGCCAGCAATTAAAACCCTGAATACAGTGTATGCACGGGTTTTCCGTGCACACTGGGTTTCCGCGCACGCTAACGATGACTAATTATCTTAGTGCCCTTTTTCGCACGCTAAACCCGATACTATCTGTAACTAACCTCTCTAGATTAGAGTGCGCGGAAACCCAGTGTGCGCGGCCAACTCGCCCTCTGGAGGAATACCTTAGCAGACCAAGGTGGTACCTTAGCTTAAGATCAATCCACTAACTTGACCTCGTAGAAATACCGTTTGATTACGCGTTTCTTTACGGTTTTATTCACAGTTATTTGGACTGCTTGACGTGTTCCACTGCTGGGTCGATCCCAAAACCGTAAAAAGCTTCGGTGTTAGTCCGCCAAGGTCGGTCTGTGGTGGTTCATTTTCTACACCATCGTGAGTGCTAGGTAGTCTTTTATGATTAGCGCCTTGGTATTACCTGCACATGCCGAGATTTCATCATCTTTAATCGTTGCCGACGTCAAAATGGTCTGCATCAAAGATCGAGCTCGACATCGTTGATCACACACGACGACAATGCCGACGCTTGGCCTCAGCAACTTCAACATTGTCTGTTCGACTCTAGGTGGCTTCGTTGCTCTGTTTGGTCTGGTTTCCTTCCTCGCAAAAGACCGGTTCTACCTTTCAGAAGCTTGTATGTCAGTCGTTGGCGGCCGCCATGTGCAAGCCCTTTGCGACTACTGATTGCATACTACAGTGTTATCGCTTCTGGCGGGCGTCCTATTTGGGCCTGCAGCAAAATGGATTCGCCCCAAGGAATACGCACTGTATGATGAAGCGAACCTCGAGGTTATCAATCTGTACTTCTGCCGACTAGTGCTGGGTGTTCAATTGGTGATTGCTGGCGTACAGCTGCCGCCAAAGTACCTCAAGAAAGAATGGAAGAGCCTGTTCTATCTCATTGGCCCTGGCATGGTGGTTATGTGGCTCGTAACTTCGATGCTGATTTGGGCCATGGTGCCGAACTTGACATTTCTGTATGCTCTTGCTGTCGGAGCGTGTGTCACGCCCACGGATCCCATTCTCTCAAACTCCATCGTGAAGGGCAAGTTTGCGGACAAGCATATCCCCAAGCCGTTGCAGAGGATTGTCATTGCTGAGTCTGGTCTGAATGATGGACTTGGCTACCCATTCCTATTTCTGCCCCTTTACTTGATCACTTATATAGGCGATGGGGCACATGGCCACACCGCCGGAAAAGCTGTAGGTTTGTGGTTCTATGAGACCTGGGTTTATCAAATACTTCTCAGTTGCGCTTATGGATTTGCTTGCGGGTGGGTCGCAAAAGAGCTTCTCCATTGGGCAGAAGAGAAGAAATATGTCGACCGAGAGAGCTTCTTGGTGTTCGTAATTGCACTCGCAGTCAGTGCGCTCACTCGTAATGGAAAGGAAATCGGCTGATTTAATTAGTTGTTTGTCGTAGGCACAGACGGCCTGATTGGCAGTGATGACGTCCTAGCCTGTTTCTTGGCTGGAAACGCCTTCACTTGGGACGACTGGTTTCGTCAACAAACCGAGGATGACACGCTTCAGCCGACCATTGACATGCTTCTCAATGTTGCTATTTTCTTATGGTTTGGTGCCGTCTGTCCATGGCACATGTTCGTTCACAACAGCGTAATCCCAATATACCGACTCATTCCCTTGGGCATCCTGGTTCTACTCCTACGACGTCCACCTATCGTGGCTTTAATGCACACTCGCATCCATCAAATTGAGCATTGGCGGCAGGCGAGTATAGTTGGTTTCTTCGGCCCAATCGGTGTTAGCGCTATCTTCTACCTTTACATCAGCCAAGAATACCTTCGCACCGAAGTACTTGACGTTAATGGCAATCAGCGAGAGGATGCAGCGCGACTGGCCGAAATAATGATGGTTGTTATTTGGTTTCTCGTTATCTGTAGCATTGTAAGTCTCTACCCCACAATGCATCTTCAACTTTAGCCTGACCCGTACAGTTCGTTCACGGCCTCACTATTCCACTCGTCAAGTTTGGTATTGCAATTCCCCGAACCATCTCAGAAGTTGTTGTTGGTGTAACCCAAGACCCTGAAAGTGCAACGGAGACATCATCCCAAGTCGAGGATGAGCCGACACACAGGTCTCTTCCAGCATATCAGCATGCTGAAACCGAAAATCCGGCAAGTCGCATTCTTGCCCATGTGCTCCGTTTAGGACGACGGGGTTTAGGTAACACAGGCACCGCTGAGACAACTCAGCAGCCCCAAGATTCGCTGCAGCACCAAGATTCGCTACAGCACCAAGATTCCCTGCAGCAGTCCGAAACGTCTGTGCAGAACAGACGGAACACCCAATAGGATGCTACCACTGAACATTTATTGCTGTCTTCAACATCAAGAGGCATACAAAGAGTACCACTTGATAATGAAAAATAACCAGGATTACACATCATCTGATGACATAATCTCCGGGTTGTCATTCATGTACTTATCCCATAGGTAGTATTTGTTTTGTTTGTTTTGTTCTATGTATTTACCCATTCAACACCAAAATTGTATCGGCCTATGCGGGTTTTTGCTATGTTTTTCGACTACAGATGAAAGAATGCAGTCGATGCTGTGTTTTGCTTCGTTAAAAACCATGTACTAAGAACTCCTCCACGCTTTCTATTCAATGGGCCCCGGAAGAGGATGCACCGTAGTTCGTCCTCCTTTATAGGCCGTAGTCGTGTCCGGGATGCAATCCAGCCTTCGCATCTGTTTTTGTTTGACCGTATAACTGATATATCCCGTTCATCAAGCCTGAATCCCTTACTCGCTCCCTCCGTATTTACTCCGCAAATACTCCGTACTCGCTCCGTCAATCCCTTGTGATAGAAGCTTCGTAGATGCGTCCATCCTTCAGCTTTTCCGTCCGTTTTCCTTTCTTTGTGTATATCCTCTTGCGTCGTCGTCGTTTCGCGTACGCGTTGCTTCTTTTTTCCCCCTTCACTGGTTCAAATCCTTACACGTCAACATCTTTCGCCGGAGATGTAGTGAAGTTGACTTCCTTCGGGCCTCGATTCACCGTTGTTCCCGACTCTTGGGGAGGACAGGTTTCCTCACGTTTCACTAACGGTCAACGATTGATAGTGGACAGTTACCCATCGAAGGAGGCCCTTATATAACAGAGGGTCTGGATGTTCCTATCGGGGCCTAGGCTTAATCTCTTTCAGTGACTCTGGTCGTCGTAATGTAGTTGATGCGACGTTGCTCGCTCGAGAAAGAGGGGTGGGAGGGGGGTGATTCAGAGGATCGGGTTCGGATTGCTGACGCTCTGCTGTCGCTCAGTCACTGTTTAGCAGCTGTTTTGATCGGCCTGAGAGGGGTGGTCGTCGTTGTAGTAGGCCTCTCCTCCTGACTAGTCCCTTGTGCCATAGTAGGATTTGAATCTACGAAGCCCATTCCGTGGCTACTGCGTTGATACGACGCGGACGTTCAAAAGCCGGTGCATGACCAGTGCTCCCTCTGGCTCCATAGCATTAATCAATTGAAAATCCAACTTGAAGAGAACATTCCTTGTTGTCACTCAATTTGCTTAACCTGCAACCATTGTGTTAATAATCCTTGGACCTGAGGGTAATCTCTGTGGCTAGGTTGCGTCGGGCTGGTCACCTGGTGAGGCGGGGACGCAATCACTGACCAAGTAATAATTGCCAGTCACTCGGATGCGTGAGATACTGTATTGAGTTGGGCACAAGGCTCCTGTTGGTTGAATGAATGCACACTCCTATCAATACTTGAATGAGACTTGGAACTGTTAGAAGTGCTGGAACTGCTGTTGGAACTGTGATACTTCCTTTTCCATCCGACGGTATCATCACGTGATATGCTCAAGTCCTCCATGCACGTGGCTTTCAAGGGAGTGGCACTAAGCTCAAAACACACTCAAGCGATGATCTTTATGGGATTAGTTGGAGGATCAGGGCAACCATGTCAACACATGTCCGACTGTCCTCCCCAATCAAGCTCCCTCTGGAAGCACGTATGTTGTAGTGCCATTCTCTTGTCTATTGCTTGCATTTCCAATTCACTAAGATTCCATTCCTTCCGCTGTACACACACCCGTGACGCTATACTGTAGTCACTGATAAGGATGTATTGGCTATAACTCGACTATGGTTTGTGCGCGGAGCAAGGATCCTTCGCAAGTTGTTATATCCTGGCTTGATCGCTGGGGCTTTGCTTTGAGCGCTTGCAAATTGACTTCTACTAGCGGACACCTTAATTCCATGGCACTTTGAAGTATGCGGGGCATATGTATCCCGTCTCTGTACTTTCTACGGAGTAAGGTAAGGTGGTCTTGCTTCGCCATGACATCACTTTCTCTTCCTTTTTTCATACTACTAGATCTCCGCTCTTAAAGACTTTATTACTCTAACCCTTATCATTTTGCAACTTCAATACCATTGACGAAAACGAAAAAACTCACAAACACTCTCCAACACAAATCACGAGCCACATCATACTATCTCTCAATTCAACATGGCTGACAGTAAGCTCCAATTCAAAGATCCCCGTGCCATTTATTGAACCTCTTGTATTGCTTCAAAGATATACAGCGTGTTCAGGGACTGCGAGGACCCATCGCTAATGCCGCAATACCACAGATCTCCGCGATGCCACCAAAGTAGGCGAGAACCCAACTTTTGCAACAAAGGTCAGCAAGGAAGAGAATATCCTCGGCGACAAAGCTGTGGGTGGCATGGACAATGACAAAGACCACGTTGGCAACGTCAAAGGTGGCCTCAAGGCGTACGTAGCATCCGACGGCGAGCAAGCCTTTTCTTAGTACTGATGTGGAGGTTTGCCTCCTCGAACAGGACGATGAACAATCCCAACGTTTCCGAGCGAGCCAAGGAGGCAGCCGATGAAAAGCTCAAAGTACTGGAGGGTAAATGAACGTGTCGATTCTATTAAGACAGTGGGGATGATGGGATTTCGAGGCGAAATTCTACGTATGATTGTTTGGAACATCCTTCCTGAATGGCATTGTCTGTATTCAATGCAAATTACTGCCCTTCAGAGGCCTGCTAAGTCGTCCTCTTACTGTGTCTCAAATCACATTCTTTCTGCATTGACTATTAGCAGAGCGTCCTCTACGTAAAGATCAAAGGAACATTCTCTTTACACGGAGAGCAAATCACAGCAACAAAATGAATTTGCTACACCGAATGGTGTCAAAAATCATGATAACTCCCCACCATAATCGAGGTTATTACATTAGCTCTATTCACACGAAAATTAAATCACCAAGCCGCGGACTTCATGCCTTTACCGTCATTATTTGCTAGTCTTTTACATCTATCAGGCATCTCGCTGATTCGAGCTTGAATTCCCTCCATAGAAATATCGTTCCAGACCTGTTCGATCACCTGTTTCAGCTGTTTCTTAAAGGTCTATTTATAGAGCCTAACGCGTTGTTTTAGGATGTTCCAAACAGGTTCCTGAGGGTTTAAACCAGGTGATTGAGCAGGGATGCACTAAAAGCTCTATACCGTGCTTCAATTTGAAGCTTCTGGTCACGTTTTTCGTATCTCCCTTAATCCGCCACAGGTAAGACTTCGGAACCGCATTCTGTAACCTTTGCTGACGCGATGGTAGGCGCCTGTACATAGAGATGCTTTGACACATCACAAAAGCGAGCTGGAAGTCATTAAGACGGAGGACGGGGCAGAGATACGTCGGCAAAAGATCATCGCCGAAAGCGTGGCAGAGCAGCGCATATCGCACTTTGTCATGGGCTTGGCTGTCATCGGGACCATGACGGGACCACTGCTGACCGTCCTTCATCTCATACCGGACGCACTTTTCGCTGGCGTCTTCTTCGTTGTCGGCTGGGGCGGCCTCGATGGCAATGGGATCATGGCGAAGATCCTCTACCTCACCCGCGAGCCTCGCTTCGTTCGAACCGACGAACCCTTACTGCAATTACCCAAGTCTCGTATCGCTTCCTACCTGTTCTGGCAGATCTCGGCCATCACGATCATAGTTGATTCCATTGCGCTCGAAGTTCTTCCTATGATGTTCACCGCCAGAGAGTTGGCCATAATGGATGCACCGACCGCTGATAACGATGTCGTGCTAGCGAGCCTGGGTGGCAAGCCGCGCATGCCAAGTGATAACCGAAGACAAGGATGTTGAGACTGAAAGCACTGAAAGCCGCGCCGTGATGAAAACGGTGCCGTGTGGTGTGAGCGGTAGAGGAATCGAAATTGTCGGTCGATAGTGATGTCGTCTGGAAAAGGACCAACCGAGGATAGAGACTCTATTTCTGCCGCAGCATCCGGATGACGTGCTCGTGACCGCGCGTCTCGATTGCAGACTGTTAATAGGGGGTAATCTCCGCCTTCATAGGGCTGATAGGGCTGTGGCCCGCTAGTAGAGTTTTGACCTGCTCGCTCCTAGATAGACTCCTAACAGCAACAACCAAAATATCAATATGCCCCCATATGACCTCGTATTCCAACACAGACGTTCATCAGATTGTACACCAATATGTAGAAGAACTTATAAGATAGAGAGCGGAAGATTGGGAAATTGGCAGTTTTGATGATGAAGAGTGAGCTGAGAGAATTCGGCAGGTTATGATAAGAGCGGGGCTCGTTCTCAATTAGGTTTCGAGATCTCGATTCGCTACTACATTTCACCGCCTCAATCAAAGATCTCAGGGGCGAGAATCTGACGAGGCTAAGGTACGCTATGGACGGAGCCTGCCTCAATCGTTGTTTGCATCCGGACATTTCGAATCTTTACCTATCTCTTCTATGACAGTACAAGCGGAATAGCTTGGAGTGATGAATATCTTGAATTGATCGTCAATAGTCCTTGGCGAACCAATATCAAGTTAGTGGCATTACCGCACAAAAAGCTCACCAAGCAGATTCTGGAAGACGTCTTCGGGGAATCATAGGGCCGAAAATTGGGAACGGACTGACGGGAAAGAGGTTACCTGAGAAGAGGTGATTTTTTCTCTTCTATTTTCGGCATACGCTGACGTTGTTTATTTACTATATACACGTGCGGAGATCTAATCCGACAGACGCTTCAGCATTTTTTGAACGCATTTTAAACCAACGCCAATAACGCGGCTAGCGCCGAAATCCCTACGGCCGCCCACCCGCCGCCCTGGACAAAACCAGCCTCGCCGGTGAAAGCCTTGGGGCTTGTGGACGGAGACGAGGTATTCGCGGTGCCGGAGCTGCTGCTGTTGCTCACCATGTTTGAGCTACCCTCATTGTTCAGCATGGCTCCGAGCATTCCGATCTCAACGGTCCCGCCGCATGGAGCAGCAGGAGGCATCACGCAGCCGTTGAGATAGTCGCCCAGGGGTCCGACACCCATCCCTTTCATGCTGACCATCTCGGGCGTGAAGGCCGGCGTCAAAGATGTGCTGTTGGCGGGGAATATGACGGACTTCATGTGAGAGCCGATGTAGGAGGCATGGATACCTGAAGGCGGATTCCTTTAGCTTGGCTTTCAGGTAGAGGTGGAAGATTGCGCGCTACTCACCGTGCTCTGCTGCAAGCCTTGCCATCAGGAACGCTGCCTGCGGAGACTGCACGTAGTCCGCTAGACCGATGAACGCGCCGCACATTGTCGCCTCGAAGATATACGCATTCATGAGATGCGATGTGGCGTCCGTGACAGGCGGGTACGAGAAGCTGCAATTCGGTTTCATTCCCCCAGCAGCCATGCCGGCCTGCAAGAGGGCCTCGTCGCCGAGTTTGGCCTGCACGGCCAGGCCCTTGGTGTTGGCTAGGTAGTCGGTCATTGGCTTTGTCGGCGAGGGAAGAGAAGAGTAGAAAGATTCGTTGATAGGCACCGAGTCGTAGTAGGTCGAGAGGAGATTTTGCACAACGTAGCCGAACATGATAGCGGGAGCGTCGCTGGAGCCCGGGCTGACCGGGCACATGTAGGTGGCCGACGCAACGGCAGCCGTCCAGAGGAGCTGAAGAGGAGAGGAAGCCTTCATTTTGTGTTAATCAGTTGATCGATCGTTGTGAATATTCGGTTTTCAGGTGGGAAATGCTTGGAATGTTCTACACAGGCACGTTGGAGGAAAGGCATCTCGGATGGTCTTATAGCTTCAATAGACCCCAGTGAGAGACCATATGTGATGTCATAGTACACTACATGCAGAGAGCGTTTGAAAGTTGAACTACTCCGTACCTTAGGTCCTTACCCCGCAAGCTGAACCGACATCCGAATTGTCAAGACACACACGAGCTTGGTGAGTGGAATTCCCCACACTGCTTCCGGCTTGGTGGCGTCCAAGATGATGGAATCAGAGTCAACGTGGCGGCCAAACAGGGAAATCTTTCGATTCAGGGGACTTGTGTTTGGGACGAAAACGGTAATTGATTGTCGCGGCAGAGCGGAAGAAGTTAGGCATCTGGCCCCTGCCAAGAAACTATAAAACGGCCCCTTTCAGTCCTAAGGTAAGATAGCCTCACTATGACTAACCTCACTACATAGACCGTCCTCGTAACTTCGTCACCTCACACCACCGCCCGAAGGTCAGCGATTGAGTGAGCTTTGAGCTTCGTCAAAGTGACACTATCGAGGTAGGTAGTAGGAAGGTAGGTAGGATGGTAGGTAGGTAGGTAGGTAGTTGAAATGTTTGTTTACCTTTCGGATGAGGGGATACCCCTGGGCCCTGGCGTCGGCTAGGGTGGCTTGGCACAATAAAAGCTAACCCGAAAGTAATCTGAGGTGAATCTTAAGGTGTGGCCCGCACGATTTGCATCATTAATCAAATTTGAGCCGATGTTCCGGCTTAGTATAGCTTACCTAGTATGGCTTACCTCCGTATTCCGTAGTATGGCTTGGTATTGCTTGGTTTAACTCAATATGCTTAAGCAATAAAGTATGCAGTTGGTGGCTATTAGCAAGGACCGATGTTTCGAGCGCAATCGGTCCCTCAGGCGCAAATACAGAGCGGATCAGCTGACCTCTGCAGGCTGACGTCAGCTATAAACATTCCCTTCGCAGTTGGCAGAATCATCCGTTGAATTGACTGAATAGCAATCTACAACCAGCACGACGTTCAGATCGAGTAGAAACCTTGCTATCGACCTTACCGCCGCGTTTTAACGTCAGCGCGCTGTAATCGTCAACATATGAAAAAGTAGACCTGAAAATTCTGATAGACCTCGACCTTATGTGATGCGCATACCCCGCACTTTCGCTCCACATAACCCACTCGGCCATATAACCCGAATTTCCATTATCCTACCCTACCATGGGGGTACTCCATCTACTACAGCAATTGCTTCCAAAATCAACCTCCCCTCCCTATGTATGCCCCCTCCGCTCCCCCCCCTTCCTATGCATGTAGAGCCTCCCAGCAGGCCTCAGTTTTGCAGGCTGCTAGCCCGGTGAGTATTTAGTATGTAGGGTGGGGGGTGAATGTAGGAAGCTGAGGTGAATGTAAACAGTCACACAGTGGTTGGGTGCCTAAATAGGCTTAGCTTCGTTTATCCTGGTATGGCAGCCATAACGACGGTTTAAGGGTTACCTCTTTCTTTTGTAAAACCTCAGCAGATTGATTGTTTCGAGCATCAGTAGAGGTAAGATTGAAGATGGATTGAAGGTAAGATGCAACGATGTGCACAATCGAGATATGTTAATGGTGTTAATAGAACATTGCGATAGCATTGCCGGACCTACACTGGTTAGTATTGGCATCCAACTTTGCCGAGTTAAGGAATTAGGGCTGTAGATTAGAATCAATCAGATAAGATGGACCCCAAAATATCTTAGCGTATATGCAGGGATGAATGACGCAGCCCTCGTCCGCTAGAGAGCATCTCCATTCTAATCATCTTTTAATATTTGCGTTTCCGTTCTGATCGGACTCAACATTAAAGGCATGTCGCAGCCCGACACCCACTGAGTGCATACGCTCAAGGAAGAACATTCTCGACGTAGGCTCGCCTGGAAACACTTCGCAATCATGTCCGCTAGTACGCGCTCAAGGAGAACAGCTGTGCAACGCTCAAGCCCTGCTCGCACCTCTCAGTCAACCCGTAACCGTGTCTCTTACAGGGAATTGAGTACAGATGATAGCGACATAAAGAGCACAGATAAGCCATACCCAGAAGCACCAGGGCGTAAGCGCCGTCGTGCCTCATCGCCCCACTCATCTGGTCAGCAAAGCACCGGCCAACCCTCCAGAAGGCGCAAGGCCAATTCGGCGCGGTGCCCTAAGCTGAACATAGGGGCGAAGAAGGTCAAAAATAGTAAGGGAGATACGATCCCGAAGCAAGAGGATGGAATATTGCGTCTTGGCGGAAGAGTCCCTCCGTGGCAGTCTCTTCCTTACCATATTCTACTCCAGATTTTTGAGCATGCCTGTCATCCCCTCTGGACCTGTCTCTTCGAATCGACATCAAATATAGCCTGGCTACTCCAGACTGCACTACTGTGCAGGGCTTTTGCGGAGCCAGCACTTTCTGCCTTGTATCGGTCGCCGCCGCTATGCCCGCCAACACGCGCCCATGGACTGATTTCTCACCTTGCCTCTCAAACAGCAAGCTCGACATTCAATTACAGGGCCAAGGTCAAGTTTCTGGAAATGGAGGCTGTGACCACCCTTACCCGCAAATATATGGGCCGTGAGCCGATAGACCTAGCGGACCTTATCGCTCATACTCCACAGATTCGTGGCTTGGGAATACACACGATTACAGATGCACCCATACTACATAAATCCAGCCACGGTATCGTTCCGCCAAATAGAACAGGTTACCAAACTTCAATGATCCCCGCAATGGAGCGAAGTAAGGTATCCTTATTGATGTGGAAGTGGAACTCGCGTATCACAGGAACACAATTTTCGATATCAAAGCTGAAAGATATTCATCAAACTCTTCCATTTCAGAACTTAGAGGAAATGACGTTGGTCAATTATCAGTCAAGCCGAACTTGGAAATCTATATCTGAAGATATGTCCGGGCCGAACGAAGTAGCAGTTGCAGCACCAATATATAGAACCAGTGAAGAGCAGCTCGCAGACGCACTCAAATGTCTACCAAGATTGAAGCGGCTGAGGTTCATAACGTCGCCAATTGTCAACCAAAAGCTGTTGTACCTACTTCCTCAGAACCTTGAGTTGCTTGAGATCGTCGACTGCTTTATCATCACTTCGGAAATGCTGGACAACTTTCTCAAAGCGCACGGCCAAAACATCCGGGAGCTTATTTTAGATCACAATCAAGCGCTTAACCTTTCATTTCTGGTAGACTTCGCTATCAACTGCCCAAAGGCCGAGACCCTGAAGATGAACCTTACATACTATCAATCTTACTTCTACTACCAGAATACTGATCCTAAATTCCCGGCCCTCCTCTTGCAAGGTGAGGTGCCAACTTGGCCTGCAACTCTTCAGCAGCTGGAGCTTCACCATCTGCGCAAGTGGGATCTCAAGACCGCAGAAAGTTTCTTCTCATCATTGGTAGACTCCGCGTCGACACTGCCCAATCTTCGCCACCTCAATATCAAAGCCAGCCTTGACGAGAGTGGTTGGCGGGATAGAGTCGTTTTCCGTGATACATGGGTTGGTAGACTCGAAAGAGTCTTCTTGAGGAGCTCTCCTCCACCGAATCCATATTTGGAATCCATTGACACGTTCAAGGCATTCAAGGCACAGTCAAGGAACTCCGATGGAGTATCAATGTTACCCAAGGATAAATCTATACCCGGCCTTCGTCGCAAGGATAGTAATAGATTCAGTCACGGTGAGGTCTCGAAAGCCAACCTCGACACTAAGAGCGAGAGCGAAAATGATAGTGATGTCCCACTCGCGTTGACTCGTCGGGTTACACGCCAGAGCGCCCGCCTTCAACCAGGTACATCTGATACCTCGGCCCAAATTAGTGGCCCATTGTCGACAAAGCGTCCATCTCGTCTTCACCGTCCACGTCGAAGAAGAAGTTCAGATTCGGATTCCTCAAGTGAAGATTCTGCGCTAGATGATGACAGTGCCGGACTGGACACGCAAGCAACCTCTCAAATGGATGAGGAGCAACTGTATATTCAAGGAATGTGCGATACTGTTCATATACTGGTCGATAACCTGAGACCGACTCAGGAGCAACTGAACGAGAGTAACTTCTTAGATGAAGAAGTCAGTGGTGACGAGGACTGGGTCGGCGACGATATTGTGCCTGACGATTGGGTGCATGCTTGGTAATTAGGAGTACTCGTATGAAACTAAGTTCATCAGTGTGAAGTTGCTGGGCATGATAATGTCGTGAGGAGTTCTGGTGGGGATACCCTGTATGGATGGCTAGCAGGTGTTTGGCAGGAGATTTCTCACTTTCTTGTAAAATCCATGTACAACAGTGTACCACCTATCATGTCGCATCCTGGAGAGACCAACGGCTGATAACATTGATTGTAAAACACTGTGGTAATAGACTCATGGCTTCCATTCGAGCAAAGCTTTCCCTATGTTGTGAGGTATGTTTTTCATCTTATCCATTACCCTTTTGTTCTGGACCCCCAGGGTAATCTCTTAAATAATGTTGTAGTACCGTTTTCAATAGAGCTGCAGTCACATCTTGCTGTCCGCCTTTCTTCCAAACGCAGAGTACGTTAATTTCTTTCATCTAGTGCTTCATCTGGGCAAACGTCGCTTCACGGTGTATTGACTGGGAGAAATCCACCCAAATTCCCTCGCCCGAGGCCGTGAAGATCCGTGAAGATTCTATAAAGTATATGAACATCATTTCACCCTCAATCACGCACGCTGCTGCCTGTCGATCATGGACATCAGGTACTATATAAACCCCAACTATCCGCACCCAAACCTCTTTCAATTCCAACCTATCCACAACATCATCTTGATCTACAACAGCGTTGTAGATCTTTTGTTATAGATTGTGCTTTGGTTTCGTGTCTATCATGTATATACACACTCTCCGTACCCTCTCTAAAAGTCTACATACGTACACTGCGGCTTCGCTTTCTTTATCACGAACCTTAGCTTCGCTGTCTTCTGAATTTACCTTTGCCTACAACGCCAATACATACATCCATCATTGCTGCAGCTCCCTGTCGCTGAGTGTTCTTCGACACCCTTTCTTTATATATCAAACTGGCCGATCATGATATTTTTAGTGAAGCATCAATTCGTAGAATTCCCATCGCGAACATTCGAGCCCTTGACATCGCTGGCTTTTTTGTTTCTCGGCTCCCCCACATGAGCATCTGTACAACTACGAGTGCAATCGCCTAACAAAATTACCATTCAACCAACTCTATTACGCCCAAGCGATCTTTCAAAGACATCTTAGTTGATGGTCGATACAAATTCAATTATGTCTTCAAATCACGAGATTGTTCGAACCCTAAGTCCCTAAGCGAGAATTGCAAGATTTACATGTAGCCTATTGATCTACACCGCATTGAGACGATTTGCGCGAGGATGGTCCTTAGCTCACACACAACAGCGAAACCCCTCTGGAATCCATGCTCAACACCGAACGCACCACCACATTACGTTGCCAGTATAGCCAGCACAGTTGTCTAAGGGACCTTTCATAAGCCTCCTCGCCGCTTGTCTCAACGCTTGCCTCAATTCTAATCCTCTGGAACGGCCTAGCTGATACCGACAAGAAGGGCGTTTCTTAGAAATACCGTGGGTTGATCTTTCGAAGCTGCAGATCCACAACGCAACGACACCGTAATAGAAGCACTTCTACCATAACTTATCCTACTACCTGTTGCCGACTCGTGTAGGTCTCGATATGAAACACCACGAGTCCAAGCTCACTCCGAGTAGACCGCTGCCGAAGATGGTGAGATCTCCTTTGCCGTGCGTAATAGTTCCATTCTCTATTGCACGGGCAGCGCTGACTGCTTGCTATCCAGTTCATACTTCTCCAGAACCAACAAGAACTACATCGCTTCTACAGCGGTCTCAATTACTGGACTTCCGATGGCCTTCTTGACCATCCATTTCGGACAGCCGTTTTGCCTTGCACACTCCAGCTGAGGTCCGGATCTCTACTTGGCGTCGTCAGATCTTCAATGTTCATGTCATATATAAGTGAAGCCTTCTCGCTCGGATTTTCGAAATCATTGAGAACACGGTGGAAGACGAGAAAGGAGAGGAGCGTATTGTCGCAACCAAAGAGTGAAAATTTGCTAAAGGAGAACTGGGAAAACGTGTCGGAATCGAAAGCATTCATAGAAGGGTCCTGGTCCACTTATTCTGCTTCTTTGAGAGAAACCCCAGTCTCTGATCCGAAATTACAAAATTGCAGTCTGCGATCTCGAGTCCACTAAGCTGGTCAATCGGAGTTGCGCACAAGGAGAGTCTCGAACCGATGCTTCCATCGTGCCTCTTGGCCCTTGTAATATTCCAAGTTCTATCTCCGGATTCTTCATGCCCTGGAGCCAAATCTCACCGGGCAGCTCTCGCCAGCGGCCGGTGAAATGAAACATTCCACTCTCTCGCTCGTCCACGTGGTCTGAAAGAATAAGAGTCAACAGATTATTGTCAGTTATCACGAGTGCCGATCTTGGATTCCATCGCCCGTTGAGAAAAGAGGATATACGGTCCGTTTAAGTCGTTGATCTCATGGTCTCGGATTTCCTTCCGAAAGGTCCTCGACCCTGCCAATTAGATCGAAATTTTCACCTTCATAAGAACCAAATGACTGGTGAAAAGATCTCTAAGGTGGATATCGTGAGGAAGAATTCTTGCCATGTGACGACTTGGGAGCGAAAGCGGAAGATGACCGGTAGATCTCTAGCAATATAACTGAGGACATCTGAGAAGAGCTGCGGAGGTTGTATTCTAGCCTTCCTAACCACAATCTCGCAATTTTTCTTCTGTGCTATACCGGCTTAGCATTCTGGCACGCAAATCTGACGATATCTCTGCTCAGACAACGAGCAGTGCACCGACTAAAGATCCTCATGAGCAAGTAATTTTTCTGGCAAAGAAATGACCAGACCGAGGTGTCAAACCTTCTTCTACTTTAAGAGCTACTTTCAGATCAAGAATCCTCAAGAATGTCATTCTATGTCGTCCAAATCCTATCTTGCCACAAGACGAAGCTGGAGAAAACGAGAGCGTCTCTGACCCAAGCTTTCTGAGGATCAAGCTCATGTTCTGGCCTCGAACATCGACGCAGATCTTAATTCAGCGCTACTCGTATATGAACAAGGTCTAGACTGTGACTGACCGCCCTCTATACCGTGGTCTCTTCGAAGATACCGCCAGAGGAGCTTCCTTCGGTCTCCAGCTTTCCGGAACATCAAGCTCTTGCTTTGCTTTCAGACCTTCATACACGCAATAATACAAAGATGTTCGTGCACAAAGAGCTGCTAGAGCTTTCCTGAAAGGCCTACCAGACGTACTTCTGCGAGACTACCGCAAGAGTCTACGAGCATTGTTTGGTCTCTAGTTTTGTGGAACATGAATTGTTCTCTTGGACCTCGAACAAAAAGGGCAATTTTGGCTCCGAGCTACTCGAAAATAAAGGACTTTATTGAAGTCACACTGCTAATTACACACTGGTGTCCTCCCGAACGGACGACAGACAGCAAAGCTTATACGGTCTACATACCTCCAAAGCGTCAGTCGCAAATCCAAGACCATGTGATTTGCGATACAACCTAGGCTCTACGAGCACCTGACCCCTATCAAAGGCGAGCGGGAGCTCATGATCCACTTTAATTTCCACGTCTCTGGTTGGAACATACAATCATTAATCGTATCCGCGAGCGGTCAATGCAGCTGGCGAAAAGGACAACGGCTCACAATTCGAAGAACGACGAGTTGGTACATACCATTGATGATCATACTTGCGAGCGGTCAATACAGCTGGCGAAAAGAACATCGACTTACCGTTCTAACGCGCCTGGCTGGAATGTACACCTCGTAATCATATCTGCGAGTGGGCAATGCAGCTGTCAAAAAGAAAAACTGCTCACGATCTCAAGAGTGATCGGTTACAACATACTGTTGATAGCCCTATTTGCGAGTAGTCAATGCAGCTGTTGGAAAGAAGAACGGCTCACAACCTGAAGAGCGTCGCGGTTGGAACATACTACTGATAGTTCTGTCTCCTAGTGGTCATTGCAGCTGTTGAAAAGAACAACTGCTCACAACCCGAAGAGCGTCTCGATCTCCCAGATACAGAGGAGGAGAAGCACAAAGTGCTAGTTACGGCCGAAAAGAGATGTAAAGAGCCGAACTGCCCCCGCAAAACATTGCGCCTTGCAGCGCAGCCTATCCAGCGCAATATCGGGCTTAGACACAATTGGGCAGGCAAAAAGCTGAGCGCTTTTGTATGTACAGGTTTATATGAGTATGCACTTGAATTGGTGACCTGTACAGAACTGGACGCGAGAATACATAATCCAAGGTATTTTGCTTCAGAACCGTGCGAAGCAATTCAATAAGGGTACCGAGGCGTACAAGAGCTGCCAGAACGGTGCAGGTATGTTCAAGAGTTGCCGGTCGTTGAAACATATCATCGATACGATAATCATGATCTGACGAATGAAGAAGGAAAATAAAATGGGCAAGGATAAGGACACCTTTGACGGTTGTGGCGAGAATTATGCCCTGGATCGTCGTGTATCTGCAGTCCTTTCCAGAAGTGTACAAGCTTTCTGCCGTCTCTAGCTTTCCGGAACATCAAGTGCACGCTTGAGTTTCGAACCAAAGAACTCTCACCAACTTGACATCTACCGTGTTTCGACTCTTCCGCTCAGCACGACACCAAGCGTTGACGCTGTCTGGTAATCGCCTTTGTCCTGAGCTGTGGTCTTGTATTCGAACAGAGGTCAACCCTGACTAACACGAAGAACTTGGAGTGAACACGACCTTGGAATGGAAGGAGCACAGGTACGTCAGGCTACTTCGCCCTCGGTTGCCAATGTCCCCTGGAACCCCGCTTCGTTCACGCAAAATTCAAGAAGTGGAACAAGGTTCATCATCACCTCAGTGGTAGTACACAACCACTATCTCGTGGACTCGAGCGATGTCGATGATGAATTGGATGAATTAGGTTCCTTATCCTAAACCTGTGATTGGACATTCGGTATTGTCGAAGCATCTAAACTGCCAACTGGCCATACTTCAGGACCCTTCGACAAGCTTCGAAAGAAGGTCAGCCTCAAGCACGTTTGCGTGCCTATATCTCGTCAGTCATCAGTCGAGATGCCAGAAAACTCTAGTGCTGATGACTCCGAGAACGCCGAAAAAATTCCTTAACTACAATAAATAACAGCTCGGTTGGCTAGACCTCGATGTGTATGTACATACAGAGCTATGCAGAAGCGAACAAGAGAAGCTTGCAGCAGACGTGTTACGCGATTCGAGGAGCTAGTGAAGAAATCTACAGACGAGGACATTTGGGCGCCAATACCTCACTTGCAATCAGCGGGGATGGCGGAAAGATGTACGCGGATGGTTTCGAGAGGATTAGAGATTGTTCTCAAAATGAGTTGAACGGTTATTCCGATAAATCAGCCAGTCTGCTGAAAAGGACAACCAGCAGAAAAGAGAATTTGCGTTCCGGGCCTCATATTGTCACTGGCGAGGAGCACAGGAGCGGATTTTAGATTTCTGAGACCGTTTGTATGAAAGTGTTGGAAATGTTGGAAACAGGGAACGGTACTGTTACCCCTGTGGTTAGTAATCTCCGCATTGATCCGGCGCTAGTGGATGGGTATTTACCCTTCGCCCACTTCTTCCTTCATCCGTATGTTCAACCTACTAGATAGTTCAATATATATCTACATGCCTATCTGCCCTCTTGTCCTCGTATACCAAGAGAAAGTACCGTAAAGCAATCTCGTACGTATACCAAATTGAGCCTACAACCATATTAGCAAAACCATAACGAGCTCGTCGTAGCTGGCATGAATGAAATGCTGCGGTGGAAAACCAAGAGAATCTTAAATGAAATGATGCATGCTGCTGTGACTCGAGAGGCTCTCCTAATAACGATAGTCGACGCCAGCCATCGATCCTTCCCGCAACTTTTTAGATGTCCGAACACGCCCTTAAGGACTCGCTCTAGTGTTGATTCTTCGGCCGCCAGCGTAGGTTGGAAATAAGGGAGTTGGTAATCTCCGCCTCATAGGGCTGGTAGGGCTGGGGCCCGCCTAGTAGAGTTTTCACCTTTCACCTTCTATGTAGATAGCCGCCTAACAGCAACAATCGATATATTGATATGCCCTCATATGACCTTGTGTTCCATCAGCCAGAAGCCGCTGTACTTTCTCGAGGGTCTGAGTCTCAATTTCAGTCTACTGAGGTTAATCGCTGCTCTTGAGAACCGTGTCCTTTTCATCTTTGCCGTCGCCAATATTTCTCCCCACGTGATTCATGTTGAAGATGTGTGGAGAGTATCGGTAATTCACGCAAGATTAAAGTTGGCGAGAGAGGTTACTAGGCTTTGTGTTTGCTGAATCCACGCTCGTTGTGACTGTTTTCTTTTTGTTCACAGATGCTTCAGCATATTGTGTTGTGGATTATGTGACTCCCTATTGACCTATCGATACGTGAACCAATTTGACTTGTTCTTGAGCCATGACCACTTCCATTGTGCTTTGAGCTCAGAACAATGAGATAGCTTTCAGCTCGGAACAGTGAAATACTCAAGCAACTCATCTGCAACGTTCCTCTTGAGCAAGAATTTCTCCACAGCAAAATCTTTTGACAATTCCATGGCCTCCAGCGAAGAGCAGGTGCTACACAGCGAAAATATAGGAATGCCTCAAGAACCATTAGACAGCGTCGTCTCCCCCTCCGCATATTCGGAAACCACTTCCTTCATTGCCAATAAGCCAACATTTCTCGGCTTGCCAAGAGAGGTGCGAGACATGATCTATGAGTACTGTCTCGTGGTCAACTACGAGCTCAACCCTCATCCGACCGACTACGAGCAATATGAGATGCAACGCCCGCTCCCGAGAAAACCCGATGTTGCGCTGCTGAAAACAAACAAGCAGATCCATGACGAGGCGGCTATTGTGCTCTATGGCAAGAATATCTGGCGTGTCTCTCATCAGTCGAACATTGCCGTTAAACACCAGATCTGGAGGAACGTTTCTCTATTTCGGCATGTGGTCGTGAGCTTCGATTTTCGCGATCTACACTCATCGCAACTGCTTGAAATATCCCGGGCTGTTCACAAAAGCGGAAGGACCATAGAAACAGAAGCAGAAGAAGCCTTTGTCTCGGCTATGATCCATGCGGACCGACGATACGATTTGGAGAGCCCGTGGATGGCAAAGGCAAGGTGGGTCGGGGAGATGCATCTGAAAACTATCGTCCTAGACTTCAGCAACGCGTACTGTCCCAGTGGGTGCTGCAGGGCACACATGACTAACGATACGGTTCGCTTGCTCCACAGGGCATGGAAAGGAGGGAGGATGATGATCGGTCTGCCGCCTGGCACGTCAGTCGGGCTTCAAGGAAAAGACATGCCTGCTGGAGAAGGCTGTGCAGTGCATGCGGAGCTTATTGGTTTGGACAATGAGGTAGCGAAAATGAAGCTGGCCAACACGTGGGGTTTGATCATGAAGTGAGCTGGATGAGATTTAAAGGTCTGCAGAATGCTAAAACTTGGAGAGCAAAGGGGTGTTATGATTCATGCTTTCTCAGGATTAACAGAACTCAACGATTGCGAGTTTATCTGCGAGCCCATCTTTCCAAACAGTCATACAACGTGCTTATAGAGATGTCTCTAATAAAAGTCGATCATATAGCAAGAAATCAGTAGTGTGTTCATAGCTGATAAGGGACAACTTCACTCGACCTAATGCCGCATTCTGAAGTATTCCAATAGATCTTCGACCGTCTTAGTCCAAATCGACTTTAGACCAACTCTCCTACCGAGAGCAAACACCCACCAAGCCATTAAAACCCATGGATTCTGCTCTTTCTTTACGCAAACTCTAAGCTTCAGACGCTCTTTCCTGTAAGAAGAGGTATTGTCCTTAATACGTACATAATAGATAATGCCCGTTCCTAACAGCAGTCAGTCTCCCTTGGCATCAACCTTGCAACGTAGGAAGAGTATTCCTTTCGAGGAACTCCTCCAATGTAGTCGGCTTTCCCCGAGCATTCTGCGCAGCCCAACTAATGAGCTCCCTCGTCTGAGGGCCATAGTACCCGAACTCCTGAAAGTAGAACGCCATGTCGATCAAGGTGTCACCGGCTTGAGGCGGTAAGTAACTTCGGAAAACGCTCTCAGGTACCCGATTGTACCTGACGGTCTTGCCACTGATCTTACTGATCGTCTGCACGACATCCTCATAGGAGTAAAGCTTCGTCGCTGCGCAGAAGACCTTACCTTCGTACTTTTGCGGGTCGGCGAGGATAGCACCAACATATATTCCAGAGTCGGCGACAGGGTCGATAAGTGGAAGCTGTGTTTCGGGAGTAGAAACGTTGGAGATTGTGTAGGTGCCGTCACCGGCCGGCTGAGGTGCCAATACACCTACAAAGTTCTGCATGAAGCACCCCGGGTTGTAGAAGGCGCTCTTGATCGGTAAAGTGCGGACGTGTTCTTCGACCTCCGCTTTTGCGTCAAAGCCTTCGACACGCCGATATTTGCCGCCTGAGATTTTTGACGCATGCGGCAGCGTGCTGAATATGAGGTACTTGGCCTCCGCGGCGACTGCAGCATCCGCTATCGCCTTGCCCTGGGCAAGCTCTCGAGTCTTGGTCAGGCCATCGTAGATGGAGAGCGTAACCGCGAAGACGGTGTGTGAGCCTTGCATGGCCTGCTTAAGACTTTCGATGTCATCTGAATCACCCTGAACGACTTCGACACCCTTTTGCTCCAGGATTTTGGCAACTGGCTTCGATGTGTCGCGAGTGATAGCACGTAACCTATACTGCTTTGACAATTCGGGGTCATTGAGAACGTAGTTGATGACTGATCCACCTTGCTGGCCTGTTGCGCCGAAGACTACAAGCACTTTACTCATTGTGATTGTGGGGTTTGGCTGTATAGTATTTGAAGGTACTTGTGTACTAGAAAGGAGGAGATATACATACCTATGGAGTTCGCCGATTCAATTTGTTCTATAGAACTCCGGACTTGTCTGAGTGTTGGCTTGATAATCGATTCTTCTTTGATTTGAAATCCAGTGTTAGTAGAGAACCCAAAGGCTTCACACTGGGGTCCTCCTTGTTGTTTTCATCTAATCACAGCGGGCGTAGAGCCGTCAGAAGAGTTGGATTTCAATCAATACAAATTAGCGCCCCAAACTCGTACGGTCGTACCTCCATAATCTGGGTTTCCGTGCACACTAGCTAGAGCTAATACGACTAGTACTATCTTGATTATGCTAAGCCCGAATGACTCAAGAGTACCTACCTACCTAGTCCAGAATGGTCAGCGCGCATGGAAACCCAATATGTATTGCAGCTCCACCAAAGCTAACAAGCGATCGGCAATCAACTGAGCCGCGATCTTGCCGCATTCAGCGTTCGATCTGATGATCCTTGCCCGGGTAATAAATATTACAGTAGTTCAAAACCCACTACTAAGGTATCAGTGGAGAAAACATCTTACTGTTGACACCTAGATGAATGATATATCTGGGACAGACCGTAGGGATAGACCTGAATTCACTCCCCTTTAACCTCACCAACTGCTTTTGCCCAAGTGGCTGCTGTCGTATCGAAATTTTAGTCACATTATGTGGACTAAGGGGCCTTGGTGGCAGACTGATGCACGATTTGTAGTGAGCTACATTCTCAATCATCCAAACCAACTTCCATAGCTTCGGCCATACCGAAGACTGCTATAGTGGTCAAGGGTCTTGTGAGCGAGTTAGAAGTTTGGGTTGTGAGCGAAAGACGGGAGTGTGTTACTTGTGTCGGGGATGGATTGGTAGAAGGAGTAGACGAACAGAACAAAGACTCGTTCTAGGTTGCCATTATTTCATCTCACTGCTGGGTTCAATACAGAGAGATACTATAACCGCAGTTTCCAAAAAGGAGGGCACACCCTAGCACCTGGAACCATCACGTCGAACGGGTGTTCCAGCTTAGCCTAGCTCTGAATCGGCTAAGAAGATTAGCCAACCTGATGAATTGATTTGGGGTTCCTCTCGCGCTCTAAGATCTCCCTTTTTGGTAGAAGTACTCTCAGGATAGAAGGACTTCTGGTTAAGTCGCTGGGATAGCTAGTGCTAGATTACTTTCGGACTCGCCCAGGGACTAATGACCATTCAGAGATGCTGTTTTATATATCTCGAGGTTGAATAACCAGCTACTGGCATAAGGGCGAACATAACAACGATTGGCCCATGGATTCCAAGAAGCCACCACAATGGATGCGATCGACGCAATCACTTCTACTACCTAATTCGACGGTACGCCGACCAGCAGTGACTCAAGGTCTAAGGACCTCCACCTCCAAGACCGGTCCGGCAAGCCCTATTGCTACAAAATCCGGCGTTGACATGTGTGCTTCACTTACCCACTCACCGATCGGTGGCAGTGCATGGTTTGGTTATTCTCCTGTGATATAGCTGCCCAGACTAAAGACGGGGTAGATCTTCATATCGTGTAAGCGCCCTCTTGCAGCGGAAACTTCCCCTTATCAGTGCTATGCGATTTTAAGCTATGAGTATCACAAACCAATAAATTAAAAGACGAATTTGTCTCTACCGCAACGACAGTGTGTCCTATTACCATTCCAATACTCTCTCCTCCGTGTTTCTGCTTATGACATGGCAGGCTGGTATCACTTGACCAAGAAGTACGACCGAGCCCGAGAAAATCTCGTGACAAATCAAACTTCCGGAACAGTGGATTGAGATTGGAGATAATAGTCAAACAGTTATCAAACCACGTGAATGAATTTGTATAAATGTGTTGTGGTCAGGTTCTTCCTCGATTCTTGACTCACTTCAACACCCAAATAGCATAACACCTCGGCTGGATGTTTGAATGGGTAGCTCTTGTCTTTGGCACTCAATGAAGTACACCACAAGCTGAATTTTCCATTCTCATACAAACATTCCAGGGAGTGATACGAGTTCAAGCGGTGTCGTAAGAGCTATTGAGAGGCTGGTGATTCCACAGCACGTCAACCCTTGAGCTGTTCGAAGTTCCACAGCAACTGAGTCGGGATTCTGCTTCCCGGCCTGGAGGTACGACGGTTGATACTCCCAGCATGCTGGCAGCACATACTGATATCTTTCCGACAGCGTAGCGCACAACCAAAATGTCCCATCTCCTTGATTTACCCACCGAAGTCCGGGAGATGATATACAAGTACTGTCTCCTGACCAGCAAGACGATCAATCCATACCGGACAGAATATCATCAAGAAGCCGAACTATGCTTTACCCAGTTCACAACAAACACAGAGACGCCTACAATCGGTCTGCTCGCCGTCAACACAACCATAAGAGAGGAAGCAAGCCTTGTTTTCTATAGCAAAAACCGTTTGCGTATCCCCTGGGATGCAGAACACCCCTCATCCTTGGCTTTATGGGGTAAACACAATGCCCATTTTCGCCACGTCGTGATGGATTTCGCATTTCGTGGTATTGTTGATGCGGATCGACCGTATCCATCACCCAGTTTCCTCCCGCCAGAGAAGCGCCTTCGCGGCGAGAACTGGCTCGTGATGCAATCCCATGAACGCCGGGTGCGTGATTTGCTCGATAAGTGGCAGGATAAATTCCGCCTCCTTCAGGACATGAGGCTTAAATCGCTTGTGATTGATCTGACCGACTGCTGGTGCCCACAAGCATGCTGTCGGCTAGTAAGGAGGCTTTGCGAAGAAGTACTGAAGAGACATCTTTTACCAAAAGGATTACGGTCAAATCCGCACAGAATTTTCTTGATCCGTCTGGCAGAAATCAAGGTCAAGTTCATAGGCATCGACGAAGAAGAGAAAGCTATCGTACGAAGCTTGGGTGTAAGTGAAGAGAATTTCTAAAAGTGAAAGAGCAGCTAAGTCCATGTTGCTTTCGAATCAGACACAGCTGGTGAATATGATGCAGGAAGACATGGCCTGTCTGTTGTTGGGCTGGGATTAGAGAGACAGGGCCTAAGTAATGATGGGGAGGTTTCTGGATTGTGAGGGCCTTTGAAATACATGCAGAACTAGTCATAGTGCATTTTGATCACTATCAAAGCATGTGCCATCAAAGAATTACCTTGTGATCATAACGATGTAGAGATAGACCTCCAGGGCCTCAGGCATGATTTCGTAGAAGCTCGCTTGCGGCTTTTGCCGCCTGCCCCTGCTCCTTCAATCTCGTAGGTCCAAGCTTAGACGTAAACAGCTTCAATTCTCCGTTCAGTAGAAACCCTGAAAATCACACCATGCGCTCTGTTCGCGCCCTCATAGTCCTTCTTCTTACGTCCATCACCTACGCAGCAACCCTCACACTCTCCATCCCCCCAAACCTTCCTGCCCTCCCCCCCTCCACCCGCGCAACCCTCACCACCCTCGGTCAATCCTACACCGCATCCTTAACCCGCAAGAACACCTTCGACTTCAAAAATCTGACGCAGCCCGGATCATATCTCCTAAGTGTTGCGTGTAGAGATTACGATATACAAGGACTCAGGGTTGATGTTATCTCCAGTGGTACTACTGGGCAGGCTGATGATAGGGTGGATGTATGGAATATGAAGAAAAATGGAGGGAAAGGAGAAAGGGTATTTGCGGGCGATGATGGGAGGGTGGAGCTTAGGGTATTGGGCACAAGAGAGTTCTATGAGGGCAGGGCAGGATGTGAGTTGTCCCATCTCTTAATTGTCCCAGAGACTTAAACTCTTCGTATACATAAGACAGAGAGCTGATATCCAGGTCATAGTTAACCCAATGACTCTCCTCAAAAACCCTATGATCTTAATGGGCGTTGCGGGCTTAGGCCTCGTGTTCGGGATGCCATATCTCATGGACAGCAGTATGTTCCCCTTCCAAGCTCTCTCCTCACCATTCCTTAGGAAATCGAAGCTAATAGAGGATACCAGTGGATCCCGAGATGAAGAAGGAATTCGAAGAGGCGCAAAAGAAGAGCCCTCTAAGTGGAGCAGCGGCCGGCCAGAACCCACTGAGCAATTTTGATATGGCGGGATGGATGGCGGGGAAGACGGCGGGAATGGGGAGTAGTGGGCAGGCTCGTGGGGGTGGGGATGAGGGCGGAAGGGGTGGGAAAAGGAGGGGGTGAGAGGATGGCTTGAAACATGAGTAGGTGAATGGGCATGTAGGGGCATTTCAGCTTGTCGAATGCCTTTGAGCTCCTTTCTTTGAGAACCACTTGCTTCCAGAATGCCGACCACTCAACGGTCTTTCGACTTGGCGCGAACGATGATGTCGTACTTCTGCAATCCTTTGGAAACTATTGTGCCAGCACCCAAGCAGACTTCCTCGAACCGACAAGTCGGTGCTAATCTAGCTAAGATGGGCGATCGCCTGCACCAACATTCGACTGCTCCCAATTTACATTTGATATTTTTTGCCAGATCGGCTTATTCTTTCTTGTTCTTTGGCGAGCATGGGACGTGGACGAAGAGCTCGTACAGGTCTAAACAAGCACTCAAACCGCCAACTATCTTGTCGTCTTCCAAGCAATGCGCATCGCCAAACGGCCACTACAGGTTCCAAAACACGTGCTTGAGCAGCTAGCCAAACCTCATGACCTCTAGCGAACAAAGCACATCAACGAATATCTTACACAAGTCCCCACAAGACCACAAGCCGCAAACATTTTCTCCGCGCAGCCAATCCACCCACCTAGCCACCCCACCTCCCCATAGACAAAATCCGTCTCAACAGAGCCCTCTCTTCCACATTGACATCCCGGTAACTCATGAAATGGGCCTTGAGCGCCCGCGCCAACATCCCCGCCACAAGTCCACCGCCCTCACCCACTCCCACCGCCCTCGGCCCGTAGCCCGCGAGACGAGGCACATCCGGAACTCCAGAAAGGAGACCTTCAACCCGGGTGAACCGCTTGAGCACCTCCGCTTTCCAGGCCCACTGGCGGCGCAACATGTGCATGCGTCCGTACTTTTCCATGAAGCGGATGGCGCGGGGACGGACTTGCCCGTTGTGGCGAAAAGGCCGTGGGAGTTGCATTGGCCAGGGCCCGGGTTTCTGGACATTCAGCCGGCGGGGAGCGTCTCACGTATATCAACGGCTACGGAGATGGTGCGGAAGTGCGGAGCATGTTTCTCCCAGATTGAAAGCTCCCCCATCCTCGGAAAATCCGGATGCTTCGAGACTCGGAAGCAGTTTTGCCCGTAAAAAAAAACCTTGCTCCCTACCTCATATTTTTGTCAGCTAACGCCAAGGATAGCCAGGCAGGGGTTCGTGTACCATGGGACTGGGTAGTCGAAGCAAGACGGGTATGGGTTGAGTTCGCTTGAGACTGTGGTGACGAGGAGCCGTTCGTAGACTTTATCCCGGAGCTCCCGCGGCATGGCGAGGAAACGGGATGCGCCATTGGGGAGAGGAATGGTTGGTGCTACCATATTGTCAACTTTAGAAGCTGGGACGAAAGGAACAGGTCTTGAAACTGGACGAGGGGCGACAAAGACTCTCGTCGGATGATGCTGTAGAAGCTGGATAACTGGGTCACCAGATTGGACGCGTCTAACTCGTGCTAGTCAGCATATTCATCGGCAAATATTCACCCCTCGCTTAGGCACGTAGGGCTTTCATTAACCCGTGATCGCTAAGCAAGGTAAACCCTAAATCTGCATCTTCGTTCAATACCAACGCTATGTCTTGCCGTGTTCTACCTTACATCCCTAGTAAACCACTGAGGGTAAAAGACACGCAAGAAAGAAGTCCCGGCGTGCACCGCCATGATGCATGTACGCAGCGTTGGTATAATATAGCATCGAGTAAGCATGCAGATGCGTTGCGTTGCTATAGCCCGCGTAGAACAACCCATATAGTCCAATGATGACTCTTAAGACAATGAGAAGAGAGAATAACACGAAGGAAGTAGGAAGCGACGACCTTCCTCGCCCGGGTTTGAGAAAGGTAGGAGGGAGGCTTCGGCGTATAAAGGTAGATAATAACCAAGAGGGTCATCGGGCAAAGACCTTGACGACTCCATCACCCCCACCACTCACAACCCATCTGCCGTCCTGACTCCAGACGACGGCGCAAATGCCCTCGCCACGCATTAAGCGATGACTAGTAATCTCTTGAGTACAGCTGCGCTTTTCGAGGGACCAGAAGCGAAGGCTGGCGTCATGGCCTGCCGAAACGAGCTCGCGGCCGTCTTGGGAAAGTGAGAGCGCTGAGATGGCGGAGGGATGGGCGAGCATGTTGTACGTACATTGGCCTACAAAGGGATTAGAAACAGGAACATATGGAAAGATTCGCGGCAAGCACTCACCACTGTTGGCATCGAAGAACCTGATGTAGCGATCCTCGTGCCCACTTAACACCATGCCCTCAACGCCGCTACTCGAACCTGTCGCACCATGCACAACGGCCTCTTCCTCGGAAAGAGCTCTACCTGCATCGAAGCTGAGAGTGCCATCCAGACCAGCGGTCGTAGCTGCTACGGCATTGACTCCGGTGCCTGATGTCCCGTCGTAAGTCTCAAGGCTTGCCATACCGACCATCTCTTCTCCTGTGCGGGTACCGTAAATCAAGACAAAGGCATCGGCGAAAGACACCACAAATGTATCGCCAGACATTGAAAGAGGGCTTATACATGTTGGCGACGGATGGTCAACTCGCTCTATGCGATGTACCAACGAGTAATGGAAAGGCCTTGATGTGGCCACGCTTGCCTGCGGCGATGATGGGAAATTTGATCCAGAAGACACTGAGTTGGCCCTTTGACTCCTTCCCGTAGCTCTTCTGGACCCAGTATGGGGTGATGAGAGTTGAGGTGGCGTGCTAACGGCCCATATCAGTATCGTGCCATCTGCTCCACCGGAAGCAAGCATTATCCGATCCGGTCCACCATGATGGATGCTCTGGTCTCCAAGCACTGAAGCAGAAGTTCCAGGTAAAACGCAAACCGTCCATACAGCATCTGTGTGGCCGTCCAGTGTAGCTTTGGGATCAACCCGACCTCGTTCCCAAACCCGCACCGTAGCATCCTGTCCACCAGAAAAGACCCACCCATCGCCAAGAGCTCTTCCGCCATTCGAAAAGCTCTGGGAGGCTGGTGATGCCGCTAGAGACAAGACAGCACCGGTGTGACCTCTGTGGGTGAAGTAGCTTGGTATGTCCAGATCATTGCCTGATCCTGCATGAGGCCCATAACCGCTGTAGCTGGCTGGGATAATCCACCTCTTGACAACACCATCGTCGCCAGCTGTACATATCTCGGGCTCCGACGGACTCCCTCCTCCAGTGAAAATTATTGACCGCACGACGTCCAGATGACCTCGGAGTGCAAAGCGAATCTTGAACTGTCCAAGCTCCCCTTTTATGCTATTCCCACTCAGTGACGATGATAGCTCCCTCAACTCATGAGAACCATCGCTGGGCCGTCTTCGTGATAAGGAGCTCTTTCTGCGATTCGAGTTAGGCCCACCCCGGGGGGATTTTAAGGCCATGTTGTTCGCATTTGGAAACGCATCGGTATCTGGTCTTTGAGGTACTGTGTATGATGGAGGCTGTTCGTCACTTGAGGGAGGGTCTGAAGGTTCGTCAAAGTTCCAGCCATCCGCATCAGCATTTTCTGGCTCCTCGGAGATTCGCGGATTGTCTTCTTCCTCTCGTGGGGGTATTGAGCGACCATAGGAATCGTAGCTATGGGAAACTTTTTCAATATGATCCTCCGTCTGAGGGAACCCATATGCAGATTGTGGCTGATTTCGGAGATCAACCGTTGTCAAGGGGCCTGCTTGATGTAAAGTTTGTCGCTCAGGCAGGCTCCGTGACATTGGGGCAGCCTGTTCTGGTTGTTGCGAACCACGCGAAAGCGGAGGTATATCAGCAACTCGTGGTATAGGAGGGGGCTGGTGGTTCGGTAATGGCGATGGCCCTAACACTCCCATGCTGTTCTGTTGCTGCTTCTGCCGTTGCTGAACATACACCTCCTCCAATGATGGATGTGATGGTTGCTGATTGTTATTGTAATGGTGATTTTGCAACATCTGCTCTTGCTCATCCACGTATTGCTGCTGAGTATTGTTGGTCGGGATGACGTGATAGGTGACCTCTTGTATGCATTTCCCAAGGTAAACTCGTGACTTATCCCGCTCCGTGTCTTGCTTTAGCTCGGGTGATCCTATTTCCTCGCCTTCAGGATCTAGGAAAGAGTTTCGAGGTTTCGGAGGTGTTGCTGATAATTCGAGGTTAGCACATAAAACTTTGGGCGGCTTCAGATGACCCACGTTTCGAGCTAGCCTTGAGCTTCTCCTTGTCACTGTCCCGATCCTCCTTCTTCCCTTCCGTTGGTGCATCTGCTTGCGGAGCCTTGGCCTTTTCCCTTTCCCTCCGCAGAGCGTTTTCTAGTATTTTGATATGCTTGCCCAACGATTCTTGTAACCGCTTGCTCGTCCGTCCATCTCCTTCCAGCTTCCCAACTCGTGACTTCATCTCTGCTCGTTCTATCTGCCACGCGTTGCGATCCCGCTCGTGTCGATGCCATTCAGTTTGGAGAAACCGCATTACACCTACCCAAGATGAATAGTCAACATCACTCCCACGTGGGCCACGTGTGCTAATTGAAAGGGGCCCGGAAGCATTTCGGAGTCGCCATCTTTCGTACCTTGTAAAGTGTATTCAGTCCCTTGAGGCTGCCCTCCATTGCTCCCTCCTTCGCCGACGCCGCCTGCCATCCCTCCGTTGCCCCCCATGGCCGCAGAATTTTGCCAAGCCATCTTTACCCTTGGATCTTCGCAATTGCCGCCCCAGACCACGGAGCGTGTTACCCGTTGCTACAGAAAGCCACTCGACGGGTCTTGGTTTCGGTATATGTGTAAGGCGCGGGTAATATTTCGAAGCTGTAGAAAATCTCGAGCTCCGAATTGGTACGGAGGCTTGAGTGTTTTCGAAGTAGTCGAAAGTGACGACACACCCCTCGAGAAGACCGATCATAGTAAAGACATTACGCTTCTGCGTATAGAAGTTACGAACATCAATGAAGTGAGGGATACCGTCAGATTGATTTGCGCGTGATGTTCAGATGGGGGTGCACCTTGACGTCGGCGCTCTTCTCGAGTTACCTTACCCTGCCCGATTATTGCGCTAGTCCGCAAAGGGGATAGAGCTGAGTCGGCTTCCTTTGCACGCAACTTGACGCAAGTACGGAGTACTCTTACTCAAGCTATCTAGATCAAGGACTACGACATTCGAAATTACTTTCAGATCAGCCAGACGGTACACTGCATAATGTACAATCAGAACATGCTTGGTTCCTCACTTCTAATTTTGTACCAGTGCTTGGCGCAGCCTGTCATGGTCACCTGGACGGATTATCTGTGGTGGAAGTTTTTGGACTAGAATTCGAGCTCTTCTACATCCATGCCACACTCAATACACGTCTTCACGCCCACCCCTTCCTCATTTTCTACTGCTCTGCCCCATATATGCGTGTGTTTGCCACCTCTTCGGATGTCGTCTCCGAAACCCCCTCCCCCGCCTCCAGCTTCTCTACTTCTCCGGTATGCCTCTACCCGCGTCTTTTTCTTAAGCTCTTGTAGCTTTGACTTGAATTTGTCTTCTTTTCGCTTCTTCTTATCTGTTTCTCTCTTTGTGAACTCCTCGTCGAGTGCCTCAGGAGATCCCCATTTCTTCGAAGAAAATGCGTAATCTTCTATTTGGTATCGCAAGAACAGCATCATGTTATTCCATGTAGATTTGTGAGGATTGGGCCTTTCTAGATGAGGTAGTAGTTCTTCGTCTTTTAGTTCTGGATCTGTCAAGAGGTAGTCCTCCTTTGCCTCTGTCTTCGTGAGTAAGCTGTACTTATCCGGTAATTTCTCCTTGCAGATGTTGCAGACAGCACATCCAAAGACATCCTCCCACTTCCAGTCTATCTCCAGACTGCCGCACTCCTTGCACACTTTGTTCTGCTCTTTCTTCAGTACGCTAAGCCCTGGTTCAAATGGACCGGCTCTTTGGTCTCGTAGGGATCTTAGGAGCTGATGTCTTTCCCACTCCTTCAATGTCATGTGCACAGGCTTTTCATCTGCATTTGGTGCGTGCAACGCCTTATTATGTGGGTCATCTTCTACTGTAAGAAAGCCACCCTTGGTATCTGTCATTTTACTGAAATCATACTCCACGAATTTTGCAAAGTTTCTCGCAGGCTGGATGTCATCCAACGGGCGAAAACCGCCACCCTTCGCAGTTTCTGCACTCCGGCCATCTCGCAGGCTTGCAGGAACATTTGATGACGATACGGCGGAATATGCGCGCTTCTGACCAGCCACAAGACTACTCGAGGTACGCTTAAGGGAAGAAGAACCACTGTTTTTGCGGGCTTCGGCTTCTCGCTGGTCTCGTAAAGCTTTGGCTTTTAGTCGGTTGATCTCCTAGACCACCTTCGTCAATGCCTGCAAAGACTAAGGGCCAGGGTTAACGGACTTACTATCTTCTTCACTTGCTCGGGTGTAAGCGGTGACCTATGAGGCACAGTAGGGAGAGAAGCCGCCATCTGAGGTGGCGGGGTGGAGGGTCTTTCTGTCATGATGGCGCCAAGGAGGTATTGCGACACCGATGATACGGTGCAGATCTCAGCAGTAATACCTTCAAAAGTTCGGAGTTAGCTACCATGAATAGGAAAGCTGTGTAGATGTCACAGAGTGTTGTGAACTTGTGACTGCCTTGTGCTTTGAATGTCTACGCCGAAAGAGGCTGCGGTCGGAGGTCGGCGTTAAAGCGGCTCTGCTTCGACGCCTTACCATTTTGAGCGACCAAAGCTCTCCAGTCACTGAGGTGGTGGTTCTGGGTACATTACACCAACTTATCCAGTGATCTCATCGATGGTCTTGAATATACAGCATCCCAGCGACAGCTGTTGACCACTAGGTATCATATTCATCTAAAACATATGTTCGTGAGGAGAGCCTTACAAGAGGTGATTTTGTGAACTTGGAGAAGGGCCCCGATCAACAGCTCTGTCTAGGAAGCAGGGAGCGCGATGGCGGACTTCGAAGGGACCCCGGACCAGCGTGAGTGTCTGCGAAAAGACCACAATATGTATGTGTCTCAACATTGGCTGACGTCACTATGCTACCAGAACACCCGGAGCTGGACTTAAGTCACCAAGAGAAGCGTCTATTCAAGCAGCTTTTCACCGCCGCAGATGCCGAGCACGTTGGTGTCGTGACAGGAGAGGTGGCTGTGAAGTTCTTTGAGAAGACGAGACTCCCACCCGCAATCCTGGGAGAGGTGAGAACAGTCTGGTTGGCCCAAGAACTGTAACTGATGGATCTGGTCGTGTAGATCTGGCAAATCGCCGACACTGAGAACCGAGGATTCCTAACGTCCGCAGGGTTTGCCATTGTGCTTAGACTCATCGGATATGCTCAGGTAGGGCGTCAAGTCTCGGCGGAGCTTGCCCTGAAGCGTAAGCTACATGAAAGGTTCCGATAGGAATAGTAGGGCTAACTCATGATTCCAGCTGGTGGTCCGCTTCCCAGATTTGATGGATTCCCAGTTCCACCTGGTCCCCCTCCAAATGTAAACCCTGGACCTATACAGCCCCAAGCCAGCGGTGGGCCAATACGGGTGCCCCCTCTCACGCCGGAGAAGGTTGCCCAGTACTCTGCTCTTTTTGAGGAGTCAGGCGCTCAGGATGGCTTGCTAGCTGGTATAGTCTTTGTGCAACCACTGACGTGCAAATGACCACTAACTCCTCGATTGCACAGGTGGTGCGGCGAAGCAGATCTTTGAACGAGCGCAGCTTCCCAATGAGGTACTTGGCCGGATATGGAATCTTGCAGACACGGAGCAAAGAGGCGCGTTAGGCTTGACAGAATTCATCATTGCCATGCATCTGCTATTATCTCTAAAAAACGGTTCATTGCGCGCCTTGCCTCAGACGCTACCAGTGGGTCTCTATGAAGCAGCGGCTAGACGCGGAGCTCCACGAAACATTAACGGCTCAAGACCATCGTCCGCCGTTGGTGCAGCCTCTGTAATACCAAGGCAATTCAGCGGATCAGCGGCTCATAGAATTGCAACGCCCCCTCCAAGATCCCCATATGGACCGAACCCTGTTCCAGGCACACCCACGGGGTTTGACCAATGGGCCATCACTCCGTCAGACAAGGCACAGTTTGATCAAATCTTTGCTACTGTCGACACAGCTAAGCGTGGTTTTGTTACGGGCGAACAAGCTGTTGGCTTCTTCAGCAGGTCTGGATTGCCCGAGGAAGCTCTGGCACAGATCTGGGATTTAGCGGATATCAACTCTGAGGGGCAGCTAACTCGAGATGACTTTGCCGTAGCTATGTATCTCATCCGGCAACAAAAAAGGGATGCTGGAAATGTTCTTCCGCAGACTTTACCAGCAAACTTGATACCACCGAGCAGGCGTCGACTGCCTATAGCACCGCAACAGCCTATCGCTCCGCTTCTCAATAATGCTGCTATCGCACCAGCACCAAAGTCGGCCTCAGAGGACCTGTTTGGCCTAGATGCCTTTACAACACCAGGGCCGATAGTCCCGAAGTCTACTGGCGATTCATCCCTTTACAGTGCGAGTCCCACTCAAGCTCAGAAGTCACTACAAGCATCACAAGCACCACAACAACCACAACCGTCTTCCGTGTTCAAGCCTTTTGTGCCGTCTTCGTCCTTCGGTCAAGCCATGATGACTCCGCAAGCTACTGGCGCATCTAGCAATACTAGTCATGTGCAATCTCGAGGGATCCAACAGAAGCAACCGTCCGCAATGGATGATTTGCTGGGCGATAATGACCCTGAAATTAGCAAAATGCTTACTCAAGAGACGACAGAGCTTGCTAATCTATCAAATCATGTCAGCACGTTGACTAGTCAAATGCAAGAAGTAAAATCAAAGCGAGTATCGACGGAGCAGGATCTGACTCAGGCTCAGTCTCAAAAGCGTGATTTTGAGTCTCGCATGGCCCAATTGCGATCTGCATATGAGCAAGAGGTTAGGGAGGTGAAGGCACTGGAAGAACGTCTATCGGCGTCGAGGAACGATGTTAAAAAGCTACAGCAAGAGATGGCCATGATTGAAGGTACCCTCCAAGACCTTCAAGTACAGCGTGGACAGGTTGCTGCAGCCTTGGAGACGGACCAACAGGAAAATGCAAGTTTGAAAGAGAGGATCCGGCAAACCAATGCAGCAGTCAGCGAGCTAAAGCCTCAACTAGAGAAGATGAGGTCGGAAGCCCGGCAGCAGAAGGGTCTCGTTGCAATTAACAAGAAGCAACTAGCCACCAATGAAGCCGAACGAGATAAGGTACAAGGCGAACTTGAAGCAGCGTCACGAGAACATGCCGAAGCGACGCGGGAGCTTGAAGAAAGCAAGCGTAGCATCGAAACTCAGCCTCAATCCCGAAGTTCGCCACCCACCTTAAGCCCCACTGCTTCCATCACATGCATGAATCCATTCTTTCGCGGGCCACGTACCGACTTTATCGATAAAGGAGAACCTTCGGCTTTTGGATCCCCCAATGCAGCGACGCCAAATCATACGGCTTTTGACAGCTTCTTCGGCCCTTCTCTAGCGTCTTCCCCTCAGCCAACAGGACCGCCTCCTACTTCATTTAGAACTATGACGCCAAGTCAATCTCGGGAGATTACTCTCTCGGAGAAATCATCTGATGGACCAGATGTACCAACACCTTCTGGCTCTCCATTAACTTCCACCTACAATGACAGTCCACAAGTCGTAGGAGAGCCTCCTGCGCCACCGCAGTCTCGACAAATCACTTCGAGTTTTCTACCGTTCCGCAGTCTAGAGAGGTCAGGTTCAACAAGCTCTTCAGTCAATGTCAATCACCCAATGAGTCGAGTCGGAGGAGATTCCAGTTTCGATACTCCAGAGAGGTCAATCTCCAATTCTGAGCCTATGATACATGGGTCCCTCAACACACCGATGGACGGATTCGGGCCGAAGGCGGCAGAAGAAGCTGAAAACGGGCCGGCTTCACACTTTGCTTCTAGTACCATGGCTGATTCAAATGGCGTTGGTGAGTTTCAGAACATAGTATCTGATAACGAAGGTAGTCATAGCTCCTTGCAGCCAAACGAATCCCGAGCCCTTCCTGGGTCATTTCCTGGAGAGGAAACGCAACCCACGATTTCTGAGTCTTCAGCGGATACATTCCATAGCAGCAATACTCAAGAATTTCCCCAAAATATTAGAGCAGACCCCTTCACTTTTACGGGCGAAAGACCGCGAACTCCAGCCTCCGCAAAAGATGACTTCGACTCGGCTTTCGCAGGCTTCGGTAATACAGGGAAAGCACCAGCACAAGGAAATACTACTAATGTCCCTAGAGAAGGTATGATAGACGAAGTACCACCTAAAGCTCACGGGGAATTCCCCCCTATTCAAGAGTTTGGAGTCGACAACTACAGTGACAGCGATAGCGATCGCGGCTTTGACGACGACTTTACAACAGCCTCTCCTCATAAGGCACGAGAGTTACCGTCACAGACACCGGTCACGCACACTGCACCAGCTGCCCTTTCTAGTAGCTTGACCAATCTAGCCCCTGGCCGTCCCCCTTTTACTACGAACGAGTCGGCCTTAAGTCAATTACCAACGCCTGGCGCTCAAGCGTCTCCACCTACTTATGATCAGACCGTATCCACACCGGAACCTGGCCATCGCAAGGACTCGAATCAATTTCCTGCCGAATACACCGGCTTGCTGCCTTCACGAGAGGAGCAAACATCATCACCAACGTCACCACCAACCAATCGCGCTGCAGAAAACGTTGCCTCGCCCACATTAGGCAAGACAGTGATGAACTTCTTCGGAGCCGGCACAACAACACAGCCTTCCGTCACCGAACCAACGGCATCTCAAACGCATGCGCCAATGCCACCTGGTTCCTCCGCTGCTCCATATGCATATGGACTGAATTCACCTCTACAAACTCAGTCGCAACCCCCTGTGCCAGCGAAAAACGCTTTGGACAATTTTGACGATGAGTTTGCTGATCTCTCTGAAGCCAAGGAAGCTGACGACAAAGTGGACGAAGAATTTGGTACTGCAAGCAAATCCGGCTTCGACGAATTTAACCCTGTATTTGACTCTCCCAATTCTTCAAGAACAACTGTCCAGCCTCCCAGCAGTACCTTCTCCAACGACGCCTTCCGCGACTTCGAGTCTAGCATTTCAAGCTCAAACCAACTCGACAAAATGCCAGAACAGGCCCCTGCAGCCATCAACAACCACGACTGGGATGTCATCTTTGCTGGCCTCGACACACCCCAAAACGACGGTGTTCAATCCTCATCTCAAACCAACGCTTTCCAATCTGTTGCCCCACCAACCCTAAAAAATGATATCCAGCAGCCCGCTCTCCCGCCTCGAGATACTGTGAGCTTCGATCCTGCCTCTAGCCACCCAGCACTAAATACGGCGACGAAGCCGCCGCCGTTGGCGAGGGGGCTGAGTATCGGGACTGAGCATGATGATCCGATACTGAAGCGGTTGACGGGGATGGGGTATCTGAGGGAGGAGAGTTTGGCGGCATTGGAGAAGTTTGATTATAACATCGACAAGGTTCGTCCTTACATTGTGCCATTCCCGACTATGATAATTTTGATTTTTTACTGACGCTTCATGAAACCCCTAGGCAGCTGATTATCTGACATCAAAATTATGATGCAGTATTCGGGGCAAGGTGGCTAGGTACAGCTCGACTCGGTTAGTGTGGATGACTACACAACGCTTTCTCTTTGTACATTTCCGAATCATCCGCGAGGTCCATGAGGCATTGTTTGCATATTAGTAGCGATTTTCTTCCGGATTTTGAGGGAAGGCCGCAGAGGCAGCAGCGGTTAATGGATGTGGATGGGTGATGAAAATTGTAATTACCATACCTTTCTTGTCTGATATTGATGAAATATGGGATGGTTATCCATACGCAATCTCCTCATCGTCATACGCGTTGGGATGTTTCCAATGATGAGGGTCCCTTTCGTGTACTTGCAATGATGTTTACAGATAATGCCCTCAGGATGCTGTACTACCAACGCATCACCTCGCTACCCGACGTACAAAAGACGACTATATACGAGGCATGATGGCACTATCATCATGTACACTCACCTCATTGAATGAATTATCCTACAGCTCCTGAAAGCCATCTGTGTTGGAAGTAGAAGGCCGATTTCAATCTGTCAAACAAGGCACGATGTAAACCTGCGAACTGTAGAATCCGAGCTCTCCATGACTCCCGAACCATTCAAAGGTAGAAAACACGCTCGTCGCCCAAGCATAAATCACCCCATTAACGCCATCGCTTTGGGGATCATTCGAAAATGCTTGTTGATATTTTCAAGCCACTGCGGCTCCGCAGCTACAACAACCTCTCACCTGGCTTACTGAAAAACACGGGGAAAACCTCAAGCCCTCCAGCCCGGCGCAGGCGGCGGCGCAGGGCTGCCATACTGGCTTCCCTGCTGCCCATACGCTTGATACTGCGAAGGTTGCTGACCGTAGCCCTGTCCACCCGGACGCCCCTGGGCTTGGCCTCCTTGATAGCCCTGCCCTTGACCTGACCCATAGCCCCCACCCGGTTGTGGGGGCGGATACCCGCCCGATGTTGAACCCTGCTGACTGGGTGTCGAGCTCTGCTGACCTGCCGTTGAACTATGCTGACCTAACATTGAGTTTTGCTGGCCTGGTATAGAGCCCGGCTGAATAGGTATTAGACCTGGCTGGCCCATTGGAGCACTCTGCAGACTCGCATGGGAACCCTGCTGCCCTGGGTGAGAGCCCATTGGTGGTGGTGGTGCATATGCGTTGTAGCTACTTGGCGGGCTCGAAAACGAGGGGTTCTGCTGCGATTGAGGAGGGTACTGGCTCTGCTGGCCCGGCTGTGAGTATTGGTTATTCGCCGCACCTTGAGATTGAGGCGGATACGATGTATTTTGTTGACCGTACGCTGGTGAAGGTTGGGCACCAAAGGAAGACGGTGTCTGTTGTCCATATAATGAGGACGCTTGCGACCCGTATCCCTGGGAGGTTTGCGGCCCAGGCGCTGGTAAATAGGAAAGAGCTGTAGGATTTGAACCACCGTATTGGCTGGTTGGTGGTCCAGAATAGGCTTGGTTATGTTGACCGCTGGGAGGCTGCCCGCTTGGTGGACCTGGAAGCGACGAGCCATACTGGCCAGCTTGCGGAGGAAAGGGCGGATTCTGGGAACCACTTGATGTGCCAGAGTAGGATTGGTGATATTGAGACGCTGGGGGACCAGACAATGATGGGTTATACTGGGAGCTTGGCGGGCTGGAGAAGGATTGATTTGGTTGTGCGCCTGGCGGGCCAGGAAAGGAAGGGTTCGACTGTCCGGTTGGTGGGCCGGGAAAGGATGAGTTGTGTTGGCTACCGGGTAGAGAGGAGTATGACTGGTTCTGTTGACCAAGGTTATTCTGCGAGCCATTGTTATGTCCGTATGGGGATACTCCCTGCATGTTTTGCCCAGTTTGGCCATATTGGGAGCTGCCAGAATATGACGGAGGGTTACTTCCAGTTGAATGTTGACCAGGTGGTTGGTATTGCCCACTCGATGGCCCATACTGGCTTGCACCTTGCTGGCCTGGTGGCTTGTACGCTGCCGGTGGAGCTGTGCAGGAGTAGGTGCTAGATGATCCCGGACCACTTGAGGAATAGCCGTAGTTGTTGGTGTGAGCCTGTTGCTGTGATCAGCAGCTTGACTGACCATGCTACGATCTTAACCGTACCGATGACCCATGATGACCTCCAAGGAAGCTTGACGCGATCCCCATCAACCCCCCTTGCTCCTGACTGCCCGACGTGGCCGTTCCATGTCCCCCTGATCCACCTCCAGAGCTTGTTGAATGTGAACCCGACTGTTGTTGATTGTAAGGTTTCCCACCAGACCCGAGTAGACCACCTATCAGCTGCCCTGCAATCCCTCCACTTCCACCACTGCTACCTCCACCTCCACTGCTACCGCCATGTGAACTCCCTCCAAGAAATGAGCTGGCAAGTCCCCCGAAACCTGATTGCTGTTGTGGTTTACCATGCTTCCCCATTACCGCATTCATGGCCAAGTCCTAAGCAAGTGACTGTTAGCATGCTATGTTGGGCGTGACCGTACAACATACCCCCAGAAGGCTTCGATCAGTTCCTTCATAATGCTCAACAGTCCCGTCTTCATTCCTCACCACTGCGGTTCCATCAGGCGCTACGACGGCTGAAGATGTCAAAGAAGGGTGCTTGAAGGGATCTGTCGTCTGTTGAGGGGTAGGATCCGGCGTGGGTACAGAAAGCGCAGGTTGGGTAGGTATGTCCCATTGGGAGTGGCCTGTGGCTCTTTGAACGTAGTAGTACTTCCGTGATTGTCCTTCCCACTGTGCCAGCCTAGATTTCATGGTCAGTGCGTGGACGCTGAACAGCTTAAGGTATCGTAAAAACGTACCAGCCTTCAGGCAAAGACGGCGGAGAATGCGTGGGTCCTTCTTGGTTTGAAGCTTGTGTATCCGCCATGCTAAGTAGACAATCGATTCAAAGGCTCAAAGCACATTCAGATGATGCAAAGGTACGGGGAGCAACAGGCTCGTGAGTAGGTAGGCACCGAGTGCGGATTACAGTCTAAGCGGTGGTGATGTTAAATTTCAGACTCATACGTATCAAAATCGAAGTGATACGCCGGCTACATATATATAAGATACGTCTACGAGTACTTCCGTAGTCCGTACAAGACGGGGGCTGTGCAGTCTCGCTACCTAGCGCAGAGCTGCCTAATACACAGTAGTAGTACTAATTGGGAAAAGAAAGGAAAACTCGTTGTATCTACATCAACGCCGCATCGAGCCATTCTGTTCGAGTAACTTCGTTCACAGGAAGGTGTCTAAGGTATCTATCATACATACACGATTCGTCCACGGCCGCCTTCTAGCTCTCCACACAAGACCAAGAACAAACAATCCAGCATCTAGTCCTGTCTGCTAATGATACGAAGTTGTGAATCCCTCTCTTTCTCATCTCAGCTCAGTTTGCCAATAGCTTACGCAGTCAGTCCGCCGTTGTCCACCTACAGTTTGCTCGGAACGATTTCCCTCATCACCTTGCTAGACCCATTTCTGTCCTAGCCTCAACCATTCCTACTCACGCCCATTCTCCATCCTTTGAATCATCATCTCTAGCGAAATCGAAGAACAATTTTTTGTTTGCTCGAACCCCTTCTATAAGGGTTATCTTCGTGTTGCGTCGATCGGCAGTCCAGCGTTGGATGTCTTGCTTGATTGACACTTTATAATTCGTTCGCGGAATGCCTGGCTCCTGGATATTCTCTAGTCTAAGGAGCTTCGGGACACCCTTGGCGAAGCCTTGATTAAAGGCTGCCCCGGCACTTCTAGGTATGGAGCAACAATTGAAGCTGCATACGCTTTCTTCGAAGGAAACGACCAGTTTGTCCAGCTGGAGATGCTCCAGTATTGGCGACATCATCTTCGGCCAACTCTCAAATCTCAATTGATCTTTATACCGTTTATGAAGCTCTCCTTCCCAGCCTAGCATGACACTGTAAGCCGAACTATTATTGTCCAGCGTGATGTTGATCCAATATGTATAGACGAGGTGTTGCTGCAGATTCAACTGTTCTTCCTTGAATATTGCGAGCTTCTCATCTTTCGACAGGTCATAGGGGCTCAACTTAAGATCCACCGACTTAATCCAAGCTCTTCGGGTATCGGAGTGCATGGTATTAATGAAGAACTTTGCAGACAGAGCCGCAGCAGGAAGGACGAAGGTGTTCTTTTTATACAACAAAGGCTCGGATTCGTCGTGAACAAGCTTGCAGACAGCAAGTAATGCTGTACTAGGGACTTCGAAGTTGTTGGCTTCCTCAGAAACTGATCTTACATCGATAGCTCTCTGTGACTCCAAGTATGGGTAAACCTGTCCCACCTCCAAGCAGTATCCATACACCATATCACGAACCTCTCGAGGTAGGTCAAAAAAGGAGGTCCTAGCTATCTATCAATTGGTGTTCAGAGGCATTTTATTACAGTCTACTTACCCCGTGCTGGACATCTTGTCGGATACTGTTACTGCTTTTTTCAGAGGACAAAGACCCGGTGGACGCAGCCTCCAGGATGATGGTGTACAGCCGTTGAGGACTTCGTTCAGACTAACGATGTACTTGGCTGAAGTTTCTCCGGTGCCTTTCGTCTGATTGCTGAAAGTTACGATGAGAGGAGGTAGACACGTGATGAGTGTTCTACAGGGAACGTGATGGCGGACGGTGTTGAAGTCCAAGCTCGAGAAGGAATCACAACAAACGCAGGAGATAATTCACCACACGTGACCTTAGCGAGAAGAAGCCCTGAACAGGTCTAACACATGTTTGGCTGGGCTACTGTGACCCCGGACCCTTGCGTCAAGAATTCTCAAAGTCATTTCCAACTTCAAAGCTCTAATTTGCGAATTGCGTACCCTTTAGTCAGAGTCTTCTGAAGCTCTATAGCAACCGAGCCCCTCCCCCGAATTACAACTCAGCTACCAGAACTTTCAGAGTCCTTGGCATTTCGATGGCTCTGTTCCTCGGATTTCCTACGCTGCGACCAGAGTCTCATGAAGCTTTGTGGAAACCCGAAGCCTCGAGTTGATTACCGTCCCTCAAGTCATAGTATTAGTAGGTTAGGCTTCAATCTCACATTTTCAATAATCAACATAATTAGCAGTTCAAAGACAGAAATTTTGAACGCTTAGTATGTACATCGCAATGTATGTACATCGCAATGTATGTACATCGCAATATGAAGACACCTATAGAAGAGACCGCTCCGCCACCCAGTATCAAAATCTATGGTATCCTTGCACTCCTCAAGGTCGAAAGCATCAAACAATTCTCGAAGACAAATCCAGATTCTGGGCACCAAAATGATAGGACGGAACTCCATGAAGGTTGAACTAACATGGGAATAGCGCAGATCTGCGAGAGATTTATCCATTTCTTCAGAGAACAGGACAAGTACAGCGACGGTAAGAACTTGTAAAATTTCTTTTCCCAGTAAGGCCGCTGAGTGCTTTTGCAGCTCTCCACTCCATTTCGCACGGGAAACTACTCTTTCCAGGTTCAAAGTCTTTCTTCGATGTACGGGTTACCTTTGAGATCGCAGAGTCCCTGCGTCCTTACGCCTCAAAGTCTTAGAACACCTAAACTTTCCGTTAGGTATCATTTCACTATTTGGGAAATCCATGTTCTTGGCATGCATCCTTGCAGTTACACATTAACTGTTCTCTTCAATTTTCCACATTACCCACAAACTTTCGCTTTCGGCGCATATAAAAATCCCGGGACAAAAATTCAAATATTACTACCAACTTTCCTTGCTCAGAAGTATCCTCATGGTCTCCACTTCCCCACTTGCTCGAGTTCCCATTCCATATCATCCCGCCACACGTCGCCGTTCGTAGGGTCGCCCATAGGGTTTAGCGGTGCCTCCAGGTCTGCGCGGCGGTCTTGTGACCATTGTTCAATTGTAGCTCTAGTAATTTCTTCGGGATCATCCTCAGGATCAAAATAGTCCTCGGCAACAAGATCGGGAAGTCCGTATATTTTCAGATCCTTGGGCATGCCAAGCGCGAAGCCTTCATGGAAGGCCATAACAGCGCCCGCGTACAACGTACAGCAGTCGTCCTCGCATTTGCTGCAATCAATGTTAAGAACGAGCGTGTCGAGCTGGAGATGCTCTAGGATAGGTGCCATTTTTCGCGGCCAGCTAATCTCAACCAGGTAGGTCTTGTTTGCTCGATGCAACTCTTTGCCGCAGGTCCTAAGCAAGTGCGATGCCGGGGGGGCGTTTCCGTCGAGGCGCAGAGCCTGCTCAAGTTGCCGAGGCCAGTCGAGCTGCGATCCACAGACTACCTTCCTGTCCGCCGTGTCCAGATCAGACGGATCCAGGTAAACCTCGATGGATTTCATCCACGACCGACGAACAGTTGTGGTCATCGTATTTGCGAAGAATTTCGCAGTTAAGGACGATGTTGGCATGACGAAGGTATTATGCTGATACAGTAGGTGTTCAGCCTCCCAACTAACTCGCTTACATGTCTTCAGCAGCGATACATTAGGAGCGTCGAAGTAGTACGCATCCAGATGGGCTGCATCAGTCTCCAACTCTAAACGATGGGGCTCCAGATATGGGTAGACGTTGTCCACCACTAAGCAGTAATCGTATATGACCTTGCGGACTTCGGCTGGCAATTTGAAAAATGGGAATACCTTCCTAAACTTCTGTGAGCATCGAGCAGGCTTGGATTCAATGACCATACCTACTTGCGATTTTGGCGATTTTGCTCAGCTGAGACCCAGCTGGCCTGGTAAAACGAGGACTTCCAAACCGAGAGGCCTCTACACCTTCCCTTATATAATGCAGCGGGGCCCGTACCCGAGCGTTGCAGGTTCGCATCCATACACCTGATATGCGTGAGCCTGGAGCATATAGGAAACCCCCAGGGGCCGGCAGCTTACCTTGTCTCTGACTCATCAATGTCGAAGCCGGTCAATCTCGATCCAGCCGTGGGCCAACGAGGCTGGTACAACGGAATATTAGACATCCTCTTGTGAATCTGTAATTGAAATCGAGGTATTTGATGGATGTTGGGTTTTTTTCCTTACGGTGTGGCCAAGGGAATCTGTTGGGGAGTCCGAACGAAACAGCCTGCCCACTTCTAATACCAGGTGAAATTATATAGTCGTCCATGAGACAACTTGTCTGATAAGACATTGCCCGATCAGGACAACGCAAGCAACATTGTGATTCATTGTGGTATATATTGAATTTCCGAAAGAGATGTGTTTTAAAAGAGAGTTGAAGAAGCGGATGTTACAAAGCTCTAAGGTTCAAAGTGGTCGTGTATCGGATAGATTGTGATGGAATAAACACATAAGGAAACACATAAGGAGATAACATAATAAAAAAGTGATTCTCGAGTTCAGCTGATAACAGGACAAGAAGTGTTGCAAGGAGTTAAGCTCGATTGCAATGCCCGTCTGGGGGCTGGGTTTAGCTGGCTGGCCTACTTGTCCCCGAACATCCATCTTCAAGGGATGGCATCTTTCCTCTGGATGTCTCGTTGACAAGCTGACAGCGAGCTTTTCGAGCGAACTCGAAATCGAACTTGTCTTTTCGAAGCGGTCTGAAGTCTTTGAACGATCCGTGTCTTCCATTCTTGGTTCAGGTACTTTGGCACATGGACAAAGCCCAGAGAAATCTAAGGCCGTAAGAGATAGACGCCGAGGAACTAGAGCAAAACCTCCTGTCTTATAGGCCCGCTGGAGCCAGGAAAACCTGTTAAAATGCTGAACAAGCTCTATATATAATGAGCCAGGAAGAGAAAGAGCTTTTCCAGGTCGTAGATATTCGACGCCCAGCATGATACCTGAAGCCAAATATAATCCACACTTGCTGACAATGACTCTGTAAGTGAAGGGTGCCGCCGTACTGAACCTCTAGTCGTTACGAGGGGTTTAAAAATTGTAACAGGCGTCCCACAAGCTCCATTTCCCAACATGGCCTCTCGAGAGACCATTGAAGGCGGCGGCAAGGGCTGGCACAAATAGTCGTTGGCCCAGGCAACGGAGAGCCGGTCTCACAAAAGCTGTTCAATATATGGTTTTATATTGTATACTTTTAGTCCTGGTGTTTGTCTTTTTCTCCGCTGTGTTGCTCGTTACACGCAATCGTTTTATCCTTGTGCCATGGTTGAGGCAAACACGGAATGGCAGTTTGATTGCATGTCCAAAGGTTTCCATGTCTTGTCACGCGCTTCATACTTGATTCGCTGGTTTGGGTTTAGATGGTAAGATATACCGTCATGTTTGCTTGTTTAGCATGTTCATATCGATTTCATATAGCTGCAACTGTGTGGATCCTCCCACTTAGTTACGTTCACTGTTGCGCTTGTCATTGCAGTAGTCACTAACTGAGTGGTTCTCATTGCTCAAGCTTTCTTCAATCCCAATAACCAAACTGTTAAACTGAGCTGAAGTGCCGACTCTCCAATTTGAGTCTTTTCGGATCAGCTTGTAATTTCCACATTGAGTCAGCGAGCGTTTGAGGGGATTCATTGCTACTCAAGGGATCTCAATAGTGAAGTGAACAAAAGTTCAATATGGCTGGCAGGAGAGATCGATTGGCTGGCTGTGATAGAACTGTCGCTGAATCCCCAGGGAACATGGAAATCGTCAAGTTGCCGATACAATAGCAACAATCCGTAATGACAATGCATCACTGGTGCATCAATCAGTTGTTGTTATATCATCGCTCAAGCGTGAAAGGATTGGTTCGTGCAGTGGTGCGGTACATAATACATCACGTGACTGTTTGCCCTCACTAAGGTATGGACGTTCGGTGGCTTAGACACACGTACTCCGAGACGACAGGCAATTAGCTACAGTACTTCTACTCCAAACTCTCATTCTTTCACTACTTTCAAAACCCTTAGAATCACTATCACAGATTCAAAGAGCCAACTAACTATGGCCGACTTTGCACCTCCCTCCGGGCCACCACCGCCTAAGGTGCCTGAAGGTTGGAAAGCGCTATGGAACGATCAGTACAAGGAATGGTAAGACTTCAATCTCCACGGCCCACTTCATCACCTATGGCCTTCGAACATTACTGCGTAACAACTACTAACATGATCTGCTACAGGTACTTCGTAAACACCCACACCAAGCAATCCCAGTGGAATCGCCCCACCTCCCCCGTCTATCCCTCAACCACCGGCACCCCTCCGCCCGGTCCTCCGCCTAGCTACGCCGGCGCCGGCTCAATCCACAACGAAAAGTCTGCCCTCAACACGAATAACCCCTACTCGTCCACCAACCCGCTCTCCGGCTCCAACCAGAACATCTCAGAGGACGAGCGCTACGCCGCCCGCCTTCAAGCCGAGGAGGACGCCCGTGCTCGCCAAGGTGCCGGCTCCCGCGGTGCCCAGGCCGACTATGGGAGCACGCCTATCCCGCAGAGCTATGATCAGGGACAGTTGCCCCCGCGAGAAGGGAAGTCCAAAGGTATCGGAGGATTTCTGAGCAAGCTGGGCGGTGGTGGCAAACACAACCAGCAGCAGGGTTACCCTCAGCAGCAGCAAGGCTACGGAGGATACCCCGCCCAAGGTGGCTACGGCCAGCAAGGCTATCCTCCGCAACAGGGCTACCCACCCCAACAGGGCTACGGGGGCTACCCGCCCCAGCAAGGTTATGGCGGATACCCTCCTCAGCAAGGCTATGGCGGCTACCCTCCCCAGCAGGGCTATGGTGGCGGGTATGCGCAGCAGCAGCCGGCGAAGAAAGCAGGCGGTCTGGGAATGGGAGGCGCTGCGGCGCTGGGCGTGGGTGGGGGCTTGATTGGAGGAGCGTTGTTGGCGAATGAGTTTGAGGGGGGTGATGATGGGGGCGATAATGGAGGAGATTATGGAGGGGATGATGGTGGAGGAGGTGATTTTTAGGAGAAGTCGGTCAGTGATGAAAAGGGGGAAGTCGAGGGTGAAGTGAGTAAGGGAAATGAAAACGAGGGATATGATAGATTGAGGATATGATTTCGGCTGCATGGTCGCTGCTCTTTAGGCGGCTTAGGCAGACTCAATGGGAGCGGTGGTTGCTCAGCTAGCTATGAAAAGCTCATTTGTCTGATGTGCCACAGTCTCCAGATTGATGTCTTACTTATGGTATCGCAAGTATCGAGATGAACGTGTATCATATAAGTCTGAACTACCTGAGAGGCTTGGACAATGGCTCCAGCCCTCCGCTTGTCCTACCCATGGTCCTGTCCTACCCTACCCTCAATGCTACAGCAGACGTCGGCTTGCTGAATCGACACCTACCCACACGATCTACTCACCACAGCCATGAGATCTCGATTGGTAAGACGACACCATGATGCTAAGAAACAGCTCTTCGTCTTCTACCGTAAAGGATCTGTGTAGTTCAAACCCCAATCGTGACGGATTGGAGAGCCAACATCTTTCATACAACTAGGGAATCCTGTTCGAGAGGTTGAAGGTAGAAGCTAGTGTGGGCTTTGGAGGCTTGTCAAGGGCGATGAGATTGGATGACTTCACGTGGCATTGGAATGGTTTGTTTTGGATGGTTTTTGTAAGTGTTCCCGTTCGATGAAGGAGATAATTGTGACCGATCCTTTGCGGGTTGGAGGGGCGAAGGCGAATGTAATTGTAAATGTGGGGGAGAAATGAGCTTTGGGGATGGGGAAGGTAGGAGATTGATATTGATGTTGTTGTAAGGGCGACTGTGATGTCAAGGGTTAGAAAGGAAATAACAGATATCTTTCACCGGAATGGTCGACGTAGTAGAGGCCACTTTGTCATTAGCCGCTTAAGGGTAATAGACCGAAGAATTGAGATTTTCTGCCAACACCGATATTACAGAAATATCAAAAATGTTAGACGCCTCTTAAAAGATATGTTCTCCTTTCGGCTCGACAACGTTGGTTGCAATCTTGGCAGATTTCAATGGAAGATATGGCCAACCAATTTGCGAATAGGGATCTTTAAGCCATTGACGTTTCTAAGAATCGAAGAATGTATGGGACGAGTCAAGAGATTTCGTAACTGTCTATATAGGACAGCCCACTCATGGACATTGCACAATCTCCATGCTATGTCGAATCGACCTCGCTTTCTTTCTCATCCGGTATTGTTTGAAGGAGAGATCAGCTGCGACGCTTGCGTGGCATCTCTGATGCTTAGGAACAAAGTGTTTCTGATGAACAAGTACTTCAAGTGCAATAGATACATCTGCAAAGGCGAGAAAAAATTCCACCCACGGAGTGGGTGGAAGGGAAAGCAAATCGAGATACGAAGTGGAAAAGATCTGAACTGCTGCCTTCACAGGCAGCAGGATACTTGAAGCAGGCGTTATGGACTAGGAATCCACCCTTGCGAACGATAGCCGCCAGATTCCCACCAGAATTTTATGCAGGCAATGAATAGTTCCCCACTGGTTGTGAGCGCAAGACTTGCATACAGACCGTGGTTCGAGGTATTCCTTGGAAAGCCAAAAACTGTTAGGTACTGTGCCTGAAGACGAGTTATGCTCCATTCTGTTCAGAGCGCGAACGATAGCTCTACATAGGTCATGCTGACATGCTGTGGTGGCCCGTTCTAGTTGACGCCAAGGATATTTTCCAATGTCCACAACGACACCGCATCCACAGGGCGTTATGATACGACACACAAGTGATGAAGCCGCTTAAAGGCGCACGCATATAGCAAGACAAAATGGGTGAAGAAGATGTTGGTTGCCGGATTGTCGCCGTTTTGGGTCCATCACATACCTGAACGGGGCACCAGAAGGCTAGACGATGAGTTACCGTCGGGTGGCTGCGGATTTCATGCAGCATGCATGCAGCGGGTGACACAAGCACATCGGAGCTGCTCGCAACAGTGTGATATTGGAGGAATAGAATGCTGTTCATCAAGAGAAAGATTGGTCGGAAGAGTCGTACCACAAGTGTGACCTGGCAAGCACGTTTATAGATAACGTTAGGTAACAGCCAGACAAAGCTCGAGGCGCACCCAATCTTTCCAGTCAGACAAGCGGAAGCCTTAAATACCGATAAATAGAGATTCTCGACATTACGGACGCATCACCATCTACCCCAGGTGGAGCTCGGAAGATCAATGAGGACGGCAAAATCACTGCTGCTTATCCCGATCGTCTGATCATTCCATCTCCGCTCGACATACTCATACAATCATACTGCTCCATGGCCGCGGTAGCGATGCCGCAGAGTTTGGGATTGAGTTCATCATGTCTCGGACATCCTCTGACGAAATGCGACCACAGCTTTTCCCTGGCATGAAGTTCGTTCTTCTAACGGCAAAAAAGCGCCGGGCCACCGTTTACAATCGAGCTGTGATTAACCGATGTATTGATAATTATTCCATGGAGAATCCGTCCGAACGCGAAGAGCTACAGCTGGATGGCCTGCGCGAGAGTGGAGCTTTCGTGCGCCGTATTATCCTGGAAGAAGCGAAGGCAGTAACGCTTGAAAATGTCATCCTTGGCGGGTTGAGCTAAGGCTGTGCAATGGCATTACGTGTGCTCTTAAGCTTTGAATCGGAAGTGGTTGAGGATGGAGCGCTGGGTGGGTTCGTGGGGATGAGCGGCTGGCTGCCTTGTCGAAAGGCTTTGGAAGAGATCATCAAACCACCATATGAACACCCAGACAGTAACGACCCATTCGAACGAGATAACAAGGATAGCAGCCTCGATAATCTAAGCGTGGGTGTTCGGGTTATGGTTTTCGTCCGAGACAACATGGATCCCCCTCCAATAACTACTGCCCTACCAGCTTGCTTGCAGACACCCGTATTCCTGGGTCATGGTGAAGTCGATGGAAAGGTTTCTGTCAAGCTTGGCCGGGAAGCTGCATCGACTCTAGCAGGAGTGGGGGTAGATATTACTTGGCAAGCATATGCGAAGTTGGGGCATTAGTACAAGGTCCCAGATGAGATCGATGACATGGAAGATTTCTTACGACATAAAGTTGGGATAGATCGGGCAAACTAGGCTGAAATATATATGCAACATGCAAATGCAAATGCAAATGCAAGTAAAACTCTCTGAAGTATTAGAAAGCTTTACAGTAGGAGAGAGGAGAGAGGAGAGAGACTACATGCATTGAGCCTGGCATGACTGATGCTCGCGCAAGAGGTCGTTGACGCCAAGCTGCATGAGGGAGATAATGTAGTGGTCGTTGCGCTCCTAGAGCGATATCCCAGGAGGATTATTGCTTCAAGGTTAAGGTACGATACCACGGATACATAGATAGCTATCTATTGGTGAAAGGAGGTGGAACCGACATGCAACAAAAGAGTAGGCTTACGTAAGGCACGCGGGCATTGAAGTCTTTCGTGTCTACGCAGTTCCAACCGTCACGGACCGACCTGATGGCACCTCAGAGCAGAGGACGCCCGGGATCCTCTGTCCAGGCTGCACCGCTTCCAAGCCTCGCATCTCTTCAACATAATCATGCTGCCCCCGCCATTCCACGGGAGGAGCAAACAGCAAGAGCCGTCAACGGAATCGACCATCCTCTTGGCTCCTCCTCGGCAGATGGAGATGAGGATGAGGAGGACGAGGATGAGGAAGAGGACGATGCTGACTTCCAATCGCATTACTCTCTTGATGCCCGATCATCATCAGGCTCCTCAGACGCCGATTCAGATCATGTCGACACAGCACAGGAGCAACTACCATTTCTCCACCACTCAAACTCTTCCTTTCTTATCGCCAATGCATTTGCTCCACCCTTCTACAATCGACCCCCAACCCCTCTCCCGCCCTCGCCGTCTCTGACCTCCTTGCTACGGCCGTCGTTTTCTACGACCACATCCAGACCTACAACCCCGGACGACTCCGACAATGACACGCCAAATGATACCGAAGCCGCTGTTGCTAAGTCTGCCCGCACTGCTACAACCTTGCCTCGCGCGAGCCCCAAGGTCCCTACGTATGAATACTACGGGTTTGTGCTGTATCTGCTGTCGTCGCTGGCTTTCCGTTAGTACCCATTATCACTCAAATATGTCCCGTTGCTGACTTCCTAGTGATCTACCTCCTCTGGTCGTACCTTCCATCGCCCTTCCTCCATCAGCTAGGTATACATTACTATCCTAATCGCTGGTGGTCCCTTGCCATTCCCTCGTTCCTCGTTATGACTCTTGTTTACATTTACGTCGCTCTCGCTTCGTACAATACTGGGTATTTGACCCTGCCACTGCGCAGCATCGACAACATAGTCGACGAAGCGGCAAATATTGCAGTGTTGGATAGCAAAGGTATAATCAAGGGCAAGAACAATAAGGATGCAGGGATCGTCGACATCCACGAAGCAAAAAGCCTGGAATGGACAACGTTGTGGAGCGAGGGAACTGACGCTGTAATGGACGTGCCTATTGGAGGGGTTTGCGAGATACTTTATGGGGAAGGCTAGATAACGAATGGAGAGAGTCGAAGACAGAAGACACATCCCGTACCAATCGAAGTAACCATTACATCGTTACTGTGGGAAACCGTCTGGCCGATGTCTGCAGTTAGGCCCGAGGAAAGCAACGGCTTGCGTGACACTCGCTTTTCTCTCAAATGGTCTTTGACTTTGGCAACGCATATTTGAGACGCAGCTATCGTCGACACGATAGGCAAGCTTTAACGGTAGCGATTTTCCCCTATCATTTTCCAATCCATTCGACTATCTAGTGTTCCAACGAGAGGTCGAAAATGTAGGATCTGAGATCATCTGACAACAAGCACCGCGAGAACAACAAGAAAGGAACGATGAATAAGGCAATGACGGTAGCACCGAATGACGTCTATAATGCATCGATTCTCGTCATCGAGAAATGCGATGCGATGCAATTGTTATGCATGCAAACGGCGATTCGAGCATACAGCAGATCTAGGATTCTTGACAGCTGGTCCCTTAAGGCTCGGATAATTAAACCAGCTGCTATCCAATTAAACACGAGGGCTTAACGATGCAGGTAACTATATAATCTATGGCTGCTGTACTTGGTGAAGCCAACGGATACAGTGAAAGTTCGGATGAAGGAGGCGTCGCATATGCAGAAGGCGTTGGCGCTGCGGATGGAAGATGCGTTAGCGTGATAGGAAGGGCCTCGAGAGCGATGCTCCCGTCGGGTCCACAGATTGAGAACCTCATAGCGTAGACTATGCTCACGGTAATAGCTGATCTACAGGGTGTTACTTTTAAGATACACGAGCGATTGCCTCTGTCAGTTTTGGATCGGTAGGAGCGCCTACCGATTGCGAAAGCCACCTTGTTGTTTTCTATCGCTCCGCTTCGTTTGTGTTCGACACGAAGCGCAACAATTGCCTTCTCTTCCACGAAGGGTGGCTATCGTTCTGTCTGATTATCTTGCTTTGAGATCAGCCGCATGTAGGTAGTTTCCCGATCCTACCCAGTTTGCATCTTATGTGTGAGTAGGCGTCGGTTCAGTCAGTTGTCGAACGCCGCCGAGTACTAAGTACTTGGTGTCAGAAAACGAACTGTGCTTCATTTTCACCGCAAGTCAAGGTCAGCTTGCGCGTGCATTCTCATGTCAATACAATCTCCATGGCCGTGGTTGCCTGTCATGGAGATGACAAAGTCACATTTCATTCTACCGCAATTTCGACTTTCAATTGGTTGTAGGCTACCTCTCGCATGGGCCTGGCGAGACGGACCTGGTTCTCGGGCCTCTGCCCTGTCAATATGGACTAATCACGCCAGCTCCCCACTGTAGGTCTGCACTATGCTTACTGAAGACTGGGGATTGCATCGGTGGACGCAGGAACGCGTGGAACGAGATGCTGCATGCACTGCTATGCAGGGCCAGACTCCCGACAATTCGTGCAAAGCATCACATATACATTTCATGCGGCACAGTTTGCTCCTGACATGAAGATCCGTCCCCTTTCCCTGTCTTTGGATGCACTGTCGCGGTCAAAACCTGGCACATGTCCAGATGATCTCTGGTCCACTGATATTTTCCGTCGTGCGACATCAAATTTCGAAGAGATAAGATAGAATCTTTCTTAAACAATCATATTCCATGGCGACCAACAATCCTCGAGGAGATGCAATGCTATATGTCTGTGTTGCAGTGGGTGCTGTTGTCACCATTGCCGTTCTCCTACGACTGATGGCGCGATGGAAGATCAAGGCGGCCTTTGCCGTCGATGACTGGCTCATAGTCGCCAGTCTTGTCCCTACTTATGGCATGCTCATTTGTGGTGGTTTCAGTCAGTCCCCTTCTAGAAGAAGACAAACTCTTACAATTTTGACATTTCTGCGTAACCAGTGGTCAAAGAGGGCGGAGCAGGGAGGCCTATTGCGACTCTGACCAATCCTGAAGTTACTATATTCCTCAAGGTGAGTTTCCGCAATCGCTGATTCTCAGATTACTGAAGAGTATCTCACTTTTTTCTCAGGCGCTTCAAGCGACCCTCATAACATACTCTCTAACCATAACGACTGTGAAAATATCCATCCTCTTAATGTACCGCCGTATCTTTCCCACCAAATTGTTTCGCAAAACAACTCTGTTTCTGGGTGTTGCATGCGTCGCTTGGTTTATCGCCGAAGTTTTCAGCGACGTTTTTCAATGTCACCCAATCGTTGCGGCTTGGGACCCGGCCTTCATGTTCTCTAGCCAATGCATCAATCTTGAGGCCTACTTTTGGGGGATCTCGGCGACAAACATGATACTTGACGTGATCATCTTGTGTCTACCTCTACGCGTGGTCTGGGAACTCCAGCTTCCAATACGACAGAAATGTATCCTCTCTGGGATCTTTCTTATGGGTGGCTTGTAAGCTTTACCTTCTTGCGTGTTCTACGTGACTCGTCTTTACTGACCATTCGCAGCGTATGCATTGCGAGTATAATGCGCATGATCACCCTGACTATCCTAAGTAGTAACGATTTAACTTGTAAGCCATGCCTGGGTCGCGGCATAGGTACTACGCAGCTGACATCGCTTAGATTCCATTGTCACCCCATATCTTTGGAGCCAGCTCGAGCCCAGCACCGCCATCCTCTGCGCGTGCCTCATCACCTACCGTCCCCTCTTTACTAACGTCAGCCTCGGCTTCCTGACGTCCTGGAGCCGCAGTCGACACACCCCACCAGGCGGCAAGTCCATGTCCAATGGCAGCAGTCAGCGCGATAGCACCATGCAGTGGCCCCTTGCGGGACCCGCTAGCGCTGGGTTCAAGAGTCTTAGTGACAAGGCTCCGAAGGGCGATTTGCATGTTGTGCATGTTGGTGTTGCCCCAAGGGGGGAGAGTCCAGCGAGCCCAACAAGCCTGATGGATACGAATCATCAGGATGACTTTGGATTTCCGATGGTTAATGTTAAGAGAGGGAACTCATTTGTTTGAGCATCTGCCGTATAACATCGTGCGTGCTCCTATCGAAACAGTTGAGGTTTGGATTATGCGCTGTATACAACCATGTCTTGATTTCACTTTAGTGTATCTCTGGGTGTCTCAAAGGAGCATGCGCACGGTAATATCTCATCCCGATTAATCGGTCACGGTGCGGTGTATTCGGCGTAAGTATATTGGGGCTTGCAAATTCTTGAACGCACATAGATCTGCTGTCTCTTGGCTCTGGATGTTTCAGTAAATAGCGGGAATGAGGGTGTTGTTGGCAATACATGGGAAAGATGGGCGTTGGATACAAAAGACCGATCGCTAAACACACAAATATAGAGGAAGACTCGTCATTAGCAGTAATCCTGATGGGGCATAGGTACTTTAAAACAACTCTAAAAAAGAATTGTGCTTTTGGACTAGCCGTTCGGATTCTCGCACCTGATATTCCTCGTTCTACACCGATCTATCTTCGCGGCAGTCAATCTATCTAGTCTGAGCATTGTAGCTACTAGCTCTAGTGGTGGTCACTGAAATCTCGAAAGAGATAGAGTACAGTTGGAGAATTGGTCACCGATGGTAGAGGAAGTGGTTCTTAAGACAATTGTCGTCACGTTGAACGAGTAGCTGTGACCGAAGATGACCATGGCGTTGTATGACATTGTCATTTAGACCTGAGCACATCGAATAAAAGCCCAGAAAGAGTTCGGAAAGTTATTCGCGATACGTTTCGAGAAACTCGTATGAGACCCCGGGTCTCCGAACACCGTTCAGCCCTCCGCATGGACGTGTACTGTGTATTCTTCCCCAGTCGTCCTCTGATGTGATGGATTACAAGTCAGTCACGCAGGCATGGTCTGAGGGTGTTGCGCAGGGGTGGGGCGTTGGAGTACTTGGGTAGCGGCTGTATCTGCTAGGAAGATGGGATGGGTTGATGGATGATAGGAAATGTCAAGGTGTGTTTTGGGGTGAAGCGCGGGTGGCATTCGAACGGACAGGGGGGTGTTTGAGATGTGCTTTTGGAAAGGTATGTTTGAGTGTTGTTGATTGTGCTGGTGATGCGATTTGCAAAGATTGGCTGGGGGATTGTGGGGTGCGCGAGAGTTGTGAAATCAGTGTAGTGAGTGGGTTTGACCGAAGGCAGAGTGTGGGTTGGAGGCTTGCATCGTTGATGAAGAGATTGTAAAATACAATGTACGATGATAAATGTTTCAGCATCTTGCAACAGTGTTCCGATTCTCATAGTGGGGCCAAATTGCCCGGGCGTATTCACCAAGAGTGATTGCCATCTCATGGTGTACATAAAGGTTCTGTATGTGCTATAGAGAATCAGGTCCCCTGTTTCTGCTTTGAAATTGCCTCCTAGATATAGACAATAATAGCATCATCTTACAAAGCACAGTATACATGTTTGTTTAAGAAGACGTCAAAAGTTGCATACTCTACGGAGACACCGAGGAACAACAGCGACCCTTAAGGCAAAACCGAAGGCGAAACCCTGGCTGTGGGGACCAGGCAGCTCTTGCAACTGGTCGTGTGAATCGTTACTGGAAGCTGATCCTTTCAACTGGCAACCTGTTCTTGAACACTCGCTTCTTAGGACGAAACTAAGAAGTAGCGACGCCGGCAGGTGCTGGGGACGGAGCTAGGGCCGGTGTGTCCATAGTGGTGTCGGAGAGAATAAGGTCCAGTAAATTGCCACCTGGGGCGGATGACTTCGTCGTGTCGTTGAGTGAAGCCGGATTTAGATTGGGTAAGAGGAGGCCGTGGGGACCGTGACTGTTAGGGACCCTTCGATTCATCTCCGAGTTGGTAGACCATATGAAGAGACCAACACCTCCCTTTCTGCCTTTGGTGGTAGAGTAGATCAGGTAGTGTTCATAGAGGTGCCGCAAAGTATTGAACCGGAGACGGACCAAGAGAAATCTTACTCACCTGCGGCCTCCCACCCCGATTGCTTGGCTATTTTGACACAATACCACTCGACTTGCTGAGTGGCGCGCCAAATGTCTTCGTAACTTGCCAAGTCTGTATTGGGTAGCTTCCCCCAGTCCCGGGCATCGCTACCAGGTAGATCACTCGGTTGAAAAAAGTTTAGATTCACAATCGCCACGGTGCAAGATTCTTTGCGGAAAGGCTGTCAGCGTGCCCATGAAAAGTAAAAGACAAAGGAAATTAGCCACTCACTGTACATGTATTTTCGCGGTGTCTTTGTTATAGCGAGGGACAAATGTGGATGATCACCATCGGGAACAAATTCAAATTCGTGATCTCCATGTTTGCGGACTTCAAGATCATGGAGCATTTGGATTGCAGCCAGGCAGTCTGATTCTTGGTCGCCTCGGTATTCCCATAGTGGTGAGTCTACGCAGTGGGGTTCCCCAACTCCGTGCCCCCCTACCAAAGAGAAATTTCCGTGTTGGATGACAAGACTCCTTGCGAATTGAATGAAAAGGAAAAACGCAAGAAAAGGGTTCAGATGCTCGTGAACGAACGAGGAAGAGCGGTGGGTTGTCATTGTGAATCGAAGACCAGCGTATAAGCTTTGAGGACTATAGTAATGCTGAGGACTCGCTGATTTTTATGAGATAGACTTGCTTTTGCGGCTAGAGGAGGTTATCTCCAATAACGCGCTCCCGTGGTTCCTCAGCACAACCAGATACCGTGCGAGCCGCAAACTGACAGCACGGACATAAATAGGTATGAGAAAACTGCCTTGTACATCATGATCTCGAGGTTCATGCGATATGACACATTTGGTATAGAATCCGGGGAAGTGCCGGTCGGTGAGGTTTTCTCATTCATTTATAACGACATTGTGAAGTACGAAAACACCGTGCAAATCCAAAACTATGGAATTGTGGCAAGGTACTTCCTCACAGCATAAATCCACGTGAAAGAAAGCAATCCTGATCATGACACCTGGAACCTCTCCTGGTATCTTTATTGAAAGTGGCTCAGGGCGCACGTTGGACTTGCGAACGCGCATGTTTCACAGTAAGAGGCGAGAAGTGTATACAAGCTCATGGCAGGGAGCGGGTCTCCAGATGAACAGACATGGCAATGTTCAGGAACCGAAAACAAACAGATGTAACTGGATCAAGTGTCCGGAAGTGCCTCTTTCATACCCGATCCAGTGGAATCAAAACACTTGAGCATCTTGACGACCTGTTTTCGAGAAATTCGGACGAAGAAGACGAACAGAAGAAGAAGCGCAGTAGGGAGTAAGGAGATATGAGAACACAAGCGACGGTCTGAGCGCCCTCGGCCGCCGTCTCACCTGCCAACTTGCTAGTCCTCATCACTATCATCATCATCATCATCATCATCACTATCTGATCTCTGCAAGTAGAGAGTCATGTCGCTTCTCAGCATTGATAGCTTGTTACACAACAGCAAGCATGCGTGAAAATGGCTAGTGTTTGGTTGGTATGACATGACGTTGATACTGTAGCACATATGCACTCTCTAGGAGAGAGATGTCTGTCGGGCTCTTCCCCGCCCACCGCAATCAACCAACCAACCAACCAGTCAACCAGATACTCGCCGCCGCCCACGTCTTCCGGTTTCGTCTCTTCTACTGATATCTCAATCTCAATCTCAATCTCAATCTCGTTTGACGCATCATAACCTTCACATAAAAGGCCGAAAATGTCCTCGAATAATACCAACCAAGCCGCAGGAGCTCAAGCTTCAGCGGGGACGACGGCGCGGGACTTTGGAACCCAGGATAGTGGTACTCGTCTTCTACCCCTAAAGCACCGATGATTGTTGACCTTTCCTCGCCAGGTACTTCCCCAGAAGCCCCTAAGCACTCCAATAAAGAGCAAGAGCTTGTGGACCAAGGCAAGATGCCTGGCCTTGCCGAAGTCCAAAAAGATACCCACGTCAGACAATCGGGGGATGAGGACGCAGCTGGGAACAAAATACACCACAAAGGCCTTCTAGGCCACATCCTCCATTGGGAACATAGCGGTATGAACGCCGATAAGTGAGGGGATTTCACAAAGGCGGGAGAAAGGCACCTCGAGTCTAAGAGCTGTGAGAGCACTACAAGGCGTTTGTTAGACAACCATGCGATATAGAATATGGTTTAGAAGAATGATTCACTATGGTGCAAGCTTCAATGATTCTAGGATTTGAACAGCGATGCAAACGATAGACTTGAACATCTATTGACACGTTGGAAATCTACAACCAGCGAAAGGCCATCCGGATTCCGATCTTGCGCTCAGTATGACCTATATGTGTCGCGGCTTTGTATGACCGTAGCATCAGAACCATTTTTTTCGATGCTTAATGTTTAAGAAGCAGATGCTTGTTGTTTCCAACAGCCTTTCTGCGATGCTTGTCCCTTTTTTCCAGGGATGTTTGTTTGAGCTTCCTTACGGTCGATCCTTTCTCCCAGAGCTACGTCGAAATCTTTCACTTTTTTGACCATCTTGCTAGTTGACTGAAGGTCATGCTTGATTTCCGCCTGTTTCTTTGGCGCATGTGTCCATTAAGATAGAAATGCTTTGGAGAGGCGCTGCTTACATTAGTAGGTTACTTTCACTAGTAATCCTACCGCTCAAATCATCTCTGTGAAACATGGTCGTAGATGTCTCAGAAGCCATTAATACGTCTAGAGTACTTGAATGTCTTCCTCCTACCAACTGACATCGCTGAGCCCAGGTGTAGAAGAGCCAGCCTTACTCGGTAGGTGAAATGGAAAGACCACAAAACGCGAAGGATGCTCGTGGGTTCGCAGCAGGACTCCAGCACCTTAAGTTCTACTGCTGCTAAGAAGCATGAGGACGAACTTCGACGCCTCTAGGAGTATCTCATTGCCTTTTGGATTATCTTGACTACTGGTGGGTCAAAGCAAAGCTTTCTGGATGGATGGTCTCCGTCCAGCTACCCGTGTGATACCAAGATCATTACCTCTAATACCACAGCAACGAGGAGCCAGCCAGACCCAGCATGAGATGGGTTTGAACATGGTACTCCTTCATGTAAACACGCAGTCCAGCTCTTCTCGGTTTGCTTGTTACTAATAGAATCCCACCGGCGCGCGTGCTGACGGATTTGACCATATTGACAATCTCCAAAACTTTGGTCACGTAGTTTACTCCCACCTCATACCTCCACCTCCTTCCTCGTCGACGTAACCGTAATCTCCGGCTTGCAACAAATCGTTTGCAACACCACGCAATACCTCTCCGTCAGCCCTACCAGCTTCTCCACCTTGCCTTCCTCCGCATCCGTATCCAGCTCAAACCCCAACCTTATCGCCACAAACCCCACCGGCGCCCCCTTGTCCACCCCCAGCGTCCCCCGGAAATCCAGATCTCCCTGCGCCCGCACCACCCCACTTTTGATCTCGATACCCATTGCCGTCGCGACGGCCTTGAGCGTTACGCCCGCGCACGCCACCAGCGCTTCCAGCAACATGTCCCCGCTGCACAGCTCGCCGGAGACGGCTGGGTCGTCGCCGCCGGCCGCGGGGTGCAGGCCGGCGACTTTAGCTTTGGCAGAGGCGATGGCGGAGCCTGAAGAGAGGGTGCAGGCGATGGAGGTGGCGTCGAGGGTGCCGCTGCTTTGGAGGGTGAGGAGGGCGGAGGAGGGGGTGTTGCGGTATTGGTCTTTGAGGGGCGCCTGTTGGGCGCGGAGGGTAGGGCCATCCATGGTGGAATTGTGTTAGTGGTAAGGGAATGGTAAGAGACTGTCTCGCTCGAGTTGGCGGAATCTGACCATCACGAGCGAGCGGGTCTTCGAAGAGTGCGGACTTGAGACTTCCCTTGACCCCGCAGGTTCCCCTCTCCTCTTTGAATTTGTGAAGTCATGCTGACTAATGATCAATCAAATGAAATGCTTGATTGAAATTTTGACCCTTTAAGGAACAGATAATTTGAACCTAAGATATATTGAAACTCTCAAGCTCTTATTCGCTATACTTAACGATAGTGGCAGGATCAATTCAAAAACCGAACGCAATATCAAACTCAATCGAATGTTCAAACAATAAGAGACCAAAAACTATCCATCCAAAGCCAAAAGCAGATTATGCCGTCTCAACATTCCTCGCTATACTGTGCTGCAGGTCCAGCCTGCTATATGCTTCTTTTGAGCCGGCATGTCGCCTTAAAGACGTACCTAGCATTGTACTTGCCGTTGGCGAGGGTCCATATTGGTCTATCACATTATTAGTAAGATATGAAAGACCGATCACACCCAGAAACCGCATCGTTATCCGCTAACGGTGACAGCGGACGGAAGGTTGAACTGCGAGTCTGCGTGCAGGTACGGTGGCCGGATCGGACGCTGGCTGGGGTGGAGAACTTGTACAAGTGCTTTTTCCTTAGACGTGAAGGCTTAGCACGACGGCTGAAATTAGCAGCACTCCCCAAAAGACTGTCGAATTCAGAATACCCATGCTGTTTTGCCCAATCACAAAGAAGCTGTTGACCGAAACGTCTACCACTCTCCCTAGGCATAGAAGTCGACCCACATGGAAAGAAATATCTTTTTGAGAAAAAGACCGAGTCTGTTGGTCTCCTCGAGGAAGACGAAAAAAGTTTGAAGTACAAACCGGCTTCACACCGCATCTCGCTGTTTCAGATTGTTTCTCGCTCTCGAATCACCATCCGCGTTCTTACGGTCATGGCTTCTCTTGTCAGCTTTGTCCTGACCACCTATTCGGTTGTACTTTTCGAAAATGCGCGGAAAGCGGGTTCTGTCAAAGACTCGACAGGTGGAAAGCCACAGGTTGACGTGAAGCCTGTTATGACATTCTCTGGTATCGGAGGTGCTGGCTTCTTTTTGTCTCTTCTGTTGGTATTTGCTTGCTGTGGATCGAAAAAGGTAAGATGCTAATGCGCAAGAGACGAAAGATTGCCGGCTGAATGAGACCCTTCTTGCAGATGAAAAAAGTCAACGATCTGAGTAATGCCGTGTTTGCCATCATTGAATGCTGTGGCTTTGCAGCATGGATGGGTGAATGTACCTACATGAGTAAATTCAGCTTAGTAACGAAACCCCTGTGGTAAGGATGTCTTCAATTTCCTCTTTAGTCCGTGAATACCAATGAACAGTTACTTCTATTAAGGCACTATGCTTGTCAAGAGAAAAGCGATCATCACGCAGGACTTGACTTTACTCCTATATGTAATCTCTCGGTCAGTGATCTATCATGAGACCATTTTTTTCAGGCTCTGAGCTAGTATGTTCCGCGTTCATTCCGTTCAGATCTAGGCTCACCCACATTCACCTCTTTATTCGCACCTCTTACCCCAGTTCTCTCACGCCTGGGCTCTTATCGTGACTAGCCCTAGCACCGAAGCAGATTCGATGGATTGGAAGTCTGTCCCAGGTCGAGGCGACTATGTCCGAGACGCGCCACGATGTGGTGACTGGAGGTTCCGTTTCTGGATATCCGACCCAACATGTGTGGTAGACCGCGACCAATAGGCAAGAGAGTCTCTCCAGAAGTATAAGAACTGGCCCCAGACGTCCCGACCATGGCCTTGCTCTTCGTCCCCTCACAGTGAGCTTCCTTCCTCTCCTTCGCCTTACTACCGCACGTTGCTCACTACATCCTCCACAGATATCCTCTTGCGTTCGCCCATCTTTACCGACGCCAGAGCATAATGGGAAAAAGAGGCTCTCGCATGGTCAAAAATGCGCCACCGGGGTACTACGATGCCCTGTGCGAGGACATCGCAGCCAAAGGCAGGACCCCTCGAGACTATGCCGACAACACAACGAAGGGCACGAAATCGCTCCTGCGGAAATGGCACGGGTCAGTGGCATTGCAAATTCCTTTAGAAGCATGATAACGCTGACGCTGATCAAGATTCTGCAATACTCTCGACAGAGACCCGCAATCGTTCCTTCAGGAGGCAAAGGCGGCGCACTTGAAGGTATTCCTGAAGTGGACTTTCGATACATATCCGGGCATTGAAGCCAGTAGTAGTCTACATAACTACTGGAGATTGCTCAGGATGCAGATGAAGATCAAGGCTAGCCGTTTGCTTAGCGATACTGAATCAAGCGATGTTATCAACGTAAGACCACCTCCCAGATCGCGAAGCCAAGGCAGCTAAGTTTCCTGGTAAGTACCTGAATTGGCTGGTGAAGCGACACGGGCTGCGCAGGTTACCAAAGGAGAGAGGAGTTACGAACGCAGACGACATCTACCACATTTTACTCCATCATTGGGTTAGGGACGACTCTATTTTCCCTGATGAGCAGCAGTGAAACCAGGTTGCGACTGGGATTCTCATGGCATCATACTTTGAATGTAGGCCGGTGTCAATGTTTGACACGAGGCTGCAGTTTCAAGATGAAGAAGAAGAAGAAAGTCCGTCCGTCGAAGATACACCAAGTGGCTTGAGCTCGGAGGACGATGGTGGCCTCCGAAGCGCTGATAGCAACGAGGCCGACGACGACTTCAGCATGTATTCGGATAGTGAAAGCGATAATGATACCGACGATGGCGCTGATGCAGGCGACGACGAGACGAGAACTCTCCTCTGGCGGCATATTGAATTCTATGTTGCTCGGGACGAGGCAAACGGCCAGCCTAACGTACTGTTCGCAAAGGCGCACATACTGCACACCAAGGGCGAAGACCACAACCCGCGAGTGTAAGCTGAGCTTCCCTGCTCATCTCCGTCATTGCTAATCGTCATTAGAAAAAAGTTTGTCATCATCAGGGCCGATACACCGCTACTCTGCCTAGTGGACCACCTACAGTCAATGGCTCTACATGATAACATCTTCAGTCGCTGAGCAACGTTACCAAAATTTCGAAGCGAAGATCCCAGAGGATAAGGTGTGTCTTCAGCTGAAGATACAGCGCAAATCGCTCGATCAGCCTGTCTTCCGAGAGCCTGGCACTTCGTCCTGTGAATATCGCACGTCCACAACGAAGCCTTTACGCGCCTCGACGTGGCTGCGCTATCTGCAACGCCTCGGACTAAAAGCAGGACTCGAACTTCCCTTGACGCAGTATTGCTTTCGTCGTGGTCTCGTTGATGTCATCAACAGTATTTTCGTTCCTAAACTTATTACTGTCGCCGTGACTGACTTCCTTGAGATAAGGTCCCTTCTTCTGTCCGAGATCAAATCTTTGACCATTTGCCCGGCACTGTCCGATATTACCTCGATCGAGAAATCCGTTGCGACACACAGGCCGCTTTCCTCGGCTGTACTTCCAACGAGGTTGTGCAGTAGCTAGCTAGGCGCATGACTTTGAGCGCGGACATGACTGCCCCTTACAACATCGATTCGAAGCTCGTGCAAGAGAGCTTCCAGGCTAGCGAGACGATTAAACGGTTAAAACAGAAGAGCCGGCTTCTTACGCAAGAGATTCGACGGACCCTAGGACCCGTCAATCATGCTCCTCCGGGAAATGATCTGGTTAAGAAGAAAGCTGGGATCGACGCGAAGCTGCACCGTCAAAAACCTAATCGACGCAATGACCTTCGAAAGAAGGTTCGAAAACGCCACTTCAGAAACGCTGACACCGCTATCTTGAAGCGTCAATTTGGTGGAGCGTCGCCTATCATGCCTAGTGAAAGCCCGATGCTAGCTCATTCAATTCGCTATAACATTGCAGAGCGAGGTCAGATTGTACGTCTCACTTGTGGAGATCAGAGTTGCCTCATTGAGAAAGAAAACCATATGGCGCGGGTCCAAGCTACCCAGGCTCGACTGAAGCTCTGTACACGACAGGAAGCTTCGCATCGGCGCCAGTGCCACCGTGGCAGCCAAGAAGAGCTAACGCCAAATGGCGTCGATACTCGAGGGAGCACATCGCCTATCATAGATATGCCCTTCGAACAGCCACAAACCCAGTCCATACCCGGTCCAGACTCTCCCCGTATTAAGATAGAAGAGGAAGAGCCACAGTCTATTGCTGCCCAAGACCTAACGCAGTTGTTTCCATTACAGTGCCAGCCTACGCAGTGCACATTCTGTCTGAGCAATACAGCTTGATCGTACGCCGACCGAACTGTTGCGTACAGCACGCCCCACAAGATGATGAATCATGTTGAGAGGCATCTTCCAAAGTATAAGCCCGTCCGCCTTTGCTGCCCCAGGCTATTCGCAGCACAATATCGCTTTCCGTTACTTGTGATAGATTTTCAGCATCATAGGCTCGTTTAGAAGTTGATAAAGACTACACTGTTAAGCTCTTTGTTCTATAGTATGTTCGAATGATACACGTCGTCACATTGAGTAGTTTTAAGATTATTTTCGAGGTGTCTGCCGTCGTTTTCTATCCATGGACGAGTAATGATTATAGCATGCTATTGTAGTGGGATGCCGTGAACCAAGAGTTTTCGTATATCCATTGTATGCTCGCTGATACAACTCGTACGCAGCATCATGCTGCTGCTGTCGATGAAGAATGACGGCCAGGTGATATACACTGTGGAGCGTGTATGGGTGCTCTGGCCCAAGCACCTTCTCCCTTCCTGCTAGTGCCCGTCGGTGCATCGCTTCTGCCTCGTCGTACTTGCCTTGCCTCTCTAACACCGATCCAAGATGACTGACGCTGGTGAGCGTGTCTGGATGCTCTGGCCCAAGCACCTTCTCGCTTCCTGCTAGTGCTCGCCGATGCATCGCTTCTGCCTCGTCGTACTTGCGTTGTCTCTGCAACATCGATCCAAGATGACTGACGCTGATGAGCGTGTCTGGATGCTCTGACCCAAGCATCTTCTTCGATCCTGCTAGTGCTCGCCGGTTCATCGCTTCTGCCTCGTCGTACTTGCCTTGCCTCTCTAACATCGATCCAAGGTTGCTGACGCTGGTGAGCGTGTGTGGATGCTCTGGCCCAAGCACCTTCTTCGATCCTGCTAGTGCCCGCCGGTGCATCGCTTCTGCCTCGTCGTACTTGCCTTGGCTCTCCAACACCGATCCAAGCTGACTGACGCTGGTGAGCGTGTCTGGATGCTCTGGCCCAAGCATCGCCTCGGACCCTGCTAGAACCCGTCGGTGCATCGCTTCTGCCTCGTCGTACTTGCCTTGGCTCTTCAACATCGATCCAAGCTGACTGACGCTGATGAGCGTGTCTGGATGCTCTGGCCCAAGCATCGCCTCTCTTGCTTTTAACGCACTGCGATTAATATTCCCTGCTAATTCATACTCGCCTAGAAGGGATAGGTACCTGGCCGTATTGATAGCAATCGATGCTTGATCTAGTGTCTCCTCTTCGCAGCCTGAAGAATAGCCAAGCACTTTCTTCGAGTGTGGAAGGAGTTTTTGACAGCTCGCCCATGTTTCGTGCTGTCCGTTCGGAAAAGTCGCCGCCATGATTCGTAGCGACGCCTTCCGCCATTTTCCTACCTCATCATTCAGTTCTAACCATTTCCTCGTCGATAGCTGCACTAAGCTGTGCATCTCGAACGACTGGTCCCCTGTCTGCTGCCTCGATGGGTTCCCACCTTGCGTTCTAATTAGAGAGAAGCTTGTCAATGGCGTCACCGCATCCTCAAACTGCAGTCTGCTTCTACCATCGTACAGCAGGTGCTCTGGAACCCCTTGTCTATCAAACATGGTCATCAGTGAGAGTAGGTCCGCAGCTGCCGGGCTTGTCTTCCGGATGTGCTCGAATGACAACTGCCAGGTGGTAATGACTGTGTCTGACACACTGCTGTCTCGTCGTAGGTCTCTTGCGTTTTGGATGTTGAGGAGATATGTCTGATTCTCTTCGCTCTCGCGGTACAACTCAAGATAAGTCGAGACATTTATCCTCGGCTCTCTTATTGCAACATACGACGCGGCGTGAGTAACAGCGAGAGGAATGCCTTCTAGAGCCTGCACAAGTGCTCTAGCATCGCCTTCGGAGGACTTGCTAACCGCAATCCTAGTCTTTAGAAGCCTTAGTGCGTCTTCCTCGGTCATTGGCTCGACCTGAATAACATTATACTTCCGCCCCACAAGGTTCAGTGCTGTAAGCAGGTTTCGTGAAGTGACCAGTAGCCATCCACTTCGAGCTTGGGGAAGGAAACTTGCTAACGACGTTGCTTCACCGAGATGCTCGCTTGCATGCGCAACGCCTCCAGGCTCAGTGCCGGGAGAAGAGAGAACGCGGTCATCGTCGGCATTGTCGACTACCATAAGCCACCGGCCGTTTCTCTCGTCGCAAAGCCAATTATACACGAGTCGGAGGATATCAACCTTTGGGTCATCGCGCCCGGGGAGATCGACCTTGGTGGCAATGTCTCTATAGGCTTGCTTGAATCTGGCAGCATTGCTCGCATGCACCCAAAATACCCAGGTGTGCGGCGTAGACTCCCTTACTCTGTACGCATACTCGATGGCAATCTGAGATTTCCTAGGAGGGATATGAGTCTGACTTCGTGTTGGATGGTGTACAGTGATTCTTACCCTACACCGCCTAGACCGATGAGCGCCACTCGGCTGTGGTCTTGTGAAGCTGCTTGCCCATGCTTCTCACGTAGATCTGCCATGATGTCTTCTCGGCCCACAAATGTGCTATCCCTCTGGAACGGGACCATGATAGACGGCTTGGGTTTGTTTTGTGCTCGTACTAGAGCCGGACCATCATTAGCTAGGAAACAAGCGTAGTGGTAATGAGGGTGATAATGATCAATGGTGTTGGTGGTGGAACAAAATACTCTTTGCCCTACGTAGAATAGAATGAGACGTATAGAGGCTACCTACGAAAACGAGCCGCAACCACGTTTGAAGCATCCCGCTCAAACTGCCTAAGCTTGTCCCGTGCACTGGCATACCCTTGGTCGTTCCTAGCGTCGAACTTAACGATCATCGAATGGTCGGCGTCCAGAGGGATCATCTCCTCCATATGTTCAGGGAGCTGGAGAAGAGCCGAGTCGGTATCCACCGCGGTGACAAAGTCGCCGGTCCTTTTCCATCGTTTACTTTCGCTGTCCTATCCTCAAAGTATAAGCGCTCTTCCAAGGTCGTGTAGATAAGAGTGTCATACAAACTCTAGCTGCCTAGTCTGCCCCGTCTCATAGAAGCTCGTGACCTTCCGGTCTCGGATGAGATTTTTGAAGTCGACTAGCTGAAGCGTTAGTAAGTCGGATTTGCTCCTGATCTGCTGAACCAGTGCACTTCGCGGGTGATTATCCGGCCCGGCAAGCATCTTCTGAATATCATTCACCACTAGGCCTTTGTGGGGAACTGCAAATAGAAGCATGCCGTATGTAGCTCTATAGAGAGTTGCAATCGTTGGGTGATCGTCTTCGTTTGTCTGGACCGCCTTAATAAGACACTGTGCTGCTGGCTTAGCCCGATGCGATTCATAGTCCACAGCACGCGACCTACATGAGCGAGTATAATACCGCCGAAGCTGTGTGCGATGAAGAAGAGCGGCCGCTGTCTTAGCTGGCGCGGCCGTCAGTCTCACGCTTTAGAGACCACGTGGTGTAATAGCGCTTACCTCCTCTGTGTTTCTGACCTTTTTGAGCTCTTCTATTAGCTCACGGCCGTAGTCCATGATTGTATCGATTCCATGGCTTGACAACTTTGAGTTGTAGCCATAGGTCATCGTGCGGCAGCATGGTAGGTCCTTAGAAAGGAAGTCGCGCAGCCACATCCGGCCGAGGTTTCCCTTCCCTCTCCATGAACCATACGCGTGTCCGTCGAGGCCGGTGATTGCGATTATGCTACGACGCGGTGGATTAGTAGTGAGCAGGAAACGGGAAGTAGCCTCTAGTAGCACTCCGGAATGGCGGACAGCAGCTTACAATCGAGCAGAAATACTACTTACTCTGCGACAACCGGCGCTTCTGGGTTCGGCTTGTACAACTGGGTGAACCCGAAGAAGTGGCAGTCAAAGTTGAGGTCAGTATCGCGCATCTCAACCTGCCAATTCGCTAGTGGGTCCGCTACTAGCTTGGACAGGAACGTAGGAACGCCTCCTTGGAACTCCACTAGCGCAAAGCTTTCCTCCTCATTGTAGCACGAGGGCACGATATCCGTGCTGATATTTAGCTTTGATCTCTCTTCCTCCGATAGGTTATCGCTGATGGTAGCCTTTAGCCTTTGGTTCAGCGCGTCGTTAGGCTGCGAGGCTGGGAGACCGGTAACGCGAAACACGGCCATCTTGGATCATACCCTGTTCGAGCGCAGTTTTTGAGCGGCGGATAGCAAACAGGCGGGCGGTCGATTCATCAACGCGAAGAGGGCTCGTTGCGGCAGAGAATGACGGGGACGGCTGTTACGTGGTTGAGAATGGCAGCAGCTCATGGAAGAAGCGCAGGGACGGACTTACTGTTGCTTGTACCATTCTACAGATGGCAAGTGGTGCAAATTAGAGTAAGCATGTACTGTAGAATGCCGGTCTGAGCAGAATAGAAACACGACTTTTTCTTAGGCGCTGGAAGGTCACCTAAACACCACGACAGAACCCGACTTGTTCAGCCGCATCTATTCTACCTGTTATCGCATGTCCTAGCCTTGTGCGCTGGCGCCCGCGCCGTGGGGCACGACGCAGAACTACACTCGCAGGCGCGCGAGGTGCAGCTTCTGCCGCGCAGACGCCCATGACGATGGCTCACCCACAGCAGAGGATCAAGTCGAGTGGCCTGAACTTCTGGTCGAGCGATGGCCCCCCCGGAGCCGCAGACGCCGAGTAAGCCATGCTAGCCATTGGGTCGCGCCCCGCTGATCTCGCACCGCATCATCGCCGCCCAAGGCCTGGGCGCCCATCCCTACTATACATGGGTTGATAAAGCCTCGAGGTCAGATGACGGCGCATCGAAGTGCTGAAGGGATAAGTTACTTAGAAAGAGCAGAGAGTGGCAATGCAAGGACGGTAACGATGGCCTGACGGAGGTTATGTGGCCGCAAGACATACTGGTGCCACTGTTCGGGAATGCGCGGATCGCAACATACAGCTATGAGTCGGACTGAAAGAATCGTAGTGTGAAGACGAGCCTGCGGCAGTGAGCTGAACAGCTCTTGAATGTCCTGTTTCAGCACAAACAGCATGCGAATGTAAGCCGTTCGACAATCGATACGCCTCAGTCTGTTCCTGAGCTGACCGCACTCAACAGGAACGCCAGAGGTTGCTCATCTTGATCGGACACAGCCTTGGGGCCCTCGTCATTCAGCAGGTCCACAGAGCGTTTCGGTCTCTACCATCCCATCTCCATCAAGTGATGCTGCCAGGGAGGAAAGGTTGAAAGATTTCAAAGATGATGGCTTGAAGGCTTTCTCGGCGGATGACTTCAAACGGATGCTTGAACAGGTATACTGCCCTACCCGCTGTTTGTATCGGCTTGATGCTGGACTGAAGAAGATAAAGGCCAGCGATGCGATAGGGATTCGAGCTCCTGGAGTTGCTCGGACGGAGGGGCAGTCGACCTTCTCCGACGATGTCTTCCGAATCGAGCTGTGCGGTCCGATGAAGAACCACCTGAGCGTGATTGACGTACCTGGGATCTTTCGGACCATCACCGAGGGCCTGACAATCGAAGAGAACAAATTACTGGTGAAGGGAATGGTGCGTCGCTACATCGAAAATCCGCGAACCACTATACTTGCTGTGCTCCCGACGAACGTCGATATTGCGACCATCGAAACCCTTGATCTTACGGCAAAGGTCTGTCAGAGCAACAGACGTTGAGAATCCTCACCAAGCCCGACGTTGTCGATAAAGAAGCAGAGCAAGATACCACAGATCTGGTTTGCGTCA
>JAABUH010000231.1_pt1 | contig 85172 bp, 65 predicted proteins | sample 5559121 | NCBI WGS metagenome assembly JAABUH01 (sample SAMN10711871, study PRJNA513364) | rock metagenome | isolation source: Antarctica rocks | place: Antarctica: Victoria Land, Battleship Promontory nord | collected 2015-12-28
CCGCGACTATCGCGATAGTCGCGGAGCGACTTCCACTTAGCGTAGACCGGCGCTTCCAGTGCCGGGGGGCAATCCCCTACGACCACTTCACCGGCGTGAGCTGCCCCCCCGCCTTGGCCGACTCCCATGCCGCCTCGGTCAGCTCGATCGTCCTCAGCCCGTTGATCGGTGCGGCGGCGATCTCCTGTGTCCCCAGGATGGTTTGGACGAAGTTCGTGTCCACATCCGAGCCTTCGGGCATCTGAGATTGGTCCGGGGTGAAGGTCTTGCCGTCCGTTCCTTGCACCCGGAAACTGCCGTCGTTGCGGACATAGAACGAGCCGTTCTCGCACCAGATCGTGATGTCCTCGTACCAGCCCGCCGCGTCGCCCACGACCGAGATGTTGCCCTGTGCGCCGCTGGTGAACTTGATGGAGAGCGCGCTGTTGATGTCCACCGGCGTCCCCCGGTTGTCCATGAACGCCGCGACCTTTTCGGGGGCCAAGCCGGTCGTCCACAGTACGATGTCCAGCAGGTGCGAGCCGCTGTCGTTGATCTGGCCGCCGCCGGACAGGGCGGGGTCCTGCCGCCACGAGCCGACTGTCCCCTTCGCCCAGCCCTGCTGCTGCAAGGCGTTGACGAACTGGACTGCGCCGAACTCGCCGGACGCGATCTTCTCCTTGATGTACCGGAAGTGCGGCAGGCCGTGGCGCTGGTAGGCCAGCCCGACGACCTTGCCTGTCTCGTCAATCTTCTTCAGCAGCGCGTGGGCGTCTGAGACCGTGTTGACCATCGGCTTTTCCAGCAGCACATGCGCCCCCGCGTCCAGGCTGTCCACCGCCATCTGATAATGGAGCGTGTGCGGCGTGGCGATGAGCAGGGCATTCAATTTCGCCTTTTCCAGCATCTCCCCGTAGTCCGAGAACGTCGGGACATTGGCGACGGCGTCGCCGTGCTTTTCGCGTGTCCGCGCCAAACTCTTCTCGCTGATATCCGCGAACCCGGCTACCTCGACTTCCGGCATCTTCAGCAGCCGCTCGATATGCCCTTGGGCCATGCCCCCTGTGCCGATCACTCCGAACCGAATTGTGTCCGCCATGTGTTTGTTCCTTCTTCCCTTATTGGCATTTATTCGTTGGCATTGGTTGTCAAAGACGATCAGGGCGGGTAATGCCCTCCTGTAGACTTTGCCCCGGCGGGTTCCTGCGCTGCCAAAGCAGCAGCCCGCCTTCATAGATCAGGTAGTATCCCAGCACCATCAGCAGCAGGGCCGCCGTGAGCGGGTTGGACGTGAGGCCGTTCAACCCCGACGGCGGCGGCTGTCCGGTTGCGGAGAGAGCCTGCATCTGCGCCCCGACCCGCGTGAAGTTGTAGGCGAGACGGGCCAGGAAGATGCCGAATACGGCCAGCCCCAGGTAAGTATTGGGCGTGTAGTAGTCGCGGTCCGGCGTGCGTTCAAATTGGGTGAGACGCAGTCCGCCCAGGGCGATGAGGCCACCGGCGACGAGGCCGGCCAGCGCAGCGGCTGCGGCGGCAGGGCGACTCAAGGAAGGAATGAGGAACAGCAGCACGGCGACTGCGAGCAGTCCCACTTGGAACATCAGGCGGCGCGGGACGAGCGGCTGCCGGCCCACCGTCCGCCGGTAACGCCGATAGAGCATGAACCCGAAGAACGCCACGAACAACGCGATTGCGGTGGGCGAGAAGTGCTGGCCGTTCCCGTTCATGGGCTACGCCTCCTCCGAGACTTCTAGCCCTTGCTCGCGCAGCCAGTCCAGGGCGGACTGGAGGCGCGCGTCGTCCCCCGTCATCCCCAGGACAAGCCAGCCGCCGTCGCGAGCGTTCACATCGGCGCGCAGGACGTTCGGGGACAGGTCAAAATCCGTCACCAGATGGGTCAGGATCGGGGCGCCGATCTGCTCCAAAGGGTAGTGAATGCGAAACTTTTTCTCGGTTGCCATGATACCGCCGCTTTCACCGCCGCCTGCGCCGTTTCCTGCCTGCGCCGAGGAAGAGCAGAAAAATAAACGAAACATTTCGTAGGGGTTCGGCGTCATTAGGGCTGTCTTCGGATGGCTCCCCGGCACCAGGAACCGGCAGCCGTACCCGTCTTTCCCGAATGAATAGGAGCCGCACGATGATCTCCCGTTCCTGCCGCCTCTTCGCCGTCCTGCTCGCCGCACCGGCGCTTGCGTTTGCCGCGCCGCTGTCGCCCGCCCATGCCCAGGTGCAGTCGCCCGCCGAGCAGCTTGCCGCCGCGTCCGCTCTGTACGACGCCGGCAAGTTCGCCCAGGCCGCCAAAATCCTGGACGCCTTTCTGGCCGATAATCCCAGTCATCCCCGCGCCGGAGCCGCCGCGCTCGCGCTGGGACGCTGCCGCTCCGAACTGGGGCAATATGCCAAAGCCGTGCCCGCTTATGAGAAGGCAATCGCCGCAAAAGACCCCAGCGTCAAGAACACCGCCGAACTGGGGCTGGGCGAGGCCGCCTTGCAGACCAGCCAGTGGGCCAAAGCCGCCGGGGCGCTGAAGGCGGCAACGGCGGCCGGCGTCACGCCTGCCCAAGCCTCCGTTGCCTACGACTGGCTGGGGCAGGCGGAGTATCAGCTTGGTCAGTACGCCGCCGCCGCCCAGGCGTACAGCGAAGTCGTCGGCAAGTACGCGAACAGCGAGGCCGCCGCTGATGCTACCTTCGGGGCAGGGCTGGCCGCGCTGAAGCTGGGCCGGACCGACGAGGCCCACGGGCGGCTGCGCGCCGTCATGGACCGTTACCCGAAGAGTGAGAACCGCCCGCAGGCATTGCTGCTACTGGGGCAGATGGACCTCGACGCCAAGCAATATGGGCAGGCGCGGGACGACTTTCAAACGGCGCTGGCCGCTTCGGGGGCCGACGCAGACACGAAGCAGGCGGCGGAAGATGGGCTGGTCAACGCTCTGCTGAAGCTGGGCGACAACGCCGGTGCAGCGACGCGCCTCCAGTCCATCCTTGCCCGTCTGCCTGCCGGAGACCCGCAGCGCTTCCCCGCCGAACTCACCCTGGGCCGCTGCCTGTACGCGCAGAAGCAGTACGCGCCCGCCCAAGCGGCCTACAGCGCGGCGGCCAAGTCGCCGGACGCCAAAGTCGCCGCGCAGGGATTGTACTGGTCCGCCAACTGCGCCCTCGCCCTGGGACACTCGGCGGAGGCCGCCGCGCTCTTCGCCTCTGTCGCTTCCCGTTTCCCTGCGTCCGAGCTTGCGGCCAAAGCGAGGGCCAAAGCCGGGGATGTCAAGGCGGCGGTCAAAGAGGGCAGCGCGGCGGGTGTGCTCAAGCAGGCGCGGCTGGATTTGGACGCCAAAAAGTACGCCCCGGCCTCAGTCGCGCTGACAGCCCTGCTTGCGACCGCGCCGCCGGCTGATGTCTCGGCGGAAGCACACTATCTGATTGGCCTGGCCGATCAAGGGATGGGCAAGAATGGACCTGCCCTGACCGCGCTGACCGCCGCCGTTGCCAATGGGACCGGGGCCGACTGGCTGCCGGATGCTCACGTCCAACTCGCCTGGCTGAACATCGAGCGCAAGCAGCCCGCGTCGGCGGAAAAAGCAGCCCGCGCCGCTCTGTCCCTGTCTGGGAAGCCCGGCTACTCGCCCGCCGTCGAGCAGCAGGCCCGGCTCGCCTTGGTGCAGGCCGACCTGGACCAGCAGAAGTGGGATGATGCCCTGGCGGGCTGCCAGACTCTCTCGGCGGGCAGCCCGTCGCCGGACGTGATGGTGACCGTCCTGTTCACGCAGGCGTGGGTCAGCGAGAAGCAGGGCCGCGCCGCGGCTGCTCTGCCGCTTTGGTCGCGGCTGGCGTCCGAGTTCGGCCAGAGCGCTTTCGCCTCCCAAGCGCTGCTGCATCTGGGCGACGCCAGCTTCAAGGCGCAGAAGTTCGACGATGCCCAGGCGCGTTACAGCGATTTGCTGGCAAAATACCCCCAGAGCGCCGACGCGCCCGCCGCGCGGCTTGGCCTGGGCAACACGCTTTACAGCTTGGGCAAATATGACAGCGCGGCGGCGGCCTTCGATGCGCTGGCCGCCGACAAGAGCGCCACCGACCTGCGGCCCGAAGCCCTTTACTGGGCAGGCGCGTCCTGGGAGAAGGCCGGCAAGAAGACTCAGGCCGTCCAGCGTCTCGCCCGTCTGGTGAGCGAGTATCCGGCCAGCGCGCGCGTCGCCAAGGCGAAGGTGCGGCTGGCCTATCTGAAGGCGGGGGGGTAGGGCGGCTATTAGTCCCGGCACTGGAAGTGCCGGTCTACCCTCAGTGGAAGTCGCTCCGCGACTACGGACTCCTCAGCCCCGGAGGGGCTTTCACTCACCAGTAGCCCGGCACTTCCAGTGCCGGGGGAACCGGAAGGTACACACGATGCTGCTCAGTCTGTTCAACAACGCGGGGATCGTCCGCTATCCCCTTCTGATCTGTTCCATTCTCGCTGTCACCGTCATCCTGGAACGGCTGTGGACGCTGGCGATGCTGCGGAAACTGGAAGACGACACCTTCGAGGGCCTGAAGGCCGCGCTGGCGCAGGGGCGGCAAGACGCGCTCACGTCGCCTGAGTTCGTGGGAGCGCCTGTCGCGCAGATACTGCACTCGCTCGCCCCGCTGCGCGGCGAGAGCGAAGACACCATCGCAACGGCGGCGGATATCGCCCTGGCCTTGCAGCGGATGCGCCTGCGCCGGTTCCTAGGGACTTTGGCGACCATCGGCAGCACGACACCGTTTGTCGGGCTGTTCGGAACCGTGCTCGGCGTCATGGCTGCGTTTCAGGGCATGAGCAAGAGCGGCCTGAATGGGGACGCGATGGCGAGCGGCATCGCCGAGGCGCTTAGTGCCACGGCCTTTGGGCTGCTGGTCGCCGTGCCGAGCATCGTCGTGTATAACTATCTCGTGGGCCGGGTCCAGATGATGCTGCTCCAGATACAGGCCCACGTCGCCCTGCTGGGGCCGCTGTACCTGCGCGCCCGGACGCGGGAGGAGGTCGCCTGATGCACCGCTCTTCTCAGTCTGAAGACGACCCGATGGCGGAGATCAACCTGATCCCGCTCATTGACATTTCGCTTACCCTGGTTATCATCCTGATGGTGACGACGGTCTTTATCCACAACCCCGGATTTAAATTAAATCTGCCCAAGACGGTGACGCACGAGGGATCGCCTGAGACGCCCAAAGATGTCACCGTCGCCATCGCCCCGAATGGCCGGTACTACTACAACGGCAAGTCCGTGACGCTGCCGCAGGTGCAGGCGCTGCTGATCGCGGCGGCGGACAATGACAAGGGCCAGCGCGTGCTGCTCAAAGGCGACCGATCGGTCCGCTACGAGCAGGTGATGGACGTCATGGACGCCATCCGGCAGGCGGGCCTGACGCGCGTCCTGCTCCCGACCGATCTGAAAAACACACCGTCCGCAAGTCCCTAAGCGAGAGAAAGACCGCAATGCGTAATGTGCGAACCGAGCGCTGGTGGTGGCTGGCGGGCTTCCTGCTCCTGTCCGTCCTCCTGCACGTCTTTCTGGCCCTGCACGGGCCAAGCTTTGGCTTGAAGGGCGAAGCGCCGTCCTCCAAAGAGATCGAGCTGACTTTGGAGCCGCTGCCGCCGCAGAAGAAGCCGCCCGCGCCCAAGCCGAAGGCCGCAGCCCGCCCCAAGCCGCTGCCAAGGGCCGTCAAAGAGCCGACCAAAGTCGCCAAGCTGCCGGAAAAACGCTCGGTTCCTAAAGCCACGCCCAAGCCCGTTCCTCAAGTGGCCTTGAAGCCTGTCGAAGAGAAGCCGGTCGCGCGGGCCGTTCCCAAGCCTGTGGCACTCGTTCGCGTGGCGCGGGCAACACCGATCGTCAAGCCTGCTGCCGCCCACGCCGCGCGGACGGTCACGCCGGAAAAACTGCCGGAACAGGCCGAGCCGGTCCGGGTGGTGTCCGTCACGCCGCGCGTCAGCCGCTCCCAGGTCACCCTGGACATGACGAACCCGCTGGCCGGACTGGCAACGCCGGAAGACACGCCCGAAGTGTCGGCGCCCCACGCCAATACGCCTAAGATTACCCGCAGCGCTTCGGCCCGGACCGGGCTGTCTGGCGGGGCATTCGGCGGCGGGCGGACCGCGGCGCGCGGCGCACCCTCGCCGACCGACCAGCCGCAGGACAGCGGCCTGGCGGGCGGGATGCACTTCCCCAAAATGGCCGCGCGCATCGGTGGCCAGTCGGTCATGTCCGTCAAGAACCCCCTGGCCGAAGACGCCGTGCCGGAAGAAAAGCCCGGCTTCAGCTTGGGCGCGGGCGGCGGTCCGGGGCTGGGGTTGGGGCGCGGTCGCGGCGGCCTGGACGGCAAGCTGTTGGCCTCGCTGCGCGGCGGACACGGACCGGGCTTGGGCGGCGGAGCAGGGGGAGGCCGGGGCGCGGGCAGCGGTCGGGGATCGGGCCGGGGGCGCGGCGCGGGACGCGGCACCGGCGCGGGCACGTCGGGCAGAGGGGATGGGAGCGGCCCGGACCTTCCGGGCGCCGCCGGTGACGGCTATGGTGGTCGGGGCGTCGGCCACGGCGCCCAATCGGGCGGAGCGGGGCGGGGGACAGGCGGGGGGCGGCGCGTGGCGCGCGGCGGCGGCACGTTCGGCGATGTCGGCGGCCTGCTGCGCGGCGAGCCGGCCCGCACGCCCGGCGACGGGCAGCCGGGGACGAACGGGCACGGTCTGGCGGCGGAGATTTATGAGGACCGTCCCTATCTCACGAAAGTGATCGGTCACCGAACCGATGCCGCGATTGATTTCAACTGGGGGATGACCGCCGCCGTTGTGCCGGGCGCCAGCCGCATCTTTTCCGTGCGCTGGACGGGGAAACTCCAGCCCAAATACTCGGAGACGTATACATTCGCCTCGCAGGAAGACGACGGCCTGAAGCTGTGGGTGGACGGTCAGCCCCTGATCACCGACTGGACAGACCACAAGCTGACTGCGCGGCGCAGCTCGATCCGCCTGGAAGCTGGCCGGAAGTACGAGATCAAGGTCGAATACTTCAACGGCCCAAAACATGCCAGGGAGGGCCTCGGTCACGCCGAGGTACATCTGCGCTGGACCAGCCCCAGCCAGCCTCTCCAGATCGTGCCGGAAAGCGCGTTGTGGCAGGAGTAAGAACCGCCCGGTATTCGGAGCCGGCACTGGAAGTCCTGGCCTACCCAAAATGGAAGTCGCTACGCGACTGAAGAGAATGAGTAGCGGGAGGCTTTTCCGTAGTCGCGCAGCGACTTTCACGGGAGTAGGCCGGCACTTCCAGTGCCGGTTGACTTTCTTAGCGGGCCAGGAGGGATTCCATCAGTGCCGCCCCTGTCTCCCCCAGTAACGCCTCTGCTCGCCCTTCCAGCGCCCTGACCATTTGCCCCACCACCGCCACCAGTCTCGCGTAGTTCTCCCCTTCAAACGTATCCTGCCGCGCCCGCGCGCAAAGCCGCGCCAGCCCCGTCGCTACGCCTTCATTTTCCCCATACTGATACAGATAGCGTGATCGGGCGAAGCGCGTCAGCACGGCGGGCAGATCCGGCAACGGCTGGCCGACAGCGGTCTCCGTCCAGCGCGTGACGCGGGCGCGGTCTCCGGCAGCAAAGGTCGTATAGAAGTCATCGGCTACGGTGGGGTCGCGCCGAAGCAGGACGGCGTCGAGGGCGAGTTCGGTCAAGACATGCGCCACGAAGAAACGCCGGACGCGGATGCCCTCAAACGCGGCCTGATCCAGAAGCCGCCCCGCCTCGGCCTGCGCGGTGGTAAAAGAAGGTGTCTTGTGGAACGCGGTGTCAGTCGCCAGATGCACTAAAACGCCCGCGCGCAGGGCCGCCTCTTCGGCAGTCGGCGCGGGCTGCCGCTCGACCAGAACCAATCGCAGGCGGACGCGCTCCGCCGCCAGCGGGAGCAGATCGGGGAGGGCGCTGCCGACGACATACATCGGCAGCGAGTCGGGGGGCGTCAGGAAGCGCGTCGCGATGACGTGGTGGGCGAGGAAATTCACCCGAACAGGTCCATTGTCATTTGCGACGGGTCGGGGCGCTTGGCGACGGGGACGGGCTTGGGGAACAGCGTGTCGAAGTGGTCCTCGCCGACAGCTTCCCGCAGGCGCCCGGCGAACTTGTAGAGCTTCTGGGCGTAGTAGTCCGTGTCCTCGTCGTGGGCGTAGTCCTGCACCAGCCCGAGCGACTTGTCTTTCTTCTGGTACAGGGCGACGAACTCGCCCTGACTGATGCCCGCACCTTTGATCGCGTCGGCGGCGCGCTTACGCAGCTCGGACGACAGCAGCTTGTCGGTCACGCGCTCACGTTTGGCGAGCTGCTCGATAGGCATCCGGCCCGCCTCGATCTTGTCTATTATCTCCGTGTAAAGGTGCGAAAGCTTGCCCGGCTGCTCGTCGAGCAGCAGGTTCACGGCGTCGGTCAGGAAGTGGCGGCCGTAACGCTCGTCCGCCCGCGAACGCAGCGAGGAGCCTTTGAAAATCTTGTGCCCGTTCGGCTCGACCAGGACGTAGTTCTTCATCTTCAGCGAGAGCATGGCGGCATAGGAGCCGTCATGGGCCAAGCGAATCCCCGGCGGCAGCGACGCCCCGATCTTCTCGACATAAGCCAGTTCATCCGCCTCGGTCTTGACATCGGCGGGCGGCTGGAAATACACACCGTCCGTGTCAATCTCGATCACCCGCGCGCCCTGCGTTTCCAGCTCCGCCGCGATCTGCTTGACGATGGCCTGGCCCGCCTCGGTCACCTGCCGGGCGGCAAGGTAGTCGTTGAAGTAGAACGGGCCGCCGATGTAGCCGTAAAACGAGTTGATAAGCGATTTGAACGAGTTTTGCAGCCCGTCCCAGTAGGCATGCTCGCGCGTGTCCTTCGGCGTCTTTTTGAGCTGCCCTTTGGCTTCCAAGCGCCGCTGGGTCAGGTCGGACAGCAGGGGCAGGAATATCTGCAAGGTGTCCGAGGCCGGGCCGATGCGCTGGGTCAGCATCAGGCTCGGGTACAGGCTTTCGACGTCCGCCTTGACGATGGGCTTGACCACGCCCGTGACACGCACCTCGGTGTAGCCGCCGGGGTAGGGCTGCGGGGCCTTCTGCTTGGCAATGGCCCGGCCCTGCCGCAGATATTCGCGTAATAAGATCGCGTTGATCTTCTCCCCGTTGCCGGTCACGGCGACGTTCTGGTACGAATCGGGGATCATTTGGGTCTGGTAGAACTCGGTCGGGGCGACCAGCGCGGCCAGAGCCGCGGTCTCCTGCACATCCTGCGCGGCATACGTCTTGACCTTCTCGGGGTCGCTCTGAAAGATCGCCACGATCTCGCTGCGGTCCAGGTACACGCGGTCCGGCGGCGCGATGCCATAGGTCTGCGCGCACTCCTTCAGGCCATATGAGGACACCTGTCCGCGCGACCAGTCGAACCGCTGCACTTGCAGCAATGTGTCTAAAATATGCCGCCCGTAAAGGTAGACCGGCGTGAACTGCCGCGCGTTGGTCCCGATGGCGCAGTTGCGCGGGGCGCCCATGACGGCGGGCGCGTTCCTGCGCCCAAACGTCGGGCTGATGTCGTGGGCGGCGCACCGGGCGAGGAGATAAGGCAGGTCGAACGAGTAGAAGTTGTGCCCCTCGATCACGTCCGGGTCGCGCGTCTCGACGATGTGCAGAAGCTGGCGCAGCATCTCCGGCTCCTCGCCGATCAGAACATCCGAGAAGCCCCTGTTATCGGACACGCTGACCATGAAGATGCAGGCGTCCGGCAGGTTCGGGTCCAGCGTCGTCGTCTCGATGTCCACCTGGAGCCGCTTGAGGTCGTCAAACGCCATGCCCTTGAATAACGTCTGCCCGGACGCTACCATGAACTGTTTGATGGCGCTGCCGTACTGGCAGACTCCGGCGTGCTCGTCGCGCAGCGTCCGCTTGGCGTCCTGATACGCCCGCCAGCCCTGCGGGAACTGGAGGAGCCAGTTGTAGCCCTCCCCGTCCAGTTCCGTCGTTTGGGCGCCGGGAAAGTGCCGCTCCCGGTCCGTCACCAGCCACGGGACGAACGGGACGCTCTTCGTCACCGTCTCCTCGCCCGCGCGAACAAACAGCGTCGCCTCCCGGTCCGCCGTCTCCACCGCCACGATCTTTTCCGTCGGGTCAATCCCGAACAGAACAATGTCCAAACGCTCGCTCATGGAGTCCATTGTACCCGACTGGCCGCAGTCCTGGGGGTTGTGAATGTGGTACAATCAAGGCAACAAGCAAGGGAAGGGGAAACAGAGTTGGACACGGACAATCACGAAGGCAAGGAACCGCCTCAAGAGGTCCAGCAAGAGATCAAAATCGAGCGCCCAAAGCGCGCGAAGATCACCGAGGCAGAGGCAATTAAGTGGACTGAGGAGTTCGCCGCCAAGCGAAAGGAGCGGTTCATTGCCTCTGTCCGAAAAAGCAAGAGTTGAGGTCTACATCCCGGATCTTCCGGTCCCAGCATACCAGAATCTAATGGAAACCCTGGAGGAAGAGTTTACCTACGGTTTCGGCGGCTGCACCATCCAGCGCGGGTTGAGCGGGAGCTATCTCTCGGATCAAGGGATGCCGATACAGGACAGGATTAACCTGATCTACACGGACATACCGTACTCGCTGACCGGCCACCTGCCGCTCCTGTCTCTCTACGCGGATGAACTCCGTGAGGCCGCCTTCCATGCGCTGAACGAGGAGGCTGTTCTTGTAACAGTCACACAGGTTTATCACCCCACCTGACAGGCCCCGTCAAAAATGACGGGGCTTGCTTTGTTACGCTTATCATCAAGTCCTTGACAATTCCGTCGGGAGCGAGTAGAATAGGAACAGTTTTAGCACTCACGACCTGCGAGTGCTAAAAACAGACTTTACACACGCAAACGAAATGTGACGAGGAGGCAATTTCACATGGCAGTCAACTTCCGGCCCCTGGCGGACAAAGTGCTGGTCAAGCCCAGCGAGGCCGAGGCCAAGACCAGCGGCGGCATCTTCATCCCCGACTCCGCCCAGCAGAAGCCCCAGGAGGGCGAGGTCATCGCCGTCGGGCCGGGCCGCGTCCTCGACGACGGCTCCCGCTTGACCCTGACCGTGTCCGTGGGCGACAAGGTCATCTATTCCAAGTACGGCGGCACCGAGCTGAAGCTGGAAGGCCAGGAATACATGATCCTGGACGAAGACCAGATTTACGCCGTGCACGCCTAACCAGTTTTGTAGGGGCGAACCTCGTGTTCGCCCGGCGGCCTCGGAGACGGGGCCACTCACAAGGAGATTTAACCAATGGCAGCCAAGACATTGCTGTTTGATGAAGAAGCCCGGCGCGCGCTGGAGCGCGGCGCGAACGCCGTCGCCAACGCCGTCAAAGTAACCCTGGGGCCGAAGGGCCGCAACGTCGTCCTGGACAAAAAGTGGGGCAGCCCGACCATCACCAAGGACGGCGTCACTGTCGCCAAGGAGATCGAGCTGGACGACCCCTATGAGAACATGGGCGCGCAGCTCGTCCGCGAGGTCGCTTCCAAGACCAACGACGTGGCCGGCGACGGCACCACGACCGCGACTGTTCTCGCCCAGGCCATCGTCAACGAGGGTCTGCGTTACGTCGCGGCCGGCGGTAACCCCATCGCCCTGCGGCGCGGCATCGAATTGGCCGTCGAGAAGGCGGTCGAGGAACTGAAGTCGCGCAAGATCGAAGTGACCGACAAGGCTTCCATCGCCCAGGTCGCATCCATTTCCGGCAATGACCCCGAGATCGGCGACATGATCGCCGAGGCCCTGGACAAAGTCGGCAAGGACGGCGTCATCACCGTCGAGGAGAGCAAGGGCACCGACACCACGCTGGAGGTGGTCGAAGGCTTGCAGTTCGACAAGGGCTTCATCTCCCCCTACTTCGTCACCGACCCCGAGCGCCAGGAAGTCGTCCTGGAGAATCCCCTGATCCTGCTGTTTGAGAAGAAGATCTCGAGCGCGCAGGACCTGATCCCGCTGCTCGAAAAGGTCTCCCAGTCCCGCCGGCCCCTGCTGATCATCGCCGAGGACGTGGACGGCGAGGCGCTCGCCACCCTGGTCGTCAACAAGCTGCGCGGCATCCTGAACGTCGTCGCCGTCAAGTCCCCCGGCTTCGGCGACCGCCGCAAGGCCATGATGGAGGACATCGGCGTCCTGACCGGCGGCCGCTTCATCACCGAGGACCTGGGCATCCCGCTCAAGGAGGTGGACGAAACGGCTCTCGGGTCGGCCAAGAAGATCGTCATCACCAAAGAAGACACGACGGTCGTGGAGGGCGGCGGCAAGACCGACGCCGTGAAGGGCCGGATCGAGCAGATCCGCCGCCAGATCGACAACACCGACAGCTCCTACGACAAGGAAAAGCTGCAAGAGCGGCTGGCGAAGCTTGCCGGCGGTGTCGCCGTCATCCAGGTCGGCGCGGCGACTGAGACCGCGCTGAAAGAGAAGAAGCACCGCTTCGAGGATGCCCTGTCCGCCACCCGCGCGGCGGTCGAGGAGGGTATCATCGCCGGCGGCGGCGCGACCCTGGTGTCCATCATCCCCGCGCTGGACGGCCTCAATCTGGAAGGCGACGAGAAGGTTGGCGTGAACATCGTCCGCCGCGCCCTCGAAGAGCCGCTGCGCCAGATCGCGCAGAACGCGGGGCTGGAAGGCTCCGTCGTCGTGCAGAAGGTCAAGTCCCTCCCAGCGGGCCAGGGCCTGAACGCCCTGACCGAAGAGTATGTGGACCTGGTTGCGGCCGGCATCGTGGACCCGGTGAAAGTCACCCGGTCGGCCTTGCAGAACGCCTCCTCCATCGCCGGCATGATCCTGAGCACCAACTCGCTGATCGTCGAGAAGAAGCAGAAGAGCAAGGGCGGATCGGGCGGCGACGACCATGACGACGACTACTAAACCGTTCGGTCAGTAGACACAAAAAGAGGGGCGCGGCTTACGCCGCGCCCTTTTTGCCTGTGTTAGCCGGCAGTCTTGTGACCACTTAAGCTGCCGCTGGTCCGCCCGGCCCACCATACTGGTCAATGCCTTCCCCAAGCCGCCTCCCAAACTCGGCAAGTTTGTGTCCGAAGACTAGCAGGAGAATGATGCCGACGAGGATCGCGAAATCTAGCCATCTCAATCTTAGCTCTCCCAAAGCTTCGGACTCAGCGCCGCCTTCTTTAACTCATCCCGCTCCGACAACAGCCGCCGGCTCAAAGCCGTGTCGCCCTCGCGCGACGCTGCCTCGGCGGCTTCCTCCAACACCTCCGGCGTCTTCCGTAGCTGCGCCATCAAGTCTCGCCGCGCCTGTGTCTGCTGGATTTTAGCCTGGGCGCGCTCGAACAGGTCCGAGGCGTAGCTTGTCGTCATGCCCAAGCGGCTCTTCTCGATGGTGAGTTCGATCAGCGCCTGCCTCTGCTGCGCCTTCATCGCCAATGCCTGTGCCGTCTGGGCGCGGATGCGCTCTTCCTCCCGACGCATGGCGGTCTTGACCGCTTCTGTGGTCTCAATCGCAGCTTGCAATGATGCCTGAGTCTGCGTCAGAGTCAGAAGACTCTGACCGCGCTCCGCCAGCAGGTCTTGCTCCCGTTCTGTGTTTCCCTCTTGCCCCGCCGCTTTTGCCTGTTCCTCTAGCCGGGAGACCATCCTTTGCATCTGGTCTACCATCGCTTGCAGGTTGTTTTTCTGCGTGATGGCCTGCACGGCGCGTTCGCGGTTCTTCGCCTGCGCCTCCCGCATCTGCTGCTGGGCGGATTGCAGCAATAGGTCGGCGCCGTCCTGCGGCGGCTTTTCCTCGCGCTTGACGAACAGGAAGAAGACACAGGCGAAGCCAAGCAGGACGCCTATAAACGGACGGTTGGGTTCGGTAGGCATAAGCGGTCAATCCACAGCGCTGGGGCATAGCGCGTGAGCCATCAATGAAGAAGATGGATATTGGGCAGCGGATCAGAGTGGCGGTCACGATATACAGGAACCGAAGGAACTCCGAGGAGTGCCCATTGGTCTACAATCGTTTGCCCTTTGCGCGTTTCCACGACATAGTAGGTGCCGCATTTGGTGACGGACTGCCCTATGACATTGCCGCGAACCGTCTTACCGTTAGGCAGGGTGATCTTGGCGGCGGTCGGCGAAAGCGGCTGATAGCTACCGGACGGGTTGGAGGCGGGTGTTTGGGCGTGCGATGGGGCGGACAGGCCGCCTAAGGTGGCGGCCAGAGCGAAAAAGGCAAACCGGTGGGTGTTCATCATTCTGCTCCTTCGTTGTCGTGGACTGTCGAGGGTGGGGCGTGAAGCTCACAAGCACAAGTTACCCGGAATCCGGCCAACACACACGATCTTTGCAAGAAGTTGTTCCCCGGCGACGCGCAGAGCCTCCCTGTTGTAGAGGCCCGTCAGCCGATCAAGTTGTGTTTCCATGCTGCTCCCCGTTCGCTAGATCAAATCCCCTAGTAGGTCAATGGCATCCTGGACGCCTGCGGCGAAGATTTCGAGCACCTGGTCAATCTGGGCGCGGGGGATGATCAGCGGCGGCTCGAAGCGGATCACTTTGGCGTTGTTGAGCGTATACGCCGCGATGACGCCCCGGTGGACCATCGTGCCAATAACTAGCTTGCCGATGTCGCTGTCGGTGAACTCGACGCCCAGCATCAGGCCCAGGCCGCGCGCTTCCTTCAAGACGTTCGGGTACTCGGCCTGGACGCGCTTTAGGCCGTGCAGGAAGTATGCGCCGTTCTCGGCGGCACGGGCGGGTAGGTCTTCCTCGACCGTCACCTCTAGGGCGGCCAGGGCGGCGGCGCAGGCCATCTCGCCGCCGCCGAACGTCGTCGTGTGGATGAACGGGTTCTCGTGGAAGACCTTGTTCCAGATGTCGGCTGTCGCTAATGTCGCGCCGATGGGCATGACGCCGCCGCCCAGGGCTTTCGCCAGCGTCATGATGTCCGGCGCGACGTCCCAGTGATTCACGGCGAACAACTTGCCCGTCCGGCCCAGGCCCGTCTGGACTTCGTCTATGATAAGCAGGACGCCGCGCCGGTCGCATATCTCCCGGACACGGGGGAAGTAGTCGAGAGAGGGGACCTGGATACCGCCCTCGCCCTGCACGGGTTCCAGAATGACGGCGGCGGTTTTATCGGTGATAGCCGCCTCGATGGCGTCGGCGTCGTTGAACGGGACGAAGCATCCGCCGGGCAGCATCGGCTCGAACGGTTTGCGGTAGACCGCGCGCCCGGTCACGGACAGCGCGCCCATCGTCTTGCCGTGGTAGGCACCCTCGGTCGAGACGAAATCCGTCTTGCCGGACGCCATGCGGGCGATTTTCAGCGCGGCCTCGGCGGCTTCGGCCCCGGAATTGGAAATGAACGAGTATTGCAGGTCGCCCGGCGACAATTCGGCGAGTTTGGCGGACAGGTCGGCCAGCGGCCTGTTCAGGAACGTCTTGGACCCCATCGGTATAAAGTCGAGCTGCCGCTTGACGGCCTCGACGACTTTGGGGTGCCGGTGGCCGAGCGAGAAGACGCCGTACCCGCCCAGGCAGTCAATGTACGAGTTGCCTTCCAGATCGGTCAGCGTCACCCCCTCCGCATGGTGCTCGATGTGGTCGAACCCGCCGACTTTGAGCAGGGCCACCTGCGTTGGGTTGACGAACTTCTGATACTTCTCGATGACGTCCTGCGTGATGCACTCGACTTCGTGGGGCTTGTATTCCATGAGGCTACTTTAGCCCAAACACGGGCGGGTTGTCAAGGCAACGTCTGGCGCGAACCCTTTTGCCCACCTTCCCCGTTCTATTCGTTATTGTGTCACGAGGAGGTTCCTAATGGACAGCATGAAACTCGGTCGTAGTCGCAGCGCATTCACCCTCATCGAACTGCTTGTCGTCGTCGGCATCATCGGCGTGATCGCCGCTATCCTGTTCCCCGTCTTCGCAAGCATCCGCGAGCGGGGACGCCGGACGCAGTGCCTTTCCAACGAGAGGCAATTAGGTATGGCGATGATGCAGTATGTTGCTGACCATGACGAGACGTTTCCCAGCGGCTCGATTTGCACGGGGGACCGGTGGGTGAGCCAGACTTATCCTTACGTCAGAGACATCGTGCTCTTCCACTGTCCTGGCGACGTCAGCATTGATCCCGCCGGCGCCAGCAGCACGGGCGGCTTCCCCATCTCTTATGGCCTCAACCAGAACTTGGGCGCGTCCGTGAGGTCTGACAGCGGCGGCAGGCCCGGAATTATGGTGAGAGGAAGCCGTCTGCCGGAACTACTGGCTCCGTCACGAAGCGTCTTGTTCTTCGAGGTGGAAAATGGAGAAGCCGTTGTGAACAACTGCCCCCACACCCAGGACGGCTCGACCTGGGGCCGCGCAGGTCTGGATGGGAGTGCAACCGGGGATGCGTCGGGCAACCTAACAACCGACCCGACCTTCCCTAACGGCAGCACCGTAGGGCTGCCCCGGTACGCCACGGGTAACATTGGCGGTCGTCTGCTGAATGGGGCCACCAAGAATGGGAAGCCCCTGGAAGGAGCGAAGGGCAGTGTGGCGCGGCACGGGGAAGGGGCTGATTACCTGGCCTGCGACGGACACGCCGTTTGGCTTAGGCCCGAGATGGTTTCGGGCGGGGGCGACGCGGTTGCCGCCGATTGCTTGCAAGGAACAGAGAGCGGGCAGGCCAGCGGCTGCCGGGTGCTGAACAACGCGGCAGGAACGGCAGACAGCAGGTACGGCCTGACGTTCAGCCGAGAATAGGCATCATCGTACAGCGATTGATCGCGGCGGAAATTGACTATATGCTGTCGCTGCTCCGCCCGACGCAGGCGATGTTCGGCGAGGCCGCCGGGATCGTGACCGCCCGCTTTGGTGCGGCGGTCGCTCTGTCCATGCGGACGAACACGGACCCGCTGTTCAACCGCGTACTCGGCTTCGGAGACGGGGATTTGCCGCTGCTGGACGACGTCCTGGGCTGGTACGCCCAGCGCCAAACGGCCTGCCGCTTCGACATCGTTTCCGGGGCGTCCAGTCAGAGGGCGGGGGACGCTCTGGCGGGCCGGGGCTTCAAGCCCCGGCCTTTGGAGACGTTCCTCCATGCCTCGCCCAAGCCTGGCGTCTCCTTCGGGCAGGGCGGGCCGAAAGTGCGAAGGCTGGCCGCGGAGAAAATGGACGAATTCGCCGCCGTCTTCCTGGAGGTCTATCCGCAAGAGCCGCCGGTCGAGGCGTCCGTGAGAGCCTGCCTGAAGGCCCAGTACGGCCAGCCTGAGTGGCACTGTTACCTGGCTTCCGTGGCGGGAGCGGTCGCGGCGTTCGGGGCGATGTATGTCAGTGACGGTGTTGCCTCGCTGATCTCCGCCGCCACCCTGCCACGGTTTCGTCGGCAGGGCTGTCAAACGGCATTGCTAGCTCGCCGAATAGCAGACGCCGCCAAACTTGGCTGTGATTTGGTTTGGAGTCATGCCGCGCGCGGCAGCACCAGCCAGTGCAGCATGGAGCGGCAGGGGATGCGCCCCGACTTCATCAAGCACCGCTGGAAACGCTCCACCACCTAGCCCTGCGCCTTTCGGCTTGTCGCCTCCGCCAGCCGCCGACTCAGCAGGGCCATGACAGCGGCTTCTTCGGGGCGCAGGGAGTGCAGCGTGTCCACGAGTTCCTGCTCGGCGCGCTGCTCTAAAGCGTGCAGCATGGTGCCGTCCAGGTACATGTCCAGCACACCGGGATGGACGTAGCACTTGCGGCAGATGGCGGGGGTGTTGCCCAGCCGTTGGGCAACGGCCTTGATTGCCGCCGTCACATTCCTTTTGGCTTGTGTTTTGGTATCGAACGCCTCGAACTCTTGCAGCGCCAGTGAGGCCAGGACGGTCCCGGCCCACGTCCGAAAATCTTTGGCGGTGAAATGCTCTCCTATGATCTCGTGCAGGTAGTCATTGACGTCCGACGAGTCAATGGTGCGCCGCTTGCCGTCATCGTCCGTATACTGGAATATCTCCTCGCCCGGTAGGTCGCGCAGGCGCTACACGACGCGGGCCAGCCGACGTTCCTTGACGTCAATCGTGTGCTCCTTGCCGCTCTTGCCGACGAAGTGGAAGTGCAGTGTCGCGCCCTCCACGTCCACATGGTCGTTCTGCATGGTGGTCAGGCTGTAATGTTGGTTCTCCTGGGCGTACTCTTTGTTTCCGACCCGGATCAGCGTCGTCTCCAGCAGGCGCACGACCGTTGCCAGCACCTTTTCGCGCGTCAGCCCGCACTGCCCCAGGTCGTATTTGACCCGTTTACGGATGCGGGGCAGCGCTTCGCCGAAGGCCATCATGCGCTCGTACTTGGTCTCGTCCCGCGTCTCGCGCCAGTGCGGGTGGCAGCGATACTGCTTGCGGCCCTTCGCGTCGTGCCCGGTCGTTTGGAGGTAGCCGTTCTCCGATTTGCAGACCCAGACATTGGTGTAGGCGGGCGGGATGCCCAGCGACTTGATGCGTGCCAGCGTCTTCTCGTCTTCAATGACGCTGCCGTCCGACGCGATGTACCGGAAGCCATCTCCGTCTGGCTCGCGCCGAATGCCGGGCTGCTTGTCAGTGACATAGCACAGACCGGCGGCCTTTTCTTCGGCAGGGTCGGAACCGGCGGCGGTGCCGTGAGTGGATGATGTTGTGTTCAGTGGGATGCCTCTGATGTACCCAAAAAAGGGAACTTTCGCGGCTTGGCGGACATTGAAAATTATGGTACAATTGTTTGTGAAAAGAGGCACAATGTCCATGCGTCCCCCTATTTCCGCATCCGGTTTCTTGCTTGGCGCGCTTCTCGCCGCCACCGCCGTTGCCGTCAAGATCATTTTCCTGAACGACATCGAAGAGCGCCGCGCCGTCCGCCCGGCGTAGTCTCATCCCCGAGGGAAGCTATCCCATGACGCATTCACTTTCGGGATATGACGCCGTTCATCAGCCAAATGGCGTGGCCGTTTGGAAGCGTTCGCCGCGCGGCGTATTGGAACTGCGCGGGGCGGACCGGCACACGTTTTTGCAGGGCATGGTTTCCAACGATGTCCTGGCCCTTGCGCCGGGCGATGTCTGCCATGCCGCCCTGCTGGACAGCACCGGCCATCTCCTGGCGGACCTGCACGTTCACGCCTTCTCCGACTCGCTGGTTGTCGAAACCGACCCTGTCTGCCTGCCGACGCTGCATAAGACTCTGGACAAGTTCCTCATCATGGAAGACGTCACGCTGGCCGACGTTTCCGAGCAATGGGCGATCTTCTCCGTGCTGGGCGGGGGTGCGGCGCAGTTGACCGACCTGCCGGGCGAGAGACGCCCGCTGGCCGGTCCCGTTGCTTCCGGCTTTGATCTTTGGCTGCCCGCCGCCGAAAGCGACGCCGCCTGGGAGACGCTGTCAGCCGTCGGCGCGGTCAGGATGGACGAAGACGCCGCCGAGGCCTTGCGCGTCGAGGCCGGCATCGCTGCTTGGGGCCATGAATTGTCCCCGTCCGTCCTCCTGCCCGAAGCCAGCATGGACGACGCCGTTTCCTACACCAAAGGCTGCTATGTTGGGCAGGAGATCGTCGCCCGCCTCCACGCGCGCGGCCATACCAACCGCGCCCTGCGGCAGATCTTGTTGGCTGAAGATGCCCCCGTGCCACCGCCTGGGACGACCCTCCACGTTCCCGAAGACGGACTGGAACCAGGCCGCGAGATCGGGCGCATCACCAGCGCCGTCGCCTCGCCCCGACATGGTGGTCAATCGCTCGCCCTGGCCTACATCCGCAAGGAGTATTTCGCCGACGGGACGCCGGTTTCGGTGCAGATCGAGCAGCCCGGCGGCCTGATGTTCGCGTATGGGGCAACGGTCCTCTCCCGGTAACTCCCGGCGCTGGAAGTGCCGGGCGTCTGTGCAGGAATCCCCTGCCTCCTCCCCGAACTTTCCCGGCATGGCAACAACATTAGAAACGACTCAATTTGAAGGCTGGGACAGCGTCCGCCTCAGCAACGGCGACGCCGAAATCGTCGTCACGACGGCCATCGGGCCGCGCATCATCCGGTACGCACTGGTGGGCGGGCCGAACGCCTTTCAGGTGATCCCCGAGACGTGTGGGCAGACCGGCGGTGAGGACTGGACTCCCTATGGCGGGCACCGGCTCTGGCACGCGCCGGAAGTCAAGCCGCGCTCCTACCACCCGGATAACGAACCTTACCCAACGCCGACGATGGATGGCGGCACACTCCGCATCGTCTACGGGACCGAGAGCACCACGAGGATTAGTAAGGAAATGCGAGTGACGCTCGCGCCGTCGGGGCCGGCGGCCCGCGTCGAGCACGTCCTGACCAACCACAACGTCTGGCCAGTCACGCTGGCGCCCTGGGCCTTGAGCATCGTCGCGGGCGGGGGACGAGTTGTACTGCCGCAGGAGCCGTTCGTCTCGCACGATGACGAACTGGCCCCGGCCCGGCCCCTGATCTTGTGGGCCTTCACCGATATGGCCGACCCGCGCTGGCGCTGGGGGACAAAGTACCTGTCGCTGCGTCAGGCGGACGAGATCAGCCACGCGCAGAAGGCCGGCCTTTACAACGCCCAGGGGTGGGGGGCGCACTTGACGGACGAGCAGGTGTTCATCATCCGAATCCAGCCCGCTCCCGGCGGCCCTGCCGTGCTGACGGACATGGGCAGCAGCTTCGAGACGTTTACCAAAGCCGCCTTTCAAGAACTGGAAACGCTGGGGCCGCTGACGACGCTGGAGCCAGGCCAGTCGGTCACGCACACGGAACACTGGTTCCTGGCGAAGACTGGGCCGATTGCTGACACCGATGATGCGCTCGATGTCTCCCTCCTGCCACTCGTGCAGAACGCTCAGGCGCACGCGGCGCAGGCGTTCGGCGACTGACAAGCGTTCGGCGACTGATCCGCGACAAAGAAAAGGCCCATCGGTTTGGGAACCGATGGGCCTTTTCAACGATACCGGTGGTTTACTGGCCGCCGCCTGTACCCCCTGCACTTCCACTGCTTGCGCTTGTGCCGCCTCCACCACTGGGGCTGCCGGTTGTGGACGCGCTGCCGCCGGCGCGGCTGCCATCCGAAGTGCTGCCGCCCGCGCTATTTGAAGTGGCGTCGCTGCCCTTAGCTCCGGTGGAACTGTCTGTAGAAGACGCATTGGTGCCATTCGCACCGGAGGGCCCGGCGGGTCCCGCTGGCCCGGCCGGTCCCGCCGGTGCTGCCGGTCCCGCAGGCCCGGCGGGGGAAGCCGGACCTGCTGCGCCGGGCGTTCCATTTGCGCCCGGAGCGCCGGGCGCCCCCTGCACGACCGTGGGCGCAGAGGAACCGGGCGTCACGACAATAGACTGGGGCGTATCATGCGGCCGCATTGTGAGAAAGGCGAGAGTGGCACCAACAACTACGACCAGAAGAACAATAACGATTGTTCCCCAGTTGGCGTTGCTCGTGCTGCTGTCGGCGTTCGGGTTTGGATTGACGCTCATGAGGGCGTAACCTCCTCAAAAAGTAGGGTGATTGACAAGCTTATACCCCCGGTCCGATGCCGCTAAACGGACACGGCAGTTCGGCCATGTCGCTGACCGATCACCGGAAGAAGGTAGAAAAACCCAGGATCACGTTGGACGTTCCCGACGAGTGCCGGGCGGCGCGGTAGTTCAACTCCACGTTCAGCGCGATGTTCGGGTTGAAGAAGTATTTGGCCCCGCCCTGTGCGCCGACCGAGGCACTGTCGTCGTGGACATGTGAGTAGCCGGCGAAAGCGCCTAGGTAAGGCAAGAGTTGGTTGTCGGCGCCGCCTGCAAAGTAGTAGTTGGCAAACGCCCCGGCGGAAGACGCGGTCGTGGCATGACTGGCCCCGGAAATTGCCGCGACACCGCCGAACTCCACGGTCGGAGATGTGAACACGCCGTAGCTGCCCTGCACGGCATAGGGCTTGTCGCCGTTGAACGAATAGTTGCCGGCGACGCTGATCTCTTTTGTTCCCGCTGTCGGCAGCAGGGTGTTTGGGGGTGTCAGCGTCCCCTGCGCGCGAACGGCAGGCAACGCGACCAGGAAAGAAGCGGCTACGGTCGCTCCCACGGCGCAGACGCCTCGCATCTTGGAAAGTGGCACGATTTTGTCTCCTTTGATGAGTCGTGGCTTCCTGCACAGGAATATTTCGGGGAAGCTCCAGGTGTGTTCCGGGCATCATGGTCCGTTTTCAGCCTTGCTGACACTCTAGGCATGGGTAAAGTTTCAAATATTTTCACCTTTATTTTTGGAGTATAATGGACGCGGGATTTTCGGCAGCCGCAATGCCATCAAAGGAACCATCATGCTCAAATTGACCCGAACTTCTGTTTTGGGGCTGGCGCTGCTCCTGCTGACCGCTGCCGTCCATGCTGCCCCCAAGCGCGCTATGCTCCGGCCCCGCGTGGCCGCCGAGAAGTTCACCTTTGTCGCCTACGGCGACACGCGCTCCGACCCCATCGCCCATCGGAGGGTCATCCAGGAGATCGTCGCCCTGCACCCTGAATTCGTGCTGCAAAGCGGCGACCTGGTTTCGGACGGCCATAACCCGAAGCAGTGGGCTGAGTTCGACCGGATCACGCAGCCGCTGCGCGTCGCCCGCATCGCCTACTACCCCGCGCGCGGCAACCACGACTTGGGCACGTTCTACCCGCACTATGTCCCCAACACGTTCGACTCGGGCGACAAGACCAATAAGCTGTACTACGCCTTCACCCGGCACCGCAACCGGTTCATCATCGTGGACAGCATGGAGCCTTACGAGCCGGGCAGCGGGCAGTACGTCTGGCTCGAGCGTGAGCTGGCGCGGTCGCAGAAGGCTGCCGTCAGCACCTTCGTGATGTTCCATGAGGGGCCATTCTCCGTCGGCCCGCACGGGCCGACACCCAAAGCGCAGCGGTATCTGCACCCGCTGTTCGTCCGCTACCACCCCCGCGCCGTTTTCTGCGGCCACGATCACCTCTACTACCGGACGACCCGCGACGGCGTCACCTACATCGTCACCGGCGGCGGCGGCGCCCCGCCGTACCGCCCGGAAAACGCGCAGGTCGCCATCCCCGGCGACGTTTTCCAAAAAGACGTGGACAGCCTGGGGCGGCCGCTGGGCGCCGCGCAGTACGACGCCCTGATCTACCACGCGATCCGCTGCGAGGTGGACGGCCCGCGCGTAACGGCGACCGTGATCCGCCCCGATGGCAGCATCATTGACAAGTTTACGCTGGGGCCGAAGTAGAGGAAAGTGAGAAAAACTCGTACTTATTTGTGTTTGGCCGCCTGTAAGCGGGGGAAACTAGGGGCAACTGGAACAAAAACCTGCCTTTCAAGTGTCGTATTGTAGACGAATAGGACAAAATTAGTCATATCCGTCTTCAGTGCCAGTAAGTGCAGGATGAAGAGCGGCAGCGTGGAAAGAAAATCGCAGGCGCTAGGTAGTGAGATCGTCAGAGACGACCGATGATAGTCCTGATGACGCTGAGAGGTGCTCAAAGCCTCTTATCGCTGCCCGTATTCGTCTGCTCGAAACCTGGGGCTACTGAAAGATCAACAGCATGTCAAAGGAATGCCCACCATGTCCCTAGTGCAAGCGCCCACACGAAACCCCTATCACAAGCCCAAGACCGTAGATGAGCTGACCGCGCGCAACGTGGAGCTGGTTGCCCAGCTTGACGAGACCGCGCGGTCCAAGCGAACGCCCGCCGACCGGGTGGTGGATGGTATCACCGCCTTCTGCGGCAGCATGTCCTTCATCTGGGTCCACGCCATTTGGTTTGGCGCTTGGATCATTCTCAGCCTCGTACCGGGCGTCAAGCACTTCGACCCATATCCATTTCAGCTTTTGACGCTGGTCGTTTCCCTGGAAGCGATCTTTTTGTCCACGTTTCTCCTGATCAGCCAGAACCGGCAGAGCCGGCTGGCGGAGCGCCGGTCGCACCTGGATTTACAGATCAACCTTCTGTCCGAGCAGGAAAATACCAAGATACTAACGATGCTGCACGCTATCGTCAACCACTTCGACATCCCCGACGGCGACCCGGAGGTCTCGGTGCTGGCCGAGTCCACGGAGCCGGAGCGGCTGGTGGCGCAGATCGAGAAGGTGATTGAGAAGGAAAGCCGGTCCAAGAAGATGAACGACGGCAACGAGCCGTAAGGGGAGAATGAACCTTTGACCGTTCCCGGAGAAGCGCTGCCGGAGCACGTCAGCCAGCATGTAGAAACCATCGCCGCCTTGCACACGCGGGCGGAAAGCGGTGTCAGTGTCCATCAGCGCGTAGTGGAGGCCGTCACCTCGAACCTCGGCCGGCCCCTATTCCTGAACCTTGTCCTGGCCGGCCTCACCCTCTGGGTGCTCGTCAATGTTTTTCCCAGCCGTTTCGGCATCCTCCCCTTCGATCCGCCGCCGTTTTCCCTGCTCTCCGGGGTCGTCAGCACGGGCGGGCTGCTGCTGGCGATCGTCATCCTGATCACGCAGAACCGGCAGGCGCGGCTGGCCGAGCGCCGCGCGCAGCTCGACTTACAGGTGAGTCTTTTGACCGAGCAGAAGATCGCCAAGCTGATCGCGCTCGTGGAGGAGCTGCGCCACGACTTGCCCTCAGTCCGTGACCGCCTTGACCTCGAGGCCGAAGCGATGGCGGAGGCGACTGATCCTCATGCCGTCCTGGACGCGCTGGAAGAGAAGCTGGACGAAGCCGCCGAGTTAGCGGAAGAGGCAAAGGCGCGAGTGTGACAGCGAGCGGCGTCAGCGCGCCGCCCGCGCGTCCGGCAGGGCCGAGGCGCGGAACACCTGTGCCAGCGGCTCGTTCTCGGCCAGGTTTTCCGAGCGGACCTGCGCGCTCTTGGCAATCCATTCGGCCTCCGAGTCGCGGTAGGGGTCCAGCTTGACGACCGGCTTCGCGTTGCCGACCAGGCTCCAGAGCGTCAGGCCGCCTGGCCCGCCGAAGATCACCTTGTACGTCCACTGCGACCAGGACATGCCCTGGTCGTCCATCGCCTTGATCAGCGCCGCCTCGGTTTCCGGCTTGCCGCCCGGCTCCAGGCCGAACTCGCCGACGTAAAAAGGCACCTGGCGGCGCTGCCGCTCTTTTTCCACGGACGCAATATATTCGGCAGACTTGTTCGCCTGATCGTCCGCCGACTTCGCTTTGAAGTCATAGTAGTGGGTACTGTATACGACATTCGTCCAGCCGCAGGGGCCGGGGAACGGCATATACTGAATTCCCGTATAGCCGTCTTCGATGAAGACAAGGTGCGTGGGGTCGGCCGCGCGCACGGCCCGGTACAGCCGGTCCGTCACCACATACAGCGTGTCCGAGTTGGGCGTCCCGGTCGGCTCGTTCACCAAGTCATAGCCGGCCACGGCAGGGTTGTCCCGGTAGCGGCGCGCGACCTGTGTCCAGATCGTTTCGGCGCGGGTGACGTTTATGGGGTCTTTGAAAAACTCGTTGCGCCCGGCCATCCCCGTATGGTCCTGGTCGCTCTGACTGCCGGGAGCGCCGTGCATGTCCAAGATGACATAGATGCCGCGCGCCCCGGCCCAGGCGACGGCCTGGTCTATCTTCGCCAGGGATGCGGGTTCGGCGATTTGGCTTGAGAGAAACGGCAGGCGGACACAGTTCAGCCCCGCCGCGCGAATCCGGTCGAAGTCCGACTCGTTCAGCCAGGCATTCCGAAATGCCGCCTGCACCCGCGCCGCCCCCGCCGCCCCGAACCGTTTCCCCAAAACAGCCACCAGCGAGGCATGATCTTTGACCGGTGGCAGGCTCGACCCCTCTGGCGGCTTGGTCGCCAGCGGCATCATCCACGGCTCCTCGACCAGCCAGCCGCCCAGGTTGATCCCCCGCAGGACAACGGGACGACCCCGCGCGTCCACGATTTGGACGCCCTGCGCGTGCAGGCGGGGGAGGGGAGCGGCGAGGGCAGGCATGGTCAGGAGAAGCAGCAAGAGGGTGGAAAAAAGGCGCGTGGGGCAAGATCGCATGACGGGATTATAGAGGAAGACGTGCCGGTTTGTCAACATACATGGGTAGGGGACGAAGGGCGGAGAACCCTGTCCTTCATCCCCTCCCGCATCAATTACTGCGCTCCAGGGTTGGTCCAGTCCCGCAGCTCTTCCTCCGTTCGCTTGCGGAAGTCATGCGGCACCGCCGGGGGCTGATTGCTTTCCGCGATGATGGCGCGCAAGGCTTCCGTCGCGTGCCGCCGGTCGCCGAGGTGGTGATACCGATCCGCCATGAAGTCGTAGGCTTGCAGGAGACGTTCATGCTCCAGTGGGGCATCCCGATTTCCCGGCGGAAGAAGCTGGAGGGCCTTCTTGCGCCAGGCGATGGAGCGCAGCCCTTTAAGACGCATCAGATCGGATGGGTCTTTCCAGTCGAAGTCGTTGATCCAGTAATCGGCGTGCGCCATTGCGATGACGGCGTCTAAAGGTTCTTCGGACATACCGTGAAGGCGGCTGCCGTCGAAGGGTTTGATATCATCGGGCAGGCTGACTAGAACAACGATATGCTCATCCAGAAGGGTTTGTGAACTTGCAGTCCCTTTCATGCCGCTCACCGCAACCCTGATGGCGGGGGCAACACGAAGCGTCAGCGCCAGTCGGCGCGGTCTCTGGGCTTGGGGGGGTAGCGGTTCCAGAGGCGACAATACGATCAGCCGATCATCCGCGATTTGGTTTGGCGGCCCATCCTGCAACTCCACTCCGACATAACCCCGGCCCTGGTCGTCATGGACTGCTGGGAGCGAGGAGGCTCTGCCGCCCAGGTTATGCAGCACTTCCGCAAACGCAAAGAGCGGAAGATGAGGAGTGGCTAGCAGAACGCCGCCGAGCCAGGCGTGGACATTGACCAGGACGTTACCGTCCGCGTCTTCGCCCAAGGGCATCACTTGTACGGTGATCCCGTTGGCCCTGGTCGCGTTCTCGCGCGGCAGGCTGGAGGCCGGGGCCGTGCGGGTGGCGTCCAAGATTTGATAGGACGGCGGTTGCGGCGCGGCCCCTGCGTCGGGCAGCGGCACGTCATATTCGGCCGTGAGGGACTCCGATGTCAGCCGGTCGGGGGTCCGGTTGTTGCCCCGACGGACCTCGATCTGCACGGGGAGCGCGGTCTGCTTGTCCACCGTGTAAAGGTTGTCCGTCACCGTCCCCGGCCCTTGCATCCCCGCGTCGTTCTCGTTGAACACGACTTGATCGCGCGTTTCCCGCCAGGGCATCATGTTGTCCGGCCAGACGGCATACCGCGTGACGAAGTCCAGCCCCTTGTTCTCGGCGTTGTCGCCCGGTCGGGACGACGTTTTCACCACCAGGCCCGTCGGACGCCACAGGGCCGGGTCCGGCGGGAACACCTGAACGCGCTCCGCCCCGTCATCCTGGATGATCTGCTCGCCGAGCCGTTCGCGGTAGAAGAAGGGGGAGCGCCGCCCCCAGACCTCCCAGGATACGCGCTTGCCCTCGACCAGCTTCCAGCCGCTCAGGTGCCAGGTGTTGACCCCCTGGAGGGCCTGCCGGATGGTGGCCGCTTGGAGGCGACCATGCTGCCCTTGCGGGGCCAGGACGAGCCAGAGCACCAACGCGGCGGTCACGAGCGAGACGCCGGCCCACCGAAGCGCCGTCCGTTGTTTCCCCTCCCGCCGGAGGCCGGGCGACGCTTCCGGCGCGAACGTCAGACGCGACAGAATCCGCTGGCGCAACGCCGGGGGCGGGGCCTGGGCCGTGCGCCATCGGCGAACTTCTGTCCCCAGAAGGGTATTGGCCTGCGCCGCCTCCGCACATGCGGCGCACGTCTGGAGATGCCGGCGCACCCGCAGGCGGCGGACCGGGGACAGCTCCCCGTCAAAATACGCCTTCAAGTCGCTGTCCGACGGGCAGACGGTTGTGGAAAGGAACATTGAGTTCATAGCGTTACCTCCAAATTAGACACCGATGAGGGCGCGGGGCGCGGGTCCGTCGCGGGCGTCACATAGTCACACAGCAAAGGGCGTAGCCGCGCCAGCGCGGCCGACAGCCGCGATTTGACCGTTCCCACGGGGCAGCCGAGAGATGCGGCGACCTCGCTGTAGCTCCAGCCCTCCATCTCATGCAGGATGAAGACATCGCGCTGCGCCTCCGGCAGCGTCGCCACTGCCCGCGCGATCACGGCCTGCAACTCGCCGCCCAATGTCCGCTGCACGGGATCATCCTGCGCGGGCGCGCTGAGATCGTCCGGCCACAGGTCAGTCGTCGCGACCGTGCGTTTGCGGCGGCGCTGCAAGCAGAGGTTGACCGCGATGCGGCAGACCCAGGTGTCCAGCCGCGACTGCCCCCGGAACGTGGGGAGGGCGCGATGGACTTCGATGAACGTGTCCTGAGTTACGTCTTCCGCGTCCGCCGGATGGCCGAGCAGGTGCAGGGCGAGCGTGTAGACGCGCCGCTCCTGCTGCGACAGCAGGGCTTCAAAGGCTTGGCGGCTGCCCGCGCGGAGTTGGCGGAGCAGGCGGGCCTCTTGGTCCTCACGAAAGGGGTTGATCATAGCAATACAAGCTCTCCCAGGCTTGGCCATAGCGTTCCTCTACAGCCATAGTTGCACAAAGAGGCCCCAGGGTTCGACATCCAGGTAAAAGAGTAGTTCAGCGGCTTCTACATTGACAGCGAGTGTCCTGATTCGGTACACTGAAACGCCCGATAACCCCGTAAAAGAGAGTCAGCCTTGTCAAATCCCAGCCCCAACATTGCCGTCGTCATCCCCGCCGGGGGCGGCGGGACCCGCCTGTGGCCGCGTAGCCGCCGGGAAACGCCCAAGCAGTTCCTCGACATCGTCAGCGAGCGCACTATGCTCCAGGAGACCACCGACCGCGTCCACGGCCTGGTCCCACCCGACCGGCTGTACGTCATCACGAACGCCCGCCACGCCCCCGCCGTCCGGGCGCAGCTCGGCGAGGTTCCGCCCGGCAACATTGTCGGCGAACCCGAGGGCCGCGACTCGGCCCCGGCCATCGGCCTGATGGCGGCGATCCTGGAAAAGACGCAGGGACCGGACACGGTCATGGCGACCCTGCCCGCCGACCATGTCATCCTCCTCGAAAATAAGTTCAGGGACATCCTGCGCGCGGCCTCAGACGTGGCGGCAGACGGCTACCTAGTCACGCTGGGCATCCCGCCGACCGGGCCGGACGTCGGATTCGGCTACATCCAGAGCGGCGAGACGATCCGCGAGCAGACCGAGGCGGGCGTTCCTGTTTACCTGGTGCGGCAGTTCAAGGAGAAGCCCCGCCGCGAGGTCGCCGAGCAGTATCTGCGCGACGGCGGCTACTATTGGAACGCCGGCATGTTCATCGCGTCTGTCCGAACGCTGCGCGATCTTTATAAAACCCACCTGCCCCAGATGGAAGAAGGCTTTGCTAAAATTGTCGCCGCGCACGGCACGGGGAAGTTCGAGTCGACATTGGCCGCCGTCTTTCCGACGCTGGAAAAGGTGTCCGTGGACTACGGCATCGCCGAGAAAGCCGACCGTGTGGCCGTCATCCCCGCCGACATCGGCTGGAACGACGTCGGCTCCTGGCAGCGCCTGGCCGAAGTTCTGGAAGCGGCGGGTCGGCACGATGAGGAGACCGGCAACATCGTCGTCGGGCACCACATTGGGGTGGACACGCATGGGGCGCTGGTCTACAGCCCAGACCGCCTGATCGCCACCATTGGCCTGGACGACATCATCGTGATTGATACGCCGGATGCAACGCTGATCTGCCCCAAGTCTCGCTCGGAGGACGTAAAGAAGATCGTCGAGGAACTGAAAGCGCGGGGCCGGCATCATCTGCTGTGAGCAGGGAACGGCAGGTAAGCGTATGCATCGAGGAAACTACCGTGCCCGCTTCTGGACGGACCCACGCGCCCAAATCAGCCCCTCGCTCACCGCCGGCCATGGTTTATTCGCCGTCGAGCCGATCCGCGCGGGCGAGGTCGTAGAGATTATGGGTGGAATTGTGCTGACCGAGGCCGAGTTCCAGACGTTTCAGGCCGAGACATCTCGTTATAATGCCATGCAGATCGGCGAGGGACTGCACCTGGTCGAGCCGCCGGAAATTACAGCCGCGCGCCGCGGCTCGATCAACCATTCCTGCGACTCCAATCTCTGGATGGACGATGAAGTCACAGTCATTGCGCGTCATGACATCGCCGCCGGAGAGGAACTGACGGTGGACTGGACTATGCCCTCTTCACCGCGCAGCCCGACTGGCGGCTTGACAGCGAGTGCCGGTGCGGTTCCCCCTTCTGCCGCCGTCTCATCACCGGTAGCGACTGGGAGCGTCCTGACGTGCAGGAGCGCGATGACGGTCACTTCTCGCCGTTCCTGAACGCTCGTATCGCGCGGCTGCGGGGTTCCCAGCTTAAGTAAAACCTTGTAACAAAGAGCGCTTTCGGTTGTCAGTAGTCCTAGAAAACAAAGATAAAGGACGGCGAATGATTGTTCCGATGGCGGACCTGCAAGCGCAGCACCGCGCGCTGAAGGACGAGTTGACGGGGGCGTTTGAGCAGGTCATGGCCGCCTGCGATTTCGGTGGGCTGGGTGAGAACACGTCGGGGCTGGAGCGGGAGATCGCCGCAATTTGCGGCGCGAAGCACGGGCTGGGCGTCAATTCGGGGACGGATGCCCTGCTCCTGTCCCTGCTGGCGATGGGCGTTGGGCCAGGCGACGAGGTCATCACCTCGCCGTTCACCTTTATCGCGACCGGCGAGACGATCTGCCTGGCGGGCGCGACGCCGGTCTTCGCGGACATTGACCCGCACACGTTCAACCTCGACCCCGAAGCCGCCCAGGCCAAGATCACGGACCGCACCAAAGTCATCCTCCCTGTCCACCTGTTCGGCCAGATTGCGGACATGACGCGCCTGGCCCAGATCGCCCGCCCGCGCCAAATAGCCCTGCTCGGGGACGCCGCCCAGGCCATCGGCGCGACCCATCAGGGCAAGCCCCTCGGCGCGTGGGCCGATGCCAACACGCTGTCGTTCTACCCCACCAAGAACCTCGGCGCCTGCGGCGACGGCGGCATGGTGCTGACGGACAGCGAAGAACTCGCCGACCAGATCAAGCTGCTGCGCTTTCACGGGTCGGGTGGGGGCTACTTTCACAAACGGGTCGGCTACTGCTCCCGGCTGGACGGGATGCAGGCCGCCCTGCTGCGCGTCAAAGCCCGCCGCCTCCAGGAGTGGAACGAGGCCCGCCGGGGCAACGCCGCCCTGTATGACGCGGCTTTGTGCGGCCTGGAAGGGCGGATTGTCCTGCCCTGCGCCGAGCGGGGCAACTACCATATCTACCACCAATATACGATGCGCGTTCCTGACAGTCGGCGAGACGCCCTGCAAAAGCACCTGGCCGCGCGCAATGTTCAGTCTGCCATCTACTATCCCTTGCCGATCCACTTGCAGGAAGCCTACGCCTTTTTGGGATACAAAGCGGGCGATCTGCCCGAATGTGAACGTGCGTCACGGGAAGTCCTTTCGCTGCCGGTCCACCCCGACCTGTCCCCGGAGCAGGTCGAGTACGCGGCGGATACGGTACGGGCGTTTTTCGGGTAGACTCTCTCCGAGGAGACACCCAATTTGAAGGCTATGATACTAGCGGCGGGAGTCGGCTCCCGTCTCGACCCCCTGACCCGCGCGATCCCCAAGCCGATGGTGCCGGTCGTCAACCGTCCCGTCATCGAGCACATCGTCCTGGACCTCAAAAAGCACGGCTTCACAGACATCATGGTCAACCTGCACTACCTGGGCGACGTGATTCAGCAGGGGCTGGGCGACGGCGCGCGGCTGGGCGTCCATATCTCCTACGCCCAGGAAGACAAGCTGTGGGGCGACGCGGGCAGCGTCAAACGCTCCCAGGCGTTCTTCCAGGATGAGACGTTCCTGGTCGTCGGCGGCGATGACATCTCCGACATTGACCTGTCGGGCCTGATGGCGCTCCACCGGGAGAAGCGCGCCGCCGCCACCATCGCCACGACCGTTGTGGATGACCCTTCGCAGTTCGGTATCGTCGTGACCGACGACCAGGGCCGCATCACGCGCTTTCTGGAGAAGCCGAAGGGCGGCGACGTGTTCTCGAACACGGCCAACACGGGCGTCTATGTTTTCGAGCCGGGCGTGTTTGATTTGATTCCGCCGGAGACCTTCTGGGGCTTCGGCAACAATGTTTTCCCCAGCCTCCTCGCCGAAGGCCGCCCCCTGTACGGCTTCGCCACGACCGCCTACTGGAAGGACGTCGGTAACCTGCACGTCTACCGGCAGACTAACTTCGACGCCCTGGCGGGCCTTGTCCATCTAGACATCCCGCTGCGCGAGGAGTCCGGCGTCTGGTGGGGCGAAAACATCCAAATGGACCCCACCGCCGAAATCGGCTCCCCCGTCGCCATCGGCAGCAACGTCACCGTCGGAGCCGGAGCCAAGTTGTTGGAAAACACCGTCATCGGCGACGGCTGCACCATCGAGGCGAACGTCACCCTCAAGGACACGATCCTCTGGGCCGGCGCCCGCGTCAGCGAGGGCACCCACCTAGAGCGTTGCGTCGTCGGCACAAACGCCCAAGTCCAGTCCAACGTCGCCATCTTCGACGCCAACATTGTGGACCCAACCCGGCTGATGACGGCGAAGACGTAACAGCTAAGGCCGCATTTTATGAGACATCTTCTCTTGCCCATAATGCTGGCTATTATAGGTAGCAGCTTTGGCTGTGGTCGGCCACATACAAGCATCGTCGGCAAATGGGTACATTTATTCGGCTCCAACCGCAGTTCAGGAATGGTGTACGAGTTCTATTCGGACGGTACAATGACCCACTATAGCCAAGTGGATCTGCGCTCCCAGTTGCCGCAGGCAGGAGTCATGTCGTCACCGAAATTCAACGGCAGGTATACTTTCAAGCAAGGTGCCTTGACTTGTCACCCAACAAGCGTTGGGGATCAAGACCATGCAGAGGCATTGCCTAATGTTACAGCCTTAGATAAGACGTATAAAGCAGTTCTCAGCGGTGATACATTGACTTTGAGCCAGGTTTTGCCTCTAAAGAATGGGCCGGAGGAAGAATACCAGCGACAATAGCATAGGCAAATGCGGCCTTGAATGATAACCGCGTCGTGCGGTATACAGGTTGGGCCGAGAAACTACAAAGCGGCCCGGTGCATCTGCACCGGGCCGCTTTTATGGTTGGCTACTTCTTGAGGATGTAGCCGGTCTTGCTCTTGTCGAAGCCCTCCGGCTCCTTCTTGGCGTCGAAGGTCCAGCGGTTGGCGCGCGGGTGGAAGGCGGAGTAGCCGCTCAGGATGCTCGCCAGCAGGCGGCGCGGCGTCCGGCGGACCAGGTTGGTCTCGGTCAGCAGGGTCAGGAACGAGCAGCCCTTGCGGTAGTGGTCCAGGATGCGCCGGACGATGTCGTAGGTGGAGATCGCGGACTCTGACTCGACCTCGTTGCGGAACTCCAGCAGCTCCTCCAGGCGGGCGGGGCTGACGAAGACGCCGGGGTCGCTCTCGTTCTCGTCCACGAATTTGTATTCGTCGGGCTTGTCTGTCTTTTCCAAATGTACGACCGCACCGGACTCGGCGGCAATCTCGGCGTAGACATCAAACAGGCCGTAGACAAGATGGACATCGTGGTCCACATAGACCGGGTAGCCGTTCCCCGACGCATCGCGCACGGTTAGTTCGACGATGTTCGGCTCGGCGGGGAAGAAGCCGGGGGGAACCTGTGCCAAGGGGAACGTGCCGATTTCCTTATGGTGCGCCTTCAAGACCAGGCGAAGGCGCGCGGCGTCGGGCGTCGCTCCTTCCGGCCAGCGGGTGACGTCAGCCGGCTCCTGGTCGTTGACGTCCTGGGCGACCGGGTCCAGAATTTCGTCCTGCAAGCCTTCCTCAAGGCCCGCATCGGCCAGCATCTGGTCCAAGATCTCGCCGTCCGCCGTCTCGAAGCGCGGCAGCGTCGGGAAGGTCAGTGACTCAGGCAACTGCCCGATGTAAAGCGGCAGCGTGTCCGGCGCGCGGAAGCGGTCCGCCCCGACCCACAGGTACTGGGCGGGGTGGGCGCGCAGGTACTCAGTCAGCGTCTCCGCGTCGGCGGCAAAGGTGCGGCTGCCGGGCCGGATCTCGAAGACGTGCGTGAGCAGGTCGCCCACGGGGATCGTGTCCTCGTGGCCCTCGAAATAGCCGGCGATCTCCTCGGCGTCCTCCTCGGTGACTTCCAGCGGTTTGGGGGGCGCTTCGACGGTCACGGCGGCCTCCATCGCCGGCTCCTCCACGGCTGTCTCGGCGGCTTGCACGGCCTGCGCGCGCCAGAGGACGCGCAGCGGCTCCAGCGAGTCGCGCAGCAGCCAGCGATGGTCGGACAGAGCCAGGAACGTTTCACGGTCGGTTGCGATGGCATCGTACAGGGCGGCACCGTCGAAGTCCTCGCCTAATGCCTTCCAGGCGAAATATTGCACGACCCGGTTGTCTACGGGATGGCCCTTGCCCGCCGTGAGGATTGCCAGGGCCGCCCCGGTCGGGTTGTCCGCCCAGTCCAGCCCCTTGGCGGCGGACTGGAACGGGGCAAGCTTTTCCGCGCCCAGATAGTTGTAGAACAGCAGGTCGGCCTCGCGCTCCGAGGTCAGGTCGAGCAGCCACGATCGCAAGCCGTAGGCCAGCCCGCCCGCGATGGGAAAGAACGGGGCGCCGCGCAGCAGGCGCGGGGCGACCTCGGCGTAATACTCTTTGACGCGGCCAGTGATCTGGGCCAGTTCCCCAGCGACCTCGTTGATTGGGATGGGGGCGCCGTAGAGAGTGATCACTTCGCCCAGGATATGTTCCAGAGGCCGAGTCTTGTCCAGGTAGCGGCTCGTGACGTCCCAGCGGCGGTCCACCGCGACGAAACGCCGAGGCTCCGTCTCCATCTGGTGCCGGGCCAGGGCGGGCGTGACGACGTCGTCGCCGACCTCGCGGGCGACCTCGCCGACGCGGGCCGGCTCGCCCAGGCGGACCAGAGCGCGGTGCAGCAGGGTCGTCAGCGTCTCCTGAGCAAGCGCCTGGGTCGGGTCCGCCCCAGGGGCGTTCTTTTTGGCGGTGGATTTCTTGTCGGTTCGGGTGGTCGCCATGCGGTCTCCTTGTGAATGCGGAATGAAAAAAGTTCTGTGGGGGCTTATGAAATCAGGCGGGGACGGCGTACAGATCGTAAGGCTCGGCCTCCACGACGCGGGCGAGGAGGAACGTGCCGGGGACAGCGTCGCTGCCGCGCACGACTACTGCGCCGTCAATTTCCGGCGCGTCGCGAAACGAGCGGCCCACAGCATCCGCGCCGCGCCGCGACTCGACAAGCACGTCCAGCGTCCGCCCCAGCCACTTCTGGTTGTTCGCGAGGCTGAGGGGCTGCTGCGCGGTCATCAGGGCATCGCGACGCGCGCGCATCACCTTCGGGGGCACGGCATCGGGCAGGTCGAAGGCGGGCGTGTCCTCCTCGGCAGAATAGGTAAAGACGCCTACGCGGTCGAAGCGCATGTCGCGGACGAATAGGAGCAAATTCTCGAACTGCGCGTCCGTCTCGCCGGGGAAGCCGACCAGAAACGTCGTTCGGAGTGCCAGGTCGGGCAGCGCGTCGCGCATCTTGCCGAACAGCCGCTTATACTGCTCGACCGATCCGCCGCGCTTCATCGCCTTGAGCATCGCGTCATCGCCGTGCTGCAAGGGCATGTCAATATAGGGGATCACCTGCGGCAGCTCGCGCAGGGCGTCAATGAGGGGCTGACGCACCATCGTCGGGTAGCAGTAGAGCAGGCGCAGCCACCGAATGCCCTCCACCTCGGCCAGCGACCACAGCAATTCGGGCAGAGCGAGCCGCCCGTAGAGATCCATGCCATAAGCGGTCGTGTCCTGCGCGACGAGGTTCAGCTCCCGCGCGCCCGATGCCGCGAGCTGCCGTGCTTCCTGAACTAATCGCTCAATCGGTTTGGACCGGTGCTTCCCCCGGATGCCGGGGATGGCGCAGAACGTGCAGGTGTGGTCGCAGCCTTCGGAGATTTTGAGGTACGCCGTCCATGGCGCGTGAGTCGCGCGCAGCCGGGTCTGGGGAATCAGGGGATACTTGTCGGCGACCTGTTCCACCAAGTTGATCTGGCGAGGCCGCGTGCCGAACACGACATTGCTCACCGACGGAGCGCTCTCGATCCCCAGGAACGCATCCACTTCGGGAATCTCGCGGGCCAGATCCGCGCTGTAGCGCTGGGCGAGGCAGCCGGTGACGATGACCTTAGACACCTGCCCGCGCTCCTTGCGCTTCACGGCGTCCAGGATGGCCGCGATGCTTTCTTCCTTCGCCGGCCCGATAAAGCCGCAGGTGTTGACGATCAGCACGTCCGCATCGGCCTTGTCCGCCACGAACTGCACTGCCTGGCCGCGCGTCCCCGACAGCGCCCCCAGCATCTCCTCGCCATCCACCTGGTTTTTCGCGCAGCCGAGCTGCACCAGACCTACTTTGGTCGTCAAAATCACAACTTCCTCTGCAACACGCCATCCAAAATCACAAAAATTGCCGACTCAGTGTACCCGAAAATCGGGACTGGAATCAACTACGAGAACGAAATCAGGCGGGAGTTGTATGCATCTTCCACAGAAATTCAGACGGAAGGCTGGCCGGGCAGGTATAAGCCCGCCGCACGCCGGACTCTTGGGCCGGGTGTTTTCTCACAGGGTCTCGCCGATGCCCGCATCCAAAGCCTGGCCGTACTGGCCCGTCGCGAACGGCTCGTAGGCGGGGAAAGCTTTGAGGCGGAACGTGAGGTTGAAGGTGGAGCCGGGCCGCAGGCCGTTGGGCGTGTCCTGGTAGGTCAGGTTCAGCTCGTAGTCGTGCCACGACCGGGTGAGGGCGAGGCCCTTGTAGTCCAGGCGGCTGGTGATGCCGTTGTACCCGGCGATGGCGCGGACGCGGTAGCCGGCGTCCTCGCGGCGGTCACGGAAGAAGGGCAGGTTCAGGTTGCCATTGATCGTTGTGTAGCGGTGCAGGCTCGGCGAGAACCGCCCCGAAAGGTCCAGCGCGGTCTGGTCCGCACCCCGGATACGCAGGAAGTTCGTCAGGTCCAGCAGGCGGCTGTTGTTCAGGTCATACGAGAGAGTCGTGCGGAAGCGCAAAAATGGGGCCGGGGTGTAGAGCGCCTGGGCCGACACGGTCTGGAATGGCGTCGCCCGGTAACCCAATGTGCTTTGCGTCCGGTTGAAGTCGTAGCCTGTCCCGACCGCGAGCTGGAAGGCGCGCGACTCTTGCAGGGCCAGGTTCAGGCCGGCCAGATTGGTGTTGCCGGTGTAGTCGAATTGGAACGGGGTATAGCCGTAGGGGCGCAGGTAGGTATAGGTCGCGCCCAGCGTGGATTTATTCCCAACCCGCAGGCGGTAAGCGCTCTGGCCGTTCAGGACGTACTGGGCGGTGTTGTCACCGTAAAAGCCCTGCTGGAACGAGCCGCCGTAATCCAGGGTGCTGCGGCCCGTGATCTTCTGCGAGGTCGTCCCCAGGTCCACGTTGAACCGGGCGCGCTGCGACTTGGTCAGCGATGATGGCTCGTTGAATGCGCCCAGGGATAGGTCCATCCGCGCCGTTCTGGGCAGCAAGTGTCTGAGCAATGGCGCCCGCAGGGCGTCCGTGGCCACCCGGAGTTCGGGGAGGCGTTCCAGTCCGCCGAAGAAGCGCGAGGAGCCGCTGCTGCTGGCAAGCTGCATGTACTTGGTCGCCAGCACTTCCAGGTCGAACAGCTTCCCCCGATTACGATAATCCAGGTTGGAGTCCAGTTCCTGCCGGCTGTCCCCGCCCAGCCCGGCAAAGCCCGGCGAATTGAACTGCGAGAAGTCGAACCGCGTTTCGAGCTGCGACCCGGCCGTCGGCTGGTAAGTGTTGTCCAGCGACGATGTCAATGTCTGCGAGCGGCCAAAGCCGAACGAGTTCTGGTTCAGCGTGGTCGTGAGGGACGTGTTCAGGTTGCCCACATTCCGGGTCAGCCCCAGCGTGGTGTTCTGAGACTGGCTTTTGGTCAGCCCTGCAAAGTACGAGTTCTGCTGAAACTGCGTGTTCAGCGTCGCGGCGATTGTGCCGATCCGCTGCACATGGTTCAGGCTGCCGTTGATGTCCTCGACGCCCCGGCTCTTGTCGTACAGCCGGTACAGGGTGAACAGGCCGCTGCCGCGCGTGGGCCGGTCCGGTGAGCCGTAAGTCTGGTCGAAGCCCAGCCCGGTCCCCTTCTTCTGAAATTCTTCCAATCGCAGGATGCCCGGCAGGACGGCCGCCAGCGCGTAGCCGAAGGCGAACTTGATGAAGTAGCCCTCATCAGGCGTCTGTCCGACCGTCGGGAAAATCGTCTGCCGCGCCAGCCGCTGGTCCAGAGGCAGGAACAGGTAGGGGATGCTGAAGACGCGGTGGCCTTTGCGGTAGAAAGAGACATTGCGCCCGACCAGCCGCCGTCCGGGAATGATGTATGCCTCGCGCGCGCCGAACGAGTAATGCGGGTCGGGGAAGTCGCAGGTCGTGAACTGGCCGTTGCGCGAGTCAATGAAGCCGGGCCGCCCGCGCACCACTCCGCCATAGACGTAGAGGGGCTGGATCAGGCCGATCTGCGCCTGGACCTGTTCCGGCTGGATGATGGACCGCGCCCCCGTCAGCGTGTAAGTGCCCCGGTTCAGGTTCAGCCGCAGCCGCCCGCCCGGCCCCACGTCCGCCGTCTGGCCGGTCGGCCCGACCAGGTGGACCGGGCCGGAGAATGTCGCCAGCCCCCGGTTCGTGTCCAGCTCCGCCTCCTCCCCAGTCAGCAGGTAGCCTTTGTAGCCGATCTGCACGCCGCCCCGACCGATCACCGTCCCCAGCGTCGTTTCTTCCGTCGTGTCAGCACTGTAGTAAACATCCTCCGGGTTCAGCGGCAGGCCGTCGGGGGAACCCGGCACACTCCCCGGCAGCGGCGTCTCCTGAGTCGTCGGCAGCAATGGCCCGCCACCCGGTGCGTCAGCCGTCGGCGGAAGCGGCTGGATGGGGCTGCCCCCCGGCGAGGCTGAGGCGGGCAGGGGCGAGTTTGCAGGGGGGACGGTGGGGGACACGGGGGCGGCGGGCGGCGTGACGGCAGGCAGCACTATGGCGGGCGGCGTGGTTGGTCCGGGGGACACAGGGACGGGGAGGGTAATAGTCGGCGTCTGCGCCCACCCCCCGCCGGCAGTTGCGAGGAGTAGGCCGCAGGCGAGAAGAGACTGCCGGGCAAAGCGCATGATGTATTATAACACGAGAGGGCGCGGGAACAGCCGCCGCTGTCCTTTACTTTTATTCCACAGTGGCGACAGGGCGAACATAGCGACCATCGCCGCGTAGGCCACCAGCACTGATTTCTGACTCAGCCGCTTCTCGATGCCGGGCGTGAACTGCTTGGGCACGACCTTGTAGTCAATAATATAGGCCGTCGCCGTCGCCAAAATGGCCGTCAGCGGGCTGCTCTTCGTGTTCGTGACCAGCAGCGCACCTTCGTAGAGCACGCCCCAAGCCGACATGGCAGTGCCGTTGACCAGGATGCCGAGGCGCGACTCGCGGGGCGCGTAGCCCACGGGCTGCTCCTTGTCGTCGCCGTCTACGATGTGAGCGACGCAGTTCAGCGCGGCCCACGGTGAACCGTTCTCTTTGTCTGAGGCGAGCATGATGACGGCGTTGGTGGCGGCGGCCAGCGCCAGCCCGGTCTTGAGGCCGCGCGTGAGGCTTTGGGTAATGAGTGGAATGAGCATGATGGGGAGAGTGTACCCGATTGGAACCGGCACTGGAAGTGCCGGTCTACTCAACGTGGAAGTCGCTCCGCGACTGAGCAACAGTCATCGTTATCTTCTTCTTAGCCTCGGAGGGGCTTTCACTCCATAGTAGCCCAGCCTTTCAAGGCCGGGTCATGCGGGGTATAATCTCTCCCAATGGACACGGGCACCGAAACCATTCTGGAAACCCTGCGGGCGGCGACGCGCGGGACGGAGTACGACAGGCGGCTGTTCCTGGTCGGGGGCTTCGTCCGCGACAAGGCGATGGGGCTGCCGTCGGCCAAAGATGACATTGACCTCGTCCTGGAAGGCGACGCGCTGAGGCTGGCGCACTTCCTGCGGGCGCGCGGCGCGGCGGACCACGAGCCGGTCATCTACCCGCGCTTCGGCACGGCGATGGTGGCCATAAAAGGCCGCGATGTGGAGCTGGTGACGGCCCGCGTCGAGTCCTACGCTTCGGACAGCCGCAAGCCTGATGTCGAGCCGGGGACGCTTCAGGACGACGCGCGGCGGCGCGACTTCACGATCAACACGTTGCTCGAAAACCTGCATACGGGCGAGGTCACGGACCCGCTCGGCCTTGCCTATGCCGACCTCGCGGCCAAGATTCTGCGGACGCCGACCGACCCGCTGCTGACATTCCAGGATGACGGCTTACGGATGCTGCGCGCCGTGCGTTTTGCCGCCCGCTTCGGGTTTGCCATCCACCCGATTACCTGGAAGGCCATGCGTCAGCGAGCCACGCGGCTGAACGACGTCAACCCTGACCGGACGCGCGTGATCTCCTATGAGCGCATCCGGGACGAGTTCTGCAAGACGCTGATGGCGGCCCGCGCGCCGCTGGGGCTGCAACTCCTCAAAGACAGCGGCTTGCTGGCGCAGTTTGCGCCGGAACTGCTGGAGATAGTGGGCGTCACGCAGAACGAGTTCCACGCTTACCCCGTCTGGGAGCACACCCTGATCGCGCTGGGTAACCTGCCGCCGGACGCCTCGCTGACCTTGCGGCTGGCGACGCTGTTCCACGATGTCGGCAAGCCGCGCACAAAGGGGGTGGGGGAGGACGGGCGCGTCCACTTCTACGGCCACGCGGACGTCGGCGCGGACATGGTGCGCCGCTGGATGAACCGCCTCAAATTCCCCAATGACCAAATCACGGCTGTTGCTACCTTAGTTGCCCAGCACATGCGGATCGGCGAGTACGGCGACGACTGGACCGACGCCGCCGTGCGCCGCCTGATGCGCGACCTGGGGCCGCACCTGGACGACCTGTTCGCCATCAACCGCGCCGATGTGTCCGCGCTGGCCCCCGGCCGCACGGACATCTCGCGCGGGTCGGAACTGCGCGCCCGCATAACGCCCATCCAGGAAGCGCAGGACATCTCCGCGCTCACGTCCCCGCTCGACGGCAAGCAACTCATGGCCCTGCTCGGCCTGCCGCCAGGCCGGAAGCTGGGCGAAGTGAAGGAATACCTGACGGGCGAAGTCGTGGAAGGCCGCCTCGCGCCTGACGACAAAGAGGGCGCGGCGAGGCTGGCGCGCGATTTCGCGAAGAGGCGTGAGTAATGTCTACGGCAGAGCCTAATCTATCCGACCCGCGAGATCGGCGTAACCTTTCGTCCATCACTCCGATATTAGAGGCGTTCACGCAGAGCCATAACATCACCCTCGCCTGGTTTGGAGACGACAATGCATGGGTCGTTCAGAGCTGGTATAACTTGTATTGGGAAAGTTCGGGGCGGCCATGTCGCCTCGTCGTAAAGCTGGAGGAAAAAGGGCGTCCGACAATCAGCATTTGCCCAATGGTGAACGTCTATGGTCCCGGCCAACGCTGTTGGTTCTGCTTTAAGGAAGACAGCCCAGATAAGATGCACGAGATTTTGGAGCAGGCCAAAGAATTTGCAGAGGGTAATAGCAACAACACCAGGCAGGTAAGTGACTGTAAGACGGTGAATACCGCATCTGAAAGTAAAGGCTGAATAGATGCCCCATACGAGACTGCGCGGCGTCATCTTCGACTTGGACGGGACGCTTGCTGATACACTCCCGATGGGCATCGCGGCGTTCCGGCGGGCGATTGAGCCGCTGGCCGGGCGGACGCTGACGGATGCCGAGATCGTGGCGACGTTCGGGCCGTCTGAGGAGGGCACGATCCGGGCGCTGGCGCCGGAGCATTACGACGCCGGCATCGCCGACTACCTGCGCCACTATGAGGCCCTGCACCACATGGTCCCGGCCCCGTTCCCGAACATGAGGGAGCTGCTAGTAGACCTGAAGGGGCGCGGCGTTCGGCTCGGTTTGGTGACGGGCAAGGGCGCCCGGAGCGCCGAGTTTTCTCTGCATCGGTTCGGTTTGGAAGCCGCCTTTGAAGCGGTGGAAACGGGCGATCCGACCGGGCCGCGCAAGGCCGAGGGCATCCGGCGCATCCTGGCGGGGTGGGGAATGGAGCCGACCGAAGCGGCTTATGTGGGCGATGCGCCCTCGGACGTGACGGCGGCGCGGGAAGCCGGGGTGGCGGTGGTCGGCGCGGCTTGGGCGGAGACGACGGATCGGGAATTGCTGGCGGCGGAGAATCCGGATGCCCTGCTGGCGACGGTCGGTGAATTGAAGGATTGGCTGATTTCTCGTGTTCAATGAGGAGGCGTGATGAGCAAAGAATGGATGGCTGCTGTTGGTTTAGGGTTGGCCTTGTTGGGGACTGCGCGCGTCTCGGCGCAGGGAACATTCCCCTTTCAAGACCCGGCGCTGCCGACGGCGCAGCGGGTGGAGGATTTGGTGTCGCGGATGACGCTGGACGAAAAAGCCCGGCAGATGGGCACGGATGCGCCCGCCATCCCCCGGCTGGGCATACCCGCCTACTTCTGGTGGAGCGAGTGCCTGCACGGGGACGCAGTTGGGCCGGCGACGGTCTTTCCCGAACCCATTGGGCTGGCGGCGACGTTCGACCTGGGACTGCACGCGCAGGTGGCGAACGCCATCTCCGATGAGGACCGGGCCTGGTACAACCGGACCGGCGGGGCAGGCCACCCGCAGGGCTTCCACGGGCTGACCTTTTTTGCGCCCAACATCAATATCTTCCGCGACCCGCGCTGGGGGCGCGGGCAGGAGACCTACGGCGAAGACCCCTACCTGACCGCCCAGTTCGGCACGGTTTATGTCAAGGGCTTGCAGGGGAACGACCCGAAATACTTCAAGGTCATCGCCACATCCAAGCACTACGCTGTCCACAGCGGCCCCGAGCCGGAGCGTCATAAGTTCAACGCCGTTGTGTCTCCTTACGACCTGTACGACACCTACCTGCCTGCCTTCCAGGCGACTGTCCAGAGGGCGCACGCGCAGTCCGTCATGGGCGCCTACAGCAGCCTGTACGGTGTCCCCGCCAATGCCAGTGACCTGCTGCTGAAGCAGAACCTGCGCGACAAGTGGGGCTTCGACGGCTACGTCGTCTCCGACTGTGGGGCCATCGGCGACATCTTTTCAAATCACCACTACGCCAAAAGCATGGAAGAGGCCGCCGCCGACGCCGTGAAAGCCGGCTGCGACCTGGACTGCGGCGGCGAGTACAATGCGCTGCCCAAGGCCGTCAAGCAAGGGCTGATCACCGAGGCCGTGATAAACAAGTCGGTCAAGCGCCTGTTCACCGCTCGGATGCAGCTTGGCATGTTCGACCCGCCCGCCCAGGTGCCCTACGCCCAGATACCTCCGAGCGTGATTGACAGCCCCGCCCACCGGCAGCTTGCCCTGCGGGCGGCACGCGAGGCCATCGTGCTCCTTAAAAACCAGAACAACCGGCTGCCGCTGTCTTCCTCCATCAAGTCGCTGGCCGTAATCGGGCCGAACGCCGACGAGGTGGGTGTCCTGCTGGGCAACTACAACGGGACGCCATCCCATGCCGTGACCGCGCTGGTGGGGATCAAGCAGCGCGCCGGGGCGGGTGTCCGAGTCGAGTACGTCAAGGGAGTCACGCTGACGGGACTGAGCGACCTGACCGCCGTTCCCGCCTCGGCCCTGCGCTCCGGCGGGTCGCCCGGCCTGAACGCCGAGTATTTCAGCACCGAGGACCTCTCCGGCGTTCCCTTCGCCACGCGCCGGGACGCCCAGGTGGATCTGAATTGGGCGCGCGGTAACCCGGTTCCCGGCCTGCCGGTCTTCCACGTCTCCGCGCGCTGGACCGGCGAACTGGTCGCGCCTACCGATGGCGAATACACGCTGGGCGTCCGGGGTGACGACGGCTTCCGTCTGTTCGTCGGCGACCAAAAGGTGCTGGATGACTGGACCGTTCATGCGCCGGACACCCGGAGCTACACGCTGACGCTGCGCGCGGGCCAAGCCGTCCCGATCCGGCTGGAGTATTTCCAGGCCGAGGGCGGGGCCGAAATCTCGCTCCAATGGAAGCAGCCGGGTCAAAACAAGTTCGATGACGCGCTGGCGGCGGCGGGTCGCGCGGACGCCGTGATCTTCGTCGGCGGCATCTCGTCCCAGATCGAGGGCGAGGAAGGCACGGGCGGCAACGGCGACCGGACCGACCTAGACCTGCCCGCCGTTCAGGACCAGCTTCTGAAGGCGCTGTATACGACCGGCAAGCCAATCATCCTCGTCCTGATGAACGGCAGTGCCCTGTCCGTGAACTGGGCGCAGGCGCACCTGCCGGCCATCGTCGAGGCGTGGTATCCCGGCGAGGAGGGCGGAACCGCGCTGGCGGACGTCCTGTTCGGCGACTACAACCCGTCGGGCCGGCTTCCGGTGACGTTCTATACCGGTGTGGACCAGCTCCCGCCGTTCCGGGACTACGCGATGGCGGGCCGCACCTACCGCTACTTCCCCGGCGAGCCGCTGTACCCGTTCGGGTATGGCCTGAGCTACACGCGGTTCTCCTACGGCAGCCTGCGACTGCCCAAGTCGGCGTCTGCGGGTCAGCCCGTTCAGGGGACGGTCACGGTGGAGAACGTGGGCGACCGTGCCGGCGATGAAGTCGTGGAACTGTACCTGCGCCCCGACCCGAACGGCAAGGCACGAGAGATCACGCCCGGCCAGCCGATGCCGCGCTTCATCCTTGCCGGATTCACCCGGCTTGCCCTCGCGCCGCACGGGCGCACGGTCGTTAATTTCACCCTTTCGCCGGAACAACTGCGGCTGCTCGACGTGGAGGGGAACCGCACCTTGCAGCCCCACGCCTGGCAAGTCTACGTCGGCGGCTCACAGCCCGAACTAGGCACATCGCAAAACAACGTCGTGTCGGGTACGCTCACGGTACAATAACCGAAACGGAAGGAAACCTGCCTCAACGTGCAACATCTGATTGACTGGGTGACACACCTGATCGCCGCATTGGGCTATCCCGGCGTCCTGCTGCTGATGGCGCTGGAGTCGGCCTGCATCCCGATTCCAAGTGAGGCAATCATGCCGTTCGCCGGGTCGCTCGTCGTGACGGACCCGGTGCGAGGCTTCAACATTCACACGCTCGCCTTTGTCGGCGCCTGCGGCAACCTCCTCGGCTCGATTGTCGCCTACTGGGTCGGCTATATTGGGGGGCGCCCCTTCCTGGAGAAGTACGGCAAATACGTCCTGATTCGCAAGCGTGACCTGGACAAGTCCGACCGGTTCTTCCAGAAGTACGGCGAGTGGACGGCCCTCTTCAGCCGCGTCCTGCCCATCGTGCGGACGTTCATCTCCCTTCCCGCCGGCATCGCCCGGATGAACTTCGCCAAGTTCTGCGTCTTTACGTTCATTGGCGCGCTGCCGTTCTGCTACCTGCTGGCATGGGCGGGCGTGAAGCTGGGCGAACATTGGGACCGTGTCCACGCCTGGCTGCAAAAGGCCGACTTCGCGGTCACGGCGGTTCTGGTGGTCCTCTTCGCCTTTTGGCTGTGGCATCATCTGCGGCCCGACCGGGACGAGGCCGGAACGAATCCCACACCGGCTCCGTAACTACAAAGAGACGGGGCAAGCAGGAAAAACGTGGTATAATAAGGTATACCTAGTTTCAAAGACGAACGCTTGGTCGGGCCAGCGTGCCCGGTCGGCGAGAGCGAAAAGCGGACAATGACCGTCTGTAATCAACAAACCCCTACCTACCTTCATAGCACGATCCGAGGCACAGCGGGCGGATGAACACGGTTTAGTTGGAGAGACACGGCAAAGACAGGGAACGCGAATTTTTCAGATCGCAGCCTCGGTGACTTCGTAGCAGACTACGAGCGCCGGGGCTGTGTCGTTTTCAAAGCCTATGCAACGCATGACATTACAATCGTCGAACGCGGAAAGGATATCGAATGAGCACCTGGGATATTCTCAAACAGGCGGAAGAGCAGCGGCAGACAGTCGGCAAGCTGCGCTGGGAAGGCACGTTCAAAGACTATCTGGAGATCGTTGCCCAGAACCCGAAGGTGGCGGACCTCGCCCACGCCCGGATGTACGACATGATCGTCGCGGCGGGCGTCGAGGACCCCGGCGAGGGACAGCCCAAAGTCTACAAGTTTTTCGAGGGCGAATTATTCGGCATGGAGCGGACGATTCAGCACCTCGTTGAAGAATATTTCGCACCCGCCGCCCGCCGCCTGGACATCCGCAAGCGGATTCTCATGTTGGTCGGCCCGGTCGGCGGCGGCAAGTCCACGCTCTCGACCCTGCTCAAAAAGGGCCTGGAGAAATACTCCAAGACCGAGGAGGGCGCGGTCTACGCCATCAAAGGCTCACCGATGCACGAGGAGCCGCTGCACCTGATCCCCGAAGACCTGCGGGACACATTCAAACAGCAGTTTGGCATCCATATTGAGGGCGACCTGGACCCCGTGGACGCCCACCGGCTCAAGCACGAGTGGGGCGGCAAGATTGACGACGTCCCCGTGGAGCGGATCACACTTTCGGAGCGGGAACGGCGCGGCATCGGCACGTTCAAGCCCGCCGATCCCAAGTCGCAGGACGTGGCCGAGCTGACCGGCTCAGTCAACATCCAGGCCCTGACCGAGTACGGGCTGGAGTCCGACCCGCGCGCCTACAACTTCGACGGCGAACTCAACATCGCCAATCGAGGCGTCATTGAATTTATCGAGATGCTGAAAGCCGAGAAGCGCTTCCTCTACGAGCTGAATACGGTCGCAGGCGAGCAGACCATCAAAGCCTCGCGCTTCGCCCTGATCTACGCCGACCTGGTCGTGCTGGCCCACACCAACGAGTACGAGTACAACTCCTACTTCGGCAACAAAGAGAACGAGGCGATGATTGACCGTATCTTCGTCGTCCGCGTCCCCTACAACCTGCGTCTGACCGAGGAGATCAAGATCTACGAGAAGCTGATCGGCCAGTCCCAGCTTTCCGAGGACCGCGCCGACCTGACGGCCGTCCACATCGCCCCGCACACATTGCGAACGGCCTCCATGTTCGCACTCCTGACTCGCCTGAAGCCGTCCAAGAAATCCGGCCTGTCCCTGATGACCAAGCTGAAGTTGTACGACGGCGAGAAGCAAGTGGGCGATTGGGACCAGAAGCACATCCGGGAATTGCAGGACGAGTTCATGGACGAGGGCATGAGCGGCGTCTCGCCCCGCTTCGTCATCAACCGCATCTCCGCTGCCCTGGTCAAAGGCGGCAAGGGCTATGTGACGCCTATTGATGTCCTGCGCGGGATGCGTGACGGCTTGCAGGAGTACACCAACAGCGAGGAGGAGCACCGACGCCTGCTGGGCTTCATTGACGAGACCCGCAAGGACTACGACGAACTGGCGAAGAAAGAAGTCCAGCGCGCCTTTGTCTACTCCTACGAGGAGTCGGCCAAGACCCTGCTGGAAAACTACCTGGACAACGTGGACGCCTTCTGCAACCGCACCAAAGTCAAGGACCCGATTACCAGCGACGACGTGGAACCCGATGAGCGCCTGATGCGCTCCATCGAAGAGCAGATCGGCGTCTCCGAGAACGCCAAGCGCGAGTTCCGCGAGGGCATCATGCGCTCGGTCGCCTCCGTCTCGCGCCGGGGCGGCACCTTCGGCGTCGGCACGGACGAGCGGCTGAAAGAGGCCCTGGAGAAAAAGCTGTTCTCCGACCTCAAAGACATCGTCAAGATCACGACCAGCACCAAGACCCCCAATCAGGAGCAATTGCGCCGCATCAACGATGTGGTGGACCGCTTGGTCAAGGATCAGGGCTACACCGAGCAGTCCGCCAACGAGCTGCTGAAGTACGTCGGCACTCTGCTGAACCGATAGCGCCATGCCCAAAGTCAGCGTCTCGATGCAGGACTTCCTACAGACGGGCGAGTTCGGCCCAATCCGTCTGGGCCTCTCGCGCCGCCAGCTTCGGGGCTACCTAGCGAGCCGGAGGATTGGGGTCCTGCACCGAGGGCGAAGCACAACGCCGGAATCTGGAAATACGGCGACATTGAGTTCCACTTTAACGGGGACACGCTTTGGCTCATCTTCGCTGACCATGTGGAGAGATTGCACGGGGGCAGGGCCATCGCCTTGGACCCGTGGACTCTCAACGGGGATGCGTCCGTTGAGCAGGTCTTAAAAGACCTGGAGGAAGCCCATATTCCTTGCCAGCGCATCCAATGGGCGCTTGACGATGCCACGGAGCGGTTCCGAGTCGGGGCAGGGGTTGAACTGCTGTTTCTGGATGAAACACAGCACATGTTCGACAGCGACGGAGTTTCGCCCCTTGCTCGCCCAGGCATGACCTTCGATGGCTTCTCGTACAGCGCGAGAGAAGCAAAGATGGAGTAACAAGTGGCAAACGGCAGTATGCTAAGTGACGACATGAAGGCACTGCTGGCGTCACAGCCGAAAACGGAAGTTCTCAGGGAGTACCGCTGGACGGCTCCCATGTTCTACCGGGCGCTTGACGCGGGCGCGTTCGGTATGTGGCCGAAAGTGGAACTCATTCGGGGGAAGCTTATGGAGCATCCCGGTCAAACGCCGCCCCACGCCTATACTGTCGGGCACATAGGTCATTGTTTTCGTGATGTTCTAGAGCCTGCATTTCAAGTGCGCGAGTGTAAGCCCATCGCTATTGCGGAGGACACACATGCAGATACAGACGTGCTTGTTATCATTGATCGCCGGTCTGAATACGAGGAACGGCATCCTGGCCCGGAAGACACACTGTTGCTCGTCGAGGCGTCTGACCTGACGGCTGACTACGATCTAGGCGAAAAGGCGCTGCTGTACGCCCGAGCAGGCATCCCTGACTACTGGGTGGTTCTGGTGAACGAGGCGGCCATCGTCCGGCACCGGGAGCCGGCACCGGACGGGTATAAAGAAGTGACGCGGCTGGCAGGCGACGACGTGGTTTCGCCGCTGGCGATGCCGGAAGCTATCTGGACCGTCAATACACTGTTAGGGCGCGAAGAGGCGCCCGAGGAGAGTTAGCTGGAACATCTACTTTTTCATATCCCGTGGCACGACATGCTTCTGCCCAAGCCGTCCTGGTTGGAAAAGATTCTCCGACCGATTCTTGTCTATGTGGCCTTGCTGTTGGCATTCCGGTTTCTTTCCAAGCGCGACCTGACCCAGAACACCACGTTCGACCTGCTGATCGTGCTCCTGCTGTCAAACGTGGTGCAGAACGCGCTGATCGGGGAAGACAACTCCGTCCTGGGGTCGCTAGTGGGGGCGGCAACGCTGCTGCTCCTGAGCACGGGGCTGAATCGCTGGACAGCCAAGAGCATCAAGGCGCGTCGCCTGCTGGAAGGGGAGCCGATACTGCTGGTGCATAACGGGCGCATTTTAGACGAGAACATGACGAAGTATGCCGTCTCCCGTCCCGACCTAAACGCGGGGTTGCGGGGGCAGAACATGATCACGCTGGAAGATGTACGGTATGCGTTTCTGGAATTGGACGGGACGATCAGCGTCATCCGCAAGTCAGAGCAGTCGGGTACACCCAACTGTATGCCGCCGGAACTCGCGGCGAAGTATCAAGAGTAGGAAGTAGACGATCACGCCCATGCCTGAGCCTGTACACCCCGCCGCGCCTGCGCCGCAGGCCGGTTTTTCCGCGCTGCGGATCGCGACCGTCGCCGGCATCCCGATCCGGCTGCACTTTACGTTTCTGCTGTTCCTGCTCTGGATCGGGCTGGCCGGGCCGAGCCGCGCGGGCGGCCTGAGCGTACTGTATGTGCTGGCCGTCTTCACCTGCGTTGTCCTGCATGAGCTGGGTCACAGCGTCGTCGCCCTGCGCTACGGCATCCCCGTAGCCGACATCACGCTGTACCCCATTGGGGGCGTCGCGCGAATCGAGAAGCGCCCGACGGCCCGGCAGGAGCTGTGGATCGCCGTCGCCGGGCCGGCCGTCAACGTCGTGATTGCGCTGGCTCTGTGGGCTGCCCTCGGCTTCGAGGCGGCAGGGCCGCTGGTACAGAACCTGACTCATCCCGGCGCGGGCTTGCGTCCCTTCGCCGAGCGCGTCCTGCTGGCGAATGTCTGGCTGGTCGCCTTCAATCTGATTCCCGCCTTCCCCATGGATGGCGGCCGGGTGCTGCGAGCAGTCCTGGTCCTGTACCTGCCGCCGGCGCGGGCGACCGGGATTGCGGCAAACATCGGCCAGAGCATCGCCATTGCCGCGGGCATCTGGGCCGTGATGAGCCACCCGCCGCAGTGGTTCCTGATGTTCATCGCCCTTTTCATCTACGTCGGCGCGGGGCAGGAGGCATCGTCCTATGAACAGGCGGCGCTGATGGAAGGCGTTCCCGTTCGCAAGGCCATGATGACCGATGTGCGGACGCTGACGGTCGGCAACACACTCAAGGAGGCCGCCGACGTGCTGCTGGACACCGCCCAGCATGACTTCCCCGTCCTGCATGGCGACCAGGTACAGGGCGTCCTGACCCGCAACGGTCTGCTGCGCGGGCTGGCCGAGGCCGGGCCTTCCGGCTATGTCGCGGGCGCGATGAGCCGCGAATTCGCCTCGGCGGGTCCCGATGACGATCTGGGCGAGGCGCTGCCCGCCTTGCAGGCGCAGCCCGGACCGCTGCTGATCCTGGACCCCGTTCAGCCGGGCCGGCTGCTGGGCCTCGTGACCAGCGAGAACATCCAGGAGTATTTCGCCGTCAAACAGGTCGTCGCCGCGCGCGACGGCAGGAACAAAGACGGCAGGAACGAAAGAGCATGATTTATGGCCGAACCATTGTATTCCCTTTCCACGGACCCTTGGGATCTGCACCGGCGCGCGGACCGCGACCGGGGCCGTCACAATGAGAAGATCAAGGAGGTCATCAAGCAGAACCTCGGCGACATCATCTCGCAGCAAGACATCATCACGGCGGACCGGGGCAAGATCGTCAAGGTGCCCGTGCGCGGGCTGGAGCTGCCGCGCATCCGCTTCGACCCGCACGACCGGGAGCGCATCGGCCAGGGGCCGGGCGGCACCAAGCCCGGCGACATCATCGGGCGCGCGCCCTCGGACAAAGAGGGCCAGGGCGTCGGCAAGAAGGCCGGCCAGGACCCCGGCGTGGACTACTACGAGGCCGAGTTCACCCTGGATGAGCTGGCGCAGATGGTCTTCGAGGACCTCTCCCTGCCCAATTTGGAGGACAAGGGCGCCAAGCAAATACTCTCGGAACACGCCGAGTTCAACACCATCACCCGGCGCGGCATCGCCTCCAACCTAGACCGCAAACGGACATTGTTGGAAGCCTACCGGCGCAACTCGCGCTTGGGCAACGAGAACAAGTGGGAGGTCCGCAACGAGGACAAGCGGTTCAAGAACTACGAGCTTGTCACCGAGCCGCAGCGCAACGCCGTCGTCTTCGCCATGCGCGACGTTTCGGGGTCCATGGGCGAGTTCGAGGCATACATCTGCCGCTCGTTCTACTTCTGGATGACGCAGTTTTTGAAGACCAAGTACACCAACACGGAGATCGTCTTCATCACCTGCCACACGGAGGCGAAGGAAGTCACCGAGAACCAATTCTTCTCGCTGGGCGACAGCGGTGGGACACGCATGAGCAGCGCCTATCGCTTGGCCCTGGACATCATTGACAAGCGCTACAACCCGCGCGAATGGAACATCTACCCATTCCTGTTTTCGGACGGCTACAACTGGGGCGACGCCGAGTGCGTGGACTTGGTCAAGAAGATGAGGGATCTGTGCAACCTGATCGGCTACGGTGAGATCGGCAGCGACGGCTGGCAGTCCTCTTTCGGCTTTGCCCCCTTGGGCCAGGCGTATGAGGAAGCGTTCAACACGGACCCGCGCGTCGTCCTGGTCAAAATCAACGACAAGGAAGACGTCTGGCCCGCCCTCAAAAAATTCTTTGCCAAAGGCCACCCTGAGATAGCGCACTGAGCGGCCCGCGCCGAGGAATAGGACCGGACTTATTGCCTGTGTTTTAACCTCTCATCCCATCAGATCGGGAACGTCCGATAGCCCGCATGGCCGGTCGCCAGGAAGTACAGGGACCAAAGGGCGGAAATAGCGTAATCGCCCAATACCAGGCCGATGAAGAAGGGCAAGGCCGAGCGGTACATCTTGACGCCGCCATAGCGCAGGATCAGCGACTTGGCGAGCCAGCCCAGGAGGACTGGAAACCAGATCCAGGTCATCGTGTCCGTGCTACCCACGGCGTAGCCGATGGGGTGCAGCGGCCACCAGGTAAAGCGCGTCCGCAAGAAACCCATGATGGTGACGATTACCAGGCCAACGATGGCGGCGCTGATGCGTGCGGTGTCGGCGGCCTTGTGGGCGTTCAGCCAGCCCTGCAATTCATCGAACCCGTAATGGCCCTGCCCGGTCCGCCAGTCGTTGACATGCGCGCTGGCCGCACCGTAGTGGTAGTAGATGCCCAGGCACGAAACCCAGGCCGCCAGACAGCCGACCAGGATGGCGACAAAGACCGCGAGGGTCAAATGCCGTGGGTTCATCGGGCGCGGCGTCGTTGAGTCCGCGATTTTCATGGCCTCGATCTCGGCGGGCTGCCCCAGGCAGCGCCAGTCCGAGTCGAACCAGCGGACGAACGAGAAGGCGGTCAGCTCCTGCGGCGAGAAGGCTTCCGTCCCGCCGAACCGCACCATGTTTCCATGCGCCAGGTTGTACGGCCCCTGGCCCCAGGGCAGCCCGGCCTCGGCTCGGATGCGGGTGAAAGTCAGCGCCAGCAGCAGGAGCAGGACCCAAAAGATCAGCGACACCCACAGCGACAGCCCTAGCGCGACTCCGAAGCCGACCAAGAACGCCGAAGAAATGAACAGGCCAAGGTAGGCCGCCCGGTAGGACATCGGCTCCGCCGAGTCGTCAATGTCCGACGCCCCCCGAAACGCCTTGTGCCAGGCTTCCACAAGCTGCGGGCGGGCCAGGACTAGGGAGTACAGGGCTAGGCCGACGAACGCCCCAAACCCCTGCTCGGCGACATAAGGCATGTTCGCCAGGGTCGGCCCTGCGCCCGGATCGCGGAAGCCGAACGAAGTCGCACCGACGTTTTGCAGCTTACTGAACAGGTAAAAGAACCAGCAGGAGAACGACACGTCCAGCGAGAGGAGGTAAGTCAGGCCGATGACGAGCGGGTAAAACGCCAGCGTCGTATACCCGATGGCGTTCCACGGCGGCGTCTTGATGCCCTGCTCCAATTGCAGGCCGAGTTCGGGCTTGACCGGGATGTACGGGAAAGTCGGAATCAGCGTGAAGTGGATCGCCGCCAGGCTTTCCAGCACGACCGGGATGCCGACGCCCAGCCACAGCAGGCGGTTGGTCCACAGCGGATTGCTGCCGCCGTCCTTGGTGATCTCCAGGGGGATCTGGACGATGGGGAAGATCAGCCGCTCGCGGTCCACCCACTGACGCCGCAGCAGGGCGGCGATGCAGTAGAAGCAGAACAGCAGGGTGAAGATGAACCCGGTCCAGACCAAGATCGGCCCTGCCCAGGCCGTCAGATGCTCCCCGGTGAACAGCGTCGTTTGGCCCTTGTAGTAGTCTTTGGCGACGCTGGCGTCAGGCACGGCCCACGGGCGGATGAGGTGGTGCCAATTCTCCCATTTGTTCTCCTTGGTGGCGTAGTACTTCCACCCGACCAGGGCAGGCGTCAGGAACTGCATCATGCCGATGCCGCCAATATAAATAGCGACGGTGTTCATCGTGTAGATGAACATCAGCTCCGCCTGCGTCAGCGCCATCCGGGGTCGGTACTTCTTGATGCCCAGGTTGATCCCGATCAGGACGAGCAGGGCGAACAGGACGGCCATCGGCAGCGACATCGCCGCCAGGTCCGGGCCGGCCGCGACGATCTCGGTGTATTGCAGCCAGAAGTCGAGGATCGGGATCAGCAGCAGGCCGATGATCCAGGCGCGCGGCGTGATACCGCTCCAGCGGGCCGCGCGCGGCGGGTGGGGCGCGGCAGTTTCGGTACGTTTCTGTGTCAGGGACATAGGTCGTTCGATGTCTCAGGGCGCGGCGTTGTGATTGTCGCTAATAGTATCATACGGGGCGCGGCTTGTCAACCGTCCGCCGTGCGGACACGAAGGGGCCGGTCAGGGTTGCAGCACGGCTTTGACGATCTCGCCCCTGTGCATCGCTTCAAAGCACTCGCGCCAGTCGGCGAGGAGGCTGACCCGGCTCAAAATGGGGTCCAGGTTGATCTGGCCACTTGCCAGCATCGCGATCACCTTCTCCCACATCGGCCAGTTGTGGCTGAAACTGCCCTGCAATGTCACGCCCTTTTGGACCAGGGGGTCGAGCGATGCCCCATACGGCTGCGGCCCCCAGCCCACCTTAGTCACCTGTCCGCCGGGGCGCACGATCTCCAGGGCGAGTTGAAGCGTGGCGCTGATGCCGGCCGCATCTATCACGATGTCCGCGCCATAGCCATCGCCCAGGGACCGGATTTGGGCCGCCACGTCCTCCCCCGCCGCGCCCAGCGTCTGGGTGGCGCCGACCCGACGGGCAACTTCTAGCCGCCGGGCGTCGGCAGGGATGCCGACGACGACCAGTGGGTTGGCCCCACTCAGCCTCGCCATCAGCGCGCACAGCAGCCCGATCGGCCCCGGCCCGATGACTACGACGCTGTCGCCGGGCCGGATTCGGGAATTGACGCAGGTCGCGTTGTAGGCCACGCAGCACGGCTCGGTCAGGGCCGCCTTCTCGAAAGAGAGGTGATCCGGCAGCCGGTGCAGGCAGCGTTCCGGCACGCGCACGAACTTCGTCATCGCGCCGCTCACCCCGTAGCCAAACCCCAGCCGATGGGGGTCGAGGTTGTACGCCCCGGCGCGGAAGAAAGGCGAACGGGTGTCCAGCACGGCGGCGGTCTCGCTGACGACGCGTTCGCCCTCCTGGAACCCGTGAACCCGCGCGCCCGTCTCGGCCACGACGCCCGCGAACTCGTGCCCCAGCACGACCGGGTAGTTCACCGTCCAGCTTTGGTGGCCGTGGTACTGGTGCAGGTCGCTGCCGCAGACCCCCACCGCCCGTACTTCCAGCAGCACGTCTTCCTCGCCGACTGTCGGAATCGGTACGTCTCGCATCTCCACGGACAGCGCTTCGGGCGCATAGTTGACCACGCCCGGCATGGTATCCGTCATTCTGTTTCCTCCCTGCCGGACGGGCCGACAGCGCCGTAGTCATGGACCGCCTGGCAGATCAGGCACAGCTTGCCGGCGATGTCGCCGCCCGCCGCCTGAAAGGCATCCGCGTCAATCGTCAGCGGCGCCCCCAGGACCACGAGCGGAGCGCCGTACTCAGGGGTACGCATGGCCTGCTCCACGGACAAGCCGCCGACGGCCTGGACCGGAACACCGACCGCGCCGACGACTTCGCGAAGCCGGTCGAGGGGACTGGGACAGATGCCCCCCTCGGCGGCGATGCCCCGCCGCTCGTCGTAGCCGATGTGGTGGATGACGTAGTCACACCCCAGGTCTTCCAGGCGCCGAGCGGCGGCAACCATGTCCGGGGCGGCCAAATTGTCGCCCATCACCCGCACGCCGAAGTCCCGCCCGGCTCGCACGACAACCTTGATTGTTTCGGCGTGCGCCCGTTCCATCACGACCACATGGGTGGCGCCCGCCTGCGCCATCATCTGCGCTTCCAGCCAGCCGCCGTCCATCGTCTTCAAGTCGGCCACGATGGGGACGTTCGGAAATGCCTGTCGCAAGGCGCGCACACCGCTCATGCCTTCGGCGATGATAAGCGGCGTCCCGGCTTCCAGCCAGTCCACCCCGGCGGCCAGGGCCATCTCCGCCGTCGCCAGCGCTTCGGGGATGGTCGTCAGATCAAGTGAGATTTGGACAATCGTTTTCATAAGGGTTTGCCCTCACTCCAGCCCGTGCTGGGACATCTTGGCGCGCAGGAACCGCGCGGACAGGCGCAGGTGCTCCATGCCGACCGTGGGGTCGTCCCCGTCCTCGATACTGACCCATCCCCCAAACCCGACGCCGCCTAAAATGGTGAAGATGCGGTCGTAATCGTTCAGTCCCTGGCCGATGACGCCGTGTTTAAGGAAGGGCGCATAGCCGGCCTGCGGGTGCGCCTCCCGCGCCCGCAGGTCCTCCAGCGTCCCGCCCGCGAAGTAGCGGTCGCTGGCGTGCATGGTGACGACGCGCGTCTTGACCGCTTCCAGCAGCACAAGGGGATCGTCGCCCGCGATCAGGGCGTTCGAGGGGTCGTAGTTGACCCCGAACCAGGGCGACGGGGGGATCGCCGCCAGCAGTTCCAGGAAGACGTCCTGCTTCTGGGCCAGCTCCGGGTATTCCCAGTAGCCGTCCTTGTAGTGGTTCTCCAAGACCAGAATGACGCCCTGGGACTGAGCATAGGGCAGCAAGGCAGCGATGCACTCGGCCGCGTACCGGATGCCGTCTTGAGTCGAGACCTCCGGCCTCCTCTGGCCGGATAGGACGCGGCAGAAGCGGCCGCCCATGTCGGCAGTCGCCTCCACGGCCCGCCTCGCCTGCACGGTCTGCGCGGCGCGGAAGGCCGGGTCGGGATGGGTGAAGTCCGGCGAATAGCACATCATCGGCACGGTCAACCCCTGTGCCTCGATGAGCCGCCGGAGCCGCCTCCGGGCCTCACCGTCTGACGGCGTGAAGCCCCAGTAGAACTCCAGCCCATCCACCCCCAGGCCAGCGGCTTGAGCGATCCACGTCTCGACGGTCAGGGTGCGCTGGACGCACAGCGCATCAAGGAAACATTTCGGGAAGGCCGCCAGGGGCATGGGGTTGATCTCAGGGCTAAGACGTTCGGTATATCGGGACGTGGCGTTGTGACTATCGCTATAGTAACATACAGGGCGTGGGTTGTCAACGGTCACACGCCCCTTGACAGCCTCGCCCATTCATCCTACAATAGTGGATAGAGGCAGCAACTGTCCAAGAGGGTACTTATGCGTCCATTTCTTCGTTCCTTTCTTCTCGCCGCGCTCGTGTCAGGGGCGGGTCTTATTTCCACACTGGCCCACGCACAAACGCCGGGCTTGGCGCAGGGGCAGTGGGACGGCAAGACCGGGAGCGCCCGGCTGGAGGGGCCGTATGAGGACCCGGCCCAGACGCCGCCGCCGTTCGGGGTGATGTCCTACTACAGCCAGCCCTGGCGCGGCTACATGGACACCTGGCCCGCATCCAAATGGCTGGGCCTGCCGGGGGCGGGGTGGGGCGGCGACGACAAGTATGCGCCCGCGATGGCGGAACTGATGGGCGAGTGCGGCATCCGCTACGCCCGCGTCGAGATCGGCTGGGGCAGCCTGGATTGGGACGACGCCCTGCCGCCGGATACGAAGGCGCGGTGGACGCGCCTGCTGCAAACCTTCCAGAAGAACGGCATCCGGCCCCTGTTTCTGCTCAACGCCCACCACGGCGCCCCCTGCCCGATGCGCTCCTTCGACGCCGCTCTCGCCTTGCCGGCGAAGAAAGGCGACCGACTGGTCCACTTCGCGCCGGGGACGAAGCTGCGGGCGGGCTACACCGGGTTCAGCCGTCTGACGGACTATGTCGCAGCATTCCCCCTGGTCACGCAGATCGCGGGCGACGGCACGGCGCAGTTGTCCGCGCCGCTGCCAAAAGACCTAGCCTCCGGTAAGACCAGCTTGCAGGAACTAAAGTATCAGCCGCTCCAGGGGACGAAGCTCAAGGACGGGACGCCGGTCCCCGAAGCGCGGGAAACGGCGCAGGGTTGGCTGCGCTACGCCGCCGCCATCGGTAATCTCGCCCGCGAGGCGCTGGGGACGGCGGGCAAGGCCGATTCGGGCTTCGACATCGAGGTGTGGAACGAGCTGACCTTCGGCTCGAACTTCCTGGACATCAACCGCTACTATGACCCGAACCGCGAGTACGCCGAGCCGCTGCTTTACCGCAAGACACGGGCCTGGACGACGGCGCTCAGGCCCGACGCGCGTCTGGACTTCGAGCAGAAGGGCTATGAGGCTCTGCTGCCGATGACCGTGGACTACTTCAACGATCCCCAAAACGGGTTTCACCGAGTCCCCGTCATCAGCGGCTTCAGCAACCAGTGGCCGTGGAATTCGGGGGCGAGTCTGTGGGCCGGGCAGGCAGGCCTGAGCAAGCACTACTACACCGGCTCCAACCTGCGCGAAGCAAACCCGGAGCACCCTTTCAGTGGCAAAGACCACGCCACCGTGGACGCGCTGGGCCATCTGGACGGCAGGCACACCGGAAACGAGTGGAACCAGATCGAGCCGGGTACCAATTTCGTGCCGACGCTGACAGCAGCTTTCCCCGAATGGAGCCATTCCAGCTTCCAGACCGAGACCATCCAGCGCGACTTGTTCCCCGACTCGCGCCGGACAAACACGCCTATCCACATGGGCCGGTACGGGCGCTACACGCACAACGGCGATTTTCAAACGCCGCGCTACTGGCAGACCGAGACCAATTGGGACCGGAGCGATTTCATCAGCCGGGTCAAAAAGCAGACAGGCGCGAAAGACGACAATCCGCGCCTGCTCGCCCTGAACGACGCCACCAACAGCAAGCAGATGTGGCGTCAGTACGTCTTCCACAGCCACAAGGGCTTCGATCGAATCTTCCTGTTCTCCGTCAGCTTCGCCCCGTTCTCCCTCGGCCTGCTGCCCACGGCGTTCTTCAAGGCACTGGATGCGAATGCTGACCAGCTCACGCCCGCCGTCCGCAAGACGGTGCCCCTCGGCTGGAGCGCCGTCCGGTGGATGACGCGGCTGATGCAGACGGGGGAGCCTTTGGAAGTGACACGCCCGCTGCGCGTGGACTCGCTGGTCGAGCGCCGCCCGCGCCTGGTCTGCCGGGGCGACGGCACGGCCGCCCACCCGAGCCGCTGGAACCGGGACTATTTCGCCTTTCTGCCGTTCCAGTTGTCCGCTCGGCGCTTCGCCGTGCCGTATTATGTCGTCACGCTGAACGCGACCCAATCATGGCAGCCCGAACTCAGCGCCCTCGACCCGGCCCGCTACGATCTGCCGGATCAGGAATATGATGTCACCGTCGGCAACTGCGCCGGGAAAGGCGCCAAAGTCTCCGCCTATGATCCGCTCCACGGTCTGACGGTGCCGGTCAAAGTCCTCGCGGCTACCCTGAGTACGCTGACAGTCCGGCTCTCGGCGACGGACTACCCGCGCGTGCTGCTGATTGACGAGGCCCACCCCGGCCCGCTGATCAAGTCGCCGCGCGTCGTTGCGAGCGGACAAAGCGGCGCCACCGTGACCTGGACGACAAACATTCCCGCCGCCCAGGTGCGCGTGACCTACGGCCGTGACTGGCCTCTGCGCGGCGCGCACGAGGTCTCCGTGCCCGCTGGCGGGACGCGCTACGCCGTGCGCCTGCCCACCGGCAAGGCCGACATGGTGGCTTGCCGCGTCCGCGTCTACGCCCACGGCCTCCTGACGGAATGGCCGCGCTGGGACGAGGACCCGGCAGGCCAGCTTGTGCTGCCCTGGGCCAAGCCGCGCCCGGCAAGTGCCACTCCCGCGCCGCCCATCGCGGGACCCGCCGGCTCGCGCTTGTCGCTGGCTGCTCCTGCCGGAATCGCCTTGCCCGCGACGGCGTGGGTCGGCGGGTTTGCGCTGCGTCTGCCGACGGGCGTGGCGCTGGACGGCGCCGCTGATGACTTGTCCGCCGCGCTGGGTCCGCCGGGAGACGCGGGGGCGCTGACGCTGCGCGTCCGCGTCCTGCCCGGTGCGTCGGCGAACGCGGAAGACTACCTGCCGGTCACGAGCGCGGCGGATGCCGTCCGCCGCCGCGCCGTCGTCCTGCCGTCTGGCCTGGATGCGACACTGGCCGAGTACACACCGGCCCCGGTCGCCCATCCCGGCACGACCAACCTGCGCCAGCGGTTCCTGCTGATCCCGTCAGGCAAAAACGGCGCGGACTTGCTTCTCATCTCGGCCTCGGGGACGGCGGCGGCGATGGCGGCGCGGGAGAAGCTGCTGGACGCGGTCTTCGCGAGTGTGCGGGCGGGGAAGGATACCATGTCATGAAACCCAAAGCGCACCTTGCGGTGATGCTGACCATCCTGGCGCTGTGCCTGGGAGGCGCTGCCGCCCAGGGCGCCCCGTCGCCCGCCGTGCCCGCTGTTGAAGTCGTGGGCGACCTGCATGAGCTGCTGGCCGGGCCGAAGACGCCCGCCGACTTCCCCGCCTGGCAGGCGGGAATGCAGGCGTGGCGTGCCGACAAGCGGAAAGAGTTGGCGGCGCGTCATCTCGACCTCGACGCCGTCTATAGCCGTCCCGAACTGCGCTGGGCGCGGCACAGCTTCGTCCAGCCGCAGATGATGGCGCAGGATTGCTTTTTCTTTGATCCCCGCACGGGCCGCTACACCGTGGACCGCTACCTCCACGACCTCAAGGCCCGCTACGGCGGCATTGACAGCGTGCTGATCTGGCCGACCTACCCAAATCTGGGGATTGATGCCCGGAACCAGTATGACCTGACGCGCGACCTGCCGGGCGGGCAGCCCGGCCTGCGGCGCATGGTGGCCGACTTTCACCGGCGCGGCGTCCGCGTACTGTTCCCGCTGAACCCGTGGGACAACGGCACCCGCGACGAGGGCGTCCCCCATACCGAGGCGATGGCGCGGCTGCTGACGGCGATCAGCGCGGACGGCTTCAACGGTGACACGATGACAGGCGTGGGGCCGGAGTTCTTCCAGGCCGCCGTGCGGCGCGGCCATCCATTTGCCCTGGAGCCGGAGAATGGGGTTGGGGATGTATCCAACCTAGCCATAGACGTGTTAAGCTGGGGCTACTGGTGGGGCGTCCGGGGAGATGTTCCCGGCGTGGACTGGGACAAGTGGGTCGAGCCGCGCCACCTGACCCACGTCTGCGACCGCTGGGCGCACGACCGCAGCGGCTGGCTGCAAGACGCTTTCTTCAACGGCGACGGCTTCGAGAGCTGGGAGAACGTCTGGGGCATCTGGAACGGTTTGACGGCGCGCGACGCCGAAGCCCTGCGCCGGGTCGCCCTGATTGACCGCGCCAGCGCCGATCTGCTGACCGGCCCGGACTACCAGCCGCACACACCGACCTTGCAGCCCGGCATTTATGCCACCTGTTTTCCGGGCCGGGGGCAGACGCTGTGGACGCTGATCAACCGCAGCGCCGGCACGGTCGCTGGCCCGCAGATCGCCCTCCCTGACAAGCTGGGGCGGCGCTATTACGACCTGTGGCACGGCATCCTGCTCACTCCCCGCCTTGTCAATGGGACGGCGCTTCTGGCCTTCCCGCTGGAGGGCAGCGGATTCGGTGCGGTCCTGGCGACTGACAGGCCGCTCACTCCGCCGCAGGCGCGGCTCCTGACGCAGATGCGGACGCTCTCGGCTATGCCCCTGGCGCAGTTCGAGCGCGTGTGGAAGCCGTTGCCCCAGCGGATCGTCCCCATCGCGCCGACCCTGCCCGCCGCCCAGCCGCCGCCGGGAATGGCTCTAATTCCTGCCGCCGATTTCACATTCGAGGTGACGGGCACTGAGATCGAGAAAAACGAGGGCGTGGACGTGCAGTACCCGTGGGAGGACCATCCCACGGACGCGCACAAGCATATGATTTCCATACGGGCCTTCTACATGGACCAGTGCCCCGTCACGAACGCGCAGTTCCAGGTGTTCTTACAGGCAGCCCGTTACCGCCCACAGGACGACCACAACTTTCTGCGGGATTGGAAGAATGGTCGCTTCCCCGACGGCTGGGCGAACAAGCCGGTCACCTGGGTGTCGCTGGAAGACGCCCGCGCTTATGCAGCCTGGGCCGGAAAGCGCCTTCCGCACGAATGGGAATGGCAGTACGCGGCCCAGGGGACGGATGGCCGCGCCTACCCCTGGGGCGGCGCGTGGGACCCGGCCCGTGTCCCGACGCCCGACCGGGGCCGCGCGCTCACCGGCCCCGCCGATGTGGACGCGCACCCCGCCGGCACCAGTCCCTTCGGCGTCCTGGACCTCGTCGGCAATGTTTGGCAGTGGACCGAGGAGTTCCGGGACGCGCACACGCGGGCGGCGGTCCTCCGGGGCGGCGGCTACTACCAGCCGCAGGGGTCCGGCTGGTATTTCCCCGAAGTCTATGCCCTGAACCGGCACAACAAGTACCTGCTGATGGCCCCCAGCATTGACCGCGCCGGGACGCTCGGCTTCCGCTGCGTCAAGGACAAGTAGACGTCACAGCATCCGCGCCACGAGCCGCCCGCGCAGTTCGTCCGCCGTTTTCAGATCGGCGGTTTTGGCGACGGAAAGTGTCCGCATCTCGCCGGGCCGCAGAGGGAAGAAGTTGTCGCACAGCCCTGCCAGCGGGCCGTTGTCCGTCCGCCGCAGCCAGACATAGGGCGCGAACCGCTGGGCGCTGACGGTGACGGTCAACAAGCCGCCGTCCTCCGCGTCCTCCACGACCGTTACCGCCAGGCCGGGGTCGGCTCGTTGCAGGTCCTTCGGTTCGCAAAGCAGCAGGACGTTCTCTGCGACTGTTCCGTCCTCGGCGGTGAACCGGGCAGAGACGTACACCTCGCGCTCCCGCCCTGCCGCCGCCGATAGCGAGAATACCGCCACTTGCGCCGCTGCATTGGCCGCTACGTTCGCCTCCGGTGTTTCCTCCAAAAGTGTCTCCCCGTCCAGCGTCGCCAGCGTGAAGGTCAGAGTGCCCGACAGCGGCGCAAGAAGGTCACTGACCAGATGCGCCTCCACACGCTCCCCGTCCCGCACCAGGGACAGCAGGACGGGCGCGTAGAACTTCTTGCAGGCGAAGTAGGCTGCTTTCGGCTCCCCCGTTGAGTCAATGACCGCCCAGGACTGGACGGGCCAGCAGTCGTTGAGCTGCCAGAACAGCGTCCCCCAGTTCCGGCCCTTGCGCCGCCGGTAGTGCTCGACGCCGAACTTCAGGGCCTCGGCCTGGTTGATCTGGCTGTAATAGACCAGGTCTTCCAGCGACTGTGCTTCGGGGAAGTGCAGGGCGATGTAGCCCAAATAAGTGTCGTAGCCCTTGCGCGTCTTGTCGTGCCACCGGACGGCAGGGGAGTGGGGTGAGCGGTCAGCGGGCGCGAGGCACTGGTCCCAGGCGCCCAGCCCGCACGAAGACGCAAAGCCAAACTCGGAACAGAAGCGGCTGTTGTTTTCCGTATAATGCACCCAGTCGCCGCGCCCGTGCCAGACGTCCCAGTTGTGGCAGTCCCCGAAGTCGGCGGAGTTGGAGTCCCCGGTGGGGCCTCCGTAGGGCGAGCCGGGCCAGTAGGGCGTCAGCGGGTCCTCAGCCTCCACCACGGCGGGCAGGATTTCGTGATACAGATGCTCGCCGAGCAAGCGCGGGGGCCGCGTCCCCGTCCAGTTGCCCTCAAACATGGTGTGGTTCTCGTTGTTGCCGCACCACAGGGCCAGGGAGGGGTGATTGCGGATGCGCTTCACGGCGGCGGTTGCCTCCACACGGGCCAGGTCCGCGTACTCACCGGTGTCCGGGTAGTAGGAGCAGCCGTAGGGGAAGTCCTGCCAGACGAGAATGCCCATCTGGTCGCACAGATGGTAGAACGTCTCGCTCTCGTAAAAGCCGCCGCCCCAGATACGCAGCATCGTCATCCCGGCATCCCGCGCCTGCGTCACCCGCTCCCCCAGGCGTTTCTTGGTGATTTCGGACGGGAACGAATGGTCGGGAATCCAGTTCGCGCCTTTCGCGTAAACGTCCACGCCGTTCACCCGGAACTTGAACCCCTCACCTTTGCCGTCGGCATCCGGCTCACGCACGAGTTCCACCGTCCGCAGGCCAATCCTTCCATACCTCACGTTTACCTTATTCGTCTCACTTGCCAGCATCATTCGGACATTATAAACGGCTGCCTCGCCGTATCCGTTTGGCTGCCAACGATGCGGATTATCAACGGTCACGGTCGCCGCGACCTCGCTGTTTCCAGCGGCCACAGGCACCTCGGTTTCATTGCCGCCTAACCAGACCGTGAAAGTGAGCGGCGTGTCTTCCTGCCCCGGCGCGCGCTCCACTTCTGCCATAACCGTGACAAGGGCCTTGTTGTCGTCCGTGAACTCGACTGAATGCTTCCAATCCAGGATGCGGACGACGGGAACGGTGATCAATTCGACGGGCTGCCACAGGCCGCATCCGCGCAGGACCGGCCCCCAGTCCCAGCCGTACTGGTACTGCGCCTTGCGGACAAAAGCACGCTCGGCCCAGTTGTCCCAGTGGTAGGGCAGGGTGTCATTGCCTCCCGCGTCCCACGCCGCCTGGCGCTCCCGCCCGACGCGCAGGGCCGAGCGGAACGTGACGCGCAGTGTGTTCTCCCCGCTCTTCAGTTTGCCGCCCACAGGAAACTCGTGCGGGATGAACATGTTCTCAGTGCGCCCCAGGACCTCATCGTTCAGGGCGATCTCGGCCAGCGTGTCCAGCCCGTGAAACTTCAGGAACGCACAAGCTGGAGGTGGGCCGTCCACGGCGAATGTCGTCTCGTAAACCCAGTCGCTCTCGTCCACCCAGGCGACGCCGCGCTCGTGCAGCCGCGCCAGCGGGTCGGGGATGACGCCCGCCCGCAGGAGGTCGAGATGGACGCCGCCCGGCACCTGCGCGGGGAGCCAGGGCAGATAGTTGTGGGGAGGCGTGCCTTCGCGGGGCACTTCGCGCACGCGCCAGCCGGTCGTGAGTTGCTGCTTGGTGATGTTCACTAGGGTTTCCGTTTCCGTGGCCCCGGTCGGACGGGTCGGGGCGGGTTGCCGCTACTATAGCCCATGCGGCGTTGGCTGTCAAGGCTTTGACAGAATGCGCCCCCTGTGCTACAATTGCTACCTATGAACAAACGAACACTTTTGGCCCTGCTGCTGACACTTTTGCCCTGCGCTTCTTGGGCACAGACCGCCGCGCCCACCGTCCCGCGCTATGCCAAGTTCGAGGCGTCGTGGACATTTCGGAGCCAGACCGGCAACCCCTTTGACCCTGCCGACAACGACGTGCAGGTGACGTTCGCCGGGCCAGGTCATACGGCGGTGACGGTGCCCGCCTTCTGGGATGGTGACCGCTGGCGCGTCCGCTTCGCCCCAACCCGCGTCGGGGCGTACCGTCTGAGCGTCCGGCGCAATGGGCAGGGCGTCTTACCCGCCGACCTCCGCCCGGCCCGTTTCCAGTGCGTCTCGTCCGCCTCGTTCGGCTTCGTCCGGCGCGACCCGAAGGTTATCCAGCGGTTCGTCTTCGATAATGGCCGGACCTACTATCCGCTGGGCATGGATGCCGCCTGGACCAACCGGCAGATGCCCGACTATGCGCCGACGTTTGTCCAAATGCACAGGGCAGGCATGAACTGGGTCCGTATTTGGATGAACTACTGGGACGGCAAGACGCTGGACTGGTCGCCGGAACGCGCGAAAAACCCGAAGCCTGGCTACTATTTGATGGACGCGGCCCGCCGGTGGGACGCCATCATGGACGCCGCCGACAAAAACGGCGTCTTCGTTCAGATGACCTTGCAGCACCACGGCCCGTACACCGAGCACACCGACCCCAACTGGCGGGACAACCCGTTCAACGCGGCCAACGGCGGCTTCCTGGCCCGCCCCGACGACTTCTTCACGAACGCCCAGGCGCGGCACCTGACCCGCAACAAGTACCGCTACATCATCGCTCGCTGGGGCTACTCCACGCACCTGATGGGCTGGGAACTGTTCAACGAGGTCCAGAACATCACCGAAGCGCGCAGCCACTTTGCCGATGTCGTGAATTGGCACAAGGAGATGGCGGCGGTGATCCGTGCCGAGGACACAAATCACCACTTAGTCACATCCAGCAACTCGCCGCCGGGCGACCCGCTGGCGCAAATCGGTTTGGACTACGACCAGGTCCATGCTTATCCCTCCGATATCATCTCCTTCTTCGCCACCCTGCGTGGGATGGACAAGCCCGTCTTCACGGCGGAATGGGGGCCTTCCGATGCCAAGAAGGACATGACGGAGGCGTTCCTGCACGACGGCCTGTGGGCAAGTCTGATGGCCCCGACGGCAGGGGCGGGCGAGTCCTGGTATTGGGACCAGGTGATCCCCCACGCCTGGTGGCCGCAGTACGCCTCGGCCTCGGGCTTCCTCCGGGCCTTCTCCGTCAACAACCACCTCGGCCTCGCCGCCCTCAGCCCGCGCGTGCGGACGACCGGCGCGTTTGCCGACCTATCTTTCACGCCCCCCGGCGGCTTCGAGAAGGCCACACGCGAGACCATCACCCTGTCCTCCGACGGCCAGACGCCTGATCTGTCCGGCATCCCGGCGTTTATCCAAGGTCAAAACCACCGCGATATGATGCCGCGCCCCATCGCCTTCGTCCTGAACTGCCCAAGCCCGTGCCAGTTTCGGCTGGACATTGGCAACGTCGCCCGCGCCGGCGCCCGCCCCGTCCTGACCCTGGACGGCAAACCAGGGGCGGAAGCCGACTTCCCCCCCGCCGACGCCGACCACGACGCGGGGCGGACGCTCTCCCTCGACCTTTCGGCAGGGCCGCACCGCGTCGCGCTGTTCAACACGGGCCAGGACTGGTTCGTCGTCCACCGTTTGACCGTCACGCGCTACGCCCCGCCCGTCGCCGCGCTCGCCAAAGGCGACGCCCGCTACGCCGTCTTCTGGGCCTACGTCCGTAACCGCAGCGGCACAACGCGGGAGAAGGCGACGCTGATCCTCCTCGGTCTAGCACCGGGCCGCTACGCCGTCCGCCTGTGGGACCCCTGGCAGGGCCGCGAGACCGCGCCGATCAAGGCCGTGACGCGGGCGGGCGGCGTCGAGGTCACTCTGCCGAACATGATACGCGACCTTGCAGGTGTGGTGATGCCTGAATCGGGCCACTAGCCTTCTGTTTATGCTCTCAGGAGGGGCCAATCTTGTTCTTGAGCGCTTCGGGATCAAGATACAGTTCAATGTAACCACAGCTCAGGCAGACGCTGGCTCTGGAAACCCGTACCTCTGGACCCACAGACCAGAACCTGCTTTCGGCATTGTCCGAAATGTACTGCAAGAGACCTTGCATCTTGCCTTGATCCAGTCGCCCGCCGCATTTCGGACAGATGAGATGTGTCATAGTTCCCCCTTGATCCTATCCACCGACCTTTACCACAACGGTTCGCCCGTTATACGTCACCGTGCGGTCGGCGATGGGACTGGGGGCGACGCCGACGCCCCGGCCCGGCTTCACCCAGACGATGTGGAAGGTGCGTTTGGTCAGCATTCCGGGGAAGCGGCCTGTCCGCGCGCCCAGCGTCAAAGTTCGCGTCGCCTCGTTCCAGGCGATAGGAATAGTCGCGTACTGGCCGCGCTCGTAGTTCGTGTTGTCGCCTTCGTCTTCGTAGAGCGTGAACGCGCTATTGGCCCCTCGGTAGACACGCAGTTCGATGGGGTCGGCGGGCTTCTCCCCTGTATATTGCAGGTACGGGCCTAACGGCATGATAGCCCCGGCGCGGACGTACAGCGGCATCCGGTCAATCGGGGCGGGGGCGGTGACGGTCTGGCCGCCGTGGAGGGTTTGGCCGGTCCAGAAGTCGGTCCAGGACGTGCCGGAGGGTAAGTAGACGGGGCGCGTGGTCGCGCCGGGCCGGGTGACGGGACAGACCAGCAGGGACGGGCCGAACAGGAACTCGTCGCGGCTCTCGCGGGCCGCGCGGTCGGCGGGGCAGTCGAAGACCAGGGCGCGCATCAGCGTTGCGCCGTGGTGCGTCACCTGCCAGGACTGCGAGTAAATGTAGGGCATCAGGCGGTAGCGCAGGTTGTCGTACTGGAGCAGCGTCGCCTGCGTTTCCGGCCCGAAGCGCCACATCTCTTTGGCGGTCGAGGTGCCGTGGACGCGGAAGATGGGGCAGAACGATCCCCACTCGAACCAGCGCGTGAACAGCTCGCGGTACTCGGGGTTGGCGCTGCCGCCCGGATAGCCCACGAAGAACGCGCCGATGTCCGTGGTCCAGTAGGGGATGCCGGACAAGCAGAAGTTCAGCCCGGCGGGGATCTGGTGGGCGAACACGTCCCACGAAGCCGTGATGTCCCCCGACCAGGTCGCCGCGCCCGTCCTCTGCTGGCCCGCATAGGCCGAGCGGGTAAGAATGAAAACTCGCTTCTGGGGCGCGGCGGCTCGCTGGCCTTGCGAGACCCCCAGCGTGTGCATCAGGGGGAAGGCGTTCAGCACGCGCGCCCCCAGGCCCGCCCGCGTCGGGACGCGGCGATAGGCCCGCATATCCCCTTCGGGTTCCGAGGCGTCCAGCCACCAGGCGTCCACGCCTTTGTCAAAGATCTGGTCTCGCATGAGCTGCCAATAAAGCGCGCGGGCGGCGGGGTCGTGCGGGTCGTAATAGCGCGCGTTCTCGCCCAGCGGTGGGTACAGAAAGCCTTTGGCGCTCATCGCGTCATAGTTCGGGTCGGGGTTGGCCGGGGTGCCCGGCTCGAACTTGCCCCAAACGGAGATCATCAGGTGCAGATGGTACTTGTCGTGCAGGGCCGCGATGCCTGCCGCCGGGTCCGGGTAGCGCTTCGGGTCGAATTTATGTGATCCCCACGGGTAGGGGTTCCAGTAAAACCAGTCCTGCACCAAGTTGTCAATCGGCAGGCGGCGCGATCGGTACTCCCCTGCAATGTCCAGCCATTCCTGCTGCGAGTTGTAGCGCTCCTTGCTCTGCCAGTACCCCAGCGCCCATTTGGGGGGCAGGGGCGCCCCGCCGGTCGCTTGGCGATAGGCCGCGATGACCGTGTCTATCTTCGGGCCGTAGAAGACGTAATAGTCAATGGTGTCTGCGGCTTCCGACGACCAGGCGAGGGTGGGAGAGCCATTGGGCAGCCGCCACTGGAGCCGAGCCACGGCATCGCGCGTATTTTGAAAATACTCCATGCGGATCGTGTGCCGGGAATGTGCGGCCAGCCGCACCGTCGCCGAGTCCCTACGGGCGGCGTGGACGTTCCAGTCGTCAATCACTTGCTTGCCGTCCACCCACAGCCGGATGCCGTCGTCGCTTGTGGTGACGAAGGCATAGTCACCGCCCGCCTCCGCCTGTACGAAGCCGGTCCAGCGGACGCTGAAGTTTTCCGGCCCCAGCCCTGCCAGCGGGGCCGCTTTCCAGTCGAAGTTCACCCCGGCGTCCGTGCGCGTCGCCACCAGCGTCTTCAAGTTCTGGCCCTGGAAATACTCCGCCGTCAGCCCGCCCGGCTTGCCGTCCGCCGTGAACAACTGTGCCGATGGAATTGGAACGCCCGCGCTCGCCCCGACCGAAACCTCCGTGTGCGCGGGATTGTTCCAGAGGATGCCGTAGCCCCGGCTGGACACCAGGAAGGGAATCGCGACCTCCCGGTTGACCTGCTCCAGCGTGACCACGCTGCCCCGGTAGTCCATCAGGCCGTCCTGATGCTGCCCCAGCCCGAAAATTGCTTCGCCTCCGGGCAGCGCGAACGACTGCGCCGATTGGTACGCCGCTTCGGGTGTTGGCCCGTCCAATGTCGTCGCCGTCATGCTCCGCCCGCCGGGCGTCTCGGACAGGAACGCTTTGCCCGCCGCGTCCAAAAACCGGACCGCGCCCGTCTTCCGGTCCACCTGCGCCCGTATCAAGCCCGTCGCCAGCGTCACGCTCTGCGTGTTCCCCGTCAATCGGAACGGCGCCGGCGCAAACTGACCGATCACGACAGGTACACGCGGCGCGGGGAACGTGCCGGTCGGGCTGTAGGTGACGTGGACGATGCGCGGCGTCAGGGCTTGCAGGCGCAGCGCCCCATGCGGCATCGCCAGCGTCACGCCATTGGGTTGTGCTTGCATGGCGCGCACCGGCATGGGAGCCACAAGTGCCGATTTGCCCAAGAGCAGGAGTGGGGGCAGGAGTGTCAAGTGGCAGATTTTGTTCATAGAGGATATTACGCCAAAGCCGATTGCCGACTTGGGCACCATGCCCTGAAGGGCACGGCTATTCGGCGAAGACGCCGAGAACTGCCGCTTCGCGGCACTCGGAGCGGCTTTTCCCAGCGCTGCGAAGCGGTGCTTTCTGGCCGCAGGCCGTTTAGCCGTGTCCTTGAGAAGCTCTTGAACCCACGGGGCTTGCCCCGCCGGAGACCGAGGCGCGGCTAGACGGCCTGGGCCGGAAGCCCGCTTCGCAGGGCGGCACGAGATGGATGAGAGCATTCCAGCCCACGCCGGCAGAGCGGCCCGCGCCACCGTCGGGGCCTGCGAGTATAATAAGGGGCATGGCTGCTCCCTCCCGCCCCCGCCTCCAGCGCGGCTGGCACTGCGTCTACGATATGCACTACCACCTTGTCTTCCTTGTCTTCACCGTCAAGTACCGCCGAGCCTTGTTGACGCCGGAAGTCGTGACAGAACTGACGCGCATCAGCCTCGCCATCCAAGAGCGCCACGAGTTTGAGATCGAGATGATGGGCGCGGATAAGAACCATGTGCATCTGCTCTGCGCCGCCCATCCCAAGATGGCTGCCGGTGACATCGTGCGTATCTTCAAGAGCATCAGCGCCCGCGAGCTGTTCAAGGCCCTGCCCGCGCTCCGCAAGGAGCTGTGGGGCGGCGCGTTCTGGACCAGCAGCGACTTCGCCGCCACGGTCGGTCAGTTCGGCGGCTACGAGAGCGTCATGCGCTACGTTCAGGAGCAGGGGCAGCAGCCCGAGGACCTAAACCTCTGGCTACAGTTCCCGCCCTCAGAGGAGCAGTGAAGCCACGAGGCTTGCCTCGTCGGTATTTCACGGCATGGTCTTCAGGGCTGGTTCATTTATTCAGCAAGAGCAGTACGCCGCCGACGATGGCGGCCATCGCCGCCAAAATGGCAAGGAAGCCAAGAATTTGGCCTGGATTTGGTGGAACGCTGCCGCCCGGCAAGTAGTTTGGGAACTGGCGGCTTTGCCACTCTGCTTTGAGGCGTATGGCCTCCTGAGTCTTCCGGCGGATGCGTTCCTCATCTTGCCGGAAATCTGCCTGGAGAGCCTCTAAGGTCGGGATCATTTCTGCCAATGCCGCCTGGTCTGTGCGGAGACTGACTTCCAGGGCCTGCCGTGCTTCACCTTCCAGAGCCGCGAGTTGCTTTTGCGTCTGCTTGATGCGTCGCTGAAGCATATTACGGCGCGTGATTAGTTGGACGGCGCGTTCACGGTTCTGGGTGCTGTGACTCATCGCCTTGTCCTTCCCGTAAGATCAACGCGCGCTGATATTGACGTAACGGTAGTTGAAGCGCCCGTCGGGGGCGCTGTCGCCGACGTACCACCAGTCGGCGATCCGTTTGGGGTCGCCGCCGATCGGCGCGTTGTCTACCCAGTGGAAGTCAAATGCCGTCTTCGCAGAGTCCGTCAGGCCGAGCAGGGCGCGGGGGACAGTGACTGTCATCTCGCTGCCGGCGGCGTGGTAACGGACCGGCCATGTCCTGCCGTCGGACAGGCGTTTCAAGGTCGTCGTGGTCGCGCTGAGGACCCGGCTGTTGACGACGAAATCATAGCCGTTCCAGCCTGTCTGGGGGTTCAGGTCGGCGTCAACAAGTAGCTGCATCCAGTCTCTGCCGGTGTATGACGTCAGCGCGCTATGCGTGTGGACGTAGAAATAGAGGTTTTTCGCGTCGCAGGCGACCTTCGCACTCACGATGTCGTTGCGGCCCGACGTGTCCGTGTAGTGGAGCCTGCCCCAGCCGTCGTGGTCCCGATGCTCCGTGTCTCCGATGGCGTCTAAGTAGGTCGGCTGAATGCCGTTCCAAGCCGAGAACAATTTCGGCGTGTGGAAGCCGCGCGCGACAGGGAGGGCGCGGACGCCTTTGAAGCGGCGGATGCCAGCGACCATTTGCATATAGTAGTTGTCGCCGTAGCCGCCCTGCTTGCCTGTTTTCATGGGCATGACGTCCCTGCTGAACTCCTCGGTGAAGTTGTCCACGAAGAACGTCCCGCCCTTCACCTGCGGGTGTCCGGCGAACGTCCCCGGCCCCCCCGCTGCGAAGCGCTGGGCCACCCATTCGTTCCAGCCGGTGACAAAGATAAACTGCGGGTCTATTTGCAACGCCCGCTCCCACTGCTGGGCGAACTGCAGCCCCTTGTCCGTGTCCGGGGTGCGACCTTGCGCGTCTACGGGCGGCTCCGTGCCGTGCCCCCACTGCTCGTTGCTGTGGTAGGAGCGCCCCAGGCTGTCCGTCGGGTGTCCGGCGACCGCGACCGGCACCTCCTCGGGCCGGTTCGGGTCGTCGTGCCAGCCCGCGCGCTGAGGGTACTTGTCAATCCACTGCCACTTGTCCTGGCCGGGGTCCCAGGCCCAGGAGTTGCGCCAGGTAAAGAAGTCCACGACCTGGGGGTCCATCGGCGAACCGTCGTCCCTCTTGCCGGCCTTGTCGCCCAGAATCAGCGGCTTGCCCTCCCACCGGAACCAGAGGTCTTTGTACGTGCCTTTGGCATAGAAGTCGTGGTAAATCTGCGTGACCGTCTTGCCCGGCGCGGCGTGGGTGAGGAAGGCGATCTGCGGGGCGGGGACGCCCGACCGGCGCATGTCCGAGGCGATGCGGCAGACGAGGGGGTAAATGGTCGGGTAGGTGAAGGCGTTGGTGACGTCGAAAAAGATCACGTCCACGCCCGCGTCCGCCAGCATTTGCAGGTTGTGGCGGTGAACCCAGGGATCGTCGGCCAGGAAGTAGCCGACGGCCGGCTCGCCCCACCAGTGGAACGCGCCCAATGGGCCGTAAGGATGGCCGATGGGGTCAGCGACCGTGAGCGTGTTATCGTAGGGGCCGTCCTTGCCGTGCTGGCCGTGCCAAAGGAAGTAAAAGACACCGACGAACTTGCCGGGCCGGGTGGTCGGGGCCGCGCCCGCCGTCGGCAGTGTCCGCCCTAGGGCGTCCGTGGCGACCCAAGTATCGGGCGTCAGGGCGTGGGCGGACAGCGTCTGCGTCTGGGCGGGAGCCGCCACCAGGACAAGCGGCAGGCCCAGGGCCAGGGCGAAAAGGTTCGGTTTCATGGGTCGGTCCTTAAGAGAGGCGCCACGGTTTGCCGGCGATGTATCGCCATCTCAAGAGCAACACTTGATGGTTACAGCAGCAAGATCAGGAAACTGTCATAGCGGACGAGCACACCTTCCCCACCCGCAATCACCGCCGGAACGTGAACACGACCAGGGCGTGAGGCGGCAGGGTCACGTCCAGGGTCTTTTTGCCGGTCATCATCGGGAGCGGGAAGGGGTGGGGGCGGACGTTGTCGGGATGGTCCCAGGCGTTGGCCGCCTGCGGGTCGGGGGAAGTCAAGATCGTGGCGGTCGCGCCCGTGGGGGCGAACCCGGTGAGGGTGAGTTGAATGGGCTTGGCCTCGGTCAGGTGGCGATTGACGACGAAGGAAATGAGCGTCTTCGGGTCGGTGGACAGGGCGCTGAAGACGTCCACATCGGGGACATCGGCGGCGGCGGGCAGGAAGCCGCGCGCGGGGACATCGCGGCCTGGTCCAGTCCAGTCGGCAGCGACGGGCGTTTGGGGGCGGGCGGCGGCGTAAAGCTGCGACGTGTAATACTGCGGGTCAACATACACGACGACGTGGCTTTTTTTGATGCTGCCACCGTGCAGCAGGGCGGTCATGTTCGTCAGTGTCACCCAGTCGCTATGCCGCAGAAAGGTGTTGAGCGCCAGCGCGTTGTAGACCGCCCCCGCCGTGACGTTATGGTTCGGCCCCCGCTCCCAGCCTGGCCTGCCCCCGATGATGATGCCCCACTCGGTCGGCGCCAGCCGCGTCTTGGCATTCGGCCCCTCGACCCGCGTGATGTCTCCGATCAGTTCGGGGATTTCGGTCTGGTCCATGAAGGCGGGGTGCGCCATCGCGCTTTCCCACTCCTGGTCGTAGGGCAGGCTGCCCAGCCCGCCGGGCAGGCCGACGAGGGGGTGGATGGTCAGGTAGTCGGGCGCGGCCCCGCCATTGGCGACGGCGGCGTTTAAGACGGTGGTGTTCCAAGCGTTGTCATGGTCCAGGCCGCGCGGCCCGAATTCGTCGCCCTTGCCGGTCGCCATGACCTGGATGCCGGGGTCGGCCCTCTTCTTCATGGCATCGCGGAAGGCGACGAAGCGGGCGGCATAGCCGGGGGCGTCCGTGTGGCCGATCTGCCAGCCGCCGTACAGCTCGTTGCCGATCTCCCAGAGCGGGACTTGGCGCGTCTGGGCGTTGCAGTAATGCACCCAGGCGGCGGCCTCCTCGGGCGTACCGTCCCCGGCGTTCACGCCGATCTGCGTCGTCGCTCCAATGCGCTTGGCAAGGTTCAGGAACTCGTCCGTCTCGAAGGCGTGCGAGTCCACGCCGCCCCAGGCGACGTTGCGGACCGTTGGGCGGGCCTCGCGCGGGCCGACGCCTTCACGCCAGTGGTAGCCGCTGGAGTAGTTGCCGGACAGACGCAGGATGGGGATATGCCAGGCGCGGGCGGCGCGCAGGGCGTCCGGGTCCATGCCGTCTTGGGCGTCGTCGGGAAAGAGGCTGATCTGGTCCACGTCCACGGCCCCGCCCCCGGCATGGGCGACGACGAACCGGGCGGCCTGACCCTTTGTGACCGCCCCGGCGGGCAGGGTCCAGTGGATCGTCTGCTTCCGCCAGGCGAGGCCGGCCACGGTCACGGCGTTCTGCACCACCACTTGCCCTGCCGTCTCCATGCCTGGTTGGAAGCCGTCACCCGTCTCGCCGCCCGCCCGGACAGCGAAAGTGATCCGGCCCTCACCGCCCGACGCGCGCGTCCACAGGGTAAGGGTGTAGCCACGAACACGATACACAGGGAGGTAGACACGCTGGCTGAGGGCGCCGTCCGGGCCGGCCAGACGCTCACAGCGCCCGGATAGGTAGCCGCTGCCCGATGCCTCCTGCCAGGCCGCAGCCCCGGTCCGGTCCCACCACCGCGGCTCCAGGTCGTTCGGATTGATCCGCTCCAGGCTGGGGTTGTGCAGGGCATCCGCCCACAGGATGTCGTAGATAGCCGTGCCCAGGTTCTCGATGAAGTTGCCGAAGACGTTGGGCGAGACGGGCCTGGCGGCGACATGGGCGGCGTCCAGCGTGATGCGCGTCACGCCGCCCGGCGCCGCATCGTCGCGACGGAAGTGGAACAGATCGCGCGTGGAGGCGGAAACTGTCGGCGGCGCGGCGGGGACGGGAGGCGGCAGGAGCGCGCCGAGCAGGACGGCGGCCAAAAGTGCGCCAAAAAGTGTGGGTGGCTTAATCATGGGTTTTCCTGTTGCCATTATAATCCGCGCGGCCTGTCCCGTCAAGCCGTGGCCGCTTGACAAAATTGGGGCACAGTCCTATAATCGGGCCAATGAGAACGCCCGCCGCCAAACTCCCCTTTCTGCTCGCCCTCGCCTGCCTGCCAGTCCTGACAACGATGGCGCTCGCGCAGCGCCCCGCACCCTTGTGGGACACCCGCCCGGACACTTGGGTCGGGACCGATGCACTGGGGCGGGTACTGCCGACATACACGCATGTCGGTCCGCCGAGACCAAACAAGACCGTCGGCATGTTCTACTTCCTGACCTTCGAGCGGGGCGGGGACGGACCGTATGACAACACCCAGATTCTCAAGGCGCACCCCGAGGCGATGCGGGACATTCACGCCCCCGCCTGGGGGCCGCTGAACGCCAGCCACTACTGGGGTCAGCCCCTCTTCGGCTACTACGCCAGCGACGACGAGTGGGTGCTGCGGAAACACGCGCACCTGCTGGCCGATGCGGGTGTGGACGTGGTGATCTTCGACAACTCCAACGCCGTCACCTACAACAAAGCCCGCGAGGCGCTCTGCCGGGTCTGGGAGGACATCCGGCGGCGGGGCGGACAGACGCCGCTGATCGCCTTCCTGTGCCCGTTCGGCAACCCCGGCAACATCGGCGGCAGCACACTGCGCGATCTGTACGACACGCTCTACGCGCCGGGCCGTTACAAAGACCTGTGGTTCCGCTGGGAGGGCAAGCCGCTGATTCTGGCCGATCCGAGCTATGCCGATGCGGACGGCCTGCGCCAGTCGCCGCCGCACCAGCCCGCCGAGCTGCACCCCGGCGGCACACTGGGGCAGACGTTCACCCTAGACCGGCCATTCACGGCGGTGGGCGGCGAGTTCCCGACATGGAACACGACTCAATCAGGCATGACGCTCTCGCTCTATGCCAATGGGCCGGGCGGCCCGCTTCTGGCCCGACGCCGGTTCGACAACATCCGCGATAATGCCACGCTTCTGCTCGAAGCGGGGAAAACGCTGCCGGCGGGCCGGTATTACCTCGAAATGTCGCGCCCGGTCGGACACATCGGCTGGTGGGGCTACTCCGCCGATGTGTACGCTGGGGGCGGCGCGTGGGAGGAGGGGCAGCCCGCATCCGGCGACCGTTCTTTACAGGCGCGGTACGCCGGTGAGTCCGCAGTCACGGCGCTTTCGCCCGACGCGCGGCGGATGACGCCCGAGTCCGCCGCCCGGCAGGCCAAGACCATGCGCGACTTTTTCACGTTCCGCTCGCCCATCGCCCCCTACGACCTTTCTTCTCCCCCACCCGGCCATTGGGCCTGGCTGCAAAACTACCCCCAGGCCGCGCAACGTGGCCCCACCGGGCAGGTCGAGCAGATCACGGTCGGCGTCGCGCAGAACTACAACGCCGTGACCCACCTGGCGCCCATGAGTTTCCCCGGCGCCTTCGGGCGCAGCTTCCATGATGGCAAAGAAGACATACGTCCCGATGCTGTGCGCCACGGCTATAACTTCGCCGAGCAATGGCAGCGCGCCCTGCAAGTGGACCCACCGTTCGTCTTCGTGACGGGCTGGAACGAGTGGACGGCGGGGTTCTATCAAGAATGGGCTGGGTACAGAGCACCCCCGGCGATCTTCGTGGACGAGTTCAGCGAAGAATTCAGCCGCGACATCGAGCCTATGGCCGGAGGACATGGCGATGACTATTACTACCAACTTGTCGCCGCCGTCCGCCGCTACAAAGGCGTGCGTGCGCTGCCCCCGGTCACGCCCCGAACTATCCGTCTCAATGGTCCCTTTAATGCGTGGAAATTGGTCGCGCCGGAGTTCCGCGACGAGATCGGCGACACGGCTCACCGGAACGCACCCGGCGTGGGCAAGGCAGGCCCTTACGTCAACACGACGGGCCGCAACGATATCGTTGCGGCGAAGGTCAGCTATGACGCCAAGAACGTCACCTTCTATGTCCGCACGGCAGCAACGCTGACCCGGCACACCGACCCAAACTGGATGCTGCTGCTGCTCAACACCGACGCAGACGCTAAGACGGGCTGGCTCGGTTACGACTACCTCGTCAACCGCCGCGTCGGGGCCAAAACAGCCAGTCTGGAACAGAATGTCGGCGGCAAGTATCAATGGCAATCCGTTGGGCAGGTCGCTTACCAGGCGCGGGGCAGCGAACTGATGCTGGCGATCCCCCGCAAGCTGCTCGGCATCAAAGCCTTGCCGCCAGCGATTGACTTCAAGTGGGCGGACAACTGTCTTTCCAAAAGACCCAATGCGAGCGACTTCACGCTCAACGGCGACGCCGCGCCCGACGACCGCTTCAACTACCGGGCGCGGCTGGGGCGATGAACTTTCCCAGGGCTGAAGGTTTTATTGGGATAACCCCTGGGCTTCAACAGTGCAAGCCCCCGCCGTTTAGGGCGGGGAAGCAACAGCCAACTATGAACCACACACACTTTTTCGCCCGCCTCGCGCTGTGCCTGCTGGCCGCAGGGGCGGTTCGCGCCGACCCGACAGAGGCAGTGGCCGCGCCCGGCCTGAACATCACCTTCAGCGCCGCCGACCCCGGCGTCTTCCACCTCGTCGCGGCCCCGCCCGGCAATCCGGCCCCGCCGGTCAGCCCATTCGTGGTGGAGACGGCGGCTTGGCCCGGCGCGGTCATTCGCCGACGCGCAGACGGCGCGGCCATAGTGCAGACGCCGGCCGGAACACTTCAAGTGCAGGCCGGGGGGCGGCTGCGGCTTCAGGACCGGGCGGGGCGCGCGCTGCTGTCATCGGGCACGGTGACGGCGGCGAACGGGACGATCACGCTGACACTTACCCATGACGCCCAGGAGCGGTTTTATGGGGCGGGCAATGAGAGCGAGAACCATGCGGGCGATTTGACGCACCCGTCGGGGACGCAGATCGTCAACAACGGCACCACGCGCATTCCCTTCCTTTGGTCCACCGGCGGGTGGAGCGTCTTCGTCGCCAACAATCAGACAGGCGCTTCCTGGCATGACAGCAATGGCACGCTGACCTGGACCCTGCCTGGCCCCACGCTCGACCTGTACCTGGACGTCGCGCCGGACGGCTACGGCCTGCTCGACGCCTATTCGCGGCTGACGGGGCGGGCGCCGATCCCGCCGCGCTGGACGTTCGGGTTTATGATCAGCCGCTGGGGCTACTCCGACGCCGCCGACGTGCAGGACAAGTGGCGCCAGTTCCGGGATCGGCGGATTCCCGTGGATGCCTTCATTTACGACTACGACTGGTTCAACAACGACTGGGACTTCAACCCGAAGACGTTTCCGCCGGGCAGCCTGGACAAGATGAGAGCTTTGGGACTGCACTTCGCCGGCATCCGCAAGCCGCGCATCACCGGGGCCAACCTGGACTTCGCCCGCAAGCAGGGCTGGGTTCTGAGCAGCCCCTTGGGGACCGACCTGCGCTTCGATCTCCCGCAGGCGCGCTACTGGTGGTGGAGCCACCACGTCCCGCTGGTGCAGGCGGGCGCGGACGGCTGGTGGAACGATGAGGCCGAGCAGACAGCGGACGAGTTCTTTCAGATGGCGCAGACCGAGTGGGACGGCTGGCGGGCGATGGGTCCGCGCCGGGCGTGGTCCCTCAACCGCGCCTTCGCGCCGGGGATGCAGCGGCTGGGGGCAGCCGCCTGGACGGGCGACATTGACAGCAACTGGGCGACTCTGGCGAACCAGCCCGGCACGCTGCTGAACTGGGGCCTGGCCGGGATGCCCTACTGCGGCCAGGACATCGGCGGCTTTCAGAGTACGCCGTCTCCCGAATTGTATGCCCGCTGGATCGAGGAAGGCGTCTTCGTGCCCGTCATGCGCGCCCACGGGACCTACAATTCCCCGCGCTGGCCCTGGTCCTTCGGCGACGACGTTCTGGCGGCGACCAAGAAGGCCATCGAGCTGCGCTATCGCCTGATCCCCTATTTCTACACCTTCGCCGCCCAGACCGCCGCGACGGGCGCCCCGCTGATGCGCCCATTGCTGTTGGAGTTCCCGCAGGACCCGAAGACGTTCGATCTCGAAGACGAATGGCTTATGGGAGACCGCCTGCTGGCCGCGCCTATCCTGGCGCAAGGCGGCACGCGCGATGTCTATCTGCCAGCAGGCCGCTGGTACGACTTCAACACCAATGCGCCCCTCAGCGGCGGCCAAACGCTTCACGTTCAGGCGGCTTTAGACACCATCCCCGCCTATGTCCGGGCGGGGACGATCCTGCCGCTCGGTCCTGTCCTTCAGTCCACGAGTCTGGGCGCGGAAGACCCGCTGGAAGTGCGCGTCTACCCCGGTGCGGACGCCGCGTTCGCGCTATATGAGGATGACGGCGACACCTATGGCTATCAGCGGGGAGCATCCAGCCGCATCCCGATGCGCTGGGACGACCGGACGCGGACATTGACTATCGGCGTCCGAACAGGCACGTTTCCGGGGATGCTGCCGACGCGGCACCTAAATGTCGTCCTGCCGGACGGCAGCCGCAGGAGCGTTGTCTACGCGGGCCGCACAGTGCAGGTGCGGTTTTGAAGCACCCTCAGGGCTAAACCCCTGGGCCGGAGCGACACAGGGCTGAAGGCTTTATTGGGGTAACCCCCGTGCTTTAGAAGTGCAAGCCCCCACCTTCGTGGGCGCAAGAAAATCCGATGCCCGCGCAGGCGGGGATTTGCTCTTTTACAGCCCTGCCGTTCAGGGCAGGGTATTGAGGCCGCCATGAAGATCTCCACGGAAGCGTTATTGGATAAATGGGAAGCCTCTGCCACCAATGGCCCGGAACAGTGGCAGAAAAAACCTGAGTCAATTACAAAGCGGTGGGTCATGGCTATTCATTCTGACCTGCGTATGCAACCGACCGAGAGGTACAGCTTGCGGCGTTATCTGCGCCAAGTAGCTGTAACCGGCCTGCCAGCGGTATTCTTCATCAGTATAGTGTGGCTTCTCCCCCTGGCGTACTCCTGGTGGAAATACCCATTTGTCTTCTATGACCCAAGGTATCACAAACCATTCATTGGCCTCCTGTCGCATGAAGGCTTTTATATCTACCCCTGGATGATACTGCTGCTGTTGGCAGTCAATTGTCTCCTCTACCTGCCGCGCCCTTACTTCTGGAACCGGCGAGCGGCCCGCCTGCGGCGTGAGCCGCCCCTTCCTGATGTGCCCACCGGGGCCGTCGCGGTAGACACGGGCGTTTGGCCGCCGCCGCCGAAAAAGCCTGCCGGTTGACGGCAGAACTTTACCCTAAGCCACCTTATCTGGTATCATCTCACCCATATCGCTATCTTGAACAGTCGCTTGCGCTGAAAGACCAGAAATGAAGAACGTTCCATTCCTCACTGCCTGCGGCCTCCTGCTGCCGCTCCTGACGACCGTGGCGGGCGCGGCGTCACTCGCGCACCCGAAATCTGCCATGAGCAATGTCTTCAAAGTCGCCCCCGCCGTGCCGGGGCGTGTGCAGCCGTTTGACCTCGCCGACGTGACGCTCCTCCCCGGCCCGTTCCAGGCGGCGATGGGGCGCGACACGACTTACCTGCTGTCACTGGACCCGGACAGGCTGCTGCACAGCTTCCGCACCGAGGCGGGGCTGATGCCGAAAGCGCCGATCTACGGCGGGTGGGAGAATTCGGGCGTGGCCGGGCATATTTTAGGCCATTACCTGTCCGCGCTCTCCATGCAGTACCGGGCGACGCATGACCCGCGCGTTAAGCAGCGCGTGGACTACATCGTCGGCGAACTGGCCTTGTGTCAGGAGAAAAATGGGCACGGCTACGTCTCGGCCATCCCCAGCGGCAAAGCCATGTTCGCTGATGTCGCGGCGGGGCATGGGGACGGCGTCCACCGGGGCTGGGTGCCGTGGTACACGATGCACAAGCTGCTGGCTGGGCTGCGAGATGCCTACCTGTATACGGGCAGCACGCAGGCGAAAGACGTATTAGTCAAGCTATCGGGTTGGGCGGTGGACACGACGCGAAACCTGAGCGACGAGCAGTGGCAGGTCATGCTGGAGCAGGAGCACGGCGGCATGAATGAAGTGCTGGCCGATGTCTATGCGCTGACAGGCGACGCGAAGTATCTGGCGCTGTCCCGCAAGTTTTATCAGAAGTCCGTCTTGGACCCGCTGACGTTGCGCGAGGATAAGCTGGCCGGCCTGCACGGCAACACGCAGATTCCTAAATTGATCGGACTGGCGCGGCTGTATGAATTGATGGGCGATCCGAAGGACCGGACGGCGGCGGAATACTTCTGGGATCGGGTCGTCCACACGCGCACCTATGCCATCGGCGCGAACACGGACAGTGAGCACTTTGACGCACCGGGCAAGCTCAGTCATCACCTCAGCCCGGTCACAGCCGAAACCTGCAACACCTACAACATGCTGAAACTGACGCGGCACCTGTTCGAATGGACGCCCAGCGTCGAGTACGCCGACTTCTACGAGCGCGCCCTGTACAACCACATTCTAGCCTCGCAGGACCCGGTGCGCGGCATGATGACTTACTACGTCTCGCTGAAGCCGGGTCACTTCAAGACCTACAGCTCCCCCACCGAGTCGTTCTGGTGCTGCGTCGGGACCGGCATGGAGAACCACGTCAAGTACGGCGACAGCATCTACTTCCACGACGATAAAAGCCTCTATGTCAACCTGTTCATCCCGTCCGTCCTGAAATGGCACGCGAAGGGTCTGACCGTGCGGCAGGAGACGCGGTTCCCCGACAGCGACACGACCCATCTGACGCTGACGTGCGCGAAGCCGACGGCCTTAGCCCTCAAAGTCCGCTACCCGTCCTGGGCACACGGCATGACGGTCTCGGTGAACGGGCAGGCCCAGGCAGTCGCGGCCAAGCCGGGCAGCTACGCGACATTGGCGCGGCGGTGGCAAAATGGCGACCGGGTAGACATCACGCTGCCGATGCGCCTGCACCAAGAGGCAATGCCGGACGACCCGACGAAAGTCGCAATCCTGTACGGCCCGCTCGTACTGGCCGGACAACTCGGCAGTAACGGCCTGACCCCGCCACTTCCCTATGCCACGGGCGATCAGGGTGCCTACTTCCGGGTGAGCGACCCGCGCGTCCCCGTCCTGGTGACGGCCAATCAGCCGCTGGACTCGTGGCTGAAACCCGTGGCGGGAGGGCCGCTGACGTTCCGCACGATAGGCGCAGGCCGTCCCAATGACGTCACGCTGAAGCCGTTCTACTGCACCTACTTCGGGCGCTATACGGTTTATTGGGACACTTTCACCCCCGCCGCCTGGCAGAAGCACGAGGCAGACTATCAGGCCATGCAGGAGCGGGCGCGCGCCCTGGACGCGCGAACGGTGGACGAGATGCGGCCCGGCGAGCAGCAGCCGGAGCACGACCACGCCTTGCAAAGCGAGAAGTCCAATACGGGCGACGGTCCTGACGGCGGCGGGCATTGGCGCGATGCCCGTGACGGCGGCTGGTTCTCGTTCGACCTCAAGACGCTGCCGAGCGCGCCGCAGGACTTGGTGTGTACCTATTGGGGGTTCGAGGAGGGCAACCGCGCCTTCGACATTCTGGTAGACGGCACCAAAGTCGCCGCGCAGACATTGCACGAGGACAAGCCGGGTCAGTATTTCGATGTCGTGACCCCATTCCCGGCGGAACTGGTCGCGGGCAAGGAGAAAGTCACGGTGCGCTTCCAGGCCCACCCCGGCGCGATAGCCGGCGGCCTGTTCGGATGCCGGATCGTGCGGCGGAAATAATGGTGAAAGGAATTATGAACCGTGCCCTTCAGGGCATGGTCTCCAGAAACCATACGCCCTATGAAAAACACTTCTGCAACTCTTATCATCCTTGCCGCCCTCGGCCCGCTCTGGGTCTCCACCGCCCGCGCGGATGAGGCCGTCTGGCTGGCGTCGCTCGACCTGTCGAAAGCCACACAGGGTTTCGGCAAACCCCAGCCGGACAAGTCTGTAGATGGTCACCCCCTGACGCTGGGCGGCACGACCTACGCGCACGGGTTCGGGACGCATTCGCGCGGAATCCTGGCCGTCGCCCTGGACGGCGGCGCGAAGCGGTTCACGGCGACTGTCGGCATTGACGACGAGGTGGGCGGCGGCAAGGGCAGCGCGGAGTTCCAAGTCCTGGGAAATGGGCGCAAGACTTTGTGGACGAGCGGCCTGATGCACCAGGGACAGCCGCCCAAGGCTGTAGACGTGGACCTGACAGGCCAAAAGATGGTCATGCTGCGGGTCACGGATGGCGGCGACGGCTACGAATTTGACCATGCCGACTGGGCCGACGCCCAATTCGACGTGACCGGGACGCGGCCCCGCACGGTGATTCTGACGGCGCGCGAGCCGGTCATCGCCATGAACGCCGCCCCAGCCCAGCCGGAGATTCACGGCCCCACCGCCGTCGGCATCCGGTCCAGCACACCGCTCCTGTGGACAATCCCGGTCACCGGAAAGTGGCCGATGACGTTTTCCGCCGTCAACTTACCGATAGGTCTGTCGCTCTCGCCGGTGGGGACGATTACGGGGACGCTGGCGAAGCCGGGGGACTATGCTGTCCGCGTCGCCGCCCGCAACGGCGCGGGCCGGGCGGAGCGCGTTGTGCATTTTGTCGCCGGGCCGACGCTCGCACAGACGCCGCCGATGGGGTGGAATAGCTACGACGCCTATGGGAGCAACGTCAACGAGGCGCAGACGCTCGCCAACGCCCGGTATCTGCGCCGGAACATGCAGCCTTACGGCTGGCAGTACGTCGTCGTAGACTACCGCTGGTACGACCCGGCTTCGGCGACCGCGCCCGACAACGGCGAGCCGGGCGAGGTGCTGACGATGGATGACTATGGGCGTCTGCTGCCGCCCGCCAATCGGTTCCCCTCGGCAGCCAATGGACAGGGCTTTCAAGGTCTGGCCGACCAGGTTCACGCGATGGGCTTGAGATTTGGCATCCACATCATGCGCGGCATCCCGCGCAGCGCCGTCAAAACCAATCTGCCGATTGAAGGCTCACTTTACAAAGCCGCCGACGCCGCGAGGACGGGCGACACCTGCCCGTGGTGCCCCGACATGGTTGGCGTCCGGGGCGACACGCCCGCCGGTCAGGCGTACTACGACTCGCTGTTCCGGCTGTACGCCGCATGGGGAGTGGACTTCGTCAAGATGGACGACACCTCCTCGCCCTACCACGCCGACGAGATCGAGGCTGTCCGCCGGGCCATTGACAAGTGCGGGCGGTCCATCGTCTACAGCCTGTCGCCGGGCGAAACGCCCGTCACGCAGGGGGCGCACGTCGCCTCCCACACCAGCATGTGGCGCGTGTCGGGCGACTTCTGGGACGGCTGGAACGCCCTGGACCACGAGTTCGCGCTGGGGGCGAAGTGGCGGCCTTTTGCCGCGCCGGGCCACTGGCCGGACGGCGACATGCTGCCGCTGGGCCATCTCTCACTCGGCGGCCGTCCTGTCGGGCGGGACCGGCAGACGCGCTTTACACATAACGAGCAGATGACCCTGCTGTCACTCTGGTCGCTCCTGCCCTCGCCGCTGATGGTCGGGGCCAACCTGCCGGACAACGACCCGTGGACGCTGGCCGTGCTGACCAACCCCGAAGTGCTGGTCGTCAATCAGGACAGCCTGGGCGCGGCGGGCGGGGCTGCCGCGTCGGCGGACGGGCTGGAAGTCTGGGCCAAGAAAATGGCAGACGGATCGCTGGCCGTCGGCCTGTTCAACCGGGGCGAGATCGAGGATATCGTCACCGCTGATTGGTCCAAGCTGGGCATCACGGGCCGCTATGCAGTCCGCGATCTGTGGCTCCGCAAAAACCTGGGCCGCTTCAAAGACAAATATGCCGCTTCCGTCCCCAGCCACGGCGTTGTCCTGCTGCGGCTGACGGAGGCGCGCAGGGCGAGCGCATCTTAAATTGTGAGTAGCTTGGTCAAGTAGCCGTTGTCCCAGCCGGCCCGCTTCTGCTTGGCCTTGATGCCGCGCTTGTTTGTTCTCTCCTGGCGCAACAAGTTCAGAGCAATA
>JAABUH010000232.1_pt1 | contig 84773 bp, 72 predicted proteins | sample 5559121 | NCBI WGS metagenome assembly JAABUH01 (sample SAMN10711871, study PRJNA513364) | rock metagenome | isolation source: Antarctica rocks | place: Antarctica: Victoria Land, Battleship Promontory nord | collected 2015-12-28
CGCCGCGTGCGCCCCGTCGCGGACGGCCCTCCGCACGCGGACGCCTTGTTCCCTTCCCGCACCCAGTAGCAGCACCACCAGAGCGGTCAGCCGCATGACCACGGTTACGTGTGGCTATACCCACGCTTTTGCTTATACTAACGCATGTAAATTAGCCTGGCAAGGAAGCCAGGATGTTATCCACTACGACCTTAACGTCCACCAGGATGTAGGCGAGGGAATGCTACAGAATCGCTACAATTTTGCCACGCGATCGCCACGGTTCGCCCATCGGTCCGCCACAAGTCCCGCCTATCCTTGAGAGTGTGGGGGGCGGGACGGACTCGCCCCGCGCACTGCCGCTCCGGACAAGACACCTCGGTACGGCGGATACGTCGCGGCGACAAGGGTCGCGCGAGGATGGGCCGGCGGGTCACGGGCGACCCGCCGGATAATGAGGAAAGAGAAAGAGGTAGAGACATGTTCTGTCCGCGTTGTGGGACGAAGGCGACGACAGGCGAGGCGCGCTTCTGTTACGAGTGCGGGGCCGATATGGGCGCCGTCCGGGGCCGGCAAGAACACGAGCACGGCCCCGCGGAGAGGGCGGGAGAGGGGATGGGCGAACCGCGCCGCGATTGGCGCGCATGGGCCGGCGCGTCGCCCCTGGGGAGCCCGAATCTGGCGATGCCGTACGCGATCATGAAGGACCATCGCTCGCGCACGCTGTTGAGCGCGGTCGGCCTAATGGCGCTGCTCGTGCTGGCGGTCCCGCTCCTAGCCGGGGTCGTGCTGCTCGGCCTGTTCGCCACGGCGATGCTCGTGGGCGCGCTGTTCCATCTCGCGCCCGCGATCCTGATAGGGCTGCTCGTCTACTGGGTGCTCAAGGAGCGCGGTCGCCTGCCCGGGGCGGGTCGCCACCACCAGCAGTACCACCAGCAGTACCGCGAAGTTTAACCTACATTTAACACATCCTTAGCGGGCGCTTAACATGTGGCTGTTAAGCTGACGATGGTTGGAGTGAGGACCGCCCCACGGGCCACGCGGGGCCGGCGACACGAGACCGCAACGGGCGGCGATCCGCGGTGCCCAGCGTCAAGCAGTGTAATCTTCGGCAGGGGGCAGAGGGCCGGGCGTATGCCCGGCCCTCTGTTTTATTGCGCCTTTATCGCGCCCTCTTCCACCTCCCCTCCCAGAGCGCGTATACTCGGTGGGTGAGATGAGGAGGGGACAGTTATGGCGCAGATGACCGCCGAAGAGCAACGCCTGGCCGAGGATAGGGCGCGCGCGAAGAACTGGAAGCGCTGGGGACCGTACCTGTCGCAGCGGCAGTGGGGCACGGTGCGCGAGGACTATTCGGCCGATGGCGATACCTGGACCTATTTCACGCACGAGCACGCCCGCTCCCGCGCCTACCGCTGGGGTGAGGACGGCCTGCTCGGCCTCTGCGACCGCGAGGGCCGCCTCTGCTTCGCCCTCGCCCTCTGGAACGGGCAGGACCCCATCCTCAAGGAGCGTCTCTTTGGCCTCTCGGGCCCCGAGGGGAACCACGGCGAGGACGTCAAGGAGTGTTACTATTTTCTCGACGGGACGCCCACGCACTCCTACATGCGCGCACTCTACAAGTATCCGCAACGCGCCTTTCCCTACACCCAATTGGTCGAAGAGAACGCCCGGCGCGGGCGAATCGACCCTGAGTTCGAACTCGCCGACACCGGCGTCTTCGACGACGACCGCTACTTTGACCTCACGGTCGAGTACGCCAAGGCCAGCCCCGACGACATCCTGATCCGCCTCGCCGTCGCCAACCGCGGCCCCGACGACGCGGAGCTGCGCCTGCTCCCGACCCTGTGGCTCCCCAACACATGGGCGTGGGGCCGCGACGGCGAGGGCTACTGGCCCAAGGGCCGCGTCGAGCCCGACGGCGAGGGCGCGCTCGTCGCCACGCACCCCAGCCTCGGCAGGGTGCGCCTCGTCGCCGGCCCCGGCGAGGACGGTGGGCCGCCCGACCTCTTGTTCACCGACAACGAGACCAACGTGGAGCGTCTCTTCGGCGGCCACAACCCGAGCCCCTACGTCAAGGATGCTTTCCACGCATACCTCGTGGAGGGTAAGCGCGACGCGGTCAATCCCGCCCGGCAGGGTACCAAGGCCGCCGCGCACTACCGGTTGCGTGTCGCGGCCGGCGCGACGGTCACCCTGCGCCTGCGCCTGACGGGGCTCGACGAAACAACGCCCGAGCCGTTCGGGGCCGCCTTCGAGGAGGTCTTCGCGCGGCGCATAGGGGAAGCGGACGACTTCTACGCGGCGCGGCTCCCCGCGACCCTCTCCGACGACGAGCGCCGTGTCGCACGCGCGGCCCATGCCGGGCTGCTTTGGAGCAAGCAGTTCTACCACTACGGCGTCTCCGACTGGCTGGACGGCGACCCCGCGCAGCCGCCGCCCCCCGCGAGTCGCCTCGACGGGCGCAACGGCGACTGGCGCCACCTCTACAACCGCGACGTCATCTCCATGCCTGACACGTGGGAGTATCCCTGGTACGCCGCCTGGGACCTCTCCTTCCACATGATCCCGTTCGCCGAGATCGACCCCGACTTCGCCAAGGAGCAGCTCGTGCTGTTCCTGCGCGAGTGGTACATGCACCCCCAGGGCCAGCTCCCCGCCTACGAGTTCGGCTTCTCCGACGTCAACCCCCCGGTGCACGCCTGGTCCTGCTGGCGCGTCTACAAGATGACCGGGCCGCGAGGGGGCCGCGACCGCACCTTTTTGGCCCGCACCTTTCAGAAGCTCCTGCTGACCTTCACCTACTGGGTCAACCGCAGGGATGTCGCCGGCAAGAACGTGTTCGCGGGCGGCTTCCTCGGCCTCGACAACATCGGCGTCTTCGACCGCTCCAAGCCCCTGCCGACCGGCGGGTACCTCGAGCAAGCCGACGGGACGGCATGGATGGCCTTTTTCTGCGCGACGATGCTCTCCATCGCGCTCGAGCTCGCCCGCGACGACGAGAGCTACGAGGACATCGCCTCTAAGTTCTTCGAGCACTTCGTCGCCATCGCCGACGCCATGAACACGCTCGGCGGGAGCGGGCTGTGGGACGAGCAGGACGGCTTCTACTACGACCAGATGACGCTGCCCGACGGGACCACGCTGCCCCTGCGCGTGCGCTCGGTCGTGGGGCTGCTGCCCTTGATCGCCGCCGACGTCATCGCGGACGGGACGATCGATCGCCTGCCCGGCTTCGCGAAGCGCATGGCGTGGTTCCTGCGCAATCGCTCCGATCTCGCCCCGCAGATCTCCTACATGGAAACGCGCAGCGAGGCCGGGCAGGCGGTGCGCCTGCTGGCCATCCCCTCGCGCGAGCGGCTCGTGCGCGTGCTCCACTACATGCTCAACGAGGACGAGTTCCTCTCACCCCACGGCATCCGCTCGGTCTCGCGCTACCACAAGGACCACCCGTACATCCTCCACATCGACGGCCAGTTGTACGGCGTCGACTACGAGCCGGGCGAGTCGACGACGGGGCTGTTCGGCGGCAACTCCAACTGGCGTGGCCCCGTCTGGTTCCCGATCAACTACCTGCTCGTCGAGGCGCTGGAGCGCTACCACCTTTTCTACGGGGAGACGCTGCGCGTGGAGTGTCCGAGCGGATCGGGGACATTGATGACGCTGCAGGAGGTCGCGGACGAACTGCGCCGGCGACTAGCCGGCATCTTCCTGCCCGACGCCACGGGCGCGCGTCCCTGGCAGGGCGGTGACCCGCGCCTGGCCCGCGACCCGCATTGGCGCGACCTGCCGCTCTTCCACGAGTACTTCCACGGCGACACCGGCAAAGGGCTGGGGGCGAGCCACCAGACCGGCTGGACCGCGCTCGTCGCGCGCTGCCTCGGCACGGAGCCCAGCCAGCCTGAGTAAGTGATTTAACGACGATTTAACACGCTGTTAGTAGGCGCTTAACGTACGGGTGTTAAGCTGACGATGGTTGGAGTGAGGGCCGCCCCACGGGCCACGCGGGGCTGGCGACACGAGACCGCGACAGATGACGATCCGCGTTATCCATCGCTAGCAGCCGTAATCTTCGGCAGGGAGCAGAGGGCCGGGCGTATGCCCGGCCCTCTGTTTATTACGTCGCCAGGCTGCTTCACTTACCCCGACTTACTCTAACTTACCCCTAATTCGCGCGCGAGCTCGCCGGGGCTTGTGACGGGGCGGCGGCAGGCGAAGCGCTCGCAGACGTAGGCGGCGGCGCGGCCGCCGACCTTCTCACGCCCCTCGAGCAACGCAATCCCTGCTTCGACCGCGCCGGGGCGCGTGGCGGCGGTGACGACAGTGGGCAGGTAGGCCCGGTCGACCACGGCGAGCAGCGCATCTGTTTCGGCGTTTCCCTGTTCGCCCGCGATCGCCACCTCGGTTGGCGTGGTCAGCAAGAACTCCATCGCCGCGAGGGTGCGACCGAAGCCGCCGGGGGCGCGCTGCACGATCCCGGTGAGCGCGGTCAGCGTGCGCTCGGCCCGCGCGGCGTAGCTTTTCTCGCCCGAGAGGGCGGCGAGGCGCAAGAGCGCGTCGACCGCCGTGGAGTTGCCGGACGGTACGGCGTTGTCGAAGATCTCCTTGGGCCGGCTGATCAGCCCCTCGTGATCGTCGCCCGTCATGTAGAAGCCGCCCTCCCCGTCGTCCCAGAAATGCTCCAGCATGGTGTCGGCGAGGGCGCGGGCCTCGGCGAACAGGCGCGGCTCGAACGTGCGCGCGTAGAGCGCGAGCAGGCCGTCGGCGAGCGCCGCGTAGTCGTCGAGGTAGCCGTCGATCTTGGCCCGGCCGTTCTTGTACGTGCGTAGCAGACGCCCGTCGCGCCGAAGCTTACCCAGCAGGAAATCGGCGTTCTTCTCGGCGACTGCGCGGTAGTCGTCGCGCCCCAGCACGCGCGCGGCGTCGGCGAAGGCGCGCAGCATCAGGCCGTTCCAGGAGGTGAGGATTTTGTCGTCGCGCCCCGGCTTCACGCGTCCCTCGCGCGCGGCCAGGAGCAGGGGACGCGCCCGCTCCACGGCTGCCCGCATGGCCTCGGACGAGACCCCCGCGCTGCGCGCGGCGTCGTCGGGCGCGATCATGCGGTGCAAGATGTTGGCACCCTCGAAGTTGCCACCCTCGGTCACCCCGTAGTAGGCGTACACGAGCGGGGCGTCGTCCGGGCCCACGACCGCGGCAATCTCGGCCGGGGTCCACACGAAATACTTGCCCTCCACGCCCTCGCTGTCGGCGTCCTGCGACGAATAGAAGCCGCCCTCGGGGCTCGTCATCTCGCGTGTCACGTAGCCCAGGGTCTCCTCCACGACGCGGCGGTACTCCTCGTCGCCCGTGACCTGATAGGCCTCCAGGTAAGCGCGCGCCAGCAGCGCGTTGTCGTAGAGCATCTTCTCGAAGTGCGGCGTGAGCCAGATCGCGTCCGTGGAGTAGCGGTGGAACCCGCCACCTAGCTGGTCGTAGATGCCGCCCCGCCGCATGCGGTCGAGGGTGACCCGCGCCATCTCCAACGCCTCCGGCTCGCCCGTGCGGTGGTGATAGCGCAGCAGAAACTCGAGGTTCATCGGCTGCGGGAACTTGGGCGCGCCGCCGAAGCCGCCGTACGCGTCGTCGAACGCGCCGGCCAAGCCCCGGTAGGCCTTTTCGGACACCTCGGGTCCCGGCGCGGCGGATTCGTAGCCCATCGGCGAGCGGCCGAGGTGGCCCTGCAGGTCCTCGACGGAGCGCCGGATCTCGTCGGGCGAGCGCCGGTAGGCCTCGGCGACGGAGCGCAGCACGCGCGGGAAGCCCGGCATGCCCCTGTGGTCCTCGGGCGGGAAATAGGTACCGCCGTAGAACGGGGCGCCGTCGGGCGTGAGGAACACGGTCATAGGCCAGCCGCCCTGGCCGGTCATGGCCTGCACCGCCTCCATGTAGATGCTGTCGAGGTCGGGGCGCTCCTCGCGGTCGACCTTGATATTGATGAAGCTGTCGTTCATCTGGCGCGCGATATCCTCGTCCTCGAAAGACTCGCGCTCCATCACGTGGCACCAATGGCAGGCCGAGTAGCCGATGCTGAGCAAGATTGGCCTGTCCTCGGCGCGGGCGCGCCGCAGGGCCTCGTCCCCCCAGGGGTACCAATCCACGGGGTTGTGCGCGTGCTGGAGCAGGTAGGGGCTCGTTTCGTCGATCAGCCGGTTCGCCATGGTGTGCGCCTCTCATCCTTCGTTTGCCGCTTTCGTGTTCGGCCGCTTCTGCCGGCAACCCCCGCATAGACGGCGCCAGGTGGGTCATTTAGAAGACGCCGATTGCGCGGAGGGCGGCGGCGATCCGCGGGAGCGCATCGTTCGCGTGGCGCGGGGCCTGGCGTATCTGATCGCTGATGTAGCCGGGCAGACCGGGCGGGAGCGTGTCGGGATCGTAGGCCAGGCCGGCGAGCTGAAAGTAGAGGCCGCGCAGGAAGGCGATGGTGTTATGTCGCATAGCGACGTCCGGTTGGGACAGCAACGCGGCGAAGCCCAGGTCGCGCCCGTCCGGGCGGACGAGCCGCTCGAGCCAGGTCGCGACGGCCGGCGGCGGCGCGAGATCGCGGTGCAGGACGCCGAGCGCGGCGTGAGCCAGGCGCTCGTCTTCGTTGTGCAAGTAGATATGGGCGACGGGCGGCGCGACCAAAACCGCGATGGCGTCCAGCACGCGCCCCAGGTCCGCCGCTTCGAGATGGCGGTTGGACGCCAGCGCCCAGAGAATGTCGGCGGTATGCGCCACGGCGTGCGCCCACCCCTTGCCGGGGATGTAGCCGCGCAGATCCCGCTCGGCGGCCGCGTAGTGGAGCACTCGATCCAGGATGTCGCGCATGTCGCCCGCGTCATAGAACGGGTGCGTGTTGTCTCGGCTGACGATCGAGGTCAGGACCAGTAGCGAGAAGGCGCGCAGGAACACCGAGTCCGTGTCCCTCTCGCCGAGGCCGGCCGCCAGGTTGTCCGCCATGCGCGCGGCCATCGCGCGCATGGCGGCGGGCGCGTAGAGGCCGCGCTCGATCCAGACATCGACGATCTTCGGGGCCGGCTCGCGCACCACGGGGTCGGGCGACCCGAGGGCGGCCAGCAGCGGCGGGGTCAATTCTTCGACGGATCGCCCCGCGGGCACGGCATGACCGGCGGCAACAATGCCGCGCACAGTCTCTCGATCTAGCACTCTCTTCACCTCGCTTGTACAACGTACGGGATGGCTGGAAAGGTACGGGTAGAGCAGTGCCGCACGGGCGACAGGTCGAGCCAGCGGGGGCGCGAAACGGCGTGGAGCTCGACACTACCATCCACCCACGACGACATATGATGAGGTTATTATGGACACGTGTCTTGTCAATGGCGTGCGGCAACCACAAAACCCGGATAGCCGTCTATGACGGATGGATCACGGGAGAGCAGGGCGGGGTCGAAGACGCCCAGCAACTCGCGCGGGGTGGCGCTCGCGCCGGGCCGGACGAGGCCGGCGCTGGCGGCGAGCGCGCCGGCGACCCTCGCCGGCGAGAAGCCCTGTGCGCGCAACGGGTCGAGACCCACTGCGCCCTGTCGCTTGGCCAGGCGCTCGCCCGATTCGTCGACGGCCAGGGGCGCGTGCAGGAAGCGCGGCACGGGATACCTGAGGGCACGGTAGAGCAGGATCTGACGCGGCGTCGAGAGCAGCAGGTCGGCCCCGCGCACCACGTCCGTCATGGCCATGAGCGCGTCGTCGACGACCACGGCGAGTTGATAGGACGGGACACCATCGGCGCGGCAGACCACGAAGTCCCCCACGGCCCGCGCCACGTCCTGCGTAACCGGCCCATATAACCCGTCCTCGAAACGCACGACACCCTCCGGCCCCTCGGGCACGCGGAAGCGCAGCGCGGGCGGCCGCCCTCCCGCGCGACGGCGCTGCCCCTCGCGGCGCGCCGGATCGCGGCAGATGCCGGGGTAGGGCGACCCCTCGCCCGTTTCACCCCCATCCCTGGCAGGGGCGGCGGTCGCGGCGCCCCTGGGAGCATAGCCGTGGGGGGCGCTGGCGGCGCGCGCGACGTCGGCGCGGCTGCAATAACAGGGGTAGACCAGCCCGAGCTCCTGCAAGCGCCGCAGATGCTCGGCATAGATGGCGGCGCGCTCGCCCTGGACGTAGGGCGCGTGGGGGCCGCCTGCGTCGGGACCTTCGTCCCAGTCGAGGCCGAGCCAGCGCAGGTCGGCGAGCATCGCCGCGGACGCGCCGGGGCGGACGCGCAGGCGGTCGAGATCCTCCAGGCGCAGCGCGAAGCGGCCGGCGGCATGCCGCGCCAGCAGCCAGGCCAGCAAGGCCGTGCGCAGGTTGCCCAGGTGCAGCGGCCCGCTCGGCGTGGGCGCGTAACGCCCGCGGTATAGAGCCTGTGATGGTTCCATATGTCGTCAACATACCTATGCTGGGGACGAGCGACACGGTAGGGTTTGTGGGGATAAACACCCCGCATGTATCCCGGCGTCGCATGACGGCCGGCTAGACTATACCGGCGCGCCGTACACACTGTGAAAAAAGGCGCGCGCCTACCGTAAAAATTAGCTCTCGCCCGGCGCGCGCCCCGGGGCCATCTGCTGCTGGACCCAACGGTAGCCGTCCTGCAGGAACAGGATCTCGCGCAGCCGCTCTTGCTTCTGAGTCAGGTCTTGGCGCAACACGGCAAGCTGCACGCGGCTCTCGGCCGAGCCGGGGTCGGGGCCGAGTTCGACGTCGTCGATGCGCCGATGGGCGATGGTGATAGCTTCCTCCAGACTGCGCTGCTCCCCGAGGAGCTCGGCTACACGATAGGGCAGGCGTCCCGGCGTGACCGAGAGTATCACCGCCCCGCTGCGCGTCGGCGGCTGGCCCACCAACTCCATGGACGCCGGGGCGAGCGATCCATCCGGGGGCGCCGTCGCCGACGACGGTACAGCTGTCGTCAACCCATCGAACGAGTCCGGTGCGAGCGCCCCGTCCGGGCGCGCCAGCGTGGCGCCGAGGGATGCCGTCCGTGATCCCAGCGCCTCGCGCGGCGTGAATACGTCGGCGGTTTGAACCGTCGCCTCGGCGCGCGGCGCGGCCTCGGCGCCGACGGTCGCCCGCGGCACATCCGCCACGAAGCGAACACTATCGGCGCCCCCCGTGGCCGCCGCTCCCCCCGTGGCCGCCGCTCCCCCCGTGCTCGCCGCGGCCGTATCCGTACCCGCGACAGCGGTGTGGGCCACCCCCGCTTCGACGACCGGGACCCCGCGCACGATCATGCGGTCGTCCGCATGCAGGCCCGGTCGCGGCGCCTGCGCGGGCGTGACGAGGACATCGGCGCCGGCGGCCCCCGTCGCCTCGGACGCGTGCGACACGTCGACAAGCGGCTGAGATGGCCCCGCCACAACGGCCCCGACCCGGTCGCGGTCGGAAACGATCGACGGGACCTCGCGAGCCGTCGTCGTGGTCGTCGTGACCCGCGTGGGCGTCTCGCCCCGCGGGTCTATCTGCTGCCCTGGCCGCTCCAGGCCCTGCCCCGAGTCCTGTGCCGAGTATCGGGGCAGGGGGACCTGCTCGCCGCCGTTACCCTGCCCGTCCCGGGCGCGCGGCGCCGCGCTGGCCGGCCGCTCGGGCGCCTGTTGCTGGCCCTGGCCCTGCCTCTGCCGGTGATCGTCCGCCTGCGCGCCTCCTCCACCCCTACCGGCGCGCAGGGCGACGGCGAAGAGGACGATGACGACGATGAGGGCGACGAGGAGAAAGATGAGTGTCGCATCCACGTAGTGTTTGGTTTCCTCTCTATCACTAAAGACGGGGGGCGCGCCGCGACACGCCCCCCGTCTTTCTATCGACTATCGACCATCGACCATGGACTAGTCATGAAGGTGGATGGTGACGTTGGCGCTCGTGTTCGGGAGCAGCGCCTTGCCCTGCGTGCCATCCAGCGAGACGATGACCGGGACGCGCTGCGACACCTTGGTGAAGTTGCCGCTGGCGTAGTTGTTGGTGGGCAACAGACTGAAGATGCTGGCCGCGGCCGGGACGATCTGCCTCACCGTGCCGTGGAACTGGATGTCGGGGTAGGCGTCCACGTGCACGTCGACGCCCTGCTGGGGGTGTACGTCGTTGATATGGTTCTCGTCTACGTACGCGACGACGTACGCCTTCGACAGGTCGGCCACCTGGGCGAGGGCCTGGCCCGCCTGCACGAACTGGCCGGGCTGCGCGCTCACGTTGAGCAGCGTTCCTCTGATGGGCGACGACGCGTTGACGGTCCCGCCACCGCCAGTCGCGTTGTTGCTCGACCCGGAGCCCCCAGACCCGCCAGAGCCGCCGCTCGACCCGCCGAGACTACCCGATCCGGAGCCACCCGAGCTACCCGAGCTGCTCGACCCTCCGCCGGACGAGCCACCGGACGAGCCGCCGCTCGACCCGCCGGGGGCCGCGGCCAGCGACACGATGACCTGCCCGCGCGCGACGTCCTGGGGGGCCGTCACCCGGATCGACGTCACCTGTCCGGGAACCGCCGCGGCGACGTTGGCGACAGTGTTGTCGACCTTGAACGTCGTGTCGTTGACCCTGGCGTCGTCGGTGCTGTAGAAGTAGTAGCCCTGATGCCAGATATAGAAGCCGATGCCCGCGATGAGCAGGACGGTGAGCAAGCCTAGTAGGTTGATGATAGCTATCCGCCCGAAACGCATGAGATCTCCTTTAGAGATATTCTGTCTGCCCGTTCGCCTTCAATTGTTCCACAATCTTCTTGACGTCCTGCGCGCGGTCGGCCGGGACGACGAGCAGCGCGTCGGGCGTGTCGACGATGACCAGCCCGTCGAGCCCGACCGTGGCGATGAGCTTGCCCGTGGAGCTGTAGACGACGGTATTGCGCGTGTCGATGCCCAGGTGCTTCGTCAGCGCCACGTTGGCGCCGTCGCCCGCGGAGAGCTCGTCGCGCAAGACGTCCCACGCGCCGACGTCGGCCCAGCCCAGGTCGGCCGGGATGGCGAGCATCTTGCCCGGCCCGATGTGTGAGAAGACGCCGTAGTCGACGCTGGTCTTGGGGATGGTGGCGTACTCTTCGGCCGTGACGCGCTCCTCGTCGGGCGCGCCCATGGCGGCCATGATGCGCTCCAGGGCGCCGTACGCCTCGGGGGCGTAGCGGCGATAGAGGTCGAGCAGCTTGCCGCCGTTCCACACGAAGTAGCCCGTGTTCCAGAGGTGGCGGCCGTCCTGCAGGTAGTCGCGCGCCGTGTGCGCGTCGGGCTTCTCGTTGAAGCGCAGGAACTCGAAGGCCTCGAAGCCGCCGGCCTCGTCGCCGGCGGCCGCGCGTTCGCCGATCTCGACGTAGCCGAGCTGGGTGCTGGGCGAGGTCGGGCGCACGTCGACCATGACTGGGATGTCGCGCGCGGCGGAGAGGCGTTGGGCCGCGGCGAGCGCCTTGTCGAACGTGTCCTCGTGGCGGATGATGTGGTCGCCCCCCCACAGGGTCGCCAGGGGCGCGCCGGGGAAGCGGCGCTCGATCACGGCGGCGGCGTAGCCGACTGCGGCGAGGGTGTCGCGCATCTCCGGCTCGGCCACGACGTTCTCGGACGGCAGCCGCGGCGTTTGCTCGCGCACGGCGGCGACGTAGTCGCGGCCCGTGAACACGAACAGGTTCTCGATGCCGAAAGATCGCTCGAGCAGACCGATCATGTGCTGGAAAAGAGACTCCGGCCCCGTCAGCGGCTGGAACTGTTTGGGGCGCGCCCGCCGGCTGACCGGCCACAGGCGCGAGCCGGCGCCCCCGCTGAAGATCGCGATCTTGATGTCCCCCTCACGCTGAGCCACGAGATCACTTTTCTCCTTGTTAAACGATGCCGTTCATTATCGTTCGACTCGCCGCGCGGGTCGACAGGCGGCGAGCCCTGCCACGCGTTAAGTGTACCCCTTCATGCTACCGCACCGCACGCTCGCATAGGAGGGAACCGAGCTGTTACGGGATCAGCACGAGCTTGCCGGTCGTCTTGCGCGCGGCGAGGTCCTCCTGAGCGCGGGCCGCGTCGGCGAGCGGGTAGGTCCCGCCGATGCGCAGCGCCAGCTCGCCCGCCTCGATCATGGCGAGGACGGCGCCGGCGCGCTCGCGCAGCTCCTCGCGCGTGGCGGTGTAGTTCTGCAGGCTGGGGCGCGTCAGGAAAGCCGACCGCGGGCTGAGCCGGGCGGGCTCGAAGGCGGGGACGAGGCCGCTGGACTGGCCGAAGAGCACGAGGTAGCCGCGGCGGCCCAGCGCGGCCAGGCTGACTTCGAAGGTATCCTTGCCGACCGAGTCGTAGACGGCCTGGACGCCTTCGCCGCCGGTCAGGCGCGCCACCTCCGCGGCGACGTCGGCCCGTGTGTAAAGGATGGTCTCATCGACCCCCGCCTCACGGGCCAGCACCGCTTTCTCCTCGGTCGAGACGGTTCCGTAGACGACCGCGCCGCGCCGCTTGGCCATCTGCGCCACGAGCAGGCCGGTCCCGCCGGCCGCGGCGTGGACGAGCACGCGGTCGCCGCGCCGGATCGGGTACGTGTCGTGAGTGAGGTAGTGCGCGGTCATACCCTGCAGCAGCGCGGCCGCCGCGTGCGGGGCGTCGAGCGCGTCAGGGACCGGGATCAGGACGTCGGCGGGGACGGCGGCGTACTCGGCGTAGCCGCCGCGCCCCGTGCCGTAAGCGACGCGGTCGCCCTCCTTCACAGTGTTTACGCCGGGGCCGACGGCGACGACCGCGCCGGCGGCCTCGCTGCCGGGGATGAAGGGGAGCGGAACAGGGTAGAGGCCGCTGCGCTGGTAGATCTCGATGAAATTGACGCCGGTGGCCTCGATCTTGACCAGGGCCTCGCCCGGCCCCGGCCGCGGCGTTTCGACCTCCTCGTACCGGAGCGCCTCCGGGCCGCCCGTCTGGTAAATACGGATCGCGCGCATCTAAACCCCCATCCCTTTCGCTATCTGTCGACCTGCACTATACAGTATATAGCGAACAAGTAGAGAGTCAGAGCAGTAGATTGTCGATCGGCACGGGCTCGACCTCGTCAGCCAGTTGGAAGTCGAAGACGCGGGCGTAGAAGTAGAGTTCGGCCTCGCGCGCCCTGACGATGGTTTCGGCGCGCCGGAAGCCGTGCCCCTCACCCTCGAACGGCAGGTAGGCCACGGGCACGCCCTTCGCGCGTAGCGCAGCGACCATCGCCTCGGCCTGGCCGGGCGGCACGACCTTGTCCTCGAGCCCCTGCAGGAAGATGACCGGCGCGGCGAGCCGGTCGACGTGGTAGATCGGCGAGCGTTCGTGGTAGAGTTCGGCCCACGCGGGGTATGGCCCGACCAGCCGGTCGAGGTAGCGCGACTCGAACTTGTGCGTCTCCGTGGCCAGCGCCTCCAGGTCGCCCACGCCGTAGAGGCTCGCGCCGGCCTTGAAGACGCCGCCGAACGTCAGTGCGGCGAGCGTAGTGTAGCCACCCGCGCTGCCCCCGCGGATGATCAGCCGGGTGCCGTCGGCGCGGCCCTGCCCGACCAGATAGAGGGCGCCGTTGGCGCAGTCGTCGACGTCGACGACCCCCCAGGCCCCGTCCAGGCGCGCGCGGTAGGCGCGCCCGTAGCCGGTGCTGCCGCCGTAGTTGACGTCGAGCACGCCGAAACCCCGGCTCGTCCAGTACTGTGTCCCGAGCGAGAGCGCCGCGCCCGTGGCGCCGGTCGGACCGCCGTGGCTGATGACGATCAGCGGCGGCTTCTCCGCGGGCGGCGCCGCGTAGTCGTCGTTGCGCGGTGGATAGTAGAAGCCGTACGCCGCCCGCCCCCCCTCGGTCGAGAACTCGATGGTCTCGGGCACGGAGAGGTAGCCTTCGTCGAGCACGATGTCGTTCGAACGCTTGAGCAGCCTAATGAAGCCGTCGTCCAACTCGAGTTGCACGAGCGCGGCAGGCATCGTCGGCGACGCGCCGACGAAGTAGGCGTAGCCGTCTGATGAAACGCGCAGCCCGTCGATGGCGGTGTAGGGGATGTCAAACGGCGCGAGGTTTCCCGTCGCTGTATCGAGGCTGGTAAGGCGCCACATGCCGGCGGTCGCGTAGACGCAGACAAGGCGTCCCACCCCCGCGAATCCATAGGTCGACTGTCCGAAGACCCACTGCGGCAGCCCGAACTCCGCCTCCATCGGCAGCAACGCCTCGCTATGGCCGTCTCGCCACCGGTATAGGTTCCACCAATCGGTGCGGTCCGACACGTAGTGCAGCACGCCGTCGGGCGACCACTGTGGTTGGAATATAGATTCGGCGGGGCCACCCGCCACTAATTCCGGTGTGCCAAGCCAGCCGCCGACCCCGACCTCCGCCACCCACAACTCGGTTCCGTCCCACGGCATGTTGGGGTGGTCCCAGGAGAGCCAGGCCAGCTGCGCGCCGTCGGGACTCAACGCGGGCGAGGCGTAGAAGTCCGCCCCCTCCGCCAGCACCGTGCCCGCATCGTCGCCAGGTATGAGCGACGCGCCGCCCCCGGACCCGAGCGCGATGCTGACAAGGGTGTTGACCGGCTCGCGCCCGACGACGGTGTGGTCCTCGCGCACGACGATGACGCGGTCGCGCGCGGAGTCGACGACGAGATCGGCGTAGCGCAGCGCGCGGGGGGCCGGCGGCTCGGGCGTCGGCGGCTCGGGCGTCGGCGGCTCGGGCGTCAGCGGGATAGGCTTCCCGCCGATAGGTTGATGATAGAGGCGTCCGTCGCCGTCGTTGGAGAAAACGACCGTGCCGCGGGCGATGGCGTAGGCGCCGCCGCCGTACTCGTGGACGCGCGTACGGGCGCTGAAAAGAGGGGGCGTCACGTCCGCCGTCGCGCCGTCCGCGCCGCGCCGCACGACCACCACGCGCCCGCCCTCCTGCGGGCGCGACTCGCTCCAATAGATGTCGTCACCGTCGAGCGCGATGTCGCCGAGTCCGACCGCACCGGCGACGAGCGTCTGCGCCGCGATTGGCGATGCCCAACTGCCGTAGGGCGCCGTGCGTAGCTCGCTCATGGGTGTCCCTCCTCTCCCCGCGGCTTCGGCCTGCGACCCACGTCGCATGGCAGGTCATGGACACTGACGTGTTTCGTCTATTTTAGGAATGTGCCCGCCGTCTGTGTTCGCCGTCCATCACAACCCTACCCCGGAGCGACTTTAGTCGCCGTTGTTTGCCCTGCGACACTAGTCGCAGACCCCTTACAGCGACGCGAACAGGTTGTTGAAGCTCTCGGCGAGGGTGGGGTGGGCGAAGACGCCGTCGCGCAGGGCGGTGTAGGGCAGGCCGCCCATCATGGCGATCTGCAGCATGGCCATCATCTCGCCGCCCTCCAGGCCCAGGATGGCGCAGCCCAGGATCTGGTCCGACTCCCCGTCCACGAGCGCCTTCATCAGCCCACGCGGCTCGGCCGTCTCGATGGCGCGCGCCACGTGGCTCATGGGCATCGAGGCCACTCTTACCTTCTTGCCCTGCGCGCGGGCCTCGTTCTCAGAGAGGCCGACGCGGCCGAGCTGCGGGTCGATGAAGACGGTGTAGGGGACGGGGCGGTCGCGCGTGGTGCGGTGGCCGCCGTCGAGCAGGTTGGCTTTGAGGATACGGTAGTCGTCGTAGGAGATGTGCGTGAAGGCGGGCGGGCCTTTGACGTCGCCCATGGCCCAGACGCCGGGCACGTTCGTCTCCAGGCGCTCGTTCACCTGTATATAGCCCCTCTCGTTGGCCGCGAGGCCCGCGGCCGCGAGATCGAGCCCGTCGGTGTTGGGGGTGCGGCCCGTGGCCACGAGCAGGTGCGAGCCGGTCAGGGTCCGCTCGCCCTCGGTCGAGCGCACGACGAGCCGGACCTCCCCGCCGACGCCCGCGCCGATGCCGATGCCCTGCTCGACCCGCTGCGCCGCACTCTCGAGCAGGACCTCGATGCCGTCTTCGCGTAGGATAGCGGCCACGGCGTCCGCGATATCCCGGTCCTCGCGCGCGAGCAACTGGGGGCCGCGCTGCACGATGGTGACGCGGCTGCCGAAGCGACGGAACATTTGGCCATATTCGAGCGCGATGTAGCCGCCTCCGATGATGAGCAGGTGCTCGGGGACCGTGTCGAGCTCCATGATGCTCGTCGAGTCGAGCGCGTGGACCGCCTCGAGGCCGGGCAGCCCCGGCATGGCCGGCCGCTCGCCCGTGTTGACGAAGACGCGCTCGGCCGTGAGCGCACGCGTCTCGCCGCCGTCGTTGAGACGGACCTCCACGGTGTGCGGGCCGGTGAAATGGGCCTCACCCATCAAAAGAGTCACGCCCTCGGTACCGATCAGACTCTTCTCGCTGCCGGTGCGGAACTCCTCGACGATGTCGCGCTTGCGCTGGCGCACCACCTTCATGTCGACCGACACAGGGCCGTCGCCCGCGTGCACACCGTAGTCGGCGGCGCGGCGCACCAGGTAGGCGTCGCGCGCGCTGGCCACCATCGTCTTGGTGGGGGTGCAGCCCTCGTTGATGCAGCACCCGCCGACATGGGCGCGCTCCACGATGGCCGTCTTGTGGCCGGCGCGGGCCAGGGCGCTGGCGAGGGGGCCGCCCGCCTGGCCTGCCCCGATCACGATCGCGTCGTACGTTTCCTCTCGAGCCATAAAAATCCTCCCGCTCTCTTGCTCACACGATAAAAGTGTACCCGCAAAAGGCCGGGGACCACCGTCTCCGCGCGGCGTCCCCGAACGACAAGCAACGGGCATTGCGCTACCCGCATTCTACTCTCCGCCGGGGGCGCCCTGCAGCGCGCCACCCGCGCCACCCGCGCCTGCTCGCGGCGTCCGCACGAGGAAGGCGAGCAGGATGACCGGGATGGTCACGAGCGCGGTGATCCAGTAGACATCCTGGAAGGCCAGCGCGGCGCCCTGCCGCGCGGCCTCGCCGGAGAGCTGCCCGATGGCCGCCCCGGCCGCCTGGCCCGCCGAGTAACCGATGCCCCGGAAGTGGTTGACCAGGTTCGTGTACGCCACGGCGACGCCGGGGTCGCTCAGGTTTACCCGGCCCGCTATGTTGGCCTGGTGGACTATTTGCTGCGTGCGGAAGATGTTGGTCAAGATGGCGATGGAGAGCGCGGCGATCACGTTGCGCGAGACGACGTTGAGCGTGGTCGCCCCCGGTAGGGCGCGCCCGGTGATGCCGAAGAGCGCCGACGTGTTGGCCGACTGCAGGAACAGGGGCAGGCCGATGCCGCGGAAAAGGTTGATCCAGAGCAGCGTGCTGTAGGGCGAGGTGGTGGTCGACCACCCTTGCAGCAGCAGGCTGGTCACGAACGTGAGCAGGCCGCCGACGACGATGAGCACGCGCGGGCCGACCCTGTTGTACAGGCTGCCCGCCATGATCGTGCCGACCACGGTCCCGACGCCCGCCGTGAACAGTAGCAGGCCGGCCGAGAAGGGATCGAGCCCGCGCAGGTTCTGCAGGTACTGCGGCAAGAGGAAGGCGGGGCCGAAGATGCCGATCGTGCCGATCCAGGTCAGCATGTTACCGATCAGGAAGTTGCGGCGTTTGAACAGCCTCAGGTCCAGCAGGGGCTGGCGCACGCGTAGCTCGACGGCCACCCAGATGAGCAGCAGCAGGGCGGCGGCGACTATGGGTCCCGACACGGTCAGGATGCTGCTGAAACCGTCGTAGGCCAGGTTCGAGGTGCCGTAGAGCAGCAGGGCCAGGCCGATCGACGCGAGGAGAAAACCGGGCAGGTCGAAGCGCAGCTCGCGGCGCGGCGGCGACTCGCGCAGCACGCGCAGGGCCAGGAACGCGCCGGCGATGCCGATGGGCACGTTGACGTAGAAGATCCAGCGCCAATCGACGTACTGCACGAGGAAGCCGCCGATAGTCGGACCGATGGCAGGTGCGAACAGGATGGGGATGCCGAAAAAGCCGTTGGCCCGCCCTCGCTCCTGGGCCGGGAAGGCCTGGAACAGGATGGCGAAGGCCAGCGGGAAGAGCGCGGCCCCGCCCGCTCCCTGCAAGATGCGGAAGAAAATGATCGACGCCGTGTTCCAGGCCAGGCCGCAGAGGGCCGAGCCGATCGTGAACAGGACGAGCGAGCCGATGTAGATGCGCTTGATGCCGAAGCGGTTGGCCAGGAAGCCCGTCGCCGGGACGAGCGCGCCCGAGGCCAGCGTGTAGCCCGTGGCGACGTAGGAGATTTGATGTATATCGGCGCCGAAGACGGCCTGCAGCTTGGGGATGGCCGTGTTGACGATCGTATTGTCGAGGATGGCCACGAAGGCCCCGAAGACGACGGTGATCAGGACCAGCCACTTGTTCGGCGCAGCGACCTGCGCCCCCTGCGCCGCCCCCGCGCCCCCCCCGTACCCGCCCGCCGCGGGCGACATTCCCTGCGCCCTGCCCGGCGCGACTGCCTGTGCCATTGCGAACCTCCGTGCGAGTAGCCAGCAGCCAGTACGTCAGTAGCCAGTACGTGATGATAGGCGACTTGGCGCGCATGTCATCGAAGGCGATAACCGACCGCCCATGTTTTCTGGTTACTGGCTACTCGCTACTGGCTACTGTCTAATCGTGGACGTGGATGGTGACGGTGGCGGACTCGCCGGGGTAGAGGGCGTGGCCCTCCGTGCCGTCGAGGGTGATCTGCACCGGGATGCGCTGCGTAGTCTTGGTGAAGTTGCCCGAGGCGTAGTCGCTCGTGGGGATGGCGCTGAGCGTCGCCGCCGCCGTGGGCAGCACGCGCGCCACGATGCCGTGCAGCGTGGTGTCCCCGATGGCGTCCACCTTGACGTCGACGCCCTGGCCCGCGCGCACGTCCCGGATACGGTTCTCCTCTACGTAGGTCGTCACGTAGAGTCGGGAGAGGTCGACCACCTGGGCGAGGGGCTGGCCCGCCGGGAGCACCTCGCCCGGCGTCGCACCCTCCTGCACGATGGTGCCCGCGATCGGAGCCGCCGCCGTGACCGTCTGCCCCGTGGCGGAGCGCAGCGTGGCGATGGTGGCCCCGCGCGCGACGGTCTGGCCGAGTTGATAGTTCACCTTGACGAGTGTGCCGGGCTGGGCCGGGGCGACGGCGGCGAGCGTGCCGTCGACCTTGGCGTCGTCGGTCTTGTAGAAGTAGTAGGACTCGTGCCAGAGGTAGTAGAGGCCGCCTCCCACGAGCAGCAGGGCGAGCAGGATGCCCCCGTTGAGGAGGAAGAGGCGGCGGGGGTTCGGCCCCGGCCGCCGCGGCGCCGCCTCCACCCGCTCGGTCACCACCCGCTCCTGGGTGGGCGCGACGCGCTCCTGCACGGCCACCCGCTCCTGCACGGCCACCCGCTCCTGCGCCACCGGAACTCCGCCCTGCGGCCCTTGATTTCCTTGTTCGTTCATGATCCCTGTTCTCCCTCTACGTCCCTCTATGTTCCTTGCGTCCTACACCGTGCGGACGATACGCCCGCTTTTAGGAAATAAGTGAGACTAAACCGTCCGTTACACAATCAGTATGCATTATGCTGGTCTTCTTTGTCAACGGTTACTATGTACTGTATACCCGGTTTCGCCCGGCTGTGCTACATTTGATGGTAGGACAAGTTGTCAGGGTATAGGGTATGCGGACCGCTGGCGCGGTCGCGCCGGCAAGCCGGCAAAGGACGACGATGGCGATCGACGTGACGGCGGGTGAGCGGCGGGGCGACGGCGAGGCGCATCGCGCGCCGCGTTCGGACGCGGTGCGCAACCGAGCGCGTATCCTGGAAGCGGCGTGGGGCCTGCTCTCCGCGCGGGAGGACCTCGACCTCAGCATGGAGGAGGTCGCGCGCGCGGCCGACGTCGGCAAGGGTACCCTTTATCGCCACTACCCCACGAAGGAAGGTCTGCTCCAGGCCCTCGTCTACGACGGCGCTGAGCGCATCATCTCCACCATGCAGGAACGTATCCCCCCCGAGGCCGATGCGCTCACCAAGCTGCGCACGGTCGTCGCGCTCTGCTACGACGCCTACGAAACGAACAGGATCAGCATCGACCTGCTGCTGCGCACGTGGCGCCACGCCGAGCGCTGCGCCTCGGACCGGCACGATCCCGACCATCCCATGACGCTCACCATCGCGCGCGTGCGCTCCATCCTCGAGCAAGGCGTGCGCGAGGGCGTCTTCCGGCCGCTCGATCTCGACTACACCGCCGCCGTCGTCTTCTCCCTCATCAGCCCCGTCGCCTTCGCCAAGCAGCGCGAGCGTCTCGGCTACAGCCGCGCCGCGCTCGAAGAGCGCGTGGTCGACCTGATGACGCACGCCCTGCGCAACGAGTCGATAATCGATAGTCGATAGTGGGTGCGCGGCACACGCGCCGGCCCATGGTAGGGCATTCCGCGCGCTGCAATCGCTTAACAGCGCGATTGAACCTTACCATCGACTATCGCCTCCGCCCGATGACCCCGTACAGCGGGTCGCCGCGCCAGCTGCCGCGCCGGGCCTCGCGCGCCTCGATGTCCGCCCAATTGCCGGCCTCTTCGCAGTAGCGCCGCACGAGGGCTATATGGCCCTGGTCGTCGAGCGACTGCCAGACGGCCACGGCCTTGGTGGGGAAGCAGCGGTTGGAGAAGGTGACCACGAAGGGCGCGCCGGGGCGCAACACCCGCCCGACCTCGCGGAACACCTCGACCGGGCGCGTCAGATACTGCACCGAAACGCACATACCCGCGCCGTCGAACGAGGCGTCCTCGTAGGGCAGCCGCGGGTCCGCGTTGAGGTTATGCGCCAGACGCTCGGTCAGGCGCCCGTTGGCCGCGAGTTCGGCCTCGTTCATGCCCTGCCCGACCACTCGATTGTAGCGCGTCTCGGGCGGCAGGTGGCTGACCCAACTGCTCATCAGGTCGATGATGTCGCCGCCCGCCGGGAAGAACGCGCGGTACAGATCGGTGACGGCGGCGATGGCCCCGTCATCGATGTGCGTCACCAGCCGCGGCTGCGTGTAGAAATCTTCGTCGGGCGACTCGTCGTAACGGGCGAAGTCGTTCTCCGGTAGGCCGCTGACCATGCTTATCTCTCCAATCCTTCCGTCTGCTACCTCGATGTGGCACAGCATAGTGTGCCAGCCTTCGATGCCGTTGTCGTACACTGTGATAATAGAGCGAATACGCCCCACTATCTATGCGCGTTCATGCGCGTTCATGCGCGTTCATGCGCGTTCAGACGTAGCTCCATTCGGCTAGAAGGCGAGGTTCGTGGCGATGGCGGTGACGCTCCCGTTCGACTCTTCGTTTCTGCGCAAGCTCGAGCTGCTCTCGCTCGTGAGCCGGCGCGCCCTGCCCGGGAGCGGCGCGGGCCTGCGCCGCTCGGTCGCGGCCGGTTCCTCGGTCGAGTTCGCCGACTTCCGCACTTACGCGCCCGGCGACGACTTCCGGCGCGTCGACTGGAACGCCTACGCCCGCCTGGGCAAGCTCTTCCTGCGCATCTACGTGGCCGAGGAGAACGCCACGGTCAGCCTCTTCCTCGATTGCTCCGGCTCCATGGCCGGCGGTGAGCCGCCCCACGCCAAGGGTGACTTCGCGCGCCGCCTCGCCACCGCGCTGGCCTACGTCGCCCTCGCCAGCTACGACCGCGTCGCCGTCGGCGCCTGCCGCGCCCGCTTCGACGCCTACCTGCCCCCTGTCGCGGGCCGCGGCTCGGCCGGCCGCGTGTGGTCGTTCTTGCAGGGGCAGCCCCTGGAAGGCGGGACCGACCTCGGCCGCGCCCTCCAGGGCTACGCTCCGCACACGCGTGGTCCCGGCATCTCCATCGTCTTCTCGGACCTGCTGACCCCCTCGGATTGGCGGGCGGGGCTGCGCGCCCTGCGCGCCTTGCGCCAGGAGGTGACCCTTGTGCAGGTGCTCGCCCCCGAGGAGCTCGCGCCCTCGCTGCGCGGCGATTTCACGCTCGTCGACGGCGAAACGGGCGAGCGGCGCGAGGTCACGGTCACCGCGGCCACGCTCAAGCGCTACCGCGCGCGCCTCGCCGCCTACACCGCCGAGATCGCCGAGTTCTGCGGGCGCAACGGCATCGCCTACGCGCAGGTCTCCAGCGACACGAGCCTGGAGGATGTCGTGCTGCGCCTGTTGCGCCGCGAGGGGGTCTTGTCATGAATAAGCGAGAGCGGGAGGGATCGCTGTCGTGAACCTACTCGCGCCGGCCGCGTTGGGCCTGGGATTGCTGGCCGTCCCCATCGTGGCCATGTACGTCCTGAAGATGCGCCGCCCGCCGCGCCAGGTGCCAAGCGCCTTCCTGTGGGAGCAGGTCCTCGACGACGCGCAGGCCAACGCGCCGTGGCAGCGTCTGCGTCGCAACATCCTGCTGCTGCTGCAGTTGCTGGCCCTCGCCGCGCTCGTGCTGGCCCTGGCGCGCCCCTATACGCTGCGCGCCGCCGTCGCGCAGGGCGACGTGGTGGCCGTGCTCGACGCCTCGTACCTGATGCGCGCGGCCGACGTCGCCCCCAGCCGCTTCGCCGAGGCCAAACGGCGCGTGGGGGCGCTCGTCGACGGGCTCGGGCCGGACCGCGCGATGAGCATCGTGCTGATGGCGCGACGCCCGCGCGTGCTGATCGCGCAGAGCGCCGACCGCTCCGCCCTGCACGCCGCCCTCGACGCGGCGAGCCCCACCTACGAAACGCCCGACCCGCCGGCCGCCCTGGGTGTCGCCGCGGCGCTTGCGCGCGGCGGGCGCGGGAGCAGCATCTTCGTATACCTGGCGGCCGGCGACCCCGCGGTCTCGGTTCCCGAGAGCTTGCGCGGGGTGACGACCGTCACGACCCTGCCCGGGAGCCCGGCCCTGCGCGACCTCGCCGTGGCCGCGCTCGCCGCCTCGCGCGCGCCGGACGGCACGGTCACGGTGCTGGCGCGCGTCGCCAACGACGGGGCGCGCGTCGCCGCGGCCGACCTGCGCCTAGACATGACGACGGACAGCGGCCCGAACCCCTCCTGGCGGCAGGTCGACCTGCGCCCGGTGTCGCTCGCGCCCGGCGGCTCGACGCCGCCGCTCTACCGCACGCCCCTGCCCGCCGCCACCGTGGCCGTGCGCGCCCACCTCGTCGGCGGGGACGACCTCGAGGTCGACGACTGGGCCTGGGCGGCCGTCCCCGTCGCGGCCGGTCGCCGCGTGCTGCTGGACGCGCCGGCCCCCGGCGACATCTACCTATCGGGCGCGCTCGGCATCTTGCCGGGCGTGCGCCTGGACGAGATAACGCCGGACGCGTACACCCCGGCGCGGGCGCGCTGCGCCGACGCGGTCGTGTTCGAGGAGACGCTGCCCGTGACCCTGCCGGCCGCGCCCATCGTCGCCGTACACCCGCCTATCAAGGCGGTTCCGTCGCTCGGGCTCACGGCGGAGGGCGCGATCACGGCGGCCGGACTGCAGGCCGGCGACGACCCCTACCGGCTGTTGCGGGACGCGCCAATCGGGGGAGTCGCGCTCGGGGGGGCCAGCGGCCTGGCGGTCCCCCCGTGGGGCTACGCCGTACTGCGCACCAACGGGCGCCCCGTGCTGGTGGCGGGGCAACAGGGGGCGCGGCGCGAGGCCGTGCTCTCGTTCGCGCCCTACAACAGCACCTGGGGCGGCTCGATCGGCTTCCCCATCTTCGTGCGCAATCTGCTCGACTGGCTGGCGCCGCCCGTGGCCGGGCCAGCCGGCGTCTACCGTCCCGGCGACGCCGTCCCGCTCCCCGCGCCGCCGTGCGCCCGCGACACGACCGTCACCGGCCCGTCCGGCGCCACGGTCGCCATCGGCGCCCCCGGCACGGACACCGCCGCCAACACGACCAATAGTGGCGCGGCCGGCGCGGCGGCGCCGCTCTTCACCGACACGAGCGCGCCGGGCCTCTACAGCGTGGCGCAGACGACGCCGGGGGGGGCGCGGCGCGCCATCTTCGCCGTCAACATCTTTCCACTCCCATCGGCGTCGAACACGGGGACATCATCGGGCGCCGGGGCCGGAGCTGGCGGGCGGGAGCCAGCGTCCGCCAAGGGGGCGCAGGTCCCGGTGGAGTGGGCGCCGCTCGCCGCCGCGCTGGCCCTGCTCGCGCTCTCCTACGAGTGGTTCGTCGCCGCCCGCCGCCGCTAGCCTCCGGGGCTCATGAAAAGGTGACGGACGCGCCCAGAGTCTGCGCAAAGACAAGCTTGCCTTCGCGTTGGGCCAGGGCGAGCTCGTCGGTAATCCCGAGCTTGTTGTGGAGAACTGTCGTCCCGGGGTAGGCGTACGGGTCTTGCATCAGCCCCCGCGCAAGACGATCTCCACTAACTCGTCGGTTGAAATCTCGCCGCGCACGAGCCGTTCAGCTGCCGCGAGAACAACTGCGGTGAGTGACCTGGGCTGTCCGTGATTCTGCTGCACCGGCTCCTCATCGCTAGCGCGGGGATTGTATGGTTATGCAAGCGGGTGGCGCCCATGCCACCCGGCGAGGGCAGCGACGAGGACGGCCGGGCAGAACGTGTGAACAGACTGTCAGGGCATGAGGTGCGCGCATGTATCGCGTGCGGTTCCCCACGTCGCCCATCCTCGCCGTATCGCGGACGATTTGTCCGGTCGCCTCCGGCGTCAGCCAGTCTCCGATGGAGTAGCTGCATGTTAGCTCGCCTAAAGCAATACCACGGTGGAATCTACATGCATCTCAGACCGATCCTGCGGGTCCCACCTTGGCTTCACTTTAGCTGTCACTGGGCGCGGCTCCTAGATCAAGGGGAGGGCAGTTACGGTCGTGTCCTCCCTGCATCTGCCGACGGCGCCTCGATAGGCCGACGATGTCCGGGCCTGGCGCGGCGGCTGGGCAGTAGCTGATGCCGCGCGCAGGCCGGCGACGCAGCTCGACGGTTGGAATGCATATACTGGGGGTAGGGCCGCGCCACTGGAGGATCGGACGGCGCGAGGCGCCACCGCTGGCGTGGGACGTGGGGAGGACGATCATGGGCCAGGCATCGCTGACGAGCCCGACCGAGGAGATCGCGGACTTCTTCTCCCGCGCGCCCTCGGCCGAGGAGATCGCGGCGTTCCGCTTGTCCGAGGCGACGGTCGAGCGTGTGCGCGACCTGCTCGCCAAGAACGCCGCGGGGACGCTCTCGCGCGAGGAGGGCGAGGAGTTGGACCAGCTGGTGCTCCTGGACCGCATCGTGATGCTGATCCGCTCGCGGCTACCGCAGCCGGGGGCGCGGGCGGAGACGGCGAGCGCGTCCCGGCGGCGCTGCGACGCGCGGTGCGGGCGCGGGCACAGGGCCGCTGCGAGTATTGCGGCATGGCGGACACGGAGACGTTGGCGCCGCACGAGCCGGACCACGTCATCGCGACGCAGCACGGGGGCGGGACGACGCTCGAGAATTTGGCCCACGCGTGCTTCCAGTGCAACCGGCTCAAAGGGCCGAATCTGGCCTCCCTCGATCCGGAGACCGGCGCGGTGACGCCGCTCTACAACCCGGGCGCGGAGCGCTGGCCCGCGCACTTCCGATTGGTCGACGCGCTCATCGTCCCGCTCACCGCCGTCGGGCGAGCCACCGCCTCCCTACTGCGGCTTAACGACCCGGAGCGGGTGACGATCCACGCCAATCTCCTCACCTGGGGGCGCTACACGCCACCGCAATCCTAACCCTACGGCGCCGGGGGGCGCATCCGCATCGCGCGAGCGGCGGACGGCTCCGGATATCCATACGCCCCGCTCGATGGGGACGCCCGCCCAGCCGAACTCGCGCTCGTCGACTACCTGCACCTGACGCCGCGTGTCGCCTCGTGCGACCGCCGCGCGCATAACATGCATCAAGCAGAAAAAGCTAAGTTGGCTTTAGCCGTTATAAGGGCATGATGGCCGGATAGGGCTCTCGGTCACGACAGATCCGTCACTGAGACGCGCGCCTGCCCGGACAGCGCCGTGTGCGGTCGGCCGTGGGGGCGCTCGCCGTTCAGGCCGTCTGCGCGGTCGGGATCGCGGCTCGACCGGGGCGTGCCTTCCGTTCCGCGCGGGCGAGTAGGTAGGCGGGCAGCATGAGTAGGCACGCGCCGGCGAACAGCCACCAGTTGGCGTAGCGGAAGGCGTCGGCGGCTTGTCGGGGCGTGGATGTGCCGGCCAGGTGGCCGGTGTAGAGGACGGCGACGAGGGCTGTGCCGATCGAGGCGCCGGTGCGTTGCAGCACGTTCAGGATGGGGCGGCGTCGGGGAGTTGGTCTGGGGTGACGGCCGCGAGCTCCGCGGTCATCGCGGGGATGGTGTTGAGGGCGACGCCGAATCCCGGACCAAAAGCACGAGGCCGAGCCAGGCGTAGACGGTGTCGACGCCGACCGGCTAGGGCAGCCGAGCGTGGGTTGACAGCCGGCGCGGGCCAGCATGAGCCTGCCCGGCCTGACGCGTTAAAATCAAGGGCATGGAGAGTCACATGAGAAGACAGCGCAGGTGAGACGTGGTGTCCTGGCCCCACGTGTAGGCGCGGGAGCGCTGATCCTCGCCGCGCTCACCGGCGGATGGCTGTGGATGGGCGGGAAACAGAAACCGACGCAGCCGCTCAAGACCCTCGGCCTCGGCCGGCAGCCCACCGGCATTGCCCTCGATGCCCGCGCCGGGCGCGCGGCCGTCATCAACACGGGCGACGGCAGCGTCAGCTTCGTCGATACCCGCGACGGGTCCGTCGTGATGACCGTCCACCTGCGCCACGGTCTGCCGCTAGCGGTCGCCATGGACGGCCGCACGGGTCACACCTTCGTGGCCGGGGCGGGCCAGGGGGCGCGTCCCTTAACCCGAATGCCAGCCCCGTCAGTATCCTGGATACACGCCGCGGCCGTGTCTTGCGCAGTGTCTCGATCCCCGGCGTCGTGCGGGGGATCGCCGCCGACGAAGGGGCCGGGCGCGTGTTCGTCCTGACTGACGTGGCCTTCGCGAAGCCCGCGCGCGGTGGCGTCACCATCCTCGACGCCGCGCGCGGGGCCGTCCTGCGCACGGTCGCCGTCGGCGCCAACCCGGTGGGGATCGCCGTGGATCGGCGCGCCGGGCGTGTCCTCGTCGTCAACCAGGGTGGGGCCTTCCTCGCGTGCGTCGGCACGGCGAGCGTGTTGGACGCGCGAAGCGGGGCCGTTCTGCGCACGGTGACGGTGGGGCCGCGCCCCATGGCCGTCGCGGTCGACGAGGGGACGGGCCGCGCGTTCGTGACGAGTAGCGGCGGCAGCGTCCGCGTGCTCGACACACGGCGAGCCCGCCTTGCCGCGATCATCACCCTCGACCCGGGGCCCGACGCGGTCGGTGTCGACACGGTCGCGCACAGGGTTTTCGTCACCACTCTCGGCACGAACCGCGTCGCCATGCTCGACGCGCGCACCGGCGCCCTCCTGCGCACGATCCCGGTTGGTATCCGCCCCATGGTCGTCGCCGTGGACGAGCGCACGCATCGAGCCTTTATCGGCAACAGTGTGAGTGGGACCGCCACGGTCCTCGACAGCGCCACGGGGGCGGTGGTCGATACGGTGGCGGTGGGCCAGGACCCCGTGGACGCCGTCGTGGACGAGCGCGCGGGGCGCGCGTTCATCGTGAACATGAGCGCGACCGCGACTCGGCCGACCTTCTGGGACCGCGTGGGTTGTCGTGTCGAGATGTTGATGAGGGGGCGATGCTCGTGGACCTACGCGGCGCAGGGGCCGGGCAGCGTCAGCATGCTCGACGCCCAACGGTATACGTCAGCGATACCTTGATCGCTAAAAGTTAAAGCTATTTGACCCGAGGCGCGAGGCGGGCCACAATGTAAGCGCCTGGTATCGCACGCGGATGCCGCATCGCATGGCCTAGCGCAGAGAGGGCCTCGTCGTGTTCACCCTCACGTTTACTACTCCTTTCCTGTTGCTGCTGCTGCCCCTCATACTCGGCTGGGCGGCGTGGCTGCGGCTGCGCGACGAGGGCAATCTTTCGCCGCTGCGCCACCGGCTGGCCCTGGCCCTGCGCCTCACCATCCTCGGCGCGCTCGTGCTGGTGCTCGCCGGCGCGACGTGGCAGCAGCCCGAGACCCGCCAGGCCACCGTCTTCGTGGCCGACCTCTCGGCTTCCATCTCCGGCGCGACCGACGCCGAAACCCTTTTCATCGCGCACGCCCTCAAGGCGCGCGGGCGCGACGATGCCGCTGCCGTCGTCTCGGTCGGGGCCGACGCCCTAGTGGAGCAGCCGGTCGGCAGGCTGCGCGACTTCACCGGCTTCCAGTCGCTCGTCAACCGTAGCAGCACCAACCTGGAGGAGGGGCTCAACCTGGCGGGCGCGCTCTTCCCCGTCGGCTATCGCAAGCGGGTGGTCCTCTTGACCGACGGGCGGCAGAACGCGGGCGACGCGCTGGGTGCGGCGCGGCTGCTGCGCGACGAGGGCGCGCGCCTGGACATCGTGCCGCTCGCGCCCGTGGCCGGCCCCGAGGCCTTGGTCGCCAACGTGCAGGCCCCGTCGAGCCTGCGGCGCGGCGCGGGCCTGCCCCTCACTGTGACCCTGCGCAGCTCCGTCGCCCAGGCCGCCTCGCTCTACGTCTACGAGGACGGTCGCCTGGTGGGGCATCCCGCCGTGTCGCTGGGCGCGGGCGACACGGCGGTTCCGGTCGCCCTGCCCGCCCCGCCGCCGGGCTACCACCGCCTGCGCGTGGTGCTGCAGCCCTCGCAGGACACGGTCGCGGAGAACAACGACGGCGACGCCCTGACGCGCGTGCGCGGCGCGCCGCGCGTGCTCGTGGCCGAGGGCAGCCCCGGCGAGGGTGCCGTTGTCGCGGCGTCGTTGCGCGCCAAGGGCATGACGGTCGAGGGACCTATCCCGGGGGCGAGCGTCCAGCCGTCGCTGGCGTACCTAAGCGGCTACGACGCCGTGGCGCTCGTCGACGCGCCGGCCTACGAGCTCGACCCGCAGCTGATGGCGGACCCGCAGCACTCGCCACTGCGCTCGTACGTCGACGGCGGCGGCGGCCTCGTCGTCATCGGCGGACCGCAGAGCTACGGCGTCGGCGGCTATACCGACACGACGCTCGACGATCTCCTGCCGGTGAGCATGAAGCTGCCGCGGCGTAAGGACAGCCCCTCCGTGGCCGTGGCGCTCATCGTGGAGAGCCTCGAGTCGCAGCAGAACATCAACATCTCCAAGGCCGCGGCCGAGGGCGTGGTCAAGCTGCTCACGCCGCAGGACCGCGTGGAGGTCAACGACGCCAACGGGGTCGGCGGGCTCAACAACGGGTGGGCCGTGCCGCTGCAATACGCTACCAACAAGGGGGCCATCAATCGGGCCATCGACGCGATGGACCCGACCGACCCTGCCAGCTACACGCCGTCGCTGCAGGCCGCCTACGACTCTCTGCGCAAGAGCGACGCCAAGATCAAGCACATCATCCTGCTCGGCGACGGCGACGCCGCCGACGACTACTCTCCGCTGATCCACAAGATCCGCAAGGCCGGCATCACCGTCTCCACCGTGGCCACCGGCGCGGCGGGCGGCGGCTTCGCCGACTACGGCCTGATGGCCGACATCGCGCGCTGGGGCGGCGGCCACTACTACCCGGCCGACAACCCCAACGGCATCCCGCAGATCTTCCTGAAGGAGACCAAGCAGATCGCGCGCACGGGCATCGTCGAGGAGCGATTCGTCCCCGAGGTCCTGACCGTGGGCGCGGGCGCGGGCGCGAGCTCCATCATCGACGGCCTCCCGGGGGCGCCGCTCGACGGCTACGTGGCGACCACGGAGAAGCCGGTGGGCGGCGCCGAGGAGGTGCTGGCGCACGTCACCAAGCACGGCATCGACCCGATCCTGTCCGAGTGGCAGTACGGCCTGGGGCGCACGGTGGCCTGGACGAGCGACGCGCAGGGCCGCTGGACCCACGACCTCATCGAGAGTAGGGGGGGCAACCGGCTGTGGTCGAATATGGTCTCGTGGGTGCTGCCGCCCGAGTCGAGCCCCTATCTCTCGCTCTCCTCGGCGCCGGCCGGCGGCAAGCTGCGCCTGACGGTCACGACGACGGGGCTGCCGCTCGGGGCCACCGTGACCGCGCGCGTGGACAGCCCCACCAGTTCCGCCGCGACGCAACAGGGGCGCTCCGTCACGCTCCCGCTGCAGCCCACCGCCCCGGGGCAGTACGAGGGCGACGTCGCGGCGGCCGACGCGGGCGCGTACGTGGTGAACGTGACCGCCGCCGGCGGCGGCCACAAGTACACGTTGCGCTCGGGCGCCGTCGTGCCCTACGCGCCGGAGTACAGCGCCACCGGGCTCGACCGCGGCCTGGTGGGCGCGGCGGCGGCGACGGGCGGCGGGGCGCTGCTCTCGGACGCGAACGCGGCGGCGAGCTTCGCCGGCAACCTGCCGCCTGTCTACGCCCCGCGCCCTCTCACCGTCCCCCTGCTACTGGTGGCCCTGCTGCTGCTGCCGTTCGACATCGCTACGCGTCGCCTGCTGGTCGGGCTGGCCGAGGTCCGCGCCGCCCTGGCCGCCCTGGCCGCCCTGGCCGCGCTACGCCGGCGACGCGCGCTGGCGCCGGCCGTGGCCGGCGTCCCGGCGTCGGCCGTGGCCGCGGCGCCGCTCTCGGCGATGCGCGCGCAACGCGTCAAACGGCAGGAGCGCCGGACGGAGCCTACAGCGCGGCCGGGCGCGTCGCCACCCGTCGCGACGCCGGCCTCGTTCACAGCGCGCCCCGGCCACGGCGCGCGCGTCGCGACCCCGGCCCCCCGGCCGGTCTCCACCATGCCATCGCCTCCTGTGTCCGCGCCTCCAGCGCCCGAACAGGGCGCCGAGGCCGGCGCGACCTCCGTCACGGCCAGCAAGCTGCTGGAGGCCAAGCGCCGCCGCCGGGGGGGCTAACGTCCTCTCACGCCTACCGGGAGCCGTGTCTACCGGGAGCGTCGGGACAGAAACATCATGCAGCAGGGCTCCGCCTACGACGCCAACGCCTGGCTTCTGGCGCGCGTCCGCCGGGTGCGGGCGTTGCACGGCGACAGGGCGCCACGTCGGACCAACGGCGCGGTCGAGGTATGGCGCTCGAATTGGGTGTGGTTGCAGACAAGTTTGACGGTCGTGTCGCTGCTGTGCATCGCCCTTCCCCTCGATGTCGGCCTGCGGGTGCGCGCAACCATGGGCCAACGAGTGACGCTGGCGCCGCCCAAGCCGCCGCCACCCCTCGTGCGCGACGCGCTGATCCGGCTCCTGAGCGTGACGCCGGCCGCCCGCCTAACCACGGTCGCGGGCACGGCCGAGGTGGTCGCCTGGTCGCCCGACGGGCGCCTCCTGGCGGCCGGCTACTCGGGTGGCGCCCTGCTGTTGTGGGATGTCGCGCGCGGGCGGCTCGCGGCGCGGGTCGCTCAGGCCCACCGCCGCTTCGTCGGGGCGCTGACGTGGTCGCCCGACGGGCGCTTGCTCGCGACAGCGGCGGCCGACGGGACGGCTGTGCTGTGGAGGGTGGGCGCGGGCGCGGGCGCCGCGCCCACCCTCGCGCCTATCGCGACGATCAGGACGGCGCCGCTACGCGTCCCGGCCGTCGCCTTCGCGCCCCGCGGCCACGATGTTCGCGGTGCCGGCGGCGATACGCTCGCCGTCTCCGATGGTCTGCACACGGTCACGCTATGGGATGTGACGCCGATGGGCGCGCCTAGTCGTCCGATGGGCGCCGCGCCCGCGCCGGCGCCCGCGCCCGCATACAGGGTCGTCCCGCAGCGCGCGCTGACCGTGCCGGGGCGCACGACGGCGCTGGCGTGGGCGCCGGATGGCGCGCGGCTCGCCGCCGGCACGACCGAGGGCCGCGTCGTATTCTGGCGGCGCGGCGCGGGGTGGCGCCGCGCCGCACGCGCTCTCGGCAGCGCCGTCTGGGCGCTGGCGTGGGCGCCGTCGGGGGCGACCCTCGCGGCCGGCTGCGCCGACGGGGCGGTCCGGCTACTCTCGGGGACCGATCTGCGCCCGAGAAGCACGCTGGTCGCGCCGTTCCACCGGGCGCCCGTGCGGCAGGTCCCCGACTACGGCGCGCCGGCCGCGCCGGCGCCGAGGACGGGGAACGCGAGAGTAGGCGCGGCGCGGCTGGCGGCTGGCGCGGCGATCAACGGCCTGGCCTGGTCCCCGGACGGCGACCTGCTGGCCGTCACGGCGACGGGCGTGCCGCTGCGCCTGTGGCGTCCGTCCAGCGGCGCCGTCCTCGCCACGTATCATCCGGCCTGGGACCAGAATGTGGTTTCCTGGCGCCCGGACGGGACGCTGGCCGCCGTGGCCATGGACGACGGCGGTGTGGTCCTATTGCGGGCCGCGGAGCCGGCGTTTATGCTGGACGTGGCCTGTGGTGTAGGCGCGCGCGGCTGGTGCGCGTTGTTGGGCCGTCCCCTCGCACCGATCGTCCCCGGCGGCGGCGACACCGCCGTATTTATGGGCCGCTGACGGGCGCTGATGGGCGCTGATGGGCGCTGGTAGACTGCCCCATGGGGTATGATTAGCGTGGCCGGTGCGCAGGCCCTATAGAGAGCGTCGATGGAGGAGATCTCGGCATGAGGAGTAGCATATCAATAGCGCTGGTGGGCCTGGTCGCCCTGGTCGGCACGGCCGCCGCGTCCCTGCCCGGGGGGACAGCCGCGGCGACCGTCGCCGGCCGGGCGTCCGCCGCATCGGTTGGGTGGACGAGCCAGAAAAACCCCGACTACAACACGAAGCACGACATCAGCGCCATCTCGTGCACGAGCGCCACAGCCTGCACGGCCACGGGCTACTCGACCATGGCCACCACGACGGGTGGGCGCAACTGGGCCTACCAGACGGGCAGCCTCGACTACTACCTGGCCGGCGTGTCGTGCCCTACCAGCGACGTCTGCTACGCCGGCGGGGAGAAGGGCGCGATCGTGACGACGACCGACGTCGGAGCCTCGTGGCATCCTCTGAGCAGCCGCACGACCCACTACCTCGACGCCATCTCGTGCCCCGACGCGCGCACCTGCTATGCGGTGGGCGACGGTGGTGGGACGATCGCGGCCACGACTAACGGGGGGAGCCTATGGCACGGCGAGCACAATCCGCTCATCGGCTCGAAGCACATCCTCTTCGGCGTCAGTTGCGCGAGCGTCAAGACGTGCGTCGCCGCGGGCTGGTACATCCTGCGCACGACCGATGGTGGCGCGACGTGGACCGAACAGAACGACCCCGACGCCGAGGCGCTGGGCGTGACCTGCCCGGATAAGCGGGCGTGCTACGTCGTGGGCGACAAAGGCGTGATCACGGCGTCGACCGACGGGGGCGCGAGCTGGAATACCCAGACGAGCGGCACGAAGAACGCGCTCAACAGCATCGCCTGCTTCGACGCGCGCACCTGCTACGCCGTGGGCGACAAGGGCACGATCGTGGCGACCTCGGACGGGGGCGTCACCTGGAGTGGCCAGGCGAGCGGCACGACGCGCAACCTCCGGGGCGTCTCTTGCGCGAAGCCCCGCACCTGCTACGTCGTGGGCGAGAAGGGGACCATCCTCAAGACCACCTCCACGGCGACGGGCGCGCCCAGCGCGGCGTAAGCGAAATGACATCGCGCCGGGTGACGCGTGCTGTCGTCGACCTGGGGGCGATCCGGCACAACGTGCGCCTGCTGCGCGGGATGGTGGGGCCGGGCGTGGGCCTGATGGCCGTGGTCAAGGCCGACGCCTACGGGCACGGCGCCGCCCCCGTTGCGCGCGCCTGCCTCGCCGCCGGCGCCGCCTGGCTGGCCGTGGCGACCGTCGACGAGGGCATGGCGCTGCGCCGCGCCGGGCTCGAGGCGCCCATCCTCGTGCTCGGCCCGTCGGACCAGGCGGAGTACCCGGCCGCGCTCGCGCACGGGCTGGCGCTGGCGATCGGTTCGCTCGCGAACGCGACGGCGGCGGCCGGCGCGGCGCGAGGACTGGGCGTGACGGCGCGCGTGCACGCCAAGGTCGACACCGGCCTCAACCGCTTCGGCATCCCCGCCGCGCGGGCGGTCGATGAGATCGCCGCCATCGCGGCGCTCCCCGGCCTGTTGCTGGAGGGCGTCTACACGCACTTCGCGTCCTCAGAAGAAGACGACAAGACGCCGGCGCGGGCGCAACTAGACCTTTTCATGCAGGCGCTCGAGGGGCTGGAGAGGCGCGGGGTACGCGCGCCTCTCCGCCACGCCTCGAACAGTGGCGCCACGCTCGACCTCCCCGAGGCGCGCCTGGACCTCGTGCGTCCGGGTATCGCCCTCTACGGCTACCACCCCGCCGGCCCACGCGCCGATGCGCGCGGCCTGCGCCCGGCCCTGACCCTGCGCACGCGGCTCGCGCGCGTGGAAGGCGTACCGGCCGGCGCGGGGGTGAGCTACAACCACACGTTCCGCACCGCGCGGCCCAGCACTCTCGGTCTCGTCCCGCTGGGCTACGCCGACGGGCTACCACGCCCCCTCTCCAATAGTGGGCGCATGCTCGTCGGCGGCGTGCGCTGCCCCATCGTGGGGCGCGTGTGCATGGACCAGACGGTGCTCGACGTCACGGACGCCCTGGGCGTCGCGGAGGGCGACGAGGTCGTGGTGATCGGCCGGCAAGGGCAGGAATATATCGGCGCCGACGAGATAGGGACGCACGCAGGGACCAACGCCTACGAGACGCTCTGCCGCATCACTCCACGCGTCCCGCGCGACTACGCAGGCTGAGACTGGGGCTGATAGATTATCGAAGCCGTTTTCCGACCCCTCGTCGATGTGCGCGTCCTCGCGCTGACCGCGTGTGAGTAGCTCTATCTCGAAGCGGCGCTACACGGGCGCGAGATCGGGGAATGACACCTCGCGCGCGTCGCCCTTGAGCACATCCAGATCGACCACTTGCCGATCGGGGAAAATAGCGGTGAGGCGCAACTCGCCGCCGAGCGCCGCGACGTAATTCGTAAGAGTGGATACACATAAGTCGCCATTGCGCTCGACCTTGGACACGAACGGTTGCGACACGGACATAACTTTCGCCAACTGCTCTTGCGTGACGCCGCGCTGTTCGCGAAGCTTAGACAGCCGCATGACAGCGCGAGTCAGTCGCTCATAATGGTCGGCCAGTTCCTTCTCTCGCGGCGTCTTGGCCTCCAACTCGTCAAAGCTACGGACCCCGCTCATCGCTTCCTACCCCTTTTACCCCTTTTGTCAGGTGTGTCTTTATCCTTAACGCCTTGCTCGGCCAAGGCGCGCAGGTGGTCCGCGAAGAGATTGTCGGCCACCGGAACAGTGCGCTTGTACCACTCGTTCCACTCGCCCGTCTTATCGCCACCGATCAGTAAAATAGCCGTGTCGCTCAGGGTCGAAGGCAAACAGGACGCGTATGTTCGTGGCGAGCGGCCACAACTCCTTCATGTTGCTGTAGCGCGATTGATGAACCCTATCGACCAGCGGCCGGCCCAGCGTCGGCCCCTCGTCCCGTAGCACGCGTACAGCCGCGCGGATCGACGCCAACTCGTCCTCGTCGCCCAAACTCGTAAACCATGCGCCGAACTGCTCCGTGAATGCAGCCCTCCACATAAGCCTAGTATAACCCTAAAGTAATATTTGTCAACGACTACAACGGGTTGGTTCGGCTATGAGAAAACGTCCGCTCTCTATTGCCGAACAGTGATCTCGCTTACAATGGGGAAACAACGGTGGATGCGATGTAGAGGGCGGAGGACACATGGCGCGGCGGACAGGGATCATAGGCGGCGGGGCGCTCGGGCTGACGGTGGCGTATCGCCTGGCCCGGGCCGGCGACGAGGTCACGCTGATCGAGCGCGAGCCCGAGGCGGGCGGCCTCGCCGCCGGCTTCCGCGTGGGCCCGTCGTACCTCGACAAGTTCTACCACCATCTTTTCCGCTCCGACCGCGCCGCCCAAAACCTTATCGCGGAGCTGGGCCTGGGCGACCGCCTAGTGTGGCCCCGTCCGGTCACGGCCACGCTCGTCAACGGCGAGATCCACCAGCTCGACAGCCCCCTCTCGCTGCTGCGCTACAAGCCCCTGCCACTGGTCGATCGCCTGCGCATGGGCGCCGTGGTGGCCTATCTGAAGTATGTCGAGACGAGCCACACGCGCCTCGAGGGCAAGGTCGCCGACCCGTGGCTGCGCGCCTGGATGGGCGAGCGGGGTTATGCGCTGCAATTCGAGCCGCTGCTGCGCACCAAGTTCCACGACCACTACAAGGAGATCGGCCTGCCGTGGTTCTGGTCGCGCGTACACCTGCGCTCCGCCGAGTTGGGCTACCTGCGCGGCGGCTTCCAGCAGTTGTACGACCGGTTGGCCGAGGACATCGGCGCGCACGGCGGCGCGCTACGCTTCGGCGCGAGCGTGACCGGCATCGAGGGCCAGCCCGACGGGACGGTGTGCGTGCGCGTGGAGGACGAGGAGCTGCGCTTCGACCGCGTCGTCTCCACGCTGCCGACGCGGCTGATGATGCGGCTCACGGCGGGGCTGCCGGACGACTACCGCGCGCGCTACGACCGGGGCGACGCGCTCGGCGCGCACTGCCTGATCCTGGAGCTGGACCGCCAGTTTCTCGACGATCGCTACAACAACACCTACTGGCTCAACATCAACGACCCCGGCTACCCGTTCCTGGCCCTCGTCGAGCACACCAACTACATGCCGCCCGAGGACTACGGCGGCCGGCGCTTGATCTACCTTGGCAACTACCTGCCGATGAACCACCCCTTGTTCCGCAAGAGCGTCGACGAGGTCGCGGCCGAGTTCTTGCCGCACCTACGGCGCATCAAACCCGATTTCAGGGGCGAATGGGTGACGGGCATGCACGCCTTCGCGGCGCCCTACGCGCAGCCGGTGGTCACCCCCGAGTACGCGCGGCGCATCCCGCCGCACGACACCCCCATACCCAACCTCTACCTGGCCAACATGTTCCAGGTCTACCCGCAGGACCGCGGCCAGAACTACAGCGTCGCCATGGCCGAGCGCCTCTCGCGCCGGCTCCTGCGCGACGACGCATGATAGAGAGTATGGACCTGTATCTGCTGCGGCACGGTGAGGCGGGCGAGGCGCCGCGCGACGAGGACCGCGAGCTGACCCTGCGGGGGCGTGAGCAGGCGCGCGCCGTCGCCGCGGGCATCGCCTGGCTCGACCTGGAGCTCGACGCCATCCTGAGCAGCCCGCTGCCGCGCGCGCGCCAGACGGTCGCGCCGGTGGCCGAGGCGCTGAAGATGCGCGCGGAGGATGCCTTGCCCCTCGCGGGTGGCCGCGTCCCCGAGGCCGCGCTGGCGCTGCTGCGGGGCCGTCAGGCGCAGGTGGGGGCGCGGCTGCTGCTGGTCGGGCACGAGCCGCAGCTGTCGGGCATCGTCAGGGCCGTGACGGGAGGGCGCGTACACATGCGCAAGGCCATGCTGGCGCACGTCGAATTGCGCGCGCTCGAGCCCGCCGACGGCGAACTGGCCTGGCTGCTCTCCTGGCGCCAGTTGCAACGCCTGGGGAGCAGGTGACGTAGGCCGGGCCGGGATACCCTCCCTCGACCCGCGTGATAGCGAGGCCTAACAATGAGACAGAGCGATCAGGAATACGAAAGGGCTGTATGTTCGATAGCTTGTCCCTGCCGATCCTCATCGCCATCTTCGTCGCCGCGGCCGCTGCGGTGTGGGTGGCGGGGACCAATCTCTCCAACACGACGGACCTGCTCTCGTCGCGCTTCGGACTGGGCCAGGCGCTCGGCGGCCTGATCCTGCTGGCTATCGCCACGAATCTGCCCGAGATCGCTATCACGATTAGTGCGGCGCTAACGCGCAACCTCGGCATCGCCATCGGCAACATCCTGGGCGGCATCGCCATCCAGACCGTCGTGCTGGTGATCCTCGACTTTTTCGGCGTGCGGGCGCGGCGCCCCCTGACCTACATGGCGGTCTCGCTCACGCTCGTGCTCGAGGGGGTGTTGGTCGTCGCCGTACTCGTCGTCACCATCATGGGTACCCAGTTCCCGGCCTCGCTGATCGTCGCCCGCGTCGACCCGAGCGCCCTTTTGATCGCGGCGCTCTGGCTTGTCGGCCTGTGGCTGCTCGGCAAGGCGCGCACAGACCTGCCGTGGTATGCCAAAGGCGACGCGCCCGGCGGACAGGAGCCGTCAGACACGGCCACCGCGCGCGCGAAGAAGGACTCCGCGGACAAGGGCAAGAGCACGGCGCGCGAGGTAGTCGTGTTCCTGGTGGCCGCGGCTGTAACACTTGTCGCCGGGGTGGCGCTCGAAGAGAGCGGCAACTCCATTGCCGGGCATATCGGCATGACCGGTGTACTCTTCGGCGCGACCTTCCTGGCCGCCGCGACGTCAATCCCCGAGTTGTCGACCGGGCTGGCATCCGTCAAGCTCGGCGACTATCAACTCGCCGTCAGCGACATCTTCGGCGGCAACGCCTTCCTGCCGACCCTGTTTTTGCTGGCCGACCTGTTCTCCGGCCAGGCCGTCCTGCCGCGGGCGCAGCGCACCGACATCTACCTCGCCGGGCTGGGTGTCCTGCTGACCACGGTCTACCTCTACGGCCTCATCTTCCGACCCCAGCGGCAGATCCTGCGCATGGGCGTCGACTCGCTCGTGGTGCTGCTGCTCTACGCGCTCGGCATGGTGGGCCTCGTCGCTGTCGCGCACGGATAGCAGGATGGAGCCGGCGACTGAAGTCGCTTGAACGTCTCTTGCTCAAATTAGACCCTTGACTTGCAGCAACTCGGCGTTGAGGATGGCGCCGCCGGCGGCGCCGCGCACGGTGTTGTGGCCCAGGACGACGAACTTGTAGCCCAGGATGGGACAGGGGCGCAGGCGGCCGACCGTGACGGCCATGCCCCGCCCGGCGTCGCGGTCGAGACGCGGCTGCGGGCGGTCCGGCTCGTCACGCAGGATGATGGCGGGGTCGGGCGCGCTGGGCAGGCCCAACTCCAGGATGGGCGAGCGGTAGCCCCGCAGCGCCTCGGCCACGTCGTTGAGCGCGGCCGGGGTGGCCAGACCGACCGAGACGCACTCCAGGTGCCCGTCCGAGGTGGCCACGCGGTTGCAGCTCGCGCTGAGCGTGACAGGGGCGTCCACGAAGCGGCCGTCGCGCCAGCCGCCCAGGATCTTGCGCGGCTCGCTCTCCAGCTTCTCCTCCTCATCCCCGATGTAAGGCATCACGTTGTCGATGATGTCGAGCGACGGCACGCCGGGGTAGCCCGCGCCGGAGATGGCCTGCAGGGTCGTGACGGCCACGCGCTCCAGCCCGAACTGGGCGTGCAGCGGGGCGAGCGCCAGCGCGAGGGCGATGGTCGAGCAATTGGGGTTGGCCACGATGTACCCTCGCGAACGGCGGCGCGACCGCTGCGCCTCGACCGCCTCGACGTGCGCCCAGTTGACCTCGGGGACGAGCAGGGGCGCGTCGAGGTCCATACGGTGGTTGCGCGCGTTGGTGGAAACGGCGTGGCCCTCGTCGGCCAGGCGATCCTCGACCTCGCCGGCCACGTCGGACGGCAGGGCCGAGAAGACGAGCGGGCTGGAGAGCGGCGCGTCGAGACTCTTGACGACGATCTCGCCCACCCGCTCCGGGATGGGCGTGGGCAGGAGCCAGTGGCAGGCGTCTCGGTAGCGCCGGCCGGCCGAGCGGCCCGACGCCGCCAACTCGCGCATCCTGAACAGGGGGTGTCCATCGAGCAACTGGATGAATCGCTGGCCCACGGCCCCCGTGGCGCCCAAAATGGCGACGTCTATCATGAAACCTCCACGAACTCGCCGTGCACGATGCGCAACGCCTGCTCGACCGTGTCCTCGCGCACGACGCACGAGATGCCGATCTCGGAGGAGCCCTGCGCGATGGCGATGACGTTGACGCCGGCGTCTCCAAGTGCGCCGAACAGGCGGCCAGAAACGCCCGGCGTGCCGCGCATGCCCGCGCCCACGACCGTGACGATGGCCACGCCCGGCCGCGCCCGCACCGCGTCGACCTCGTGGCGGCGCAGCTCGACGGCGAAGGCGGCATCGAGCGCGTCGACGGCGGCCTGCACCTCGCGCCGCGCGATGACGAGCGCGATGTTGCTCTCGCTCGAGGCCTGCGAGAACATCAGTACGTTGATGCCGGCGGTGGCCATGGCGCCGAAGGTGCGCGCGGCGATGCCGGGCACGCCGAGCATGCCCAGCCCCTCGACGGTGATCAGCGCGAGCTCGCGGATGACCGTGACCGCTTTGACCGCGCCCTCCCCCGCCTCACTCGTCGCGGCGATGAGCGTGCCCGGGTGCGCGGGGTTGAAGGTGTTCTTGATGCGGATCGGCACGCCCGTCGCGACGGCCGGCACGATGGTGCGCGGGTGGATCACCTTGGAGCCGAAGTAGGCCAGCTCGGCGGCCTCGGCATAGCTCAGGGCCGGCAGCGAGCGCGCCGTGGGCACGAGGCGAGGGTCGGCGCTCATCACGCCGTCGACGTCGGTCCAGATCCACACCTCCGCGGCGCCGACGGCCGCGCCCATGATCGCGCCGGAATAGTCGGAGCCGTTGCGGCCCAACGTCGTGGTGACGCCGTCCGGTGTGGCCCCGATGTAGCCCGTGATGACCGGGACGACGCCCCTGTCGATCAGTGGGACCACGCGTTCCAGGGCGCGCGCCGTCGTCGCGGCCAGGTCCGGCGCCGCGCTGCCGAACGTCGCATCAGTGACGATGATCTCTTCGGCGCTGATGGGTTCGGCGTCCACGCCTAAGGCGCGTAGGGCCGCCGCGACGAGGAGTGTGGAGAGTTTCTCGCCGTAGGATACGACCGCGTCGAGCGAGCGCGGCGACAGCTCGCCCAGCAGCGAAACGCCGATCACGATGTCGCGCAGTTCGGCGAAATAGCCCGCCATGATGTCGTCCAACCCCCCGGTTGCGCCCGCGAAAGCGCCCAACGCGTCCGCGTGGCGCCGGTGGAGCTCCTCGACCTGGTCGAGCGCCGCCTGCTGCCCGGCGCGGCCGGTCAGGGCCGTGCGGGCCAGCGCGAAGAGGCGATCGGTCACCCCGCCCATGGCGCTGACGACCACCACCGGGGGCGGCGCATCCCCTACATCGGTCAACGGCGCCGTGTCGCGCACGAGCTCGGCGACGCGGCGGATACGCTCGGCGCCGGCGAGCGAGCTGCCGCCGAACTTCATCACCAGCACGGCTAGGCCCCCAACCCTTCTCCGGCCCCGCCCTCACCCCCACCCCGGTACGTCGCCGTCGCCGTGGTCAGCGTGTGCAGACCGCCGCGCACCTTGCAGTCGAGGGTCACGGCCAGGCGGCGCGGCGCGCAGGCGGCCGCGAGGCCGCGGTATTTCGCGCCGGGGGTATCGTTGTCGGCCAGGATCGTCACGTGGTTGCTCCGATGGAAAAGGGTCCGCCACGACTCCCTCGCGAGAGAGTGGTCGCGGGTTGGATAGAATAGGCTACCCATGTTATCGCATATCCCCGCCAGCGGCGCGGCGATAGATTGCGCTCCCGTCAGCTGTCGGCTAATAGCCAACGGCTAACAGCTAATAGATTGATTTGCCGAAGGCGCTCCAGGCCATCTCGGCCGCGAGCCGCCCGGTGATGTTGTGCTGGTCGAGGATGGGGTTGACCTCCACGAGGTCGAGTGAAGTAAGCCTGCCGGTCTCGGCGATCATCTCCATCACGAGGTGCGCTTCGCGGTAGCTGATGCCGCCGGGGACCGGCGTACCCACGCCGGGAACCTCGCGCGGGTCGAGCACGTCGAGGTCGAAGCTGACGTGGAAGCCATCGGTCCCGCCCTTCTTACCCGCCTCGCCCTTCTTACCCGCCTCGCCCTTCTTACCCGCCTCGCCCGCCTCGCCCCGCGCGACGGCGAGGGCCTGCGTCATGACGTCGACCAAGCCCTGCCGGTCGATCTGCTGCATCGTGAAGACGGAGATGCCCGCCTCGCGCAGCAGCCGCTTCTCCTGCTCGTCGATGTCGCGCGCGCCCACGATGGCGACGTGGCGCGGGTCGACCTTGGGTCCCTGGTACAGGAGATCGACCAGGCGCGGGTCACCGTAGCCGCACAGCGCCGCCAGCGGCATACCATGGATGTTACCCGAGGGCGTCGTCTCGGCCGTGTTGAAGTCGCCGTGCGCGTCGACCCAGAGCAGGCCGATAGCGCGGTCGCGCGCGGCCACGGCGACCGAGCCGAGCGCCAGGCTGTGGTCGCCGCCGAGGACGATTGGGATGCGGTTCCCCTCGCGGGCTTCGAAGCCGCGCTCGGCGAGGCCCTTGGCGGCCCCGATGCAGCCCTCTAGATATTTGAGATGGGCATCGCCGACGGCCAGTTGCTCCACCACCGGCAGGCGCACGTTGCCCATGTCGACCACCCCGTGGCCGAGGCGCTCCAACCCGGCCTGCAGGCCGGCGTAGCGGATCGCGCTCGGGCCCATATCCACGCCGCGGCGCCCCTGCCCGAGGTCGGTCGGCACGCCGATAATCGCAATGTCCATGATCCCTGTAAGTCCTTGCGCTGCATCGCCCGCGCGCCACATCGCGCACCCTCAACCATACCGCATCCTCGATCTACTGTGCCTACTGTGCACAAAAGCTTGACCGTGAGTTTTGTATCTAGTAACGAGACGCCCCTGAAGGTGTATAATAGTCTTCCCTGGATGTCCTATTGTGCGAGCGGGACGGGTAGCGTTGCATGGAAGCGAAAAGGTTGGGGAGAAAAGTATTATGCGGCTCGTGCGCAAGAGTGTCATAGCCTGCGGTGCGCTCGCAATCGCCGTCGCGCTGCTTCCGTTGGGCCGGGCGGCCGCCCAGAGTGTTTCGTCGAACGCCGCGTCGGGCGTGTTCTATCACGACCAGAGCGGGACGGCGCTCGCGGGCGAGGCGGCCGAGGCGGCGAGGGCGTTGGCCACGCAGCGCCTCGGCTTCACCGTGCGCCTGCCCGCGTCGTGGCCGTCGGGGACGAACCTGCGCGCCCTGTGGGTGATGGACAGGCACACGCCGCGCTTCGCCGTGCTCTACTACGGCAATGGCAACGGCTACATCACCTGCCAGCTGCACGAGTCGGTCGGCGTCGCCGCCGTGGCCCTGCGCTGGGCCACGGCGAAGCCGATCGCGGTCGGCGCGGCGCGGGGAAGCTTGCTGCAATCGGACATCGGCGGCGCCAACCCCGTGAGCGAGATCGTGTGGCGCCTCCACGGCGTCCGCCATGACCTGCTCGGCTCGACCGGGGCGAGCCTGCAAACGGTGCTGACCATGGCGGCATCAATACAATAAATAAGCTGTCAACAATCAGCCATCAGCAATTAGCTGACGGCTGATTGTTGATCACCGATAGCTGGAGGTCGCGATTATGGGCGTGCTGACGCGCGAGGTGATCTTTCGGGAGATGGAGGAGGGCGCGATCGGGGTCGACCCGTTCGAGCGCGACCAGGTCGGGCCGGCCTCGATAGATCTGCGGCTGAACAGCACGTTCTGGCTTTTCGACAACCGCCACACCGTCCACGAGGTCTCGGAGGAGAGCGACTTCGAGGCGCTGACGCGCAGGGTCGAGGTCGAGGGCGCCGAGGGCATCTTGCTGCAGACGGGCGAGACCGTGCTCGGCCTGACGGTCGAGCGCATCACGCTGGCGCCCTATCTGTGCGGCTGGCTGGAGGGGCGCAGCCGTTTCGCGCGCCTGGGGCTGGCCGTGCACGTCACGGCCGGCTTCATGCAGCCGGGCATCGACAACCGGCAGGTGCTCGAGATGACCAACCTCGGCCCGACGCCGCTGATGCTGCGGCCCGGGGTACGCATCTGCCAACTGGTGATCGACCGCTGCGAGGGCGAGGCGGTCTACCGCGGGCGCTTCGCCCGGCAATAAAAGTCGTTGACGCGCCGCGGCATCAACGGCGATCACGGCGGATGGACGGGTCGCGCGTGTCGTTGTGCTTTCCGGCGGCGGCGCCACGCTGCTGGCCGCCGACAGCGGTCGCGTGCTACATCGGCCGGCCGAATGCCGCGGTCCTCAGGTCTTGCCGCAGCAGCAGGCCGCTGCCCGCGGCGCCCAGAATGGCGTCGTCCTGGAAGACGACCTCGCCGCGCCGCAGCGTAATCACGGGCCAGCCGGTGACCTCCCACCCGTCGTAGACCGAGTAATCGGCGTTCGACTTGAGCATGGAGCCTGTCACCGTCCGCGTTAGGGTCGGGTCGAACACGACGAGATCCGCGTCGCCGCCGACGGCGATCGTGCCCTTGCGCGGGTACAGGCCGCACAGCTTGGCCGCGTTGGTGGAGGTCACCTCGACGAAGCGGCTCAGGGAGATGCGCCCGGCGCGCACGCCCTCGGAGTAAAGCATCGGCAGCATCGTCTGCAGGTTCTCGACGCCGGGGCGCGGGGCGGCGACCGTCAGGGCGGGGTCCAACTTGGCCGCGAGCGACCACGGCGCGTGGTCGGTGCAGACGGTGTGGATGGTCCCCTGCGCCAGGCCATGCCACAAGGCGTCGACGTCCTGCCTTTCGCGCAGAGGCGGCTGCCCGATGTACTTGGCGCCGTCGGGCTCGCGCAAACGCTCGCGCGTCAGGTGCAGGTAGAGCGGGCGCGTCTCGACGTAGACGGGCAGTCCGCGCGCCTGGGCCTCGGCGCAGACGGCGAGGGCGCGGGCGGACGAGAGGTGCACGATGTAGATGGGCGCGCCGGTGGCCTCGGCGATCGCCACCGCGCGCTGCACGGCGACCACCTCCGCGATGGCCGGACACGCCTCGTCGTAGTGGCGCGTGTCAGCCCGCCCGCCGCGCATCAATTGGTCGGTGGCGTCACGGATGAGCGCCTGGTCCTCGCAATGCAACAACGTCAGTAGCCCGCTCTCCCCCGCCCGCCGGATCGCCGCGACGTAGCCGGCGGCGTGCGCGTCGAAGTCGGGGGAGACCATGAAGATCTTGATGCTGGCGCAGCCGGCCTCCGGCAGGCGCGGGATCTCGTCCAGGGTCGCGGGCGTGATCGCCTCCAGGACGGAATGTAGGAACACGTCCGCGATGGCCTGGGCGCGCACGACAGCGGCCTCGCGCGCCAGCGCGGCGAGCGGCGCCTCGCCGCGCGCCGGGAAGGTCATGTTGCCGACGGTCGTGATCCCACCGGCGAGGGCCGCGGCGGACCCGCTCGTGAAGTCGTCGACCCAAGCGGGGTCGGCGGGGTCGGCGGGGTCGGCGGGGTCGGCGGGGTCGCCCGGCGGCCTCGACAGGTGGACGTGCGCGTCGACTCCCCCGGGGAGCACCAGCTTGCCCACGGCGTCGATCTCGCGCGGGGCATCGAGGTCGCCGCCGATCTGGACGATGACCCCTGCCGCGATACCGATATCCGCGACCGCATGCATGTCCCCCGTGACGAGGGTACCGTGGCGGATCACGAGGTCCAGGTCTGCGCCGGCCATGGCTTGCTCTCCTTTCTAATGCCATCTTACTAAAGCGGTCTGTTTTGCAGCGCGCCAAGCCTGCGACTGCTCTCCCCTGTCCGCTCTCAGGCCATGCCGTGTTCGTGCCGATGATGAACTTCTTCCGCCAATGTCAGTCGCGAGCCGTCAGCGTGAAGACGGGGCGCGCCTCGCCGACCGGCAGGCGGCGATGGTTGCGCACGACCGGGTGGGCCAACTCGCCGAAAGCCTCGAGCTCGGACGCCGAGAGGAGATCGAGTTGCCGCAGCGCCTCGATGGCGACGGCGTGCGACCACTCGTTGCGCCCGCTCTCTCTCTTGATGGCGAGCCCGATCCCCGCGCCGCGTACGGCCACGCAGAGCACACCCTCGGCGCCGCTCTTGGCCATCAACCGGCCGCCGGCCTGCTCCATCAAGAGCGTGTCCGCGCCGCCCGTGCCGTCGACGTACCAGGGGTGCGAGGCCATGGCCTCGACGAGGGGGGCCAGCGTGTCCGCGTGGTCGGGCAGGGTCTGCGGGTCGGCCAGGTGGGCGTAGGCCCGCGCCATCGCGCGCATCGGCAGGCCGTGGACCGGCGCGCTACAACCGTCGACCCCCAGGACGATACGCTCGTGCGGGACTCCCGAGAGCGCCGCGATATGTGTCAGGATACCCTGCTGCACGGGGTGGTCGATGGACAGGTAGTCGTCGAGCGGAGAGCCCAGCGCCCGCGCGGACGCCAGCATGCCGGCGTGCTTGCCCGAGCAGTTGTTGTGGACAGCGGTGGGCTCTCCGCCCGAGCGCCACAAGGCCGCCGCGGCCGGTTGATACGAGGGCGCGTGCACGCCGCATTGCAGGGCGGACTCCGGGACGCCGGCCTGTGCGAGCACCGACCGCACGGCCTCCACGTGCCCGGGCTCGCCGTTGTGCGAGGCGCAACAGACGGCCAGGAGCGGCCCGGCCAGACCGAAACGGTCCGCGGCACCGGATTGCACGACCATGGTCGCTTGCATCGGCTTAGCCGACGAGCGCATGTAGCTCCAGGCGTCCGGGTCCCCGGCGAAGGCCAGGAGGCGCCCCTCCGCGTCGACGGCGACGACGTGGCCGCGCTGGACTGTTTCGACCAGGTCTCCGCGCGTACTACGGAGTAATTCGACGCTCATCACGATCCCTTCACTAATATGTAGTCCGATGTTTCATTATCTCGATCTCGAAGGCGGCCGCTACCCTCGGATCGACGTCAGAAGCTCCGCTCTAGCTCGTCGACCAGCGAGCCGGCGTAATCCACGGCCTGGCGCAGCGGTTCCGCGCTGCCCAGGTCCACCCCCGCGTCGCGCAGAAGGTCGAGCGCAGGCCGCGTGTTCCCGCGCGTCAGCAGGCGCAGCCAGCGATCCACGGCCGGTTGGCCTTCCTCGCGCAGCGCCCTGACTAACGCGTAGCCGCCGGCAAGCCCGGCGGCGTATGTATACGGATAGAGGTTCATATAGAAGTGCGGCTGTTGCGCCCAGTACAGGTGCGCCCCGTCGTCGACGGCGCCGTCGACATGGAGCCGTCCTTGATAGGCGGCCAGCGCCCGCACGTCCTCATCGACGCGCGCCGCGTCCTCGGCCCACCGCGCGGGCGAGGGATAGATGTCGGCCAGGTTCCAGGTTTGATCGACAGGGACCCGGGCTCGGACCGGTCGCTCTAGCATCGTGTTTTGCCTCCTTATGGACGGATTGCGCATAGCGCATAGCGCGCTGCGTACGCGGTCGTCGGTATTCTTTGAAGCCAGGATCGCGCGTGCCGACCCCGGGCGCGCCCCACGGTTGTGAAATGAGACCTGGCCCTGAAGGCGCCTGAAGGTGAAGGAAGGGGCCTGGCCCAACGGCGCCCACCAGCACAATCACGGGCACAATCTCGGGCACAATCACGGGCCGCACCCAGATTGCGTCGCGCATGGTCGAACGTGACACGGCGCCGCGCGGCCGCCGTGCCCGTCGAGAGTCAGTCGAAGAGCCCGCGCGTGAGAAGGATGATGGCGACGAATCGCTTATAGAGCGCCAGCGTGTCCTCATCTTCCAGGACGACCGTGCGCGCCTCGGTCCGGGTGACGCCGGCGATCTCCGTCGCCAGCTCGGCCATGTCCGCCGTCAGGAACACGATCTCCACGCGCACCGGACGGTCGAAGGCCGGGGGCGCGCCGCCGCCGCCGTCCCGCAGCCGGGTGACCGCGCGCGTGGCCCCCTCCGCGATGAGGCGCCGCGCCACCTGCGGGTGCAGGTTGCTCGCGGCGAAGCGGCCCAACCCTTCTTTAACTTTGATGCGCTCGGCGGCGGGCGCGAACCATGCCGCTTCGTCGATGGTCACGCCGTCGCCGCTCACAAGCAGGACGGGGACCTTGTAGTGCGCCGCGACGAGCGCGTTGAGGGCGGACTCGCCGGCGATATGCCCGTCGACACGGACGGCGTGGATGGCGTGGGGGCTGTAGGTGTGCGAGAGGATGGCCGCGGGGGCGCCGATCGAGCCGTGATAGCTGACGAAGAACACGCCGTCGAACGAAGAGTCGAGCCCCTGCATCATGTAGAGCGGCTTGTGGCGCCCGCTGATGAGGGTCGCCTCCCCGGCAAGCTCGTCGGCGCGCAGGTTGCGCATGTTGTGGTGGGCGTCGTTGACGACGATGTCCGTGGCGCCGCCCTCCCGCGCGCCCTCGATAGCCGCGTTGACCTCGGCGGTGAGCAGGGCGCGCCCGTGCGCGTATTCGGGATTGCCCTCGATGGCCTGCTCCCACGCGACGATGCCGCTCGTCCCCTCGAAATCGGTCGACAGATATATCTTCACTGCGCTCCCCTTCTGCCGGTGCGCCGGCCACTCGCTATCGGTCGGTCCCATCGTGTTATCGGCTGTCGTGCGGCGCAGCGGGCGCAATGGTAGCGGCGGCCTGCCAGTACCGCGCCCACGCGGACAGTCCGTCTTGCAGCCGCGCGACGCGGAAGAACTCATTGGGCGCGTGGAAGTCCTCGTCCGCGGTGGAGAACGAAAAAAAACGGTGTCGATGCCCAGCGCGCGCTTGAAGATCTCGGCGACGGGCAGCGTCCCTCCGATGAGTACCTCGAGCGGTTCCCGCCCCTCCTGCTCGCGCAGCACGCGCCGCGCCACGCGCAGACCGGGGTGCGCGCCGTCGATGCGGTACGCCGGCGCGCTCCCGGCATGCTCCTCTATCTCGACCGCCACGCCCGTGGGCGCGTGGGCCTCGATATGCCGCCGCAGGAGCGCCAGGATCTCGTCGGGTTGCTGGCCCGGCGCCAGCCGGCAGGATATCTTCGCGGACGCGCTGGCCGGGATGACCGTCTTGCTCCCGGGACCCTGGTAGCCGCCGCCCAGCCCGTTCACCTCCAGCGTCGGCCGCAACCACTGCCGCTCCAACGTCGTGTACCCGGCCTCGCCGAAGAGGGCCGGCGCGCCGATCGACGCGCGGTACTCCTCGTCGTCGAAGTCGAGGGCCGCGATGTGCTGGCGCTCCGCGGGGCTCGGCTCCTCGACGCCGTCGTAGAAGCCCGCCACCGCGACACGCCCGTCGGGCGTGTGCAGCGAGGCCACCAGCTCGGCCAGGGCGTGCAGAGGGTTGCGCAGCGCCCCTCCGTGGCGCCCCGAGTGCAGGTCGGAGCGCGGGCCGCGCGCCACGATGTCGAGCGCGACCAGCCCGCGGCTGCCGACGGAGATCGACGGCTCGCCGGGCCGCCACATGGCGCCGTCGGCGCTGAGCGCGTAGGTCGCGGCGAGCCGGGCCGCGTGCGCGGCGACAAAGCCGTCCAGGTGCGGGCTGCCTATCTCCTCCTCGCCCTCGAACAGCATCTTCACGTTGAGCGGCAGCGCGCCGTCCGTGGCGAAGAACGCCTCGGCGACCGCGATGGGGATCAGCATCGGCCTCTTGTCGTCGCTGGCCCCGCGCGCGTAGATACGGCCGTCGCGCAGCTCCGGGGCGAACGGGGGTGAGAGCCAGCGGTCCACCGGATCGGGCGGCTGGACGTCGTAGTGGCCGTAGACCAGGATAGTCGGCCGCCCCGGGGCGCCCAGCCACTCGGCGTAGACAACGGGGGCGCCCTCCGTCTCGACGACCTCGACGGTCAGGGGACCCGCCCGCCGCAGGCGCGCCGCCACCCAGCGCGCCGCCTCCTCGACGTCGGCGCGCTGGGCCGGGTCGGCGCTGACGCTGGGGATGCGCAAGAAAGAGTATAGGTCGTCCAGAATACGGTCGCGCTGGGACTCCAGATAGCGCTCGGGCGCCGAGACTACGGACACGGCCCTCACCTCCCCTGTGACGGATTGTTAGAACATAGCCACGCCGCCGTCGATACTGAGCGCCTGCCCCGTGCACCAGCGAGCGTAGTCGGACGCGAAGAACAGGACGCCGTGCGCGATGTCCTCGGGCTCGCCCAGCCGCCTGAGCGCGATGCCGTCGACGAGGGCGCGCTGCCCCTCCGGGCCGTACGACTCCCACTGCCGCTCGGTCGCCGGGTTGCTCAGCACGAAGCCCGGCGCGACCGCGTTGACCGTGATGCCCCACGGCCCGAGCTCGTGCGCCAGTTGGCGCGTCAGGCCGAGCTGGCCGGCCTTCGCGCTGGCATAGGCCTGAATGCCGGTCAGGCTCACACTGCGCCCGGCGCCCGATGAGATGTTGACGATACGCCCGTAGCGCCCGCGCTTCATGGCGGGCGCCACGGCGCGCGCCGCGTGGAACGTCCCGGTCAGGTTCACGGCGATGACGCGTTCCCAGTCGGCGCCGCTTACGCTCTCGATGGGCCGCCCCACCTGGCCCAGCACGCCGCCCGCCGTGTTGACGAGGATGTCGACGCGCCCCTCGGCGGCGTCCACGCGCCCGACGAACGCCTCCACGTCGTCCTCGCGCGTCACATCGAGCGCGAACGCCTCGCAGCGCCCGCCCACGTCGTGGCAGGCCTGCCGCGTCGCCGCCAGCTCCTCCGGCAGGATATCGCCCGCCCACACATGCGCCCCGCGCCGGCTCAGCTCGACACAAATAGCGCGGCCGATCCCGTGCGCCGCGCCGGTGACGACGGCGACCCTGCCCGCGAAGCTGAACTCCATGTGGGCTTCTCCATAGTATTACAACGTGAGAGTGACCTGCGACTGCCGTCGCATGGCAAACAATGGACACTGACGTGTCTCGACACGTGTCGCTTCAACAAGCTTTAGTCGTAGGCGGGTCTTACCGTTGTGGTATTAGACGCCGGCGATGACCGCGCGCGTTTCCTCGACCCCGACGCGCCAGATCTCGAGCATCCGCTCGTCGGGCTTCTCGTAGGCGCCGCCGTAGTTGCCGTCCCCCAGCAACTCTTTCACCCCGGCCGGACCGCGGGCGCGCAGCCGCTCCAGGTCGACCATCGGTTTCTGGCCGGGCGGCGCGGTGGCGACGCGGTTCCAGGGGAAGTTCTCCATCCAGGAGCCGTGCGAGCACAGCGTGTCGACTGCTTGCACGGCGCGCCAGGTCCCGGGGGCGTTCCACCAGTTGTGCAGCACGACCGTCGTGTCGGGGTGATCGGCCATCCACTCTCCCGCGAGCGCGCCGGCCGGGCTGTTGCCGCCGTGTCCGTTGACGAGCACGATGCGCCGGAAGCCCTGCGCGGCCAGCGAGTCGAGCAGGTCGCGCACTACCGCGAGGTAGGTGGAAACACGCAGGCTGAGCGAGCCCGGGAAGGCCAGGAAGTACGGCGTGATGCCGTAGGCGAGGGCGGGGAAGACGGGGACGCCGAGCGGCTCGGCCGCCTCGACGGCGACGCGCTCGGCCAAAATAGCGTCGGTCATCAGGCTGAGGTAGGCGTGCTGCTCGGTGCTGCCGAGCGGGACGACCGCGCGGTCGTCGTGGGTCAGATAGTCGGCGAGCTCCATCCAATTCGTGTCGGCGATCCTCATGCCATCCTCCCCCACTCCCTCCGTTGGCGTGCCCGCGCGCCCATTTCGGCATTATAACGGGAATGCGCCTCGCTCGTCGTTTGCCTCGCCACGACTTCCAGGGCTTGTGAAAAGCCGCCATCGCCCCTCCCGCCCCCCTTTTAGGGGAGGTTTTTCACGAAGGAGGGAGGTTCGGAGGGCACAGCCCTCCGAGATACCCCTCGTGCGGGGGGGGGGGCCGCCACGCCGCCCACCCCTCCGCACAAAAACCTACCCCTGTGAGCCTCCGCCCCCTCCGCCCATGGCTGACTGGTCTCCCGGACCCGCGGCTAGGGTCCGACAGTGGGGGCGCCTGCGGGGGAACCGGGGAGAGGGCTCCCACCAGACCCTCGCCACCCTCGACGGGGGCGGGCAAACGGGCGGGCCTAGCCGCCCCGACAATGCAGGCGCGACCGTTTTGTTAACCGGCCTACAAGGTGGCCGCCGCGTGGCGCAGCATGTCGACGCAGCGTGGTAGGAGCTCGTCAGGGTTGCCGGGCACACCGCACTCAAGCGACGCGACCCCAGCAAAGCCCATCGCGCCCAAGGTGTTGAGCAGAGCGCCGAAGTCGGTGTGGCCGTGGCCGGGCAGGGCGCGGTTCGAATCGGCCAGATGCACGTAGCCGATCCGCGGGCCGGCTGCGCGCAGCGCCGCCGCCGGGTCGGCTTCCTCAATGGTCATGTGGAAGGCGTCGTAGAGCACGCGCACGCTCGGTGACCCGGACTCTTCGCACAAGGCTACGGCTGGCGCGATCCGGCGCAGCGCGCGCGACTCGTAGCGGTTGAGCGGCTCGAGGTAGAGCTCAACGTCCCGGCCGCGCAGGCGCCCGCCGATCTCGCGCAGCCCCGCGAGCAGCAGATCGTGCAGGAGCGCCGGCTCGTCGGCGGCCGGGCGTAGATCGGGGAGCGGCGGCGTCGCGTAGTCGGCGGCGATGATCAGGCCGCCCGCCCCAAGCTCTTCGGCCACATCAAGCAGGCGCAAGATGCCGTCGAGTGCGAGGCGTCGTTGCGCCGGCTCGGGGTGAACGAGGCTGCCGTCGAAGCCGGCGCAGATGGCGGCGACGGGGACGCCGGTCTCGTCGAGCGCCCGGCGGGTTGCGGGCAGGCGGTCGAGCAGCCCATAACCAAGCAACTCGACCGCGTCGAAGCCGTAGCGCCGCAGGTTGTGCAGGCGCTCCGCGAGCGTCGCCCCGGCCGGCAGGTGATCCTGGCAGGCGAGGCGGAAGGTGGGTAAGGTGGGTGTGGTCACGAGGCAATCCTTTGCATGATGGGGCGACGGGAATTGGGCGTGTACTCAGGGTCGACGCCCTGGTTGTTTCGCGTACTGACTGTTCTGTTACCTGTCACTCGCTGACCGCTCCTCACTCGGGTACGACAGGGCTACCTGGACGGCCTCCCACGGGCGTTCCATGGCGAGGGCGACCGCGTCGCCCACGTCGTCGACCGGCGCGATGTGCGTGACTAAATCGCCGAAGCGGACCCGTCCGGTGGCGGCCAAGCGCAACACCTCGTCGACTAAGGTCGGAAATTGGTATTCACCCTCGCGCCGGTGCAGGTGCTCGGGGAGCGCGCCAATCTGGGCGCAGAGCAGGCGGACACGGTTATGGTGGAACTCGTCGCCTAAGCGCAGCGCCTCGGCGCCGCCCTGGTAGAACCCGAGGGCTACGACGGTTCCCTGGTTCGCCGCGCAGCGGATGGCCTCGGCCAACGCCGGATAGGCCCCGCTGCACTCGAAGGCGACGGGGACCCCGCCATCGACGCGCTCCTTGATCGCGCGCGCCACATCGCCGACCGCCGACACGTCGAACGTCTCCAGGCCAAGGCGTTCCGCCATGGCCAGACGCAGCGGCAAGCGGTCAGCCACGATAACGCGCGCGGCTCCATCGGCGCGCGCCATTTGGGCTAGCAGTAGCCCGACCACCCCGGCGCCGAACACGACCGTCGCGGCGCCCTGGTGGCGTCCGGCGGCGTGGAGCAGGCCGTTGAGCGCGATGGGACCCATTTGGCCGGGATAGATGCCGTCGCGCAGCGTGAGCGCGCGGGGCAGCAGCTGCATGCCCAGGCGCGCGCCGTCGAGCGTGGCCCACTCGCGGTGGCCCCAGTTGCCGTAGACCAGATCGCCCGCGCGCAGCAGAGGGTAGCGGCTCGCGGCGCACACGCCCACCGCCTCGTAGCCGAAGTCGAGCGGGTAGCTCAGCTGTGGCGCCTCCCCGCCCTCGGCGGGTACGAAGAGGCGCAGGCGCGCGTCCCAGAGCTTGTGCAGGTAGGGGTTGGTCCCGCGCACGAGGCTGAGCTCGGTGCCGGCCGAGATGCCGGAGAGCAGCGTGCGCACGAGCGCCTCGCCCTCGCCCGGCGCACGGACGGACAGGCGCACGCACTCGACGCGCCCGACGTCGACGATGCGGGCGACGCGGCCTTCCAGCGCGCCCGCGGCGGCCAGTTCCGCGGCGTCGCGCAGGGCGTCCGGCGGTGGGATCGGCGGGTCGGCGAGCGGTGCGGGCACTGAGGTGGGGTCATTGAACACGTCGGCTCCTTTTCGACACAGCTTACTTGTAGACGGGCCACGGGCCACGGGCCACGGACCACGGGCGTATATCAATACGCCCCTACAAAACACTCACCCCTTGAGCCCGGTCAGCGCGATACCCTCGACGAAGTATCGCTGCGCCAGCAGGAAGACGATAACGACGGGGATGAGCGAGAGGCTGCTGCCGGCCATCAGCAGCGGCCAGTCGGTGGCGTGGTTGGCCGACAGGAAAGAGAGCCCGACGGGCAGGGTCATGCGTTCAGGGGTGTTGATGACGACGAACGGCCACAGGAAGTCGTTCCAGCTGCCCAGGAAGGTGAAGACGGCCAGTGTGGCCAGCGCCGCCTTGGAGAGTGGCAGGATGATGCGCCAATAGATGCCGAAGAGGCCGTAACCGTCGATCCTGGCGGCGTCCTCCAGCTCGCGCGGGATGGTGAGGAAGAACTGGCGCAGCAGGAACACGCCGAAGGCGCTGCTCAGGCCAGGCATGATCAGCGCCAGCGGCGTGTCGATCCAGTTGAGCCAGCGCATCAGCACGAAGGCCGGAATCAGCGTGACCTGGCCGGGGATCATCATCGTGGCCAGGTACAGGTAGAACATCTTGTCCCGCCCCTTGAACTCGAGCCGTGCGAAGGCGTAGGCGCTCAATGAGCAGGTGAGGAGTTGGCCCAGGACCACGCAGAGCGTGGTGTACAGCGAGTTGACCAGGAAGTTGAGGAACGGCAACTCGGCCCACACGCGCGGGTAGGCGTCGGTCACGAACGGGTGGGGTATCCATTGCGGCGGGAGGTTCCCGACATCCTCCAGGTTCTTGAACGAGGTCGAGACCATCCAGACGAATGGGATGAGGGCGACGACCGCCCCGAGCGTGAGGGCGGCGTAGGCCAGCGCGCGCACCGCCAGCCGCCGGGCGGGAGATCGACCCGCGCGGCGGCCTCCGCCACGCCGGGTTCCGGTGAGAGGCAGGGATCTTTGCATCCTCTAGACCACCTCGTAGTTGACCCGCCTGCCCAGAAAACGGACCTGGATGGCGGTGACCGCGGCGATGATGGCGAAGAGCACCCAGGCCAGGGCGGCGGCGTAACCCATGGCGTGGTCACGGAACGCCTTGGTATACAGGTAGAACGTGTAGACGCGGCTGGCGTCGCCGGGGTCGCCGTTCGCGCCCGTCATGACCACGACCTGGTCGAAGACTTGGAACGAGCCGATCACGCCGAGCACGGCGACGAAAAAGGTCGTCGGCGTCAGCAGCGGCCAGGTGATGTTGCGGAATCGCTGCCACGGCCCCGCGCCGTCGATGGCCGCCGCCTCATAGAGCGACTGCGGGATACCCTGCAGGCCGGCCAGGAACAGGACCATGTTGAAGCCCAGGTTCTTCCAGATGGAGAGGATGGCCAGCGAGAGCATGGTGAGATGCTCGTCGCCGAGCCAGTCCGGCCCCGCGATACCCAGGAGCGAGAGGCCATAGTTGAGGAGGCCGAAATCGGGCTGGTAGATCCAGCGCCAGACCATGGCCACGGCGACCATCGAGGACACGACCGGGATGAAGTAGCAGGCGCGGAAGATGGCGATGCCGCGCAGGCGCAGGTTCATAGCAAGCGCGAGCGCGAGCGCGAGCGCGATCCCCGTCGGCAGCGACAGGACGACGTAGAGCAGCGTCACCCGGAGCGCGTTCCAGAACAGGTCGTCGTGGACCATGTCGGCGAAGTTCTGCAGGCCGATGAAGACGGGCTTGCTGAGCAGGTCCCAGCGGGTGAAGCTGAGATAGAACGAATAAACGACGGCGAACAGGATGAACACGGCGAAGTGCAGCAGTCCGGGCAACAGGAAGAGATACGCGGCGAGGTCCCGCCGCAGCGCCTTACGCCGCCGTGTCCGCGTCCTCGCGGCCGGGGCCGGCCGTGTCACGACGCCCTGGCTTTGGGCCACCTGGCTACCTCCTTCGATGTTCCGCGGATTAACTGGGGGCGGGGGCGGGCGCTCCCGCGCCCTAACTTTCTCCCGCGCTTACCCCTGTGCTTGTCGATAGCGCGGGCCTACTCCGGTCCCGGTCCCGCGCCGGGGCCGGGGAAACCGGCTATTGCTGGCTGCGCAGCTCCGCGTTGAGCTTGGGCGTGAGCGCCGCGATGGCGTCCTTGGCCGTCTTCTGACCGCGCCAGACGGGCAGCAGCGCGGAGTCGATGAGGGACTGGGCTTGCTGGAAGTTCACGATCTCCGGAGCCGGGTGGATCGTGGGCAGCGAGTCGAACCAGGGCTGCACGAGGTCGTGCTTCTTGTTGGCGGGGTCGTTCACGAAGCTCGGGTCGTGCGCGAGCGACTGGCGCGACGGGATACCCTGTTGGTTGGCCGCCGCGATCTTGATGCCATCCTTGCTCACGAGGTACTTGAGGAACTCCCACGCTCCATCGGGGTTCTTGGCGTTCGAGGCGATCAGGGTGCAGCCGATGTGGAAAAAGTTGGCGCGGCCGTGCGTACCCTTTGGGGCCGGGACAGCAGCCCAGTCGAACTTGGTGATGCCGGGCGGGCCGACGAACTCCGCGCCCCACCAGCGCCCGCCGTCGACAAACATGCCGACGCGTCCGCTCTGGAAGAGCACGTCGGGGCCGAGCGCGTTGAAGACCGAGGGCGGGGCGGACGACTTGTCCTTGTTGTAGAGGTCGGCGATGTACTGGATCGAGTCGATGGCGGCAGTGCTGTTGAGCATAGTGCTCTTGCCGTCTCTAGAGAAGATGTCGCCGCCGTTGGCCCAGATGAGGTCGTAGACGGGGGCGAAGAAGGTCGTGAAGACGGCTCCATACACCTTCTTGCTGCCCGAGCCGTGCGTCAGCTTTTTGGCCGCCGCGCGGAACTCGACCCAGGTCCAGTCCTTGGTCGGGAAGGCCATGCCCGCCTGGCGGAACAGTGTCCTGTTGTAGTACATGACCTGTGTATCCCAATTGTCGGTCAGCGCGTAGATACCGCCCTTGTATTTAAAGGCGCGGAACTCCTCCTGAAAAAAATCGGTCAGGTCGTATTTGTCGCGCTTGATATAGGGGCGCAGGTCCCGGGCGTAGCCCTTCTTGAAGAGGGTGGGCAGGATCACGTCGCCGGAGCCGAAGAGGTCGGGCGGGTCGCCGCCAGCGATGAGCGTCTGCACCTTGGTGTCGTAGTTGACGTTGTTGGGGATGGGAATGATCTTGATTGTCAGGGCGGGGTGCGCCTTGTGAAAGATGTCCGCCTGCTGGCGCTGCGCCTTGAGCGCGCCGGGGTCCGCCGGAACAGCCCACGTCACCGTGCCGCTCGGGCCGGCCGCGCCCGCATGCGCGGGTCCCGCGGCCGCGGGGATAGGGGTGAAGAAAGAGGCGCACACCGCGGCGACGGAGCCCCACGTCGCGAGCAATCGTTTTCGATGCCAAGTCATCGTGACAGCCCTCCGAACGATAAGCGGGTCAATGGTCGAAGATATCGTGGATGGATACCATGAATGGCGACACGCCGGCCGCTCGCCTCGTCGAGTCGTCTGTTTCGTTTGCGCCGCACCTCCTCTCGTTAGTCAACGGTCGATCGCGCGCCGCACGACTCGCGGACGATCAACTCGGTCGCCTCGACGATGCGCACGGCGGGCTCCTCCGGGTGTCGCTGGCGTTCGACGAGCCGCCGCACGGCGAGCCGCCCCAATTGCTCGCGTTGCACTGACACGGTCGTCAGCGGCGGGTGCGCGAACGCGCCCATGATGTCGTCGAAGCCGACGAGCGCGAGGTCGCGCGGCGTCACCAGGCCGGCCTCGCGCGCCGCGCGCAACGCCCCGACCGCTAGGGCGTCGCAGCCGGCCACGATCGCCGTGGGCGCGCCCGCACACCCGATGTCGCCGGCGACCAGGGCGCGTCGCGTCGCGGCGTAGCCGGCCTCCATGTCCCACCCCTCATGTGTGTCGAGGAGGACGGGCGGCGGCGCGTCGGCCAGCGCCAGCCAGGCGCGGACGCGCCGCGCGCGCTCCTCGCCTGGCGCCCCCAGATAGGCGACGTGGCGGTGCCCGAGTCCCCACAAATGCTCCATCAGCGCGGCCATAGCGCCCTCCTTGTCGCACGACACGAAATCGACGTCGCGCACCGGCTCGGGGCCCTCGACGACGACGATCGGCGCGACCCCGGTCTCCTTCAGGCGCGCGAGCACCCCGGCGCCCAGGGCGATGCCGATGAGACCGCCGACCACGTCGGGACGGACCATCTCTCCGAAGAGCCCGTCGTCGTCGAGGTCGGAGAGCGAGTAGATGAAGCGGATGTGCCGGCGGCCAGCCATGATCTCTGCATCGATCCCCTCGATCACGCGGGAGAAGAACGGGTCGGAATACTTGTAGCTCCTGGCGCCGAGGATGACACCCACCTCGCGCGCGGGTGTGATCGGCCCATCTCCGCCACCGACGAGGGCGCGCGCGACGAGGTTGGGCCGGTAGCCCAGCGTGCGCACGGCCTCCAAGATGCGCCCTTCCACGGAGACTTCTACCGGGCGCGAACGGTCCCCACGGACGACCCGCGAAACGGTCGAAATCGACACGCCCACATGTGTGGCCACATCCTTGAGCGTCGTGCGCTCCTCTCGCCTCATCCGAATCCAGCCCTCGCTTAACGCTCGCCCCAAACGCTTGGTACAGGCTATTGTAGGGTAATAGGACACGGTACGTCAAGCTTGTCGCCACCGCCCACGGCCCACGGCCAATCTAAATGCTTCCAGGTGGTCTGCGCGGGATAGAGATGTCGTGGCGAGGCCTAGCCCGTCGCCGCGCGGTCGCTGGCGCTTTTGCACGGACGATCGACGCGCGCTTGTAGACCCACTGCACGTTGACAGCGGCCGGCCATATGGTGTTATATAACGGCATATGACCGACGAAGGAGTCTGACATGCCCCTGCGCATCGCGCTCGACCGTGACCTGCCCGTGCCCATTGGGGTGCAGATCAAAGGCCAGATCGAATACGGCATCGTCTCGGGAGAGCTACGGCCGGGGGAACAACTGCCGTCGGTGCGCGAGCTGGCGGCGCGCATGGAGGTTGCCCAGGTGACGGTCAGCCACGTCTACGCCGCGCTCAAGCGCGAGGGCCTCATCGGGGTGCGGCCCGGCCTGGGCACCTACGTGGCCGCCCAGGGAGACAGCGCGGCGTCCGTGGAGGAGTGGGCCGACCTGCACCGGCTGGCCGGCGACATGATCGGGCAGGCGCTGGCGCGCGGCTTCAGCCCCGCCGAGATCAACCGCGTGGTCGCGGCGCGCCTGGCCACCGGCGGGGCGCGCCGGCCGCGCGTCGCCATCGTCGGCCTGTTCGATCGCGCCACCGACGCCTATGCCCGCGATGTCGCGGACCTGCTCGCCGATCTGTCCCCGGAGGTGGCGAGTTGCACGCTGGAGGAGTTGCGCGCCGGGGCGAAGGACGCCTACGTGCGGGCGTGCGCGGCCGACCTCGTGCTCACGATACCCAATCAGGTCAGGGAGGTGCAGCGCCTGCTCGGCCCCGCGCACCCGCCCGTGCAAGGCCTGTCTTTCGTGGCGCACCCCGCGACGGTGGCGCGCCTGCGCGCGCTCTCCGGCGACCTCCGCCTGGGCCTGGTCAGCACGTTCGCTGAGTTCCTGCCCACGATGCTCCAGGGCGTCGCGGCCTGCGCGCGCTTGAGTCACGCCCCGTCGTGCACCGCCCTGTCCGACGCCGAGCGCCTGCCGGTCGTGCTGGCGCGGGCCGACGTCGTCGTCTACGCCAGCGGCAGCGAAGAGGTGTTGGCGCGCCTGCCGGCGGGCACGCCGGCCATCGAATACCTGCATACGCCGGAGCCATCGGCCGTCGAGGCTTTGCGCCCCCTACTCGCCAGGATCGGCGGCGCGTCTTTGCCTGTGGACGGGAAAGTGAGGTGGAGCACAGGCTCAACGCCGGCGCGCTAGCGCGCGAGCGGATCGCCGGCCGCCAATGATACAGAACAGAGCAACACATTCATACACCGACACGGAAAACGCCATAATAGCCATGGAGGACGCCAGTATGACATCCCCTCGCCGGCCCGCCCGCGCCCGTCGCACCCTCGCCGCCGGGCTGCTCTCGGCCCTGACCCTCGGGAGCCTCTTGCATGCCGCGCCCGCCCATGTGCAGGCCCGCGGCGCGGCCGCCGACGCCTCGACGCTCACTATCGGCTGGGACACCGAAACGAAGACGCTCGACCCGGTCAACAACACGCAGAACCCGGATATCTGGGTCATCGTCAACATCTACGACCAGTTGCTGCGCGTCGGCCCCGACGGCAAGACGATCCAGGCGGACCTCGCCACGAGCTACGATGTCGCCAAGGGCGGGACCGTCTTCACCTTCCACCTGCGCAAGGGCGTCATGTTCCAGGATGGGACGCCACTCAAGGCCTCCGACGTCAAGTTCTGCCTCGACCGCGCGATCGACAAGAAGCAAAACCCGACGTGGTCGTTCACGTTGACCGCCGTCAAGAAGGTCGAGGCGACCGACAACGCGACCGTGCGCATCACGCTCAAGCACCCCTGGGGGCCGTTCCTCTCCGACGTGGCCCTCTTCGACACCGGCGTCTACCCCGAGGCCTACTTCAAGAAGGTCGGCGAGAAGGGTTTGTCCGCGCATCCGATCGGCACCGGCCCCTATGCGCTCGACCAGTGGAAGCGCGGCCAGTACCTGCGGCTCAAGAAGAACACGCGCTACTTCAACGCGTCGGCTTTCCCCATGGCGAAGGTCGAGTACGACCTGATCCCCAGCGACAACACGCGCCTGCTCAAGGTCGAGGCGGGCGAGCTCGACGTGGACAACGTGCTGCCCTACAACCAGATCGCGCAGGTCTCGCGCAGTAGCTCGGCCTCGGTCGTGCTCGACCCGTCGACCGAGACCCACTACCTTACCTTCAACACCAAGATCGCGCCCTTCAACGACGTCAACGTCCGTCAGGCCATCAACCACTCCATCGATCGCGCCGCGCTCGTCAAGGCCGTCCTCTACGGCCACGGGGTCCCCGCCAACTCGTTCATCCCGGCGGGAGCGCTCTTCCACGACCCCAACGTCCCCGTGGCGGCGTATGATCCGGCCCTCGCCCGGAAACTGCTCGCCAAGTCTGGTCACTCGCACGGCTTCACGATGACCCAGGAGGTCAGCGCCGGCAACAGCGTCGACCTGGAAACGGCCGTGATCTTGAAGCAGGAGGTCGCGCCGCTTGGCATCAAGATCAACATCAAGCAGATGGATCCGACGACGCTGTTCAACGATCAGCAGATGGGCAAGTACCACTTCACGGGCAACCTGTGGACGAACGACATCCCCGACCCCGACGAGCTGACCTCGTTCGCCATCGACTACACGCAGGGGGCCAACGCGTTCTATACCAATTACAATAACTCGCGGCTCAACGACCTGTCGCATCAGGCCGAGCAGACGAACGACAACGGGACGCGCCAGCGCCTCTACTACCAGATCCAGCAGATTTGGGCGCAGGACGTCCCCTTCATGGCGCTCTACTACTCACCGTTCGTCAATGCGATCAGCACCAGGGTGAAGGGCTTCCACGAGAATCCCCTCGGCTACTTCAACCTGCAAGGGGTGCATAAGAGCTAGGTGCTAGGTGCTAGGTGCTAGGTGCTAGGTGCTAGGTGCTAGGTGCTAGGTGCTAGGTGCTAGGTGTCAGCGTCACCGCCGGTGTGGTCTGTTCGCTACAGGCATTGCGCATCCGTTAGCCCCGTCGTATCTACAACACCTAGCACCTAGCACCTAGCACCTAGCCCAAGGAGGCATCGTATGGGCAGGTTCAGCTTCGTGGGCAAGCGGCTGGCGCAGTTGATCCCGGTCGCGCTGGGTATCACCATCACCACGTTTTTCCTGATCCGCCTGATCCCCGGGGACCCGGCGGTCGCGATCCTGGGCAACCACTACACGCCCGGCGCCGCCGCGCAGTTGCGCGCCGCGCTCGGCCTGGACAAGCCCCTGTGGGCGCAATATCTGCTGTTCATGGGCAACCTCCTGCACGGCGACCTTGGGACCTCGATCTACTCGTCGCAGCCGGTCGCCGACGCCGTGTTCGGCCAGCTTAGCCCGACGGTCTGGCTCGTGGTCTACGCCTCGGCCCTCGCCACGCTCATCGCCGGTCCGCTGGCGATCTATGCCGCCACGCACCGCAACGGCGTCGTCGATCAGGTCGTGCGCGGCACGCTCATGATCACGCTGGCTATGCCGGCCTTCTGGGTCGGCGTGATCTTCCAGCTCGTATTCAGCCTCGACCTGCGGCTGTTCCCGGTCAGCGGCTACGGGGACACCCTGGCGTCGCACCTGTGGCACCTGTTCCTGCCCGCCCTGACCATCGCGCTCGCCTTCGCCACTATTCTGGTGCGCTCGCTGCGCAGCAGCATCATCTCGGTGTTGCAGGCCGACTACGTCGACACCGCGCGGGCCAAGGGCCTGCCCTGGCGGCTCATCATGCGCCGCCACGTGCTGCGCAACGCCGTGCTCTCGACCGTGACCATCTTCGGCATCAACGTGGCTTTCCTCATCGGCTCGACCGTGGTGATCGAGAACGTCTTCGCCGTGGGCGGGATCGGCCAGTTGCTCGTCACGTCGATCCAGCGCCGCGACTACGCCGTGGTGCAGGGCATCACGCTCCTGCTGGCCTTCGTGGTCGTCGCCATCAATCTGCTCACCGACGTGACCTACGCCTTGCTCGACCCGCGCGTGAGCTATGAGTAGGAGGAATTAATCATGGCAGTCGAGGCCATCGATCCCGGCGCCGCGCTGGCCGCCCGCGTGGGCCGGCCAGCCGCGCGCCGCCGTCGTCGCGTACGGAACTGGCCGCTCGTCATCGGCGTGGCGCTGCTGGCGTTGATCGCGCTCGCCTGCATCGCGGCCCCGCTCATCTCGCCGTACGATCCCGTGGCGCAGGACATCCTCAATCAGGGCGCGCCGCTGTTCTCGCCCGGCCACCCCCTCGGGACCGACGCGCCTTATGGGCGCGACCTGCTCAGTCGATTGCTTTACGGCGGGCGCATCGACCTGCTGGTCGGCTTCGGGGGGACCGCCGTCACCGTCCTCGTGGGCAGCGCGGTGGGCCTGGTGTCTGGCTACTACGGCGGCCGCCTCGACAGCGTGCTGATGCGCATCGTCGACATCTTCTTCGCCTTCCCGTTCCTGGTGCTGGTCCTGGCCATCGTGGCGATGCTAGGACCCGGGTTGATGAACCTGTTCATCGCCATTTGGGCCGTGGGCTGGGTCTCCTACGCGCGCATCATCCGCGGCGAGACCCTCGTGGCCAAGAACCAGGAGTACGTGCAGGCGGCGCGCGCCCTCGGCTACAACGACCTGCGCATCATGACGCGGCACATCCTGCCCAACGTGTTCTCCGCCGCGCTCATCTTCTCGATGGCCGACGCGGTCGGCAACATCCTGCTCGGCGCGGCGCTGGGCTACCTCAGCCTGGGTGTCCCCCAGCCGACCCCCGAGTGGGGCGCGATGATCGCCGACGGGCAGAACTACATCGTCACGGCGTGGTGGGTACCCACTCTGCCGGGCCTCGCCGCGGTCCTGGTCGGGGTCGCGTTGAGCCTCGTCGGCGATGGGCTGGCCGACCGGCTGCGGGCGAAAGGGTGACCCATGGATACGAATACGAATACGGATAGAGATTCTCCCATCCTGGCCGTGCGCGACCTGCGCACCTACTTCGCGACCGACGCGGGCGTGCTGCGCGCCGTCGACGGGGTGTCGTTCGACCTCTATCCGGGCGAGACGTTCGGCATCGTGGGCGAGAGCGGGTCGGGCAAGAGCGTGACCTGCCGCTCCCTGATCGGCCTGCTCCCCCCGGCGGCGCGCACCACCGGGTCGGTCCGGTACGACGGCCGCGAGCTCGTGGGGCTGCCGTCCCGCGCCATGCAGGGGTTGCGCGGCGCGCACATCTCCATGATCTTCCAGGACCCCATGAGCGCGCTCAACCCCGTGATGAAGGTCGGCGCCCAGATCGCCGAGGCGCTGGAGGCGCACGGGAAAGCGGGCCACGGGGGGCGGCGCGCGGCGGCGATCGACCTGATGCGGCGCGTCGGCATCCCCCTGGCCGAGCGCCGCGTCGACGATTACCCGCACCAATTCAGCGGCGGGATGCGCCAGCGCGTGGTCATCGCCATCGCCCTCGCCTGCCGCCCGCGCATCCTGCTGGCCGACGAGCCGACGACCGCCCTCGACGTGACGATCCAGGATCAGATCCTGAGCCTGCTGCTGACGTTGCAGCAAGAGTTCGGCATGAGTATCATCCTGGTGAGCCACGACATCGGCGTCATCGCCGAAACGTGCGACCGCGTCGCCGTGATGTACGGCGGGCAGATCGTGGAGATGGGCGCGACGGCGACGCTCTTGACGCGCCCGCGTCACCCCTACACGGTCGGCCTGCTGCGCTCGCTCCCGGGGGCCACGACCACGCGGTACCTCACCCCGATCCCGGGCGCGCCGCCGAGCCTGGTCGACCCCGCGCCCGGCTGCCGCTTCTACGACCGCTGCCCCCTCCACACCGAGCGCTGCCGTACCTGGGCCACGGAGTTGCTGGACGTGGACGTGGAGGCCGATAGACGGCACCTGGCGCGCTGCTGGCGCCACGAGCTGGTAGAGTTCGAGCCGCTCGACGTGTCTGCGGAGATAGGACCCGACGGCGGCGAGGCGCGCCGACTTGAGATCCTGGAGGGGAGCCGTGGCTGAGCCCATCCCGCTGCTGGAGGCGCGCCATGTCTCCAAATCTTTCGTGCTGGCCGACGGTTTCGTGCGCCGCCTGCGCGGCCGCGCGCCGGAGACGCTGACGGCGGTCGACGACGTATCGCTGAGTGTATACAGGGGCGAGACGGTCGCGCTGGTCGGCGAGAGCGGCTGCGGCAAGAGCACCTTCGGCCGCCTCTTGCTGCGCCTCTACGAGCCGACGACCGGCGAAATCCTGCACAACGGCGTCAACATCCTGACGCACGACGCGCGGGCCACGCGCGAACTGCGCACCAAGATCCAGGTTGTTTTCCAGGACCCCTACTCGTCGCTCAACCCCACCATGCCCGTCGGGCGCGCCATCGCGGAGGTGCTCTCCGTGCACAACGTCTGCCCGCCGGGGAAACGGCGGGAGCGCGTCGGGGAGCTACTCGCGATGGTCGGCCTGTCGCCGGACATGGCCGAGCGCCGTCCCCACCAGTTCAGCGGCGGCCAGCGCCAGCGCGTCGGCATCGCCCGCGCCCTTGCGGTCGGCCCCGACTTCATCGTCGCCGACGAAGCGGTCTCGGCGCTCGACGTCTCGGTGCAGGCGCAGGTGCTCAACCTGATGATGCGGCTGCAGGAGGACCTGGGGCTGACCTACCTGTTCATCGCGCACAACCTCGGCGTGGTCAAGCACATCAGCCGGCGCGTCGCCGTGATGTACCTGGGCAGGATCGTGGAGTTGGCGCCGACGGACGAGCTGTTCGAGGAGCCGCTGCATCCCTACACCCAGGCGCTGCTCCGCGCGGCGCCCAAGCCGGTCCCGCGCCGCAAAGAGCCGACACCGGCCCTGGCCGGCGACCTACCCAACCCGATCGACCGCCCCTGCGGCTGCCATTTCCACCCGCGCTGCCCCCACGCCATGCCGATCTGCCGCGAGGAGTACCCCGCGCTACGCGCCGCCAGGAGGGGCCGCAGCGTGGCCTGCCACCTCTATGCCGAGGGGGCGGCGCAGGCATGAGCGACGCGCATCCTGTTTTCCCGGCTCCGGGGAGGAAGAACCAGAGTGTTCTGGCTTTCGACACGCCGGCGCTACGCGGTTACGAGTGGCCCTATTTCACCGTCAGCGGCGCCGCGGACGGCCCGACGCTCTGCCTGATCGCGGGCATCCACGGCGCCGAGTATCCGCCGATCGACGCCGTAATGCGCTTTTGTCGCGCGCTCGACCCCGACGCGCTGCGGGGGCGTGTCGTCGCCGTGCCGGTCGTCAATCTGCCGGCCTTTTGGGAGCGCACGCCGTTCGTGTGCCCGCACGACGGCAAGAATCCCAATCGCGTCTTCCCGGGGACGCCGGACGGTACCTTCAGCGATGCGCTGGCGTACTACATGTTCGAGCGGGTGATCCGCGGCGGCGACTACCTGATCGACCTGCACGGCGGCGATTTGGTCGAGGAATTGGCCCCGTTTAGCCTCGTGCGAGAGACGGAGGACGCCGGCGTCGACGCGCGCGCCGTCGATCTGGCCGTCGCCTTCGGATTGTCGTATCTGGTCGTACAGCCGCCGACCGGAGGGCCGATCGGCGGCACGACGAACGCCGCGGCGGCGGCCGCCGGTATCCCCGCGGTGATCGCCGAGGCCGGGGGAACAGGCCAGCTGGCGCCCGAGGCGGTGGCGCTGCATCTGCGCGGGCTGCGCCGTGCGCTCCAGCGCCTGGGGATGCTGGCCGGGGAGCCAGAGCCGTCGCCGGCTCCGGCGCGCATACGCGACTTCGTGTGGTTGCGGGCGACGCGCGGCGGCTTCTTCCGCCGGCGCGTCGACGCGGGCGACACGGTGATCACGGGCCAGATCCTGGGCGAGACCGTCGACCTCTGGGGTGAGCCGTGCGCGACCACGGAGAGTCCGCTGGATGGGGTGGCGCTGTTCGTGACGACAAGCCCGGCGATCGCCGAGGATGGACTCATCGTAGGGTTGGGGGTACTGGAATGAGGTTAGAGGGTAAGGTCGCGGTGGTCACGGGCGCGGCCTCGGGGATCGGCCGTGGGTCGGCGATCCGCTTCGCCGAGGAGGGCGCCGACCTGGCGCTGGCCGACGTCGACGAGGCCGGCCTGGAGGAGACCGCCACGGAGGTGCGCCGCCTGGGGCGTCGCGCGATCGTACACCGGACCGATGTGCGCGAGCGCGCGCAGGTAGAGGCCCTGGTCGACGGCGCCGTGGCCGAGCTGGGGGGGCTGGACGTGATGATGGCTAACGCCGGGGTCGGGAGCGGTGGCCCCTTCCTGGAGGGGACGGACGACCGCTACGACTTTGTCATGGACGTCAATATGCGGGGCGTGTACTTGTGCGGCCAGATCGCCGCGCGCGCCATGGTCGCGCGCGGCGCGGGTGGCTCGATCATCAACACCGCCAGCACCTACGCGGAGGTGACCGCGCCGGACTCGGCCGTCTACTCGGCCAGCAAGGGGGGCGTGCGCATGCTGACCAAGGGCATGGCCGTGGAGCTCGGGCCGCACGGCATCCGCGTCAACTGCATCGGACCCGGCTGGATCCGCACCGGCATGAATCCCCTGACCGACGAGGCGCGCGTCGCGCGCATCCTGCCGGGGGTGCCGCTCGGCCGCATCGGGACGCCGCGCGAGGTGGCCGGCGCAGCGCTCTTCCTGGCCTCGGACGACGCGGCCTACGTCACCGGCGTCATTCTGTTCGTCGACGGCGGGTGGGTCCTGCAGTGACGCCCATCACCATCGTGGGCGCGGGCGCCATCGGCGGGACCCTCGGCGCCTACCTCGCGCGCGAGGGCGCGCCGGTCCGGCTGGTGGACGCCGACCCCGACCACGTGGCCGCGATGCGGGCGCGCGGGCTGACGATCCGGGGCTTCGCCGAGACGTTCACCGTGCCCGTCGACGCCCTCTCGCCCGAGGAGCTCGACGGGCCGCTCGACATCGTGCTGCTCGCGGTCAAGGCGCAGCACACGGTCGCCGCCGTGGAGCGGTTACTGCCGCTGCTCGCGCCCGCGTCGGCGATCGTATCCTGCCAAAACGGGTTGTGCGAGCGGACCATCGCGCGGATGGTGGGCCTCGAGCGGACGGTCGGCTGCTTCGTCAACTTCTCGGCGGACTACCTGGAGCCCGGCGTCGTCGCCTACGGTGGACCCGGCAGCCTCTACCTCGGCGAGCTCGACAGCCGGGTCTCCGACCGCGTGCGCGCCCTGCGGGACACCCTGTCCTGCTGGGGCGATGCGCGGGAGACCGAGAACATCTGGGGCTATTTGTGGGGCAAGATGGGGTACGCCAACATGCTCTTCGCCACCGCGCTGGCCGACGCGACGATGGCCGAGGTGATCGACCGCTACCGTCCGCTGATGGCCGAACTGGCGGCCGAGGCCTACGAGGTCGCCGCGCGCGAGGGCGCCGTCCCCGAGCCGTTCGACAACGTCGAGCCGTCCCTGTACTATCCGCGATCCGGCCGCGACCCGGCCGCGATCGAGCGATCCCTCGACGAGCTCGTCGCGCGTCGCCGTCGCGACCACAAAGCGAAGAGCGGGATCTGGCGCGACCTGGCCGTCCGGCGGCGCAAGACAGAGGTGGACCAGCAGATCGGGCTCGTCGCAGAGGTGGGCGCCGGCCACGGATTACCCTTGCCGCTGACCCACCGGCTCGTCGGCATGATCCACGACCTGGAGGAGGGGTGCCGTGCGATGGCGTGGGCCAACGTGGACGAGCTCGACGCGCTCCGCCGGGAGCTGTACGGGGACACGCTCCTCCCCACCGGCGCCGACGTGACGTGACCGCCGGCGCGGCCTATAACTAAAACGTTAGGGGTAGCAGGCCAATCTCACATTGTAATACTACTAGTCTATCAGGCGGGTTTAGGCGTACAGGAGGGTCCTAATGGGTGTCTCGACCTTCTCGATCGTTGGCTACGATCAGACCACCGGCGACCTCGGTATCGCCGTCGCGTCCAGGTTCCCCTCGGTCGGCGCGGTGGTCCCCTGGGCCGCGCCGGGGGTCGGGGCCGTCGCGGTGCAAGCCTTGCCCGGCCCGCAGTTCGGCCCGCGGGGCCTGCGCCTCCTGACCGATGGGCGCACCCCCGAGCAGACGGTCGCCGAGCTCTTGTCGGGCGACGGCGACGCCGGCCTGCGGCAAATCGGCGTCGTGGCCGCGGACGGGCGGGCGGCGAGCTACACGGGGAGCGGATGCGACGACTGGGCCGGTGGCGTCAGCGGGGACGGCTACGCCGCCCAGGGCAACATCCTGGCGGGGCCGCGGGTCGTCGGGGCGATGGAAGAGACATACCTGCAAGCGGACGGCCCACTGGCCGAGCGCCTGCTGCAGGCCCTCGCGGCGGGGGAGGACGCGGGCGGCGACGGGCGCGGCCGGCAGGCGGCGGCGCTGCTCGTGGTGCGCGTCGACGGCGGCTACCTGCGCTCTAGCGACCGCTACGTCGACCTGCGCAGCGACGACCACCCCACGCCCATCGCCGAGCTGCGGCGCCTGCTCGCGATGCACCGGCTGCTTTTCGAGCCGCCGCGCGCGGAGGACCTCATCCCGATCGACGAGCCGCTGACCCGCGAGTTGCAAGGGATACTCGCGCGCGCCGGCGTATCGCGGCGCGCGGGCGACGGCGCGTACGACACCGAGACACGCGCGGCGCTGCGCTACCTGTTCGGGTGCGAGAACCTGGAGGAGCGCTGGCGAGAGGACAACACCATCGACGCCGTGGCGCTCTCCCGCCTGCGCGCGCGCTTCGCGGAGGGGTCGTGATGTCTGCTACACTCTAGATAACATCTACATATCACATGATGCCACGACGGAGAGAGTAACCGCGCGCGGGCCGGGCTAGGGACCGGGGGCCATCGACTGGGAGCCCCCGGCGGCGGACGCGCGGCGAAGTTCGCTCCCGAGCCGGCGGCTGAACAACGAGTAGGCCACCGCGGCGCCCGACCGTTACGGGGCAATGAGCGGGTCGTTTCGCAGCGAAACGGCTCATACTGGGTGGTACCACGGAGGCCAGCTTCGTCCCTGACGAAGCTGGCCTTTTGCATGTGGACAATCCTCCAGCTCCCCTCTCCCCCGCGGGGGAGAGGGGTTGGGGGTAAGGGGGAGTAATGACAGGGCACTCGAACGTCGTCGAACGGCTGGCGGAGCTGGGCCAGACGGCCGAGGCCGAGCTGGCCGGCGCGGAGGACACGGCCGCGCTGGAAGGGTGGCGGGTGCGCTACCTGGGCCGCAAGGGCGCGCTGGCCGCCCTGATGGAGGGGATGGCCGCGCTGCCGAAAGAGGAGCGTCCCGCCGCGGGGCGCGAGGCCAACCGCGTCAAGGTGTCGCTCGAGGGCGCGTATAGCGCGCGCGCCGCCGAACTCGGACGCGCGCGCCTGGCCGGAAACCTCGCGGCCGAGGGGATCGACGTAACCCTGCCGGGTCGCCGTCCGGCCGCCGGCTACCCCCACCCCCTGCGCGAGACGACAGAGGAGATCATCCGTATCTTCGCCGACATGGGCTTCAGCGCGGTCGAGGGCCCCGAGATCGAATGGGAAAAATACAACTTCGAGTTGCTCAACATCCCGGCCGACCACCCATCGCGCGACACCATGGACACCTTCTACGTCGATCGCGAGCTGGGCATCCTCCTGCGCACGCACACCTCGCCGATGCAGGCGCGCACCATGCTCGCGCAGGAGCCGCCCGTGCGCATCATCGTGCCCGGCCCGTGCTACCGGCGCGACAACGAAGACGCCACGCACCTGGCCGACTTCTCGCAGGTCGAGGGCCTGGCGGTCGACACGGACATCACCTTCGCCGACCTCAAGGGCACGCTGGCCCTGTTCGCGCGGCGCATGTTCGGTGAGGACACGCGCACGCGCTTCCGCCCGCACCACTTTCAATTCACCGAGCCCAGCGCCGAGGTCGACGTGACCTGCCCCGTCTGCGGCGGGACGGGCTGCCGCGTCTGCAAAGGGGAGGGCTGGGTCGAGCTGCTCGGCTGCGGCATGGTCCACCCCGAGGTGCTGCGCATGGTCGGCTACGACCCCGCGGTCTACTCGGGCTTCGCCTTCGGCATGGGCATCGAGCGCGCCGCCTTCTTCAGGTACGGCGTCCCCGACCTGCGCCTTTTGTACAGCAATAGCCTGAGCTTCCTGGAGCAAGGGCGATTGGAGGTGGCGCGATGAAAGTATCGCTCAACTGGCTGCGCGACTACGTGGACATCGACCTCTCGCCGGAAGAACTCGCCGCGCGGCTCACGGTCACCGGGACCAAGGTCGAGGGCGTCGAGTACATCGGCGCGCAGTGGCGCGACATCCTGGTCGGGCGCATTGCGCGCCTGGCACCGCACCCCGACCCCGAGGTGAGCCTGCAGCTCGCCACCGTGTCCCTCGGGGCGCGTGGCGAGCAGACCGTCGTCACCGGCGCCCAGAACATCGCGGAGGGCGACAAGGTACCCTACGCCGGGCTCGGCGTGACCCTGCCCAACGGGGTCACGCTCAAGCCACGCAAGCTGCGCGGCGTCGTGTCGGAGGGCATGGTGCTGGCCGACGACGAATTGGGTCTCGGCGAGGACCACAGCGGCATCCGCATCCTGCCGCCTGACGCCCCCGAGGGGCGCCCGCTCTCCGAGCTGCTGGGCGACGCTATTTTCGACCTGGAGATCACCTCGAACCGGCCCGACTGCCTCTCGGTGGTCGGCGTCGCGCGCGAGATCGCCGCGATCACCGGCAAGACCTTGCACCTGCCCGGCGTGACCTTCGTCGAGGGCGAGGAGCGCGCGGGCGACCTCTTGCGCGTGACGGTCGAGGACCCGGAACTGTGCCCCCGCTTCACGGCCCGCGTGATCACGGGAATCAAGATCGGCCCCTCGCCGGAGCAATTGGTGGCGCGCCTGCGCGCCGCGGGGGTGCGCTCGATCAATAACGTGGTCGACATCACCAACTACGTCATGCTCGAGTACGGCCAGCCGATGCACGCCTACGACCTGGCGACGCTGCCCGGGGGCGCCCTGGGCGTGCGGCGCGCCCGCGCGGGCGAGACCGTGGAAACGCTCGACGGGCAGACGCGGCGCCTGACGCCCGCCATGCTCGCCATCGTCGACGGCGAGGACAGGGCCATCGGCATCGCCGGCGTGATGGGCGGCGCCGCGACCGAGATCAGCGAGGAGACCACGGCCGTCGCGCTGGAGCTGGCCAACTGGAACGGCCCGAACATCCGGCGCACCTCCGCGGCATTGGGGCTGCGCACCGAGGCCTCGGGCCGCTTCGAGAAGGGCCTGCCGCTGTACCTGACCGCCCTGGCGGCCGAGCGCACGGCCGCGCTGATGGAGGAACTCACCGGCGGCCTCGTGGCGCGCGGTCTCATCGACGTCTGCGCGCGGGAAGAGCGCCGCCGCACCATCCCCCTGCCCGTCTCCGAGCCCCGGCGTTTGATCGGCATGGACATCACCGCCGCGCAGATCGTGGAGAGCCTCGAGCCGCTCGGCTTCGAGGCGCAGGCGCCGCAACAGGCCCGGCTCACCACCCTGCCTAACCCCGGTGGCGCCGCGCACGAGTTGCTGGTGACGGTCCCCCTGTGGCGCGAGGACGTGGTCGAGGCGGCCGACCTCGTGGAGGAGGTCGCGCGCATGGTCGGCTACGACAAGGTGCCCGAGACGCTCCTGCGCGGCGGCGTGCCGGCGCGGGAGCCCGCGGGCGGGCTCTACTGGTGGCGCAGGCTGCGCCCCTTCCTGCTCTCCTGCGGGCTCAGCGAAGGCTACACGCACCCGCTAACGGGCGACGACGCGTTGGGGCGGCTGCGCGCGCCCGGCGCCGCGGGCGCCATCGAGTTCGGAGGACTCTCCGAGGACGAGATCGCCGCGCTCGCGCCCAACGCGGCGGCCGTCACCGCGGCCGGCGCGACCTACGGACCGGTCCGCCTGCAAAACCCCCTCTCGCCCGAGCGCGCGGCGCTGCGCCCGACCCTGATGGCGGGGCTGCTCGACGCGGTCAGCCTCAACCTGCGCAACGGTCAGGAGAGCGTGCGCTTGTTCGAGCTGGGTCGCGCCTATTACCCGCGCGTCTTCGAGGCGCCCGACCCCTCAGTGCAGCCCGCCCTCGAGCGGCGCACGCTGGGCATTGCGCTAGCCGGCCTGCGCGAGCGGCGTACCTGGGACGGATCGAACCCTGTCCTCGACTTCTACGATCTCAAGGGTGTCGTCGAGGAGTTGATGGCCTACTGCGGCGTCACGACATACATAGTCGAGTTGGGAGGACACCCCGTGTTGCACCCGGGGCGCGCGGCGCGCTTGCGCCTGGCCGACCGCCGGGGGCGCCCCTCGACCGAGCTAGCCGTCTTCGGTGAGGTCCACCCGGCGGTGGCCGAGCGCTTCGACCTGCGCGCGCGCACGCTGCTGCTCGAGCTCGACGTCGACGCGCTGGCCGCGTCCGCCACGGCGGCGCGCGCCTACACGGAGCCCTCGCGCTACCCGGCGGTGCGTCGCGACCTCGCCGTCGTCGTGCGTGTCGAGACGCCGGCGGCCGACGTCTTGCACGCGGTGCGCCAGGGCGGGGCTAAGCTCCTGCGGTCGGTCGAGGTCTTCGACGTATACACGGGCGAACAGATCGAGCCGGGCACGAAGAGCGTGGCGCTCTCGCTGGTGTTCCAGGCGCCCGACCACACGCTGACCGAGCGCGAGATCGACGGCGTTTTCGGTAACGTGCAGCGCCGGCTGCGCGACGCCGCCGGCGCCACGGTCCGCGGCTAGGTCGGGAAACATGCCAGGTATACCCGCGCCGGGGACGCCCGACGCGCACGAGTTCTCCCAGCTATTCTGGTCGGCGCTGTACGCCGCCCTGTTGGCCAGCCTGGTCACCGGCGTGGTCGTGGGATTGGTTTTGTGGCGCGTGCAGGCGAGGGCAGAGCGCCGACGCGAACACTACGACAACGCGCGGGCGCTCGCGTCGCTGCGCGAGCGTCTGCGCGCGGCTTTCGACCAGCCCGACGTGATCAACCCCAACAGCGTGGCCGAGACGGCGCCTGCCGCTTCCCGCGCGGCGGCCGCGTTGCTGGCCGGGGTCCCCGTCGCGCTATGGGAGCGGTCCCTACCGGAGTCGCGCCAGTTCTTGGATGTCGTGAAGGCGTTGCAGCGCGCCCACTCCGCCTTCGTCGTTGCGGCGGGCAGGCTCGAGTTCCGCATCCATCAAGTCGTCCGCCTACACAACGCCGCGCGCGGTCACGACATGGGCGACGATCGCGTCGTGCGCTTCTACGCCATCGGACGCCTGAACGGCGTTTCCAGCACGGACCTGCTGCCATGGGTCGATCGACCGGCCGAGCGCGTGCAACCGCTGGAGGAGGGCTACAACGCCGTCGCGGCGGACCCGGACGTGCGGCAACTGCTGCAGCCGTATCGCGAGGCGCGAGACAGGCTGGACGAGGTGACGCGTCTGCTCAAGCAGGACCTGTAATCGGGCCATGGCAATAATGTTGTACATGCAACAACGGCCGGAAGGCGGGGAAATCACGAAAACGGCCGGCGCCGCCGTTTATACATGCTGGATAGGTTTTTTTATTCGCTCGCAAGAGCGAAGAACAATAAGGAGCAGCCAGCATGCCTTACCCTAAGAGCCGTGACCAGTTATCGGGCGCCACGTGCCACGGCGCGAAAAGGGCACGCCCAGGGCTCGTCGCCCGCCTCGTCGCCTGCCTGGCGCTGGCCGGGGCGACCGTCGGCGCGTCGGCGGCGCTCATCCCCGCGCCCGTCAGGGCGGCCGCCCCGGCCGCGGCGGCGAGCGTCGCTTTCCCGGGCCCGTCGCGTGGGACGCCGGGCACGCAGGCGCCGGGCGCGTCGGCCTTCGTCACGCACTGTAACGCCGGCGTCAATACCGATCCGGGCAAAACCAACGGCGCCGATCTGGCGCCCGGTTCCGCGGTCGAAGCCGAAGGGGGCTGTGGCATGGCGGTTCTGCCCCTTGATGTGTCCGGGCAGGGACAGCTCCGGGCCAGCTTCGGCGTGTCCGACAATGACACGACGGGCCAGCCAGCCGTGGTGCGCATCCGCGTGCTCGACCCCTATGGCTTCAACCTCTACACCGGCGATGTCACGGCCCAGCACGGCAGTCCCGCCACGATCAACGTCGACGTGACGCACGCCGTCGCCGTCCAGATGGACTTCCTCAAGAGTCCCAAAACGTTCGTGTACGGCGTCCATTTGACGGGCGGGGCGCGCTCGCTCACGCCGGTGCAAACATCGGGCGCCGGCCTGCCCGTCGGCGCCAGGCCCGTCGATATGTCCGCCGTCGCAGCGAGCTGCAACGCCAACAAGGTGTCCTCTACCACCCCACTGACCGTCACACGCGTGGGTATCCCCGCGGCGAGTTCGGTCAGTGGGACAGGCTGCGGCACGTTCATGCTGGCGTTCCCGGCCAACACGCGCGGCACGCTGGCGCTGCGCTACGGCGCCGACGACACGTCGACGGGCGGCAACGAGGTTCTCTTCGCGCGCGCCTTCGACGCCACGGGACGGCTGCTGCGCAAGGCCACCGGCGTCGCGTCGGTCGGCGCCGGCCTGCAGCCGCTCTGGCTCGACCTCTCCGGCGTGCGCACCGTCCAACTCGCCATCGATGGCGGCACGGACGTGAAGGTCGACATCACGGCGGTGGGCGTCCTGCCGGGACGGATGGCGCCGTACGTCACGACGAACCTGGTGCAGAGTGGCGGCTCCACGCGCAGAAGCGTCGCCATCGACCCGCACGCCTTCGCCTCGCGCTGCAACTCCGGCATCGGGAGCAGCGACGTGGCGGTCGCGCGACGGCCTGTCCCGGGCGGCGCCTATCTCTCGACGTATAGTTGCGGGTCGGCGAGCCTGTTCTTCTGCTGCACCAACGCCCAGGGCGTGTTCCACACCCGCTTCGGCGTCCCGGATACAGAAACGGCGGGTAAGCCGGCGACGGTCACGGTCATCGTCGAGGACAAAAACAACCACGTGTTGAGCCGGCGCAGCTACAGCGCGCTGGGCGGCAATCCCGGCGTGAGCATCGACATTCCCCTGCGCCTCGGCGCCAGCGTCGTGTCGTTCGCCTTTGGCGGCGCGAGCGGCCTGCTCTACGACCTGCGCCTGACGGGGATCGCCACCATCTCCGAGCGCATCTACGCGCCGAGCGAGCCGCCCGTGGAGGCGCCGCGCGGCGTGGCCGTCAACCCGCACGACTTCAGCGTGCACTGCAACTCGAACGTGGCGACAGAGGATCAGCGCGTGGTGGGGGCGACGACGCTGGAGGGCTGGACCCTCGTCGGCGAGGCCTGCGGCGAAGCCGATCTGGCGCTGGCCGGGACCAAATACCCGCGGCGCGACTTCTACGCGCGCGTCGGCATCGCGTTGGGCGAGCCGCCCAACACGGTCGCCACGTTCCACTTCAACGTGCTCAACGGCGCCGGCAAAGTGATCCACTCCACTAAGATACAGACGCGCTACGGCTACGGCACGCAGCCCGTCCACGTGTCGCTGCGCGGTGGCGCGACCGTGCAGATCATATGGGACTCGCAGACGCTCAGCGGCACGGTCGTCTACGCCATGACCGCGGCCTGATACCCGTCGCGCGACCTCCCGCGCCACATAAACCATGCTATCGAGGCGCACGCTCGGGGCTCCTCGGCACAGCCGAGGCGCCCCGAATCACCTTATCGCCAGTAATCCACCGGGGCGACGCTAACACAGCGCCGCTTCAACGCCGGCTCCCCTCGCACCCCGTCGCCGCGGCGCCCCAGGCGTAGGACATCAGGTCGGCGAGCGCCGCCCGTGTGGCCCTGGCCGGCGGCCGCAACACTGCGGTCTCCAGGCGTCGCACGAGACGCCCCTGCGCGCGCGTGCTCACGGTCGCAGCGAGGCGCGCGCCCTGGCGCAACGTGGAGCCGGAGGAGGCGAGCGTACCCGCGTTGCTCACCAGGATGAGCGCGCCTTGTCCCGCGGGCGGCGCGGGCGGCGCGGGCGGCGCGGGCGGCGCGGGCGGCAAGCCCCACAGGCTGTACTGGTTGCTGCTGCTGTAGACGCGCGGATGGCCGGGCAGGTTGAAGGCCAGCTCGGCCGCGGTCCCGTAGGAGTCGGCCAGCAGGACGGCTGGGCGCCGCTGCCCCCGGTCCAGCCCGTGTAGCGCCGCGCCCGCGGCGCGGGCGGTGGCGCGCCAGCCCGCGGCCGGGTCGACCAATGTCGGGCCAATTGCCGCCCCCAGGGGACCCGGCAAGGGTGCGCCGCCCGCCACGGCGTACAGCAGATAGCCCGACTCGGCCGCCGTCGCGAGCCCCGTGACCATCCCCAGGGCAAGCAGCACGAGACGCCCGCGCCGCGCCACGCGCCGCCACCAGCGCGCGGCGACCACGGCGGCGCAGACGATAGCCGAGAAGTAGGCGGGAGCGGCCCAGTGCGCGAGCCCATGCACGGCCAGGAAGAACAGACTCGGGACCACCGTGCAGCAGGCTAGCAGGAGCAGGGCCGCCCCCGCGCCCACTCCCCCCGTCCCATGGCGCGTTAGCCCCTCGCCCTCGCTCCCTAGACGCGGGCTCGACGTTGGGGCGCGCCTCTCCAGCGCGTGGGAGGGGAGCCGGGGATGACGCCGATCCTTCGCCCCTATCACGACGGCCGCGACCGTCCCCGCGCCCAGCGCGAGGGCGAGGAGCGGCCCCACGACGCCGACTTGTGTCGCGGCGTAGAGTGCTGTCGCGGCCAGGCGGTCGGCGAGGCTGCCGGCCCCCTGGCAGGCGCCGTGTCCCAGCTGGAAACGAAAGCTGACCCAGCCGTGCCGCAGGTTCCACCACAGGTTGGGGCTGAACACGAGCAGGGCGACGAGGGTGGCCAGGTAGGGCTCGCGCCGGCGCAGCCACCAGCGCTGGAACAGCGCGACGAACAGGAAGATAGAGGGCGCGAGCAGGATCGCCACGTACTTGGACAGCAGCGCCAGGCCGAGCGCGAGCCCCGCGGCGTACCAGTAGCGCCCTCGGCCCGTCGTGGCCGCGCGGGCGGTCGCGTAGACCGTGGCGGCCCACAGGAACAGCATGGGGCCGTCGGGTGCCGCGTAGAGCGAGAGCAGCGCGTAGAGGGGACAGATCGCCGCGGCGGCGAAGGCCAGCCAACCGGCCAATCGCCCGCCCAGGCGCCCGGCGAGCCGGTAGGCCAGGGCCGCCGTGCCGAGGCCCAGCAGGACCATACCGAGGCGCACAGCCGCGGGCGACACGCCGCCGATGGCCGTGGTGGCGCGCACGACCAACGCGACCCCGGGCGGGTGGTCGAAGTATCCGAGGTCGAGCCGGCGCGACCAATCCCAATAGTAGGCCTCGTCGGGCAGCAGCGGCAGCCGGCCGATCCAGATGAGCCGGGAGAGCGCGACCAACACCAGGGCAATCACTATCGACTGTCGACTCACTCGGGATGCCAGGGCGCGTCGGGGACGCCGGCGCGTCGGTTGGCGTAGCGCGCCAGCACGAAGAGCAGGTCGGAGAGCCGGTTGAGATAGCGCAGCGCCTCGGGGCGCACCGCGTCCCCGTCCATGCCCGCGAGGGCCACGGTGCGGCGCTCGGCGCGGCGACAGACCCCGCGGGCGACGTGGAGCGCCGCGGCGGTCGGCGCGCCGCCTGGCAGGATGAACGATGTCAGCGGCTCCAACTCGAGCTCCAGGCGGTCGATGTCGCGCTCCAACGCCTCGGTGCGTGCGCCGGTGGCCAGCGGGATGCGCGCGCCGAGCTTCGTGGCGAGCCGCTCGGGCGGCGTGGCCAGCTCGGCGCCGAGGTCGAACAGCTCACCCTGCAGGCGCGCCAGCAGGGGGTCGATCCCCTTGTCGCGCCCCAGGGCGGCGCGCGCCATGCCCAGCGCGCAGTTGAGCTCGTCCACTGTACCGTAGGCCTCCACGCGCGCATCGTCCTTGGAGACGCGCGCTCCGCCGAACAAGCCTGTTTCGCCCGTGTCGCCGGCCTTGGTGTAGATCTTCATGCAACTTCTCTATTCCTCCCCGATCGTCGGCAGATTGCGCGGGTGGTTGTGCGGGTGGTTGTGCGGGTGGTTGTGCGGGTGCGGCTCGGGGAGCGGCGCCAGGCCCTCGACCCGGCGCAGGTAGCGGCGCACGTCGAGCCCTTCTTCGGACATCGTGGCGCGGGCCAGGTTGTAGTAGCGCCCCTCTCGCCACTCGCTTATCGGGTCGGGCAAATAGGCCAGCAGGCGGTCGTAGGGCATGGTGTAGATGGCCCGCGCCGCCAGCACCTGCATGGTGGTGGAGACCGCGCCCGCTCCCGGCTGGCGCAGCATGTAGTCGAGGTTGCGGAAGCCGCGCGTGCGGCGGATACGCCACGGGATGAACTGGAGCAGCACGAAAAGGATCGGTATGACGGCCACGATCGCGCCGAGCAGAGTGGCGAGGTTCGCGACGGCGGTTAGTTCGCCGTGGCCCGTCTGGATCAGCGCGTCCGGGGGGCCGTGCAGCGCCCCGAAGGCGTCGCGCAGGTTCGGCCCGATGCCGAGGGGGTAGCCGCCGACGGCGTTCTGGAGCTGCGCGACGGCGTCGTTGACCGCCTTGCCGTTCTGGATCAACCCGTTGCCGATGCCGTCGAGCGTGTGCACGGCGTTGTAGACCGCGTTCCCGATGTAGATCCACAGCACGACCCACAGCACGGCGGAGACATCAGCCAGGATGTAGCCCAGGCGGGGCGCCATCAGGTCGGGGTACAGTTTGAGCGAGTGCGGTACGAAAGCGGGCCTGTTCATGAGCTAGCCTCGGCATACAAGTCAGTGTCGGTGTGGACAGGGGGATGAGAGAGGGCGGCGTGGCGCGACCGCATGTCCGCGGGCACGAGGACGGTGAGCGCGCCCGGTATCAGCGAGAAGCGCAGGGGCGTAACGCCGATAGAGACTGAATCGGCGTGTCCGGGCAGCGGATGGGGTGCGCTGATGCGCACGTCGCGGGCCTTGAACGAGGATACGGCGTCGTCGCTGTCGCCGTCGCCGTCGCCGGACGGAGGGCGCGCCAGGCGGCGGAACAGGCTCCAGGGCGACATCGGGCCGTAGACGCGCACGTCGAGCCGGTGGTCGTCCACGACGGCGCCGGGCGCGACGGTGAGCGCGGCGCCGCAATAGGGTCCGTTGGCGACCGTGACCATCAGCGCGTCCATCTCGACGGTCCAACAGTCCATCTCCACCACTAAGCGCTGCGGGCGGTACGTCAGCGCGATCCGCGCCGCCGTGCCCAGCGCGTCCCAGTGCCCGGCGTCGAGCCTGTTGGTCTGCCGGAACAGCGCGGCGTCGAGGCCGACGCCGGCCGCTTCCAGGAAGTAGTGCTCGCCGGCGCGGCCCATGTCGATCACGGCCTGCTCACCCCCGGCGATGACCGCCGCGGCCTCGCGTACGTCGCGGGGGATGGCGAGCATGTGCGCCACGTTCATGAACGAGCCCAGCGGCATGATGCCGAGCGTAGCTCCCGAGCCGAGCAGGCCGACCGCCGTCTCGCGCACCGTGCCGTCGCCCCCCGCCGCGATCACCCGGTCGTAGCCCGCGCGGGCGGCGGCCCGCGCCAACTCGGTGGCGTGCCCCGGCCCGCGCGTCATCTCGACATCGGGCGCGATGTCGCGCCCGGCGAGCGCGGTGAGCGCGGCGTCGAGGGTGGCGCCGTTGGTGGGGAGGCCAGCTTTGCGGCCGGCTCGCGGGTTGGCTATGAGCTTACTACGCATCGTCGCGCATCGTCCATCACAGTAACAGTACAGGGGCTACGGCATAACAAGGGGGCAGAGCGCGAGGCGGCGCCCCTACCCATATAGTACCCCGAACTCCTCGTACGCCTTGATCAACACGAACAAATAGGTCAGCCCGACGAGCTCGCCCGCCAGGACGTCGCTGCTCCAGTGATGCCCCAGGTAGACGCGCGACGGCCCCACGAACAGGATGAGCCCGGCGCAGGTCACGAGGACCACCGTGCGCGCGAGCGAAGGCCTCATGCAGCGGCGCGCCAGGTAGAACATAAAGCCGTAGAACGAGGTGTAGTGCGCGCAGTGGCCGCTGGGGAAGCTGTTGTCGCGGAACTGAAAGACGGCGCGCATGTAGGTCGGGTCCGGGCGCGGGCGGCCGACCAGGATCTTGAGCACGCCGGTGATAGCCCCGGCTCCCATCGTCATCGTGGTGAAGAAAGCTTCGCGCCGCCGGCCCAGCGCCCACATGTCGGCCGTGGTGGCGACGGTCAGGACGTGCTGCAGTGGGGCGAAGCCGGGCGCGCTGATCAAGAGCATGGCGCGCGTGACGGCGCGGTAGTGGCGGCGCTGCAACAGGCGCGTCGTGGCCACGTCGAGGCGGCTGGGCAGGGGGCGCAGGGCCACGCGGCCGAGCAGCGCGACGCCGGCCACGCTGGCGGTCATCGCCACGGCCGTCAGCGCGGCGTTGCCACGCGGCCGCGCAATCCTGGCCGGGGCCGGGCGCGCCATCGTCGCGAGCTCGGCGCGCAGGCGCCGCGCGCCCCTGTTCGCGCGCTCGGATAGGCGCATGATACGGCTTTTCGGCGCCCGTTCGCGACGAGCCTCTATCGGTTCGCCAAGAGCATAAGACATAGCACCTACACGTTATCACAACCCGTGCCAAGGGTTGCTAGAAGGTGCGGCCGAGGGCCTGATCCCAGGGCTGGGGCGCGGCGACGCGCGCGACGACGTCCTCGCGGTCGCGCACGTAGAGGTAGAGTTGCGCGAAGAACTCCTCCTCGGGCAAGGGGTAGGTCGGGTTGATGCAGAGGTAGGGGTGGCGCCAGGGCGGGGACACGCCTGGCGCGGTGAGCACCTCGATACGCCGGCCCACGCGCAGGCGATAGGTCACGCCGGGGTGGAGGCGCGAGGGCAGGTCGAGGTGACCCTGGCGCCGCAGGTCCTCCCAGAGTCCCTCGCCCAGGGTCGTGCGCGCCACCTCGCGGGCGCGGGCGCGCGCCTCGGCGTAGTCGGAGCGCGAGAAGCCGGGGCCGGCGCTGCGCTTGGGCAGGTGGTCCCAGCGCGCCAGCCACGGCCGCTCGAGCTCGCCGTCCGCCGGCTCTTCGGGGGTGTCGGGCAAACCGAAGAGCCGGCGCCACCAGGTGGCGATTAGACTAGCCCCCGGCGATCGGCGCGACGATCTGGTACTCTTCGACCGTGGGGTCAAAGGCGCCGTGATCGATCACGTGTTGGTCGCCCACCTTCTTGGCCACGAGGCATCCGCTCTCGCGGGCCTCGCGCAGGATGCGCTCGGCCTCGACGATCGACCGGCGACCCTCCTCGGTGTCGACGGGGTTGTCGTACTCCACGACCTGATGGCCGCGCCGGTTTGCCACGATGATGCGTCCCATCCGTTTCCTCCTACCGTACCGCCCGTACCGCGTACGGTGTGCTGGGCCGAGGGCGCCGGCGCGGCCATGTTTCGCCGTCCCGGCGCAAGCCGTAGGGCTCTACCATAAGGTACACCTATTGCAGTGCTTGTCAAGTGCCTTCCACGTCCCACGTCCCCCCTTTTAGGGGCAGGTTTTCCACGAAGGGTATCTCGGAGGGCGCCGCCCTCCGAGATACCCTTCGTGCGGAGGGGTGGGCAGCCTCGCTGTCCACCCCTTCAAACAAAAACGTACCCCTGTAAGGGGAATAGGGGAATAGGGGAATAGGGGAATAGGGGAATAGGGGAATAGAGGAGTATTATGCCAACATCAGCGATCGATTACTTGCGCGAGCTCGTGGATCTCTCGGGGCCGAGCGGGGCGGAGGAGGACGTGATCCGGGCTATCGCCCGGCGCGTGCGCCCACTCGTCGACACACTCGAGCTCGACCCTTTCGGCAACCTTATCGCCGTCCGACGCGGGGCGGCGCCGGACGCGCGGCGCTGCGCCATCGCCGCGCACATGGACGAGATCGGCTTCCGGGTGCGCAAGATCGAGGAAGACGGCTACCTGCGTTTCGAGAAGGTGGGCGGTAGCGACAACCGCGTGCTGCTGGCGCAGCGCGTCTGGGTGCGCACGGCGCGGGGCCGCCTGCTCGGCGTGATCGGGACCAAGAGCGCGCACCTGCTCAAGGACACCGACCGCGCCTCCGTCCCGCCGCACAGCGAGCAGTACATCGACATCGGCGCGCGGGACAGGGCCGATGCGGAGCGCATGGGCGTGGCCCTCGGCGACCCGGCGGGCTTCGTCGGCGAGCTGGCCGAGCTGGGTTTGGGGAGCGGACGCTACACGGCGCACGCGCTCGACGACCGCGCCGGCTGCGCGATCCTCCTGGCCACGCTCGACGAGCTGCGCGACCGGCCCCTGCCGGTCACGGTCGTCGCGCTCTTCACGGTGCAGGAGGAGGTCGGGCTGCGCGGCGCCCAGGCTGCTATCGGGGGGCAGAGCGCCGACGTCGGGCTCGCGATCGACACGACGGCGCTCGACGACACGCCCGAGACCGCCACCCACAACCTGCGCCTAGGGGCCGGCCCGGCCGTCAAGCTTATGGACGCCAGCACGCTGGCGCACCCTGCCGTGCGCTGTGCGCTCCTAAGGGCGGCGGAAACGGCGGGCGTGGCGGCGCAGCACGAGCTCCTGACGGGGATCGGCACCGACGCGGGCGCGCTGCAGTTCGGCGGCGGCGGCGTGCCCGTCGGGACACTCTCGCTCGGCACGCGCTACACGCACAGCCCCATCGAGGTGCTCGACAAAGAAGACCTCGACGGGGCGGTGAGCCTGCTGCGCGAGTTCCTGCTGACGCTGCAGGACGCCGACCTGCGCTTCACCTCGCTCGACGACTGACCGAGTCAGTTGTATCGATCTGATCCGTCCATGTTAGAGGCGCTACGGGACCTGGACCTGCATCGTTTGATCATGATTGTCGCGGCTATTGTTTGGTGTAGTCGGCGAAGACGAGCTCCCAGACGGTATTGTAGTAGTAGTTGTGCAACGCGAGAGAGTGGATGTCGTAGTGGATCGGGTTCATGACCGGCGCGATCGGCGCGTCGCGCATCATCATCATGTCGAGTCGTGGGTAGAGGCGCAGGCGCGCGGTCCGGTCGGTCATGGCTTTGAGCTTATGCGCGACGGTATCGACTGCCGGGTCGCAGTACCACGACTCGTTGTAGGAACCGGGCACGGCCGAGGCGCAGCTTAGGCCCGGCTCGAAGAAATCGTTCGGGTCCGGGAAGTCCATGTAGTACTGCGACCAGGCCATCGGTACCTTACGTTGGGTTCCCACCAGGGCCGACCAGGTGGCGCTGGTGACCTCCTTCAGTTGCGCTCTGACGCCGATGTTCGCCAGCATGGGAACGATCGCCTGGGTGATGCGCGGGTCGTCGGACACGTTGTCGGTGAGGAGCGTCGTGTCGACGCCCTTGGCATAGCCCGCCTGCGCCATCAATCGCCGCGCCTCGGCGGGGTTATAGGGGTAGAGATCGAAGGCGCCGTGGCCCGGCATGGCCGGCGGGAGGAACGTATTGGTCACCGTGGCCCGTCCGTTCACGAGGCGGAGCAGCAGCGGCTTGTTGATGGCGTAGTTGACGGCCCGCCGCACCAGGACGTTGTCGAACGGCTTCATCTGCGTGTTCATGCTGATGTACCACGTACCGACCAGGACCTGCCGCGTCAGTTGTTTGCTCCATGTCGGATCTTGTCGCACGCTCAAGAACTCTGCCGCGGGGATCGACGGCTCATCGCCGTCGAGGTCGGCCTGGCCCCGCTGGATGCGCAGGAACGCCGTGTTGGCGTCCACCCCGAGATCGGCCTCGATCTTGGCGACGTGACCGACACCAGGCCGGAAGTAGCGCGGGTTACGCGCCAGGACGAGCAGATGGCCCAACTGATACTGCTGGAACATGTAGGGGCCCGTGCCCATCGGATGGAGCTGCGAGTAGGATTTACCGTATTTGGCGATCTGGTTCTTGTCGACGACCGAGCCGAACGGCATCGCCAGCACGTTGAGGAACGAGGCGTCGGGCGAGAGCAGCCGGATGCGCAGCCCCCACGGACCCAGCGCCTGGATGCCGGAGACATGCCCCGTCTTGTGCGCGGCATACTCCTTGGCGCCGGCGATGTTCATCCAGAAGCTGGCCGCGCCGGACTGCGTCGCGGGATTGATGATGCGCTCGAATGAATAGACCCAGTCGGCGGAGGTGGCCAGACGCCCATTCCAGAAGCGCACGTCCCTGCGTAACGCGAAGGTATAGGTCAAGCCGCCGTTGCTAACCGCCGGCATGGTCGTCGCGGCGTCGGGAATCAGGGCGGCGCCGGAGCCATGCCGCGTATCGTAGTCGATCAACCGGTCGTACATCACGCGCATGAAGGGGTAGCACTGCCCGTCGTAGCACTTGCCCGTATCCAGCGTCGAGAAATCGTTGGTGTAGTCGACGATGAGCGTGCCGCCGGCGCCGGCGCCCTGCGCCCGCGCCTGCACGGCGTTCGGGGCAATACGCGGCGACAGACCAGAGACAAAGGCCGCGGCCAGGGCCGCCGCTACGTGACTATCCAGCGGATCGTTCACGGTATAGCGCACTTGGCGGAGCAAGCCCGTCGTGCGTAGAATACGAGCAGAGAGGGCCGCACTGGGCAGCGAGGGATGAGGCGAAAGGTATCCCGCGATGA